>ODAI011156374.1_pt1 | contig 10630 bp, 10 predicted proteins | sample 1539321 | NCBI WGS metagenome assembly ODAI01 (sample SAMN02144231, study PRJEB22623) | gut metagenome | biome: sheep rumen | host: Ovis aries | place: New Zealand | reverse complement strand
ATCGCTTGCACTCTCCGACCGCTCTGGCAAACTGTGTCTCTAAGTTCATACTTCGCTAACGCTCGTATTCACTAAGAGACAACATGTTTCGATGTGTGAAGTCATCGGGAAGTTATCGATCGGCGTGGCTTCGATGAATTTATAGCCGTTTGCCGTAAGATATTTTATATCTCTTGCAAGCGTTCCCGGGTCGCAGGACACGTAAACGATGCGGTCCGGCGCAGCCTTCACCACCGCTTCGAGCAGAGCTTCTCCGCAGCCGGCACGCGGAGGATCGAGTACCGCTACGTCGGCATGCTCTATCCTGATCTCCGGTTCGCGTTCCACACGCTCATTCACTTCGTTCCACTTGTACAGCTTCGCGAGTCCCATCATTCCCGGCAGTTCCTCCTCTGCATTTCCGCAGAAGTAGCGGGTATTGATAAGGCCGTTTATCACCGAATTTCGGTTGGCATCGATCACAGCCGGCTTCACCGACTCGATGCCTATTACTTTTGTCTTCTCAAATGCCTCCGGATCCTTTCTTCTGAGGCCGTCCAGCAGCCATATGCCGATCGTGCCAGCGCCGCAGTAAAGATCGAGAACGGTCTCGCCGCCCTTAAGGTCTGCATACTCTGCGGCCTTGTCATAGAGTTTCGGCATCTGTCCCGGATTTACCTGGAAGAACGACTGAGGGCTTATCTCAAATCTGACGGCACTTCCGTCATCTCTTATGAATTCCTCTGTTATGGTCGGCTTGCCTGCTATGATGCGGCATTTCCCTTTATGTACACTCGCAATGGACTCTAGGCTCCAGCCGCCCTCTTCATTGCCCGCGCCGTAAACGGCATCATCAAGCATCTCTGCCAGCTTCTCCGCCTGAGGTATCTGCGTTTTTTCAGTCTCAAGCACAGCCATTACCTCGCCGGTCCCGAAGGCGGTCTTTACCGTCATCTGGCTTATGCCTCTTACTCCTGTCTCGCGCAGGAAGGTCCTTAATGCCTCCGCGCAGGCCATGGCAGGATCGGTCTGCAGCATGCAGTCATCTATATCCATCACAAAGTGGCTCTTGCCCTTCATAAAACCGACCTCTCCGTGAGGGCCGACGGCAAACACCGCCTTGTTCCTGTAATACTTGAGGTCGTCAGATCCGATGGTCTCATTCACCTTCGGTTCTTCGATCCCTCCGAGCCTTTTCAGCTTGGCCTTTACCTGGTCTGCCTTCAGTTTCTTCTGGGCGTCATATGACATCTCCTGGAGCGTGCATCCCCCGCATTCGCCAAAATACGGGCACTCCGTGGCGACTCTGTCAGGAGACGGCGATGTGAGTTCCACAAACGAGGCTTCGGCCGTGGTCTTCTTTACCTTGCGCACTTTTACGCGCACGGTGTCTCCGGGCACACCGCCGCCGCTCACAAAAACGGCACAGCCTCCGGATCTGCCGAAAGCCCTGCCGTCATCGAGCATATCTTCTATTACCAGTTCGATTATCTGTCCTTTTTCCATTTATGATTTCTCCCCGTTTGCGTTCTCGGCGAGCGCGCGCAGCTTCGCGAAGCGCTTGCTGATCGCCGCCTTACCGACCGGCGGCGTCAGCGACTCACCGATCTCGGTGAGGCTCGCCTCAGGCTTGTACAGTCTCAGGTAGGCTGCCTCTTTGAGCTGCGGAGGCAGATGCCTCAGGCCCTCAGTCCAGAAATCCGACATCGGATCGGTAAGCTCTCCGGCCTCAGGCTCGCGCCCTGTCTCTGCAGACGCTATGGCCTCAAGCCAGGAGCGCTGCTCCTCAGCTGCCGTCAGCGTCCTGTCCACATTGGCATTATCGCAGTTTATTATGCGCATTACCTCGCCGTGCATGCCCTTGTTTACCCTTATGCTTTCAAACTCGAGCATAGCGCTGTCAGCGCCAATTATGCCGAGCGTATCGCTTATATACGCGGCCTTCTTCATATACACCACGTAGTTGCTCCCGCGCCTTGCGACCGAAGCGGAAAGGTCATCAAAAGATCCGATCAGCTTTTTCAGGTCCATGGCGCTCTGCTCTTTGTCCATCACGAATTCAAGGTGATATCCCTTACGTGGATCGGACATGGTGCCGCAGCTCAGAAACATGCCGCGGAGGTACGAGCGCTTGCAGCACTTGGATTTTACGACCGGCTGGTATATGCCGTCGCTGAAGTAATCGTCGCCCTCACGAATGAGGATCATTCCGGTCTCGCGCAGTATCTGCATCGATTTTTCGTCCGGGCTTATATTTATGTAGTAGGTATTCCGGCCTCTCTTCCCCTGGCTTCCCGGTCTCAGAGAGCCTCCGATCCCGAGCTCTACCTTGTTGTGGAAGTACGATTCTATTAGCACTTTAAAATGCCTTGCGACAGCCGCGCTCTCGGTGGATGCCACAATAGCAAAACTGCCGCCCGCGAGCCTGACCGATCCCGATGCTCTCAGGAATCCGGCCACCTCAGCCAGCATGCAGCATTTTTTGGCAGGAGTCACCCTTGCCAGTTCACTTTTTACTTCCGAAGAGAATGACAAATCCCGGCCTGCTTTCTATCCCTTTTTATTCTGAAGAGCAAGATCCCTGTGACTGATCCTTACTCTCAGTCCGTCTTTTCTGAATTCATCGGCCACCGCGTTCGCTATGGCAACGGAGCGGTGATGCCCTCCCGTGCAGCCGAAAGCTATGTTGAGGTGGTATTTGCCCTCTCTCTTGTAGCCCTCGATCATGGATCCGATAAGAGCATGCACGGACTCCACAAACTGCCCTGCAAGCTCGCTCCTGAAGACGTAGTTCTTTATCTTGCGGTTATTTCCGCTGAGTTTCTTAAGACTCGGCACGTAGTACGGATTCGGCAGGAACCTCACGTCGAACATTACGTCAGCCTCCGTCGGGATCCCGTATTTGAAGCCGAAAGAGCTTATACTTACCGCGAAGTTGGACGACCCCTTGCCGCTCGATATCATGCGGTCGAGTTCGGCGTTCATCTCAGGCAGCTTCAGGTTGCTCGTATCCAGGATGAGGTCGGACTTGAGACGTATCTCCGACAGTTTCTCGGCCTCTTCTTCAATAACGCTTGCGCTCGCCTGCCCGCCGGTAAGCGGATGATTGCGCCTGACCTCGTTATAGCGCCTGACGATCTCCGAGACCGCAGCCTCCATGTACAGCACCGTGAGCTCTATGTCGCCGCGTGCCCTCAGGTTGTCTATCACACCGACCAGCTCGTCAAAGAAGCGGCCGCCCCTGAGGTCGGCTACAAAGACGGCCTTCTCGATCCTGTTGTCGGATCCCGAAGCCATCTCCAGGAAGTTGTTTATGAGGGCCGGCGGCATATTATCGACACAGTAATATCCCTGGTCCTCAAACCAGTCAGCTGCCCTGCTGCGCCCTGCGCCGGACATTCCTGTAATGATTATTACTTCCATTTTTCCCTTGTCTTCTGCTGCCATTGCCTTCTGTTTTCTTCCCTTACCCGTCTATCTCTTTTCTATGTTCACTATCCTGTCCATATCTATCCCGGCCTCGATCGCGAGCGCCAGACTCTCCGCATAGCGTCCCACATGCTTAGGTCTGTGGGCATCGCTGCTTATGACAAATCTGACATCATACTGCTTGTAGATCCTGAGATCATCAGCATTCGGATGCTTATGCCTCGCGTTGATCTCCACCAGCGTGCCTGTCTCCTCGCACGCCTTGGCAACTGCGTGTTCATCTATGAAAGCCTTGTCGCCCGGATGCGTCAGGATATTGATGTCGTTGCTTTTAAGAGCCTTCACGATGCGGGCCGTGTTCTGTTTTCTGAGCCTGCGGCAGAGATAATCCGGCCAAGGCATGTGAAATGAAAGCCAGTTATGTATCATATGGCACCTTGGCACATAGTGATAGCCGGCATTCACAAAATCGAATTTATCGAAGTCAGCCGGCGAAACATCAAGGCCGTTCGGTGTATCAACGATGTCTGCCTCTACTCCCAGGTAAACCTTCAGCTTCGGGAAGGTCAGATTCGCCTTGGCGATATCCCTGCGCATATCAGGGATCCTCTTGAGGGCCAGGCCGTAGAAATCCGAAGGACCGTGGTCCGTGATCGCAAGCGAATCAAGGCCTCTCTTTGCGGCAGCGCGTGCATTGTCTATGATGCGCCCCTTGCCGTGCAGATAGGGGCCGACCCTTGAATAGATGGTATGCGTATGATGGTCATACCTGAGTCTGTATTCTGTTTTCAGTCTTTCTATATCCATATTCCGTCCTCACAGGCTGCAGTTTATCAGCCTTACCTCAGGTTCAAGTTCTATGCCCGAATCTTCCAGGACTTTCTCTCTTACATGTCTCATTACAGCAAGCACGTCCTCGCATGTAGCGCCGCCGGTATTGATCACAAAGCCCGAATGCTTTTCGGAGACCTCAGCGCCGCCGACTCTGTATCCTTTGAGCCCCGACTGCTCTATAAGAGCCGCTGCGAATCCGCCGACCGGCCTCTTGAAAGTGCTGCCCGCGCTCGGATAGTTCACCGGCTGCTTGGCATTTCTCTTTGCCGAAAGTTCTGATACTCTTGCCGCTATCTCGGACTGATCGTCAGGCGTAAGCTCCATCTCTGCTGAGAGTATGATCATACCTCCATCCTGGGCTTTGCTGTGCCTGTACGCGAATCCCATGTCCTCTCCGCTGACGTCGCGGGCATTCGAGCCGTCCGCATCCATCACGCGGACCGATCTTACCACGTCCTTTATCTCACCGCCGTAAGCGCCCGCGTTCATGAACACCGCGCCGCCGATGCTTCCCGGTATGCCGCTCGCAAACTCAAAGCCGCTGAGTCCTCTTTCGGTCAGGAATGCCGAAACCCTCGACATAAGGGCTGCAGCTCCCGCTCTTATCCTGTGCGGATCATCTGCACACTGCGTTATGCTTTCGAAGTCTCCCGACAGCTTTATCATGATGCCCGGATAACCCTCGTCTGACACCAGAAGATTTGACCCGTTGCCTATGAGCATGTGCTCAGCTCCGGATCCGCTTACCGCAGCAAGAGCCGCAGAGAGTTCCTCTTCATTATTGACCAGCACGAATGCTTCTGCCGGTCCTCCTATACGAAAAGACGTGTGCCTGCCCATAGGCTCTTTTAAGAGCACACGGTCTTCAGGCACAGTCAATTTTATCCTGTCTATGGTTTCTGTGATGATATCAGTCATCATTCACTCTTCTCCTGCTTTTTTTCATTATGCGTTTCATGCAGATGCTTATCCCGGTCGAGTCTGCTTTCACGGTCATTATGGTCATAAGCGAATTTGTTATGAGTCTTGCTGCTTTTGTCTTTTCTTCTGATTTTTGAGAACAGCGACGGCTGATCCTCGTTTTTCTCCGGTTCAAGAGCGACTTCATCATCCTCAAGCCCATATGGTTCAAGGCTGAAGTAATACGATGTATTCGTATTCTTTTCTTTTCTCTCCAGGCTCTTTATGGTCAGCTTATCCACATATCTGTATATCAGGGCAAAGACCGGCACACCGAGTGCCATGCCCGTAAATCCGAAAAGTCCGCCGCCGACAAGTACCGAGATGAGCACCCAGAAGCTGCTCATGCCTATCGCGTTGCCTACGATCTTAGGACCGATGACGTTTCCGTCAAGCTGCTGAATAACGACGATTATGATTATGAAGTACAGCGCTGACATCGGATCCTCCAGCAGCAGTATGAATACCGACGGTATGGCTCCGATGAATGGTCCGAAGAAAGGTATCACGTTTGTCACACCGACGATAACACTTATCATCAGTGCGAACGGGATATCGCATATCTTAAGCACTAGGTAGGTCAGAACGCCGATTATGAACGAGTCTATGATCCTGCCGACTATGAAGCCGATGAAGGTCTCGTTGACCACGCTCGCAAACTCGTAAAGTCTCGCCTTGCGCTTCTGGCTGCATGTGGCGTTTACGAGCTTGCGCGTTATAGCGAAGAGCCGCTCCTTGTAGTTGAGCAGATATACCATTATCAGCATACCGATGACCACATTCGCGACATACTTCAAAGCCGTCACAACTCCCGTGGATACCATTGTTGCGATGCTTGCCGCATTGCCGCTCAGTATGTGTTCCTGTATCCAGTCGATTATTTCCTGGTTCTCCGCGTTCGCCAGGTTATTTACCCAGACCGCAACCATTGGGAAGTGCTTCAGGTGCACCTCACACCAGCCTGAAAGTGCATCGAGCCTCTGAGGAAGGGTGTTGACGAGATTGAATGCACTTGCCACCACCTGCGGCACAACGAAGTATATGAAGAGTCCGATCAGGCCGAATACCAGTATTATGCATACCAGCGAAGCAACTATCCTCGCGGCGCCGAGTATCCTGCGCTTCTCACTTTTATCTGCAGGAAGCTCGCCGTCCTCATGGACTATCATCGCTCCGATGGAGAAGCCTCTGCGCTTCGCCCCCGCAAGCATACGGGGATAGCACCATCTTACGCACGCGTTGTATACAGGGCAGAGAATGAACGCGAAAACCACGCCTATGTATATAGGCGCAAGCGTCTTATTTATGTTCTCAAAGCCTATTGAGATCCTGTTTTTGCTGATCCAGCTGTTGAAGATTATCAGCAGCGCTCCGCAGATCAGGATCGTAAGCGAGGCTTTGGTATAGGGGCTTTCCTTGAATCTCTTGAACATTACCTCTCCTTAAAGCCGTCCTTGAACCTTGTTGTCTTATTCTACCACAAGCGGGACATTTGTTCTGCCATTATCCGCTACGGCCTTATCACGCCCTTTATTTTGCTGCTGCCTATCCTGTAAGCGTTACGCACCACAGCGCCCTTTTTTTTGCTTCCGATCGCCGCTGTAGGGCCCGCGTTTCCTTCTATGGTTATTATGTAGTTATCGTAAACACCCTCAACTAATCCGACATGCCTGTTCTTTCCGAAAACTATGATGTCTCCCGGCGCGGCATCCGCTATGTTTACCCACTTATTATAAGTATTTGCATATCTGGAATAACTCGGAACATAGCCCAGGTTCCCAAAGCTTTTTGCCACGGACACTTTCTCATATTCGCCGGCTGTATTGTAGCACCAGGCCACGAAGGCACCGCACCACGGAGTGCGGTCGGTGTCCTTGAACTTTGTTTTGAAGTACCACTTCCAGTATTTTTTACCGGTTTTGATCCCAACCTGAGCCTTGGCTATCCCGATGACAGGATTGCCTGCTCCGTCAGGGATCTGAAGTGCCTTGACACAGCCCGATGCATCAGCATCATACGGAAAGTCTTTGACCGAAAACGCATCGTTGATGACAACGGCACCGCCTTTTTTAACATAATAAGTATTTCCGTTCCAGTTGACAAAGCCTGCATTCTTTTTCCACTTTCCGGAAGCATCCGAATAGTTATATTTGCCCTTCCACTTATATATTCCGGTCAGGATGACTCCCTGTTTGTTTGCGCGGTATATCTTCTTCTTGACCTTGAAGCTCTTACCTCTCTTGATTTTTCCGCCCTTTGTGACATAGTAGATCCTGCCAAGGTCCGTCACAAAACCGGCCTTCTTGCGAATCTTTCCGCTTGGGTTTTTATAGTAATAATTTTTTCCCTTCTTTATGATCCGGGACACCGGAACTTCAGGCTGCGGTTCTGTAACTGCGGACGTCTCAGCTCCGGCCTGAACCTCTGCCTGCTGCGTACCGGCCTCCCCGCCTTCCGCGAATGCTGCAGATAAAGAAAGAACGAACACCAAAAGCACAGCTGTCAATGTCCGTTTCAGTCTCGTTTTGTCAAATGTTCTCATAAGTCTTGAGCCCCTTCCGTCTGCCCGTCTTTCATTCTCCGGCAGAATGCATACTCCGCCTTCTCCATTTAACAGAAAGGAATTGCAAGCGTCAACATTCATTTGCAAACGTTAATATTAAGATTTTGTTACCTTGTCCTATTCTTTAGACTCTTCGCCTCTGTTCCACCAGAGTGACCCGGCAAGTACGCTCTGATCATCACCTTCTCCGTTCCACGCGTAATCAGTGCCGTCAAAATGTCCGAAAGTAGTCGCGGCGGCAGCACTGACTCCGTCATTGTTCATTCCCCACCTCGAAGTGAGAGTCTCAACGAAGAGCACGTACTTTACGTCGCCTACATCCACGATGAATCTTTCGCTTATGTCCATCTTGCCGTTTTCATCAGGTGCAGGTGTAAGACTTCCCGCCCCCATGGAAGTGGCGTTTTCAAAGTCGGCATTTTTCCAGTCCGCAAAATTCATGAGAGCGTCGACTCCCGCCGGATCTATCATGAGCTTCTCAAGTTTCTTGGTGTTTCCCGTCTTGAGCGCATCCATGACAGCCGCCGCATTGCCGGCGGAATATTCCTGCATCGAATAGAAGTCCAGCGTCGTAAGCTTTTCTTCTGCCAGTCTTTCTTTATATACCGAATTCTTGTTGCTGAAATAAATAGCCGTAAATGCGATCGCGAGTATAAGCAGTGCGATCAGCAGCAACAGCAAATCTCTTGTCTTTCTTTTCATATCTTTGATCTCCGTTTCGATTAATAATATAGCATTTGTCGGGGCTTGTCTAATGCTGTATAATCTTTTGTATGACAGATCAGGAAATCAGACAGTTATTAAGAAAAAAGAAAAGGAGGCAGAGACGGCTAAAACGTTTCATCGCATTCGGACTGGCAGCAGTTGTGACAATAGTGGCAGCATTTATTACAGGCAGCGCAGCGGGCAACAAGAAGTATGATGCCGAGCTTGCAGCCGTTAAGACAGTTGCCGAAGACGTTCCGATAGTAAATGCCGCGATGCCTCAGATAGGCAATGTGGGCGGTGAACCGTTCTGGAAATGGTACGGCTTCAGTTCGCGTGTTGACTGGTGCGCCATCTTTGTATCCTGGTGCGAAGACCAGTGCGGATACATCGAGGCAAAGACTGCACCGAGCTTTGCCCTTGTAAGCGACGGATCAAACTGGTTCATGAAGCGCGATCAGTGGCTCGAACCTACCGAGACCCCTCAGGCCGGCGATCTCATCTTTTTTGACTGGGAGCAGGACGAATCACGCGACCACGTCGGAATCGTTACGGCAGTCATCGATGGAAATGTTTTCACAGTCGAAGGCAACTCAAGTGACCGCTGCCGTCAGAAGAGGTACTCTCTGGATTCTCCGGTGATCTACGGCTACGCCCGCATCAACGGCTAGGCCGTGAAAGAAGCGACATTAAAAGCTGCGTCATTACGGCGCAGCTTTTTTATGTCCATATTGAACTGATTGTCTATCTTACATGAAGATCAGGCTCGATCGCTTCGAATACCGGAAGGATACCTGTCTTCTCAGGCGTCTGCGCAGGCAGCTGCCAGAAGTCGTGAGCGCAGTAGTTGTTGCCCTCTACGATGGCAGGACCGTCCGGAGTGATGCCGATGTCCCATCCTACATATCTTACCTGCGGAACAACGAGTGCAGCTTCCTTGGCGAGTTCACACGCTTCCTTAAACATCGGGACCTGATGTCCCATCAGCTTATAATGCGTCATCGGATGCTCATCATATGTGATAGCCATCGATCCGTCACCGCTTACTCCCGGCGAGCAGATCTTTCCGGTCTCGAGATCAACTCTTGTACCGAATCCGTAATTATCGACCACGCGGCCGTTAAGTCCGAATTTCTGAGTCGCGAAGATGACATGCGGCACTCTCTGCTTGTCTACAACCGTGATGATCCTGAGGCAGTTCATTGCGTTCGGATATACCTTCTTGTTGTCAGGATGCTGCTCAAGCACTTCTTCGAGAAGCCACGACTCCTCGAGGAAGAGGTCTCTGTACATTTCATCAAAGTCTTTGTAGTCATCGAGGTTCTTTATCGAGCAGCCGTGTCCGCATGACCCGTCGACCGGCTTGCAGAAGATCCTTCTGTGCTTTTCTACAAATGCTCTTACATCACCCTTGGATGCAGTCTGGAAGTTGATGAAGTCGCGCTTGATGTACTTTTTGAAGAGATTGTTGAACTGCTCCTTGTTGTCAAAGAGATCTTCATAAGTATCATCGTTGAAGTGGCTTATCAGCTTCTTGTTGCGGAGCCTTGTGAGGAACGTATCGCGTTGCTCGTCAGTCAGGTCCCAGAATCCGAAAGTAACGTAGTCATAGTAGCCTGCTCCGAATTTGACCGCGCTTCTTATCATGTCGACGGTTATGGCAGCCTTGCTCATTCCGGAAAACTTTGCTGTCCTGTCGAGGACCTCCTTATATTTATCAAGGCTCATGCCTTTTAAAACTCTTATCATATAACTTGGGCTAAGCACTTCTGTACCCTCCTTCTGTTCTCAGATTTCCACGTTATTCTACTATATATTGTGCCAAGTTGCCAGCAGGGGGCCCAATATTAATAATATGATATATTTCGTAATATGACGCAAATCCGCTGCAAAGCGTGTTAGAATATAAGCCGTAAAACAGAAAGGAATTCAGGACAAGATGGAATTTACGGCAAACAAAGACAAGAATGTAAGCATAGAAACATCAACGGGGACCTACGACCGCTGCGCCATTCATACGCACTTTATCGAGATCGGTGAAGATTACAATGAACTGGTCGAGCGCTACGTAAAGCCTCTCTGGCAGGAAGGCGACCTTCTTGCAGTCGCAGAGAAGATCGTATCGCTCTGCCAGAATAACGTCATTCCCAAGAAGGACGT
>ODAI010897066.1_pt1 | contig 10630 bp, 13 predicted proteins | sample 1539321 | NCBI WGS metagenome assembly ODAI01 (sample SAMN02144231, study PRJEB22623) | gut metagenome | biome: sheep rumen | host: Ovis aries | place: New Zealand | reverse complement strand
TAGTTAAAGTGGAGTAAAAAAGACGAATGTCCATCGCAAAGTGGTTTTACAAGATAATCCGCGAACAATCAAACGTCTTTTTAACTTCCTATATAACTCCATTTTAACTACAATTTAACTACAAGCTAAACTTGAATAAAACATTAACTAATTAAACAATAAAAACAACTATGACACTTTGGATTATTATTGGAGTAGTAGTGCTTCTTGCACTCTGGGCAGTATCAATCTACAATGGACTTGTACGCCTTCGTAACAATCGTGAGAACGCTTTTGCAAACATCGACGTTCAGCTCAAGCAGCGTTATGACCTCGTGCCTCAGCTCGTGAGCACAGTCAAGGGTTACGCTACGCATGAGAAGGACCTTCTTGAGAAGGTTACCGCTGCACGTTCTGCTGCCATTAACGCAACAAGCATCAACGACAAGATGGCTGCTGACCAGCAGCTTACTAATGCTCTTGCTGGTCTCAAGGTATCTGTTGAGGCTTATCCTGACTTGAAGGCTAACCAGAACTTCCTCCAGCTTCAGGGCGAACTCTCTGACATCGAGAACAAGCTTGCTGCTGCACGTCGTTTCTTCAATGCTTCAACTCGTGAGCTCAACAACTCTGTACAGACATTCCCTAACAACATCCTTGCTGGTATGTTCGGATTCCAGAAGGAGCCAATGTACGAGATTGCTGCAAGCGAGCGTGCAGCTGTTGAGGCAGCACCAAAGATTGAGTTTTAAAAGGGAGTGAAAAGTGAATAGTGAAAAGTGAAAAATTAATATTACCCATACTCGTGAGTCGTCTTTGCGAGCAGTCAAAAATATATTTTTCACTTTTCACTATTCACTTTTCACTCATTTTTTTCCAAAGAAAAAATGAAGTACATCGGTTTACAATCACAGATTGACACCAACAATAGAAATAGTATCTTGTTGCTTTTGTCGTTCCCTTGCATCCTGTTGGGAATGTTGTGGGTGTTCTTTGCACTCATAACGGGATTCTCTGGCAGTTCAGGATATGATGAGTACGGCCAGGCAACCTTTGACCCTACATGGGCAAACGAGTTGTGGCTTGAGTACATGCCTTGGGTTGTCGGTGGTGTGGGAATATGGTTCATCATTGCCTATTTTGCCAACACGTCGATGATTCAGATGGCAACGGGTGCCCGTCCTGTCACACGCAAGGAGAATCCACGTGTTTACAACATTGTGGAGAACCTCTGTATTGCTGGCGGAATGGACATGCCTAAGATTAACGTCATTGATGATCCTCAGCTCAATGCCTTTGCGAGCGGTATCAACAAGAATACCTACACGGTGACAGTCACGACGGGTATCTGCAACCGACTCAATGACGAGGAGTTGGCTGGTGTCATTGCTCATGAGCTTACGCATATCCGTAACAATGATACCAAGGTACTCATCATCAGTATCGTCTTCGTGGGCATCATTTCTACCGTGCTCAATGTCCTTACCAATGTTGTGTTCCGTATGTTCCTATATGGAGGAGGCGATTCACGCAACAAGAAGAATGGTGGCGGTGGTGCTATGATTGCCATCCTTGTTGGCATCGTGTGTTGTGCAATAGCTTATTTCTTCACGCTTCTCACTCGTTTTGCCATCAGTCGTAAGCGTGAGTTCATGGCAGATGCTGGAGGTGCAGAGCTTTGTGGCAATCCTCTTGCCCTTGCGAGTGCTCTTCGCAAAATAAGCAACGACCCAGCTCTTGGCGAGGTTGACCGTGAGGATGTGGCTCAGCTCTTCATCATCCATCCAGAGAAGCTCCATCAGAGTTTCCTCAATAGCTTCAGCTCCCTCTTCAGCACTCATCCTGACACCAAGGAACGCATCAGGATTCTTGAGCAATTTTAGCCCCCCGACCCCCGAACTTAGCGAAGCGGTCTCACTGACCGCAGGGAAGTAACGGGCGGCCGTTCGGGACATTGCGACAAAGGTGTTAGCTATTCTGCGATTTTTTCATGAGTAGAATTTCTCATGCAATTACGAACCTTTCGCTCATCGAAGCCATCGACAATAGTCTTGTTAAAAAGAGGCTATAGTTACCTTTTCTGGTGACTATAGCCTCTTTTGTTAGTAGGTTAATTATAATGTTGATGGAATTCTTGTAGGATTTATCTTGACATCAGTACCGAAGATTGATTTTGTTGCCTTAGGAAGTCCTGTTCTTGTCCATACCTCTGTCAATTGTCTTCCTTTGTCATCGGTAAAGCTGAGAGCGAAAGCATCATCGTTGAGCCATTCAATCTTGCAGTTGTGGTCTCTCTCGATGATTTGAGTGTTACTCTTTACGTCCAATGTCCAGTAGAAGAATGTGCCACCAATGGTAAGGAGCATGTCCTTCTCTCCATATATTTTATACATTGGCATTGATGGTGTCTGTATTATTTCCACTCCTGCAACAGTTCCCTTTGTTCCTACAAGTCCCCAGCAACCAGCAAGCTTGTGCTTGGCAGGCTTATCCTTCATCTCAAGAAGGCTGATTGAACGTGCCATCTTTGGGGATATGTTGTTCTTGTCGTAGTTCTCAGTAATGAATTCGCCAAATGGGAATATCTCTGGTTCATTAGGTCTTACGGAGTTGAACCATTTCAATGCGAAGTGCTTGCTGTTGCTGTCGTAGATTCGTGTACCTTTGCCATCACGACCTGTAGGAACGTCACCTGTGTATTTGTATGCTCTTGGTTCATCGTGACGAAGAGAGAATACGAATTCCTTCTGTGTGTCGCTGTTGATGAGGATTGTGACGATGTTAAACTCGGGGTATGTTTTCAAAACATTTGGAGTTTTACATTAGCCGTCACAAATCATAGGTATCTCAATAACAGAAATGAATTTGACATCACCAAGTCACGTTTTTCAACTTGTATTCTTGTATCTGTAGTAAGAAATTCTTACTTTTGCGCTTGTATAATATATGGCATAAAATAAAGGCACGTGCCCTAAATATTTTTAATTCACGTTTCGTTAATATATATAATAAGGATATGGATCGCTCTTCACAGATAATTCGCACGAGTATGATAGGAGTCGCATCAAATGTGCTCCTTGCTCTGTTTAAGGCAACGGTTGGTGTCTTGGCAAGCTCTGTGGCTATTGTCATGGATGCCGTCAACAATCTGAGTGATGCTCTATCGAGTGTCATAACCATTGTGGGAACTAAACTTTCGCAACGTCCTGCCGACTTGAAGCATCCGTTTGGACATGGACGAATAGAATATTTTAGTGCCATGATTATAGCCGTAATCGTTCTTACGGCAGGTATTGCGTCTCTCATAGAATCTGTCAAGAAACTGTTTGAACCTACCACGCCTACTTATACAACGGTCACGCTTGTTGTCATCATTGTGAGTATTGTGGTGAAGATTGCACTCGGAATGTATGTTAAGCATAAGGGTGAACAGCTTAAGAGTGATGCTCTTGTCGCATCTGGCTCGGATGCCTTGTTTGATGCTATCATTACGTTGGCAACTCTTGTATCTGCTGGCGTGATGTTGATTTGGAATGTTTCACTTGACGGAATACTTGGCTCGTTGATTTCTCTTTTTGTCATCAAGGCAGGCATTGACATGCTGGCTTCTCCTATAAACGAGTTGCTTGGAGCAAGGCTGTCGCCAGAACTCGTTTCGCAGATTAAGAGTGAGGTGTCTGCATTTGAGGGCGTGCATGGAGTATTCGACATCATCCTTCATAATTACGGCACGGGCATTATGATTGGCTCGCTCCATATCAATGTGAATGACACCATGAGTGCATACGAGATTCATGGTTTGACCCGCCGTATATCTGAGGCTATGTTCGAACGTCATTCCATTGTCATGACAGTCGGAATATATGCCGTTGCTACTGGCAACAATAAGCGTGCACAACTTCAGGCAAAAGTCATGCAGACATTGGCTTCGCACAAGAATGTGTTGCAGGTACACGGTTTCTATTATTTTGAGAAAGAGAATCGTGTGTCTGTTGATGTGGTACCTGATGTCAGCGTAAAGGACGAAGCAAAGTTTGCACGCATTCTTATTGGTGAGATTCAGCCTTTGCTGAATGGTGAAACCGTCACGGTGATAATTGACCATAATTATAGTGCATAAATAGCAAACAGAAATAAAACACAAAACTATGTGGCGAATTATATTCCTGCTTCTGCCGATTATCGGCATCAGTTATGTTGGGTGGCATGTGTGGAATGTCATCCCTCTGTCTAAGGTGTGGAAATGCGTTGCCGTTGTCTTGCTCGTGGCAAGTGTGTTTTCACTCTTCCTTAATTTCTCGGGTGCGACGGACAAGTATCCTTTGCCAGTGGCAAGGGCTGTGTATGAGGTGAGCACATCATCCATAATGGTGCTGATGTATCTGGTTATCGTCTTTGTGTGTCTTGACCTCGGAAGGCTCGTGAGTCTTGTGCCTAAGGCGGCGCTTTACGATAATGCAAGGACGAGTGTCGGGATATTCGTTGTCCTTCTCTTTGTCTTCGTTTATGGCAACATCAACTATAATGACAAGAAGAGGGTTGCGTTGGAACTAAGGACGGAGAAGCCGCTCGTGAAGGATTACAAGATTGTGATGGCGACAGACCTTCATATCGGCTATCATAATCCACGTAAGGAACTTGCAAGGTGGATTGACATGATAAATGACGAGAAACCTGATTTCATCCTTATCGGTGGAGACATCATTGATGGCAGGATAAGACCATTGATTGAGGAGAATATGGCAGCAGAATTTAGGAGATTGAATGCGCCAGTGTATGCGGTATTGGGCAATCATGAGTACATAAGCGGAAAGGATGGCTCGGAGCGTTTCTATCGCGAGGCAGGAATACACTTGCTTGTGGATGAAACGACGGAGATAGACAGTTGTATTGTCATAGTCGGCAGGAATGACAGGTTTGCAGGACAGCGTAAGACCCTGAAAGACCTGATGAAGGGAGTTGACAACTCAAAATACACCATACTCCTTGACCATCAGCCATACAACCTTGAACAGGCAGAACGTGAGGGCGTTGACTTCCAGTTGAGTGGCCACACTCATCGGGGACAGATGTGGCCTATATCATGGGTTACGGATGCGATGTACGAGTGTTCTTGGGGTAGTCACGAGCGCGGTAACACTCAGTATTACGTGTCATCAGGTCTCGGTATCTGGGGCGGCAAGTTCCGAATTGGCACACAATCAGAGTATGTCGTTGCAACCTTGGCAAGGTAGCAAAAGGCGGTATAATATGATTGATATGATATAAAAACATCGTGATTGGGAGTTTTTCTTGCTAAAAATTCTCTTTGTTGACGAATTGTCTTTATATTTGTGCTGTCTAAATACAATAATACCAATTGTATGAAAGTAAGATTCAGAGAAGAAGCCTTGTCTGAATTGTTTTATACGGGTAGCACAAGTGACCGCAAGTACAGAAACATCTGTCGTAATAAGAAACTTTTGACGGGATATGTAAATGCTGTACGTGCAATGATGGAAATGGACAATGTGGAAGGCTTGAAACGTCTTAGTTTTCTTCATTACGAAAGGTTGAAGTACCAGCGTGACGAGCCGAGAAGTTCCGTAAGGATTGCAAACGGTTATATAGAACGCCTTATATTTACGGAGACAGATGATGGCATAGAGATAGAGTTAATCGAAATTGATAGTACGCATTATGGTAACAGATAATGAAATAATGGTTCCGTTCAAGGCTGTACATCCTGGTGAGTTGTTGCGTGAGGAACTGGTTTCACGTGGCATCAAGCAGGTTGAACTTGCCAAGATGATTGGCGTTAAGCCATATTGCCTTTTTGATTTCATCAAGGGCAAGTGGAATCTTGACGAAGAATTTGCTGGTAAGCTGGAAAAGGCATTGGATATTCCAGCCAGTTTCTGGATTAATCTTCAAAATAGCTATTACAACGACTGCAAGGTATTGGCAGAGCGTAATGAACAGAAGCAACGTACAAGCCAACGTGCAAGTTCTGTGCCTGCTCATGGATACAGTCGTGTGTGAAAAAGTATAAAGGTAAGTGTCTGTATGTAAAGTATGATACTTGCCTTTTTCTTTTTTGACAAATTGTCAGGATTGGGGAGGGCGTTGAGGCTTCGGCAATCCTTCGTGCATCCTTCGGCAATCCTTCGTGGCTTGTCTGCGGTTCGTCGATTTAGGGTAAAATCCTTTTTAGACGACATTTTGATAAAATTTTACGTAAAATTCTTGCAAAGTGAAAAATATTAGATTATCTTTGCGGTCGATATCTTGAATTATTAATCCTTAACAATAGGATGTGCGTGGGCGATGAACCCATGACATGCCTTTTGTTATCAAAAACATTGTTTTTTTTATCATGGAAGAACAATTTGTTCCAAAGCCTAATTCAAATTTGTTTTTGGCTATTTTTTCAACTCTTTGTTGTTGTCTCCCATTGGGTATAGTTGCTATCGTTAAGGCCACTAAGGTGGATGGCTTGTATATGGCTAAACAGTATGAGGCAGCTCAGGCTGCTGCCGACGATGCCAAGAAATGGAGTATCTACGCTATCGTTTCTGGTGTGGTAATACAGATTATCAACTTAGCCATCAATGGTTTGGGAGTTCTTGCTTTCTTCGGAATGTCTGGAATGTAATCCATTGTATAGATGAACAACAAGATACTGATTGCCTGTGCTCTTGTCCTTGTGGCTGTGGCAGCCGTAGTGCTCTATGTGTTTGACCCGTCGGAGTATGTCCTTATGCCCAAGTGTCCTTTCAAGATGCTTACTGGATTGGATTGCCCCGGATGCGGATTCCAGAGGGCGATGCACGCCTTGCTTCATGGTCATGTGGCAGAGGCAATCAGGTTTAATGTCTTTCTCGTGGTGGCTGTACCTTATCTTCTTGCCTTGTTGGTCGCTAACTTCTTATGCACGGAACATCGTAAGGCAAAGCTGCTTGCTGTGCTCGAAAGCAGGACTGCAATATGGACATACGTGGTGCTGTATGTGGCATGGATGGTGATAAGGAATGTGTAAAACAGCTGTTTTCCTAATACATCCCTCCTTTTCCTTTTATTTTAAGAAAACAAAACTTTGCTAACTACTAAAACAAAAACATATATTTTATGGATGCAAATCAAGTTAATCAGATTCTGATGTCAAATGGCTCTAAGTTGCCAATTGAGTGTTTTGACATGGTAAGGGAGAAACTCCTTGCGTGTGAAGACCCTACGTATATCTATATGGTTATGTCTCAGTTGAAAGACCCGACAATCTCGTTGATTGTGTCTATCCTTGTGGGAGGATGGGGTGTTGACCGTTTCTATATCGGCGACATCGGTCTTGGTATTGCCAAGCTCATTACTGGTGGTGGCTGTGGTGTGTGGTGGCTCATTGACATCTTCCTCATCATGGGTACTACCCGTAGAAAGAATCTTGAAACACTCATGATGCAGTTGCATTAATATACACGAAAATTGTTATTCAAGGCTGTTTTTCAAGTCTTGTAGATTCGATTTAATAATATTTCTCTCAGATTGAACTCTGAGAGATTTTTTTATTATAGCCCTTATAGGAGTTGCCACACATTGGGCGAACCAGCATGTTAATTGTTAATTATTAATTGTTAATTCTTATTTGTTCGCGGTCTCTTTTTGTTTTCTGCTCAGAAAGTTGTAAATTTGCACCTTGAAATGAAGAATGAAGAATTGAAGAATGAAGAATATGTGCGTGATGCAGGTCTTTGTTGCTTCAAAACCATTCTTCCAATAACGTAAAAAAAATAACAATAAAATAAACGAAGAGTGCTTGGTTAAGGGTGCTTGGAATGATTGTTGGCAGATGTTCTTCATCTGACGTTCTTTCCCCATTTGAGGGAAGATTATTCTTCATTCTTTATTCTTCATTCTTCATTCACAAGATTATGACAGCAAAAGAAATTCGCGAGTCTTTCAAGTCATTCTTTGAAAGCAAGGGACACCTCATTGTTCCGTCAGCTCCTATGGTCGTGAAGGACGACCCAACGCTGATGTTTACCAATGCAGGTATGAATCAGTTCAAGGACATCATCCTTGGTAATGCTACTCCTAAGTGCCGCCGTCAGGCAGATACACAGAAGTGTCTCCGTGTGAGCGGTAAGCACAACGACCTCGAGGAAGTAGGTCACGACACTTATCACCACACCATGTTCGAGATGCTCGGCAACTGGTCTTTCGGTGACTACTTCAAGAAGGAGGCTATCTCATGGGCATGGGAATACATCGTCGATGTACTCAAGATTGACCCAGCAGACCTCTATGCTACTGTGTTCGAGGGTTCACCTGAAGAGGGACTTGCACGTGATGATGAGGCTGCAAGCATCTGGGAACAGTTCCTTCCAAAGGACCACATCATCAACGGTAACAAGCATGACAACTTCTGGGAGATGGGCGATACAGGTCCTTGCGGTCCTTGCTCTGAGCTCCACGTTGACTCACGTTCGGCAGAGGAGAAGGCTAAGATTCCTGGACGCGAACTCGTGAATAAGGATCACCCACAGGTAATCGAGATATGGAACCTTGTGTTCATGCAGTTCAACCGTAAGGCTGACGGCTCACTCGAGGGTCTTCCAGCAAAGGTTATCGATACTGGTATGGGATTTGAGCGTCTTGTGCGCACACTTCAGGGCAAGACATCAAACTATGATACAGACGTGTTCCAGCCACTCATCAAGGTCATGGCAGACATGGCAGGCGTGAAGTATGGCGACGACGAGAAGCAGGATGTTGCTCTCCGCGTAATCGTTGACCACCTCCGTGCAATCGCATTTGCAATCGCAGACGGTCAGCTCCCATCTAATGCTAAGGCTGGTTACGTTATCCGCCGTATTCTCCGTCGTGCCGTTCGTTACGGCTACACATTCCTCGGACAGAAGGAAGCATTCATCTATAAGCTCGTTCCAACTCTCGTAGCTGAGATGGGCGATGCATTCCCAGAACTTCCAGCACAGCAGAAGCTCGTGATGAAGGTGATGCAGGAAGAGGAGTCAAGCTTCCTCCGTACTCTTGAGAACGGTATCAAGCTTCTTCAGGGAGTCATCGACGAGACAAAGGCAGCAGGCAAGACAGAGATTGAAGGCTCAAAGGCATTCACACTCTTCGATACATTCGGATTCCCACTCGACCTCACAGAGCTTATCTGTCGTGAGCAGGGCATGACTGTTGACGAGAAGGGCTTCGAGGCTTGCATGAAGGAGCAGAAGGATCGTGCTCGTGGCGCAAACGAGGTTCAGCTCGGCGACTGGCACGTTATCAACGATGCAGAGAGCGAGTTCGTTGGCTACGACTATACAGAATACACTTGTCACATCGTCAAGTACCGTGAGGTAAAGCAGAAGAAGGGCGTGGCTTACGAGATGATTCTCGACAAGACTCCATTCTACGGCGAGATGGGTGGTGAGGTCGGTGACACTGGTGTGCTCGTTTCAGAGAACGAGACAATCACAGTGCTCGACACAAAGAAGGAGAACGGCGTGGCTATCCACATCGTTGACAAGCTCCCAGAAGACCCACAGGCTGAGTTCATGGCTTGTGTTGACGTAGAGCGTCGTCGTGCCATTGAGGCTAACCACACATGTACTCACCTCCTTGACGAGGCACTCCGTGAGGTACTCGGTACACACGTAGAGCAGAAAGGCTCGCTCGTCACAGCAGAGTCTTTGCGCTTCGACTTTTCACACTTCGAGAAGGTTACTCCAGAGCAGCTCCGTGAGGTTGAGCACATCGTAAATGACAAGATTCGTCAGAATATTCCACTTGAGGAATATCGTGACTACCCAATAGAGGAGGCAAAGAAGCTTGGTGCCATCGCTCTCTTCGGCGAGAAGTACGGTGACAAGGTTCGTGTCGTTAAGTTCGGCTCATCAGTTGAGTTCTGTGGTGGTTGCCACGCAAGTGCAACAGGTAACCTCGGAATGGTACGCATCATCTCTGAAAGTTCTATCGCTGCAGGTGTTCGTCGTATCGAGGCAATCACAGGTAAGGCTGTAGAGGACATGCTTGACAAGACTCAGGATTTGGTCAATGACCTCCGCGGTCTCCTTAACAATGCTCCAAACCTCATCGACGTTGTCAAGAAGGCTATCGCTGACAACAAGGAACTTCAGGAGCAGGTTGATCAGTTCAAGGCAGCCAAGGCTCAGGAGACAAAGAAGGAACTTGTTGCCAATGCCAAGGACATCAACGGTGTCAAGGTCGTTGCAGGTGTTGCACCTGTAGATGCTCAGAACGCAAAGGACATTGCATTCCAACTTCGTGCACAGTTCCCAGAGAACCTCCTTGTAGTCATTGGTAGTGCAGCCGAGGCAAAGCCAACGCTTACAGTTGCATTCTCTGATGACCTCGTTAAGGCAGGCAAGAACGCAGGTAAGATTATCCGTGATGCTGCCAAGCTCATGCAAGGTGGTGGTGGCGGTCAGGCTCACTTCGCCACTGCAGGTGGTAAGAATGTTGATGGTCTCAAGGCTGCCGTTGACAAGGTTGTTGAACTCGCAGAGCTCTAATCATATTAGAAATATAAATATTAAGCTTCCAGAACGTCGTCTATTGATGTTCTGGAAGCTTTTTCTGTATCGTAACTAATTCCATTCCATTCGTTTGCGTATTACTGCACAAACATCCGTAAAGCGTTCGT
>ODAI010776478.1_pt1 | contig 10630 bp, 14 predicted proteins | sample 1539321 | NCBI WGS metagenome assembly ODAI01 (sample SAMN02144231, study PRJEB22623) | gut metagenome | biome: sheep rumen | host: Ovis aries | place: New Zealand | reverse complement strand
TCCTGCTATGGTGTGGTCACGAAGTGCCGCAGCAAGTGCGTGCTCATCCACAACTCCACCCCGGGATGTGTTTATCAGAACAGCAGAAGGCTTGCACAAAGAGAGCCGCCTTGCATCTGCCAGTTTATCTGTTTCATCTGTCAGGGGGCAGTTGAGAGAGATAAAGTCAGATCTTTCAAATACACTGTCCACATCCGTAAACTCTACGCCGGGGACTTCTCGCGGAGTCCTCGTGGCTGCAATGACCTTCATGCCGAAGGCTCTTGCTATCTCAGCCGCCCTCTGTCCTATGCGCCCGAAGCCCACTATCCCCAGCACCTTGCCCCAAAGCTCCTCCGTGGGGAACGGAAATGCGGAGAATGTGGGAGACCTCTGCCAGCCGCCGTCCTTTACGAATGCATCATATTGCGCCGTCTTGTCCGAAAAGTACAGTATGAATGAGAATATATGCTGTGCCACAGCCTCAGTGGAGTAGGCAGGCACGTTGGTAACGGTGATGCCCCGCTCCCTTGCCGCCTTTATATCCACGTTGTTGTAGCCTGTGGCGCACAGACCTATATACCGCAGTGTCGGGCACTTGTCCATGACCTGTGCCGTAAATACAGTCTTGTTGATGATAGCAGCCTGGGCACTCTTCAGGCGCATGGGCACATCCTCCGCCTTTGTAAGGGGGTATCGCACCACATCAGCCGCCGTATCAAAGGGGGCTGTGGATAAATCCCCTGTGGTGAGAGTAGCCTCTTCAAGCATTACTGCTCTGATTTTTTGCTGCATCTTCCATCTTCTCCGCTATGTATGCATCAAGCTCGTCTATCCTGCCGATGGTCTTCTTGTCGTCTATAACAAGCTCCTCTATGGTGTCACGCACCTTGAGAAGATCCTCAATGTCGATGTTTTCCTTTTCGTCGATTATCCTGTTTATCTCTTCAGTGCGCTTTTTAAGCTTTTCATCATCTGCCTTTTCACGCTTATGCATACCGATGACAGTAAGGACAAACAGGGCTATCTCTTCGATACCCAGCACATAGAACGCCCATCTTTGCTTTGCCACAACATACACAAGCAGTGTGGAGCATATACCGATAAGCAGGAAGAGCTGATATCTGTGGCGCTGTTTTATATACAGCAGAATAAGTATTATGGTACTTACTATTACAAAGCCTACATGGATAGCAGGCGGCAGCGGAAAATATACGGTACCCTGCATGATCAGTCCAGCACCTCGTTTATAGCCCCAAGCAGCTCCTCATATGTCTCATATGCGGGCACGTCGGGATTGTCAGCCTTGATCTTATCAGTGGATCTGAACAAGAACCCTGCCTTTGATGCCTTTATCATTCCCAGATCGTTGTAGCTGTCTCCGCTTGCTATGGTGTCAAGTCCGATGGACTGAAGAGCCTTGACTGTTTCAAGCTTCCCGTTTTTCTCGATGCGCATCTTAAAGCCGGTTATCTCACCGTTGTCCGCTACCTCCAGGGTATTGCAGAATATGGTGGGCCAGCCCAGCTTATTCATAAGGGGGGCTGCAAACTGGGTGAATGTGTCGGAGATGATGATGACCTGTGTTTTTTCACGAAGGGCATCAAGGAATTCCCTTGCCCCCTCCATGGGGTCTATCTTTGCTATGGTATCCTGTATCTCCTTAAGACCCAGGCCGTGCTCCTTGAGAATGCCTATTCTCCACCTCATCAGCTTGTCATAGTCTGGTTCATCACGGGTGGTGCGGGTAAGCTCGGGTATGCCGCTCTCCTTTGCAAAGGCTATCCATATTTCGGGTACGAGTACGCCTTCAAGGTCAAGGCATACGATATTAAGATCACTCATAGTTATATCCTTTCCATCAGATGTAATGTATCCTGCTCTTGTCGAACCTGTCCTGCTGAGGGCGTTCCTCGGCAGGATAGCCCACAGGCACTAAGGCAAATGCGTGAAGATCGTCCCCCAGCCCCAGAGCGGCATCAGCTTTTTCCATACGCTCCGGTTCGGGTGTAACGCAGAGCCATACGCCGCCGAGGCCGAGCGATGTTATCTCTAACAGCATATTCTCCACCGCACAGGACAGGTCTATCTGTCCGAGCCTTTCCCAGCGCAGACCCTTTGTGCGCATACAGGGCACTATCACCACAGGTGCACCTGCGGCGCAGGAAGAATAGGGGCTGCACTCGGACAGAGCCTTGATAACAGCTCTGTCACGAACTACATAGAATTCCCATGGCTGCTGATTGCCGGCAGAGGGAGCTGCCATAGCCGCACGCAGTATCTGTTCTATCTTTTCCGGTTCAACGGGTTCGTCCGTGTATTTTCGGACACTTATGCGCCTGAATATCTCGTTCATTTCTGCTCCAGTGCCGCAAGGGCTCTCTTTCCTATGTCGGTGCGGTAATGCGCCCCCTCAAAGGAGATCTTCTTCACGGCTGCATATGCTTTGTCAAGAGCCTCTGGCAGAGCAGCGCCTGTGGCAGTGACACCTATTACACGTCCGCCGTTTGTGAAGAACTTCCCGTTTTCATACTTGGTGCCTGCATGGTAGACAAAGGCACCCTCCACCTGTCCCTTTTCATCAAAGCCCGACATCTCAATGCCCTTGGGATATGAAAGCGGATAGCCGCCGGAAGCCATTACAACGCAGGCGCAGGACTCATTCTTCCATTTTATTTGCACATCAGCAAGTCTGCCGTCAGCCACTGCCTCAAAGATCTCACACAGATCGCCGTCAAGCAGAGGCAGCACCACCTGAGTCTCAGGGTCTCCGAAGCGGCAGTTGTACTCTATGACCTTGGGACCCTTCGGTGTCATCATCAGCCCGAAGTAAAGGCAGCCCTTGAAGGTGCGCCCCTCCGCCTTCATGGCATTTATGGTAGGCAGGAATATCTTTTCCATGCACTCATCGGCAAGAGCCTTTGTATAGCAGGGATTCGGGGCAACAGTCCCCATGCCGCCGGTGTTGAGCCCTTCGTCGTTGTCAAGGGCACGCTTGTGATCCATGGATGATATCATGGGCACCACAATGTTTCCGTCGGTAAAGGAGAGCACAGACACCTCAGGACCTGTCAGGAATTCCTCGATGACCACCTTTGCCCCGGATTTGCCGAACTTGCCCCCGTCTATCATCTCACGGACGGCTGTTACGGCTTCCTCCTCGTTCTGTGCGATGATAACACCTTTGCCAAGTGCCAGACCATCCGCTTTGATAACAGCGGGGTAGGTGTTCTGACCTTTAAGGTAGGCAACAGCACTTTCGCTGTCGGTGAATGTTTCATAAGCTGCTGTAGGTATGCCATATTTCTTCATCAGCTCCTTGGAAAAGGCCTTGCTGCCCTCTATGACAGCAGCCTTGCTGTCAGGGCCGAATGCCTTGATGCCCTTGGCGTTCAGGGCATCCACCAGACCCAGAACAAGTGGGTCATCAGGGGCTACTACCACCATATCAACAGCAAGCCTCTGCGCCAGAGCCACCTGTTCCTCTATGTCGGTGGCCTTTACGTCAAAGCACTCCGCATAGCGGGATATGCCGCCGTTGCCGGGGGCGCAGTAGAGCTTTTCTACCTTCGGGCTTTCGGCAAGCTTCATTATTATGGCGTGTTCACGGCCGCCGCCGCCTACTACGAGTATTTTCATACAAAACTCCTTAAAACCATATCTGATTCATTCCCGTAAGGAATGTCTTTGTTATGGGGAAACCTGATGCACTGCCTATAAGACTGTCTATGGAGCAATAAGGGCAAAGAGCCGTATCGCCGCCGTCACACCAGTTTTCTATCAGCCTGTGATTGTGGAATATCCTAAGGCAGTAAAAGCAGCCTATGTCACGGCTTTGCTCCAGCTCTTCACGGTTGTACGTGCAGTGCCTGTGTGCCTTGTATTCCGGGATGCTGGTATTTGTCATGCCTTGATAAGTTTAACTCCCGTGTATTTCAGTATATTCTCATCCGCTGTCACAAGGGTCAAGCCTTCATAGATCGCCTGTGAGATGAGCATTCTGTCAAAGGGGTCACGGTGAATGAAGGGCAGTGAAGAAAGAAGCTCGATATGTTCAGCCTTTATGGGCAGCACGCTGATATCATTTTTTTCACAGGCGCTCATTATATCCTTTATCGGCAGCGGAAGAGTCAATTTTCCGATGTTGTTTTTGATTGCCATCTCCCAAAATGAACAGATACTGACATATACCCCGCTCTGTGTTGATATTATATGGCTTATATCTTCGGAAAGCCTGTCATCATTGTTGATATACCAATAAAGTATGTGTGTGTCAATAAGATACATTACATATACTCCGCAAAATCAGCCAAAGGTTCATCAAAATCATCAGAGATCCAGCCTTTTTTCGCAAAAAGATTGCGAAGCGACGACCTATCAACAGGAGCTGATGATACATCTTCCTCTCTTTTCAGATATTTCAGATAATTAAGAACTTGCTTCAATATGTCATCAGAAACACCTGATGCCTCTTTGTTTATCATATCTATTACCATACCGTCATCTCCTTCTCACTGTCCGCAAATCAAAAGAAAAGAACTATCCATGTGTGCCTTGTATTCCGGGATGCTGGTATTTGTCATGCCTTGATTAGTTTAACTCCCGTGTATTTCAGTATATTCTCGTCCGCTGTCACAAGGGTCAAGCCCTCATAAATCGCCTGTGAGATGAGCATTCTGTCAAAGGGGTCACGGTGAATGAAGGGCAGTGCTGATATCCCCTGTATATGCGGGATCTTTACCGGCAATATCTCTATATATGCATTCAGCGCATCCTTGTACAGATCATTGATAGTTCCGTCAAACTCGAATTTGCCTATGCTGTTTTTGATTGCCATCTCCCAGAAGGAACAAATGCTTACATATACAGGCTCATCGCTGTTGATAACAGCCATGATCTCTTTATTCAGCAGCTTTTCTCCGCTAAGATACCAATAGAAAACATGAGTATCAAGCAAATACATCACATATACTCCTTAAAGTCATCCAGCGGGTCATCAAAATCATCCGAGATCCACATTTTTCCCTTGTATTTTCCACATAATTCCCTGCGTTTCTCTGCGATCCCGGAAGATACCGGATAATTACCTGCCTTGTACAGAAGAAACTCCATATAGCTTAAAACATTCTCAAGATCCTCGGCTGAAAGCATACTGACACAATTATTTATGTTCTCTACTACGGTAAGATCCTGCGCATTTGTCTTCTCTAAAGCTTTTACTGACATACCGTCATCTCCTTCTCATTGTCAGAAGAGCCAATGGAAAAGCGCTGTTACTTTGCGTCGCCTGCAGCGTTTATATCACCCTTGACATGGGCATTGTGGTATATCTCAATTGCAAATGAACAGAACAGCAGCACATACGCCCCCACGACAAGCAATCCCGCCACATTGTCGATAAGCGCTTTCACAGTCTGATATACCATATTGGTCTGTGCACCGTATAAGTGCGACACGAATATCATAAATCGTCCATACTGCCATCTTTCTCCAAAGGAGCTGACTACGATGATAAAAGCGCATATGACGGTGCGTTCCACCGCACTGCTTTTGCCTGTGTTCTTTATAAGCACATTTACCAGTGCCAGCACACTCAGTGGCAGCCACCCTGCAAAGATGCTGAGAAAGAACACCTTTTCGGAAGCCGTGAGCTTTACGTCCTCCGTCCTCACATCAATGTCAAACAGCCCTATAGATATACCGGGGAAAAATGTCAAAACCAGGACCGAAGCAAAGAACGCAAGAGATAGTGCAAATGCGACAGCAGAAAGAGTTTTGCATACCTTTGGGCGCATACCTTACCTCATCAGTGGTGGAATAGCCTTATCCCTGTGAATGCCATTGCAATGCCGTATTTGTTGCAGGTATCTATTACGTTGTCGTCACGGATGGAGCCACCGGGCTGGGCAATATATCTCACGCCGGACTTATGTGCTCTTTCGATGTTGTCGCCAAAGGGGAAGAAGGCATCAGAGCCCAGTGCCACATCTGTGTTTTCAGCAAGCCATGCCTTTTTCTCCTCAACAGTGAGGGGCTGGGGGCATTCTGTGAATACCTTCTGCCATTCGCCGTCACGGAGTATATCCTCGTATTCATCCCCCATGTATACGTCTATGGCATTGTCACGGTCTGCACGGCGCACATCCTCCCTGAAGGGCAGAGCCATTACCTTGGGGCACTGTCTGAGCCACCAGTTGTCAGCCTTCTGTCCTGCAAGGCGGGTGCAGTGTATCCTTGACTGCTGCCCTGCGCCTATGCCGATAGCCTGTCCGTCCTTGACATAGCACACGGAATTGGACTGGGTGTACTTCAATGTGATAAGTGATATGAGCAGATCAGCACGCTTGTCATCGGGGATATCCTTTGCATCTGTTACAATGTTTGAAAGCAGCTCATCATTGATGTCAAGCTCATTTCTCCCCTGCTCAAAGGTGATGCCGTATACCTGCTTGTGCTCTATGGGAGCGGGGGTATAGGCTGTATCCATCTGCAGTATGCAGTAGCCGCCCTTCTTCTTGGTCTTGAGTATTTCCAGAGCCTCGGGAGAATAGGAAGGAGCGATTATGCCGTCGGAGACTTCACGCTGTATCATCTTTGCAGTGCATACGTCACATTCATCGGAGAGTGCGATGAAATCACCGTAGGATGACATTCTGTCCGCACCTCTTGCCCTTGCATATGCACACGCCAGAGGTGAAAGCTCACCCAGGTCATCCACCCAGTATATCTTTTGGAGCGTATCCGTAAGGGGTCTGCCTATGGCAGCACCCGCAGGAGATACGTGCTTGAAGGATGTAGCCGCAGGAAGTCCCGTAGCCCTTTTCAGCTCCTTCACAAGCTGATATCCGTTTAAAGCATCAAGGAGATTGATGTATCCGGGTCTGCCGTTGAGAACAGTAACAGGCAGGTCGCTGCCGTCCTGCATATATACTCTTGAGGGCTTCTGATTGGGATTGCATCCGTATTTAAGCTGCATTTCGTTCATAGTGGGTTTCCTTTCTATCCTATGTTGACCTCTGTGGGTGTATATACTGTAATATCAGGTATCTCGGGCATCACCGGCATATCGGATATATCCACATCTACGGATATGGTATAGTCCGGATCCCTTTCACGATTTTCTGTTACGGTGGTTTCCTCTGTCACGCCGTCTGTTTTGCTGTAACTGTTACTATCGGATGAACTGTATCTTGGGCTGTGGCTCTTATAGTCAAAGGCAACTGCTAACCCTGCCCCTGCTATGAGACCTGCGCCCCCTGCAAAAAACATTATGATAAAGAGTATGAACGCTATGAGCCCTGAACGCTTTTTGCCCGTAGCAGGATCGGCAGGGTATTTTATGGTCATCACAGGGGGAATGATAATGAAAAACAGTGATGCAGCAACTACGGCAAGTATACCTAAAGGATCATTGTCAAAAAGTATCCCCAGTGCCATGACGATCCACAGTGCCACATATATCAGGATGCATATTATAACTGTCTTCTGCCATTTCTTCTTTGCCCTGACAAAGTCCTCAGCGTTCTGCTGTGCCCTCATTGCCTCCTTTTCGGCAGTGTTGTCTATGTTGAAGGTAGAGAGGCAGTATTCACAGGTGGCTTTTTCAGCTCCGGGCAATACAGACAGGGATGCCCCGCAGGAGGGACACACCAGAGTGTAGAATTCCATAGCACACATTCCTCCCCGAAAAGGGTCATGCCTTATCGTACTTGTTTATGATGCGTGTCTGCTTTTCACCTGTGGCAATGTCTATGAAGCAGGTGTAGAGGGATACCTTGTTGTCTCCGTTAAGGGCATTCCATATCTTCATGGTAAAGCCGTCGATATTGTCAGCACCTACAGCTATCTTTTCCGGCTCTCCCTCGAAGGAAGGCAGAGGTGAACCGTCACCCATATATGTGTGGATAAAGTGCCCCACACCTGCCACAGGGGCGGGATAATCAAAGGTGAAGCGCTCACAGCAGGAAGGGTCTCCGTCTGCGGATTTCAGTATGGAGATAGAATATGAGAGCTCACCCCCGGCAGCAGTTACAACAGCGCTGATCCTGGGAGTGTAATTGGGAGCATCATCCTCATACTCACGGCATCTGAGGGACTGCTCAAAGGTCTGCCCCATGCTCATGCCGTCGTATATGGTGTCAGTCTGATCCCCGTTGGTAACGATGGTTATATTCCCCAGTGTCCTTACAGGGGAATATATGATAAGATGGGGGTCGGACAGCTTAGAAGGGTCAGCCGCCTCTGTGCGTATGCCGTCAGATGTGGCAGTAAATACACGGTTGCGGGAGTTTACGCTCCTGCCCATAATGAAGTATGCTATCACAGCAGTTTTCCCGTCCTCGCTGCGGCCAACAACTATGCCTCTTCCGGGATAGGCATTCCCTTCAAGCAGTTCTTTAAGATCATTGATTTTCATCATCGTTCCCCCATTCATCTATATCGTAAAAATCAAGTTCATCAAGGTCCAGATCCTTGACCTGTACTTTTTCTGAGGATTCTTCACCGTCTATGGTGATCCAGCTAACGGTGACAGACTCTGAGTCCGGATAGTAGCAGCTGAACGCCTTCCACAGATCTTCGCCGCTGACAAGGTCGCTGAAGTGCATCTCCATTGGTACGCCGTTCCTGATGCTGAACATATACGCACTCTGTACCCCGTCCCCCTGGAAGGTGTTGTTTACGATAAGCTCATTTGTGCCGTCCCCGTCAATATCCAAAGAATATGCTTCACGGCCGCCGTCACTGCGGAACCCGAAGGAATTGGCGATATTGGTCACCTGTCCGTCAATGACAGCATAGTAATGGTCGTCAAACATCTCATACTCGTTGTCATCCCATGCATCATTTGTTATGACAAGGGCAGTATGACCCATGATATCTTCCATCTCTGTAAAACGGGTGACTTTCCCGTAGTTATCAAAGGTAACGCCGCAGGGCTGCGCAGTGCTGTCCTCATCGCTGTCAGCAATATTCAGATATTTCCTGTCCGGGGTCTCGCCCTCCAGCACGGTAAAGTGCTCCGTAGCAGTGGCAAGCACGGTGTCGGTATTGCTGTACAGTCTGAAAAAAGTCAGGTCATAGGGATCCGTCTGCATCTCCTCGGGTACATAGTCTACATCCGCAGGCAGCTCAAAGTCCCCTGTGTAGTCATGCACCACATGGGCAGTGTAGGGCACGTTGTCCTTTATCATGAACCAGTCTGTATAGTAGGTGCCTTCCCTGTCCCTTTCAAGCATATAGCAGCCCCATGCTGCATATTCCCTTGCAAGCATGGTAGGCACAAACTCCTTTGCGGGAGAGACACCATCGGCTGCCTCATATGACCTTCTGTGGAAGGCAATGAGCACTGTCCTGTCTTCAAGCACCGCATAGAAACGGTCTTCATAGCTGTCATCTTCCGGGTCATACCGTGACACAACGGCGCAAGGATAGCACATGAGATAATCCTCGCTGAGGGAGTATTCACAACCCTCTTTTATCCCGTCTTCATCCGTCTCGTATATGTAAAGCCCGGACTCCTTTTCACCCGCATTTTTCAGGTAGAGGTTTTCTGTATCAAGAGTCCACTGTCCCGATGAAAGAACAGTCTGTGCCGCTGTTGTCTCAGTGGTGACAGCAGCTTCGGTGGAGGTCTCGGCAGGTGATGTCACAGTAGTGGTCACGGCCTGTGTGGTGACTGTTGTCTGCTCAGTCTCAGCTGCAATAGTCACAGCCGCCTGCTCCACAGAGGATACAGGTGCTTCCCGGGCTGTGCATCCGCACAGGCACAAAAGTGCAATAATGGAGATGGTCTTAGCTTTAAACGTCATCTGTGATCCTCGCTATGCCGTTTTCAACGGTTATTTTTCCGGCGCAGACATACTCTGTGGCAAGAGGAAGTATCTTCCACTCTGCCTGTTCCATCACACGCCTCTGCAGTACCTCCGGCGTATCCCCTGCCTGTATCTCCACAGCCCTTTGCAGGATTATGGGGCCTGCATCACATTCGGCAGTTACAAAATGCACCGTTGCACCTGTCACCTTCACGCCCCTTGCCAGAGCCTCCTCATGTACACGCAGACCATAGTAGCCCTTCCCGCAGAATGAAGGTATGAGAGACGGATGCACATTTATCATCCTGTAGGGATAGGCATCGCAGACCTGCTCATCGAGTATGGTCATAAAGCCCGCATACACGATGACATCCGCATTCTTTTCACGCAAAAGGTCAAGAAGTGCCTTGGAATAGGCATGGCTGTCGGCATACTCCGAACGTGGCAGTACAACGCCCTCTATACCGGCATTCTTTGCCCTTTCAAGAGCATATGCCCCGGCCTTGGAGGATATTACGCATACTATCCTGCCGCTTCTGATGATGCCGCTGTTCTGCGCATCTATAAGAGCCTGCAGATTAGTGCCGCCCCCGGATACAAGTACAACTATGTTCTTCATTCGATCCACCTGTCATGTGAGGTTTTAGTCAAAAAAGGGCTTATCTTCCGGAATATTTGCGGTTATCTTCGCCGTTTTTGCGATTATCAGAATGCTTACGGCGGCAGAAAGCAGATTTACTGCTGCCAACACCGCAAAAAAGGTATCAGAAATGCTCCCCGCAAATGTACTGCGAAGGGCAGCACATCCTGCGAGCACCGCAATGTTCCACACCACGGCT
>ODAI014579096.1_pt1 | contig 10631 bp, 5 predicted proteins | sample 1539321 | NCBI WGS metagenome assembly ODAI01 (sample SAMN02144231, study PRJEB22623) | gut metagenome | biome: sheep rumen | host: Ovis aries | place: New Zealand | reverse complement strand
CGCTGAAGACCTCAGGGTCTATGCCGGAGGTCTTGGTGAAGGTGCAGATGTTCTGCACGGTTCCGAAGATATTTAGAGAAGCGCTTCTGTCAGCGTTAATATTGAACAACTTCGGGAAAGTGTACCCAAGAGTGAAGTTGTCAAGCTTCAGGAATGAGCCGTCCTCAAGATAGTAGTCAGAGTGGTACTGAGCCTGGGTGAACATCGACTTAGTCGCGGAAGAAACCCTGTTGCTCACGAAACCGTTGGTCCAGAGGTCAGCCAGCATCTCAGTGTCGGATGCGACGTTGTTGTACACCCAGTTGCCGATGGCAGCGTGTCCTGAAAGGGCGGCTGTCCAGTTCTTCCATGTGAAATTGGTGTTGAATCCAAAGGTGTAGTCAGCGTCGGGCTTCCTGGTAAGGTACTTGTCATCAGCAGTGATCTGGCCATCGTTGTTACGATCCACATACACGCCGTTGATAGGGTTGCCATCCTTGTCATATACCTGCTGATAGAGGTAATAAGAGAGCATCGGATAACCCACCTGGATCATCTGGACGTTGTTTCCGGTACCTCCGGAGATTCCGCCTTTCTCGATACCGGTGGCGTTCTCGTCTGAAGCGGTCAGCTTCGTGACCTTATTGTTGTTGTAGGCCATGTTGACACCAGCGGTCCAGCTCATATCCTTGGTCTCGATCAGGACACCGTTCAGATCGATCTCGAATCCCTTGTTGGTCATCGTTCCGATGTTGGTGTTGAGGTAGTTGGACAAGTTGGAGAGGCCGGGAACAGGGATGTAGTTGAGGATGTCCCTGGTGTCCCTCTGATAGACGTCAGCGCTTAGGCGGAGCCTGTCATTCCAGAATCCGAGGTCAAGACCTGCGTTGTAAGTCGTGGTTGTCTCCCACTTGAGGTCAGCGCTATATTCCAGAGCGACGATCGGAGCGGAGTAATTATTGCCGTTCACGAAATAGTAGGAACCGGGAGTATTGATGATCAAGAACTTGGCAAAGGTATCATAGTAACCTCCGACTTCCTGCTGGCCGGTCTCACCCCAGCTGAGGCGGACCTTGGCGGTGGAGAGCTTTTCAACACCCTTCATGAAAGGCTCGTTCTTGATGTTCCAAGCGAAAGCCACGGAAGGGAATATACCCCATTTGTGGTTCTGGAAACGGGAAGTTCCGTCAGCTCGTAGAGTGGCCGTGAGAAGGTACCTGTCGGCGAACCCATAATTCATACGGCCGAAGAAGGAGATAAGGTAAAGCTCACCCTTCCCCTCAGTGTTCTTCATCTCGAACTTGTCAGCGATCCTGTACTGGTAAGTGTGGTTGTTGTTCCAGAAATGCTGCCATGAATAACCTGCCATGAGGTCAACATTATGCTTCTTGGCGAAGGTCTTGTTGTAGTCGGCGTAGAACTCAAGGGTCGTGTTGCGACGGGTATAATCATAATCAGTGTGCGAACCGCCACCAGACTCTGTCTTGTCGTGGAATGAGAACTCCGAACCCTGCGCGACTTCCCTGACTCCGTCAGACTTGGCCCAGTCAATACCAAGGTTGAGGTTGAGCCTCAAGTCCTCGAAGCCGTGGACTTTGTAGTCAAACTGAGTATTGCCGATGAAACGGTAAGAATCAGCGTAATCCTGCGAAGAGGCGAGGACGCCGACCGGGTTCATTGTCGCCATGGTATTGATGACACCAGAGGCGTCGTACCAGGTTGTGTAGCCATTAAGACCACTTGGGTTGTAGACAGGCTTGGTGGGATCAAAATGGTTGGCCGCACCGATGGCGCTCTGATTGGCGTAGTTGTTCTTCGCATAAGTTCCCTTGCCGTTCATATTGACGGTGAGGTGATTGTCGAAGAAGGTCGGAGAGAGGTTGAGGGAAAGGGTTCCCCTGTCCATCTTTGAGCCTTTCAGCGTACCGTTCTGGCTGGTGTAGCCACCGGACACGCGGTAAGGGAGGAAGCTGCCGATACGTCCATTGAGACTCACGTTGCCATCGTAGGTCTGGGCAGTGTGGTAGATCTCCTTCTGCCAGTCGGTATTGTCGTTTCCGAGAGCGGCCTCAGCGGCGGAGTTCTCACCGTAGAATTCCCTGATGAGGCTACGGATGCCGTCAGCGTCCAGAAGATCATTGTACTTCGCGATGGTGTTGACGGAAGTTGTGAAGTCAACAGCGATGTTGGGAATCTTGGAAGCGGTCTTGGAACCCTTCTTGGTGGTGATCACGATAACACCGTTGGAAGCCCTGGAACCGTAGATGGCGGTAGCGGAAGCGTCCTTGAGCACTGAGAAGCTCTCGATGTCCTCGGGGTTGATAGACGACAGAGGGTCTGACATTCCGGAGATACCGTCATTGGAGACTGGCAGGCCGTCGATAACGATCAAAGGGTCGTTGGAAGCGTTGATGGAAGCGCCACCACGGATACGGATGGTCGCGCCGGAGCCCGGCATACCGCTTCCCTGCGTCACGACGACACCAGCGCTCTTGCCTCTAAGGAGGTCGGCCGGAGTCGTAATGACACCCTTGTTGATCTCATCTGCCTTCACGGTAGCGACCGATCCGGTCATGTCACTCTTCTTGACGGTACCATAGCCGATGACAACGACCTCGTCGAGGAACTCACCGTCCTCAACCAGGGTCACCTGAGCTGGAACCTCAGAAGCTTTGAATGTCTGGGTCGTGTAACCGATGCAGCTTATAACCACAACTGCGTCAGGACCTTTGACATTCAGGAGGAAGTCACCGTCGAGGCCTGTGGAAGTGCCGTTCGTCGTGCCCTGCTCCATGACAGTGGCTCCGATGACCGGTCCAAGCGCGTCGACCACGACTCCCTTGACCTGGTACCCGCCCTGGGCGGACACAGTTGTGGCGGTGAGGCAAAGCAGCAACACCGTCACGGCAGTCATAATCCTTTTCATGCTTTTGATTTTGTTGTAATATAAAGTCATATTGAATATCAGTCGTTCACACGTTTCTCCTCGACCAGACGCACACTAATGGCGCCCAGGACAAGGAGCACTCCGGCGATAATCATCATATTCCCTTGAACACCGCCACAGAGTTTGAGAACGACTCCGCCGAGGGCGGCCGCCACGATCTGAGGCAGGCAAATGGTGCAATTGAACAATCCTAGATAGCTTCCCATGTGCTCACCATGAAGAGAGTTGGTCAGCAGGGTGAAAGGCAGGGCCAACATGGCAGCCCACGCCGCTCCGATCAGGAAGTAGGAGAGGAACAGCACATACTGGTTGTGGACAAAGGCCACGGAGATAAAGCCGACCGCTCCCAGAAGCAGGCTCACGACGTAAGCCAGTCTCAAAGACTTGAATTTGGGGATCACAATGGCCCAGAGGATAGAACCCACGGCCTGGATGGCGAACACGACGCCTACCCAGTTGCCGGCGGCCTGGTATCCCTCGGACGCGGTGTCAGTGGCATTCCAACAATTGGCTGCGATAGTGCCGGTGGAATATGTCCACATGTACATGAAAGCGGCCCAGCAGAAGAACTGCACGAGACCGACAGTCCAGAAGGTCTTGGGGGCATGGAGAAGAAGCTTGAACAGTCCTTCCTTGTTTGCCGTATCGTCAGATGCCTTGGCAGGGTCAATTCCATGAAACTCAGCATATTCCTGAGGGTTCATCTCCTTGACCTTCATGAAAGTGTACAACACGCAGGCGATCAGGATGGCGGCTCCGCAATAGAAGCTCCAGATCACTGACGGAGGTATCTGACCCTTCGGAGCCGTGTTGGCTATTCCGATCCAGGTGAAGAAAATCGGGAAGAGATAACCCACAAGGCTTCCGGCGTTGCACAGAAGTGACTGGATGGAATATGCCTCGGTCTTCTGTTCCTCTGTGACCATGTCACCCACCATCATCTTGAACGGCTGCATCGCCACATTGATGGAAGTGTCGAGAAAAATCAGAGAAAATAGACCGAACCACATCGCTCCGTTAAGGCCGAGAAGCAACTTGGTGGAGAAGTTAAGGCTGCCGGCATTGGGCAGGAAAGCCATAACAAGCACGGCTACGAGGGCGCCAACGAGAAGATAAGGCTTCCTGCGGCCCATTTTACACCATGTCCGGTCAGAGTATTTCCCGATCAAGGGCTGGACGATCATTCCCATCAGAGGGGGAAGGATCCAGAAGAAACTAAGCTGATGAGGATCAGCTCCCAACGTAGCGAAAATGCGGCTGATGTTGGCGCTCTGGAGGGCGTACGCTATCTGTACGCCGAAGAACCCGAAACTCAGGTTCCACATATCCCAGAATGTAAGTTTTCTCTTGTTTTGCATATCGGTTGGTTATTACGTTTCGCGTTGAAATACGGTCAAATATAGCTCAAACACTTATATTTAAAATAAAGAGAAGGATGAACCGCGGGAAAAAGGGGATGAAATGACAGGATTTGTTGATGAACTGAACGTATTTTTTCATAAATTGCGGAATCTAGATGAGACAGGTACGGACATCCATAATCATCCATGGCTTCGCGCTACTGCACGTTGCCGGAGCCATTTTGTGCCGCCTCGGAGGCATCAGCGACGACCTTATCCTGACATCTCTGACGATATTCCTGATAGTGATCCTATGCTTGAGATATCGCCAAAGTGTGGAGTTCAGCGCCACTGTAATCATAATCGCCAACATAGTTGGATTCCTGATGGGAAAAGGAATAGCCGCGTTTGTGAGCGTATTCGTGAGTCACCAACTTCTCTCCCCCGCGATCGCCACCTTCACGACCACAGAGACCATCGGCTGGGGACTCGCCCTCTTCTTGAAGCAATACTCAAGTCATTCAAGCTCACAGCGAAAGACGACTTCAAAGGAGATCACATGGTTGGTTATAGCGATCGCTATCGTACTGGCTTTGAGGTTCGTCATAAAGATGTTTAGCTCCACGATATTCAGTGGGGAATTCTTTCTTGGCTCTGTCGCCTTGATGGCAGCGATCCTGATCTATTCGGTCATATATATGGTCGAATATGCCATCGCCGCCAGACGTCAAGCCGAAAAGGAAAGAGACCGCGCGGAACTCGCCAAGTTCCAGTACCTCAACCTAAAGCAACAGGTCAACCCGCATTTCCTCTTCAACTCACTGAACATTCTGGATGCCCTGGTACTTGACGGGAAAGACGAGGAGGCCAGCGAGTATATCCATAAACTTGCGGGCATCTACCGCTACATGCTTAAAAACGAGAATGAGAGCACCGTTCCTTTGAGGGACGAGATGACTTACGTCCGCATGTATCTAGACCTTTTGAAAGTACGTTTCCAGGACGGCTTGGTTGTCGGGATATCCATTCCGGAAGAAGATTTGGCCAAAGCGGTGATACCCTGCTCCGTGCAGCTCCTTGTGGAGAACGCCACCAAGCATAACGCGGTCAGTCCTGATAATCCGTTGAAAGTGGATATTTTCTCTGATGGCGAGACTCTGACCGTCACAAACAATTTGATTCCAAGGGTTTCCCCTTCCCAGTCCAGTGGTCTGGGACTCAATTATATACGAGAGCAATACAATGAAAGGTCACCCAAAAGCGTGGAAATCATCCGCACAGACCAGAATTACACAGTAAAACTCCCTCTGCTATGAAAGTCCTGATCATCGAAGACGAAATGATGGCCCGCAAAAGCCTGGAAAAGACCCTCGGAAGAAACTTCCCCGATTTAGAGATTATCGGGGAATGCGGATCAGTGAAAGAGTCCGTGGAGTGGCTCACCGCACATGGAGACGAAGTGGACACCATTTTCATGGACGTGGAGCTGTCTGACGGGATTTGTTTCGAGATTTTCCGGCAGGTGGAAGTCAAGGCCCATGTGGTGATGACAACGGCCTATGACAATTACGCCGTCAAAGCATTCGAGGCCGGCTCAGTGGACTATCTCTTGAAACCAATCGACCTGGGACCGCTTACAAGAGCGGTTGAGCGCTGCCGTCAACCAGTCGGAAACGGGGTTCCCGACGTAGAGAAAATTCTTGCCGCCATTGGCAAGGCCAAACGGGATAAGGAATACAAAGAACGTTTCCTGGTCTACCTTAACGACAGGATCGTGCCGGTAAAGACTGAAGATGTCTCCTTTTTCTATTCAGAAGACAAGAATAACCATGCCGTCACCAATGACGGTACAGTCTACATTGTCGACAGCACGATGGATAGCATAATCAACGGGCTTGACCCCGAGCTTTTCTTCAGGATATCAAGAAGTTGCATTGTCGCCAAAGAATCCGTTGAGAGTGTCACCAAACTGCTTGGTGGCAGACTCCGGATCACATCAAAGGTTATTCCTTCTATTAATATAGGACCCGAGCCCGATCTCACTGTCAGCCGTTCCCGGTGTGAGGAGTTTCTCCTGTGGCTTGAGGACTAAGTCTCCCCAGGGTGAATTGCCACAAAACCACCCCGATAGCGACAGACACGTTCAAAGAATGCTTTGTGCCGAATTGAGGAATCTCCAGCGAGAAATCAGACGCGTCCACCACTTCCTGACTGACTCCATCCACTTCATTTCCGAATATGAAAGCGTACTTCCCGGTCCCTGAGCATGTCGAAGGGTTGAAATTCTCCAGACTGACCGAATTGACCGTCTGCTCGACGCTGACCACAGTATAACCCTCTGACTTTAACTTATTTACGACATCCAACGTGCTCCCGGAATATTCCCAAGGAACACTTTCTTCCGCTCCAAGTGCGGTTTTACGTATCTCGGCTGATGGAGGAGTCGCGCAAATCCCACATAGCCATAATTTGTCCGCCTTAAAAGAATCGCATGTACGGAATGCTGATCCGACGTTATGAGCGCTACGGATATTGTCCAATATGACAATCATTCCAATATCAGGACTAGCCTTGTATTCCTCCGCGCTTATCCTTTCCAATTCTATGTTCAAAAGCTTTCTGAGTTTCATCTTTTTTGTATATAAAGGTGCGTTAATTACAAATCATAATATTTAACGGTTTAATACAAATTTAGTCATTATTTCCCTCAGAAACTTGATAATACGGAATTATTTGTCTAAATTGCCAAAGATTTTAACTATTGGGACAATTATCATTCATTACACACTGATAAATTAATCTATTATGACCAAATCTCTTTTGCTTAAAGCGATGCTTTCCACCGCATTGGGCCTATTCGTCGGCTTTGCCGTCTTTGCCCAGCAGAGAAGCATCAGCGGAACCGTAAAAGGTGAAGACGGCCAGCCCATCCCGGGCGTGACCGTCATGATCAAGGGCACTTCCACAGGCGCCTCCACTGGAGCCGATGGTAAGTACACCTTCAACTTCACGCATCCCAATCCTGTGCTTGCGGTATCTTGTATCGGTTATGTGGGACAAGAGGTAGAGATCGGTAACCAGAGGGTTATTGATTTCGTCCTCGTCGAAGAGACGACATCCCTCGAAGAAACCGTCGTTGTCGGTTATGCGGTCGGTAACAAACGCACCATCACCGGTGCTGTTGACCGTGTCACCGAAGAGAACATGAACACTGGTTACGTCGCCACAGCGGTTGACGCTATCCGCGGCAAAGTTCCCGGACTTGTTATTTCCTCCAATGGTGGAAACGTCCAGGACAATCCGACCATCCGTCTGCGTGGTACCACCTCCCTCTCAGGAGGTAACACCCCTCTCGTGATCATGGACGGTATCTTCGGCGATGTGGGAATGCTCTTCTCACTCTCTCCGGATGACATCCAGGAAATCACTGTTCTGAAGGACGCTTCCGAGACCGCACAGTACGGTTCCCGTGGTGCCGCTGGTGTTATCGTCGTCACCACCAAGAAGGGCCGTGAGGGCCGTTCCCAGATCGAGTATCGCGGCCAGTTCGGTATCTCCAATCCTTACAAGAAGCTTCAGGTTCTCAACGCCAGCGAGTACAGGGCTCTGAACACCGGTAAGTTCGGTGGCGCAGGTCTTGACAAGGGTGATGACACCTACTGGATGGACTGGATCATGAACGATCTCGTAACCCAGAACAACCACAATATTTCCTTCACTTCCGGTAACAGCAAGTCCAACTTCAACGCCTCACTCGGCGTCAGGCAGCGTGACAACGTTGTCAAGAACGCTGGCAATACCAACTATATGTTACGTATGTCCGCCAGCCAGAAGGGACTGAATGACAGGCTCACCCTCGAGATGAACGCCATGGCCACCTTCATGGACAAGGATTGGATCGACACCGGTATCTTCACAGGTGCCGCCGCTTACAATCCCACATTCCCTGGCCACCGCAACACCGAGACCGGTCTCTGGGACTACGACCCCAACGCCGAGACCATCACCCACCCCGGCGACTATATGGACTATATCCATAAGGAGGCTGTTTATCGTGTGGTCGCCAGCGCACGCGCGACCTATAAGATCATTGACGGTCTCACCGCCAGCATCTTTGGGTCCTACACCTACACCAACCGCCTGAACCGCAACTACTTCCCGCACGACTTGAAGAGCTATAGGGTCGCTCGTGGTGAGGCTAACAATTCCACCAACCTGAACACCAATGGCATGGCCAGCTTCCAGCTCGCCTATAACAAGACCATCGGTAAGCATTCCTTCAGCGCCCTCGCTCTTACCGAGGCCCAGAGGTATGACTACTGGTACAATTATTCCAGGGCAACAGGTTTCGAGAGTGACTACTTCACTTACAACAACATGCAGGCTGGTTCAACCGTCAAGTGGGGCGATGTCCAGTCCTCTGCTACCCAGTATACCCTCATGTCATATCTCGGCCGTCTGAACTACATGTTCGACAACCGTTATGTCATTACGCTCAACGCCCGTGCCGACGGTTCCTCAAAGCTTGGAGCCAACCACAAGTGGGGCTTCTTCCCTTCAGCATCACTGGCATGGATCATCAGCAACGAAGGTTTCATGAAGAACCAGCACCTGTTCAACAACCTGAAACTCCGCGTCGGTTACGGTGTCACCGGTAATCAGGATGCCATCGATCCTTACAGGTCGCTTTCTCTCATGGCCCCCAGCGGAACCACTACTTACAACGGTGCGACCGTCACCACCTACGCTCTCGATTCCAACCCGAATCCTGACCTGAAATGGGAGACCAAGTACACCTTCGACGCCGGTATCGATTTCTCGATGTGGCGCAGCAGGTTCAGCGGTACTATCGACGTCTACCGGTCAACGACCAAGGACCTGCTCTATACCTATCAGGTCCCTGTACCTCCGTTCACCTACACCAGCCTCCTGGCCAACATGGGTGAGATGAGCAATAACGGTATTGAGATCGGATTCCATGTGGCTCCTATCGAGAAAAAAGATATGGTTGTTACCATCCAGGGTAATGTCGCTTTCCAGAAGAACAAACTCGTCAGCCTTTCCGGTACATACCAGGGACAGGACCTGACCACTTCAAAGTACATCGCTCTCTCAAGCGCAAGCTGTAACGGTCTGACTTCCAACACCAACGTGGTTTACATGACCGAGGGTTATCCTGTCAACATCTTCCGTCTTCCCGTCCACGACGGCTTCAAGACCGACGATACCGGCAAGAAGACCTATCAGGTTAAGGATGTCAACGGTGACGGTGGTATCACCCTCGACGATGAAGGTGACCGTGAGTTCCTCGGCCAGGCTACACCTAAGGTGTTCGCCAGCCTCGGTGGAACATTCCGCTACAAGAACTGGGATCTCTCGACTCAGCTCAACGGTGGCTTCGGACATCACATCTACAACTTCACAAGCCTGCGTCTCTCCAACCTCGGTGCCTTCCCGACCTACAACGTCCTGAAGACCGCTGAAGAACTTGGAGTTTACAACGCCCAGCACACATCTTACTGGCTCGAGAAGGGTGACTATGTCAACCTCGAGTACATCACACTCGGTTACAATCTCCCGACATCCAAGCTCGGCCTGAAGAACATCAAGGGCCTGAGGTTCGCCCTCTCTTGCAACAATGTCGCTACATTCACGGGATATTCCGGTCTGACTCCTATGCTGAACAACGCGACCATCGGAGGCGGTATCGACAACAACGTATTCCCGATCATGCGCACCTACACCGCAATGCTTTCGGTCAAATTCTAAAGAACATCTTAAACATAGAATATCATGAAGAAATTACTCTATAGTGCAGCTGTTCTGGCCCTGACTTTCTTTATGGCCGGTTGCTCCCTCGAGGAGAAGCCGTTGAGCAAATTCGACGAAAGCGAGGCCTACAAGAGCTCCACACTCGTGTACGTGAACACTGTCGCGAGCCTGTACAACAAGCTGAACAGCCGTTTCAAGGGTGGTGACGACAACTACAACTATATGTCGGAGTTTACCGCCGACGTGCTCTTCCTCCCGGGACGCCAGGGTGACTGGGTTGATGGTGGAAAGCACCAGAACGCCTTTCTGCACAGGTGGGATCCTTCCACAGACTATATCCGCAACCTTTGGAACAACTCCTACTCCGATATCGCCCTCTGTAACTCTTCACTGAAGAAACTTGAGGAGATCAAGGGACTCGGATCCCTGGATGCATCAGTCGTCGACTCCTATATGGCGGAGGTCCGCGGAATCCGTGCCTTCTACTACATGTGGCTGGTCGACTTCTTCGGAAGGATTCCGATCGTCACCTCTCCTGACGCCGGTATCGGTGATGTGAAGCAGTCCACCCGTAGCGAGGCTTATGGATTCGT
>ODAI014116268.1_pt1 | contig 10631 bp, 7 predicted proteins | sample 1539321 | NCBI WGS metagenome assembly ODAI01 (sample SAMN02144231, study PRJEB22623) | gut metagenome | biome: sheep rumen | host: Ovis aries | place: New Zealand | reverse complement strand
GGCCGTTCCCTTTTCACCCTTTTCGAGGTCGAAAACGGGGATTCAGGGACGGTTCTTTTTCCCACTTGTCGAAATCGAAAAGTGGGAAAAGGAACGCTCCCTGATTCCCAGTTCCCATTTTCCGCGACCGAAAAGTGGGAAAAGGAACCGTCCCTGATTCCCACATAGCATCTCCCCCTCACATCCCCCGGGCATAAATGACAGCCAGCCCCTTCAGCATGAGCTGCGGCTCATAAGTGCACGGATGGGTGAGATAAGGGAGGATGAGCGGCGCCTTACCGCCTGTGATGAGCAGGGAGACCGGGCGCCCCAGCTCCTTCTCGACCCGGCCGGCGAGCCCGTCGATCATGGCCGCCGTCCCGTTCATAGCCCCCGAGAGCATGCACTGGACTGTATTTTCCCCGATGAGCACCTCTGGCCTGACCGCCTCAAGGGCAGGCAGCTGGGCAGTTTTCTCGTGCAGGGCTGCCAACCCCGTGCCGATCCCCGCGCAGATGATGCCGCCCAGAAAGACCCGTTCCTCCCCCACCACATTGATGGTCGTCGCCGTCCCCAGGTCCACCGTCATGACCGGAAGGGGCAGGAAGGCCGCGGCATAGGAGGCGTCCACCAGGCGGTCATGGCCAAGGGTGGAGGTGTCTACCCGTTCGAAAACCAGACCGGTGTCCGTATCCCGGTCCACCACCAGGACTTCCAGACCAAACACGTCCGCCACAGCCCTTCGGACCGCGGGCACCACCGCCGGGACGACAGAGCTCAGGACTGCGCCCTCAGGCAGGGGCATTTCCGCGTCCCCCGCCGCCAGTGTCTCATTGAGGCAGTCCAGCAGTTGCTCCACGGCTTCCTCCGGATTTTGGGCTCCGGTATCCACCCGGCCGGAAGCCACCACTTCCCAGTCAGCGCCTTCGCCGGAGACGAAGCCAAAGTTCATGGTCGTATTGCCGATATCGATTGCCAGTATCATAGATCACACACGGTCCGGCCGCCGCTTCCGGCGTCCGGAGCTTCCTTTCTCCCGGCAGACCCGGGTATGCTCGCGTGTTGTCATTTCCATCCCCAGTTTACGAAAAGCCCGGCCCGCTTGCAAGAGCTACTTGACCGGGGGCCGGGCCGAATGCTATGGTTAGCATATCATCAATGCCATTAAGGAGGTCTCTGCATGGAGAACTTAAGCGGAAAGACCGTAGTACTGGGAATCACGGGCGGCATCGCCGCCTACAAGATGGCCAATGTGGCCAGTGCCCTGCGCAAGACCGGGGCGGACGTCCACGTCCTCATGACGCAGAACGCCACCCAGTTCATCACGCCCCTCACCTTTGAGACCCTGACCAATCACAAGTGCCTGGTGGACACCTTCGACCGGAACTTCCAGTACGACGTGACCCACATTTCCCTGGCCAAGGCGGCGGACCTCATTTTGATCGCCCCGGCGACGGCGGACGTGATCGCCAAGATGGCGGCCGGGATTGCCGACGACATGCTGACCACGGTCGTCCTGGCCTCCCTGGCCGTGAAGCTGGTCGCCCCCTCCATGAACACTGCCATGCTGGAAAATGAAATCACCCAGGACAATATCGCCCGCCTCCGCCATTACGGCTTCGAGATCATCGAGCCTGACAGCGGCCTTCTGGCCTGCCAGGACGTCGGCAAGGGCAAGCTGCCCTCTGAGGAGACCCTTATGGAGCACATTTACCGGCACCTGGCCTATGAGAAGGACCTGGCAGGGCTCCATGTGACCGTGACCGCCGGCCCCACCCGGGAGCCGCTGGATCCGGTCCGCTTCCTCACCAACTACAGCTCCGGCAAGATGGGCTATGCCATCGCCCGCCGGGCAATGCTCCGGGGCGCCGACGTCACCTTAATCTCCGGCCCGGTGAGCCTGGACCCGGTCCCCTTCGTGAAAATGGTGCCCGTCAGCTCCGCCCTCGATATGTTTAATGCTGTGAAGGACGCTCTGCCAGAGACGGATATCCTGATCAAGGCCGCCGCCGTGGCCGACTACCGCCCCGCCGAGGTGGCAGACAATAAGATCAAAAAGAAAGACGGCGACCTGAGCCTGGCCCTCGAGCGGACCGATGACATCATCGGCTGGTGCGGCACCCACCGCCATGACGGCCTCTTCCTCTGCGGCTTCTCCATGGAGACGGCGGACATGCTGGAGAATTCCAAAAAGAAGCTGGTCAAGAAAGGCCTCGACATGATCGCCGCCAACAACGTCAAGGTGGCCGGCGCCGGTTTCGGCGTCTCCACCAACATTCTGACGCTGATCACCGCCGACGGAGCCAAGGAGCTTCCGCTCATGAGCAAGGAAGATGCCGCCGGCGCGCTGCTGGATGAGATCGTGGCTCGCAGGTGAGACACAAGGGGACGGTTGAGACACAGGGACGGTCCTTTTTACGAAAATCGAAGAATTTTCGTAAAAAGGACCGTCCCTGTGTCTCAACCGTCCCCTCTATTTCATCCCGCTTCCGCGTAGCGAAGATTATTCAGGTCGTCCGTTATGAATTTAGGCGCCACGTATCCCTCCTCACCCGTCGCGTTCACGCGAACATGGGCAAGATCGTTCTCGTAGCCCAGAAGAGTCAGTTCGGTCAACGGCTCAAGGCTCGTCACATAGTCGGAACTGTAGTCCGGCTCCTTCCGCAGGTAGAGGGATGAGGCGACGTCCACGTAGTAGACTGTCCCATCGCCCTCAGGCGCAGGTGTCTCCGCCGTGGGTTCAGCGCCGGGCTCCCCAGTCGTCTCCGCCGCTGTCCCTTCCTGAGGCTCCGCAGCGGCATCCTCCGCAGACTGGGCAGTGCCCTTCTCCTCGGCAATCTCAACAGCATTTTTATAGCTGCCGTCGTCCGCCAGCACGTACTGCCCTGTGCAGTAGGCGACCTGTCCGGTCTCTTTGACATAAACGTAAGCGTAATCTCCGACCACCTTAAGGACATACATCTCTGTGCCGGATTCCTCGGAGTCGAAGGACTCGTAGTCCTGTCCGGGGCCGCACCGCAGCGCCAAAGTAGTGCGGGTATTGGACTTATAGAGGGTATTGTCGGTGATCTCCGGCACCACATCCGTGTCCACCAATATGGCGGCGGAGTAATCCTCCGGATCCACGGAGATGAGGGCCGGCTTCCCGGTCTGGGTCTTTTTGCAGGTGATTAGTATCCGGCCGTTCTCCAGGCGAAGCCGCTCCGGCTCCCCGAAGAGCTCGTTGAAAGTCCTGACCCGCTTGATGGTCTGTCCGTGCATACTCATTACGAAGAGGTCCGTATTCTCAGCCCCGGCGAAGTAGAAGGTCTCCCCCTGCTGAGCCCAGGCCCTGTCCGCGATGCGGTCGCCGAACTCAGTATTGCGCCAGTACTCCACGCCCGTCTCCTTGTTGAGCCGCACGACGTCGCCGTCCTCCAGGTAGAAGTAGGAGTCAGCCAGAATCATGAGCCCCGTGAGGGCAGGTGTCTCGGATACCGCAAAGTCCGGCGTCACATTCTGCCAGACCACCTCGTCCTTGCGGTTGATACCCGTGATGACGGCATGGACCATCTCGTCCCGGGTGACCAGTTCAAAGTTCACATTGACGACCTCCGCCAGCTCTTCCTCGCTCGCCTCGGGCGCAATCACGTGCCCCTCAGCGACCTCCGGGGAAATGACGGCATCCCCGCTTTCGGCCCCGTCTTCCGCCTTCGTTTCCTCAGAAGCATCCTGACCCTGCGCCGGCTGAGACTCCTCAGCGCTCCCGTCTGCCTCTCCGGCTTCAGCCGTCTCCTCACCGGTTCCTTCTGCTGCCGCCGCTTCCTCTCCGGCGCCTTCAGCTGCCGTCGTCTCCTCCGCAGTTCCTTCCTGCTCCGCGCCGGTCGCCTCTGCCGTTTCCGCCGTCCCGGTACTGTTTCCGTTACTCGGCGGCGTCGCCGAGCACCCGCTCAACACGGCCGCCGTCACGAGGGCGGTCAGGCAGTATAATCTGATTCTTCTCATTTCGCTCCCCCCTCTCTGAGCTTGTTCATGGCCCACTGGTAACACCAGGCCTGGGTCCTGGCCGCAAACGGCTCCCTGCGGATCAGGTCCATGACCTCCTCGGGCGTATACCAGCCGGCTTTTATTTCCTCAAAAGAGGAAGTGCTGCGAGCGAACTCGCCGGCAGCCCTGCCGCTGATGCAGATATTGCGCTCATTGGAAAATCCGATGGCGCCGTAGCTGTAATCAATCACGTCATCCACGCGAGTCAAAGTGAGACCGGTCTCCTCCCAGAGCTCCCGCCTCGCGCTCTCCTCCGGCGTCTCGCCGGGATCGATCAGCCCCGCCGGGAAATTATAAATGAATACACCCATAGCCATCCTGAATTCTCTGCACAGGAGGATCCGGCTGTCTGTCTCGTCAGTGGCTATGATAATGACCGAATCCACCTTCGGATTGTTGAGATCCTTCAGGTCCTTCATATCCGGATTCCGGCTGATCATCTCATAGGTCTTCATCTGCCCGTCCGCTGTCTCATAGTCCACATCGTAGCGGGTGATGAAGCGGCCTTCATGTACCTTTCGCATGCCTAAATATTTCACGGCTTGCCCCCTCGAACAAATATTTTTACAGCTTCATTTTAAGATACCCTAACCGGATAGACAAGACACAAATCCCGGGATTTTCATTAAGAATTTATGACGTTTAGTTCACAATTGGGGGTGGTGAGGGTGCAAAAACGGGGAAACTGGGAATCAGGGACGGTTCCTTTTCCCACTTTTCGAAATCGAAAAGTGGGAAAAGGAACCGTCCCTGATTCCCAGTTCCCATTTTCCGCGACCGAAAAGTGGGAAAAGGAACCGTCCCTGATTCCCAGTTTCCCCCTCTATTTCACAGGAACCTGATTTCCTTGAGAACGACCTCCCCCCGCGTACACTTCACAGTTACGGTCGACCTCTCTCCGGCCGGAAGGCTCCCCACCGGAAGCTCCGCAAGGGCATCTCCCTCCGGAACGCTGCCCTCAAAGAGGACCTTGTCCCCGTCCGTCACGCAGATCTTATTGTCCTTGTCAGCCCTGGCCAGAAGGGTGACCGGAACCGGCGCCTCCGCCTCGCGGACCGAATAGCTGGCATAGTCGCCCTCCTCCAGTTTGAGGAGGATGTGGGGCCAGTCGCAGTACTTCTGCGGTCCGGCCGTCCGGATAAAGCCGTCCATCGGCATGTAGCCAGGCTCGGTGGTCAGGTGCATCCTGTCCTCGCGGCGGTAACCGCAGTAGAGGGAGTAAGGCCACTTGCCGGCAAAGGGCCTGTCCGTGTCATAGCCCGAGGCCGGCACCACGGATCCCGGACGCCGCAGGGCGTGGGTCACGCGGTCCATGCGCTCAGTGCAGTTCTCCACCTTGATGGCTTCCAGCATCGCGTCGAAGACCCGGATTGCCTTCTCATAGGAGGGCTTTGGCCCGCCCTTTTCGCAGTAATCGACGATTTCCTCCCAGCCCTCCGGGACATGGAAGGTAAAGGTGGAGGCCGCGTCAGCCGTATCCACGGCCTTGGCCACCCAGATATTGTAGCTGATGTGGTATTCCATGCACATCTCGTAGGTGACGGTCATCCACTGGTTGCCGATGGCCGAATCTCCCACCGAGCTTCCCCCGGTCTCGCCCATCCAGATGGGCACGTTCAGCGCCGCGCTCCGCTCCAGCATGGGTCCGAAGACGCCGATATCAGGCAGGGACTCATAGAGGTGGGTGTCGATGGCCCAGTTGTTGCAGTAGGGATCGTAGTTGTGGTCGAAAATCTCCACGCGTCCCGCGAACCGATGCCCCTGGATAAAGAGGATATGGTTCCTGTCGACGCTGCGGATCTCCTTCACCAGCCTGTCATAGTATGCCTTAAGGTCTGGAATCAGGTAATCGAACATGGGCAGGGCAATCGGCTCGTTGAGGAGATCAAAGCCGGCAATGATCCATCTGTCCTTCCACCGCCTGGCCATCTCCTTCCAGAGAAGGATGGTCCGCTCCCCGCTCTCCTCGTCGATGAAGAGGTGGGGCTGGTTGTCCACACCGTCGTCGCAGCTGACGGTACTCTGGCCGGCTGTCGCCGCATGCAGGTCCATGATGACGTAAAGTCCATGCTTCTCGCACAGGTCCAGATACCCGTCCAGCATGGCGAACTGTTCTTCATTAAAATGAATACCCGGCTCCTCATCCAGCAGAAAGCGGGCGTTCAGCGGCAGACGGATCGAATTGAAGCCCTGCCGCTTCATGGCTTCGATATCCCCCTCGGCCAGGTAGTTGGCTACCCACTCATTCCAAAACTTCCTCTGGTATTTTTTGCCTGCCAGTTCCGCCACGAACACATCCATGGTCCGGCCGCGGTCAAATGCCGAGGAGCGGGCGAAACGGCCGGCGATCCCGCCGAAACCGGCGCCGCCAAAGAGAAACCCCTCCGGGTTCAGCCAGTTGCCGACACCCATACCGCGGAGAATGACTTCATTTCCCTCCTCATTGACGAAACGTCTCCCGTCTGTGCGGAGGAATCCTTTTACTGTCTGAAACATGCTGCACCTGCCTTTCTCTTGTAATGCCGGTCTTAGCCAAAGACCGCTCTTGTTGAGAACCGGCCCGACAGAAACTGCCGGACCGGTGTATTGCCCCTTGTTTTTCCGATGCCGTCCCATCGTCAGGCAGCCGAGAATATCGGCAGAAGCTCCCAGAGCCGTCCGCTGCTCTCGACCACATAGTTCTGGCCAGCAATCTTGATGATGGAGACCGTTTCAAAGTTGAAGACACATTCCTCCCCGTCCGAGAGCACATAGGTGATCCGGCACCGGGTCGCGTTGTCCTGCTTTCCGATCTGGCCGACGACGATCATATCGGTCATGGCGTTGTAGACGGACCGCATGAAGGCGGTATCCTCCGAGACAATGGTCGCGTCCTCCATCAGGACCTCCTTCTCCTTGCCGAAGTCATCCTCCTCCAGTTTGTAGAGCTCGCAGGTCAGGCTGATCGGATCTCTTCCCGCGTCCATGTCCCGGACCAATTGCTGCTGGGCCGACCGGTTGTCAAATATAAACAGGAATCCGTTCACATTGTCCATCTGCCCCGCGGACACCGTGTCCGCGGACAGGTTCCTGCCGCAGGCAGCCAGTACCAGCATGATCATGGCCATAACAGCCGCCAGCATCCTCCGACGGAGCTCTCCCTTTTTCCAACTCTGAATCACCTGTAGTCCCCTCACTTTCCGCTGTGGATCCAGCGTTTCACTTCCGTCTTATCATATCACATATGGAAAAAGGATAGGAAGACTTTTCTGACAGATTTGGAGGTGGGGGAAACTGGGAGTCAGGGACGGCTCCTTTTTTCGAGGTCGAGAACTGGGAATCAGGGACGGTTCCTTTTCCCACTTTTCGAAATCGAAAAGTGGGAAAAGGAACCGTCCCTGATTCCCAGTTTTCCCCCATATTCCAAAATCAAACATAAGCGGCCATCATCCGTTGATCAGTCGTATGATGGCCGCTTACAGTTCGAATTCACTTATCAATGGTCCTTTTTCTCCATTTCAGGTGCTTGATAAATTTCGTTCCCTATATTCAGTTTTCAAAAGGTCTTTCCGTAGATTAAGTAAGTATATTGCTTTATTTTTATTCCGAACTCGTCTTTTGGATTTGAAATGTTCATCTTTCTTCAGATGCCTTATTCCGGGTCTTCATCAAACAACCAACCATCTATCAGGCAACCACCCAACTACTGACCCGCTGAATTTTACATCTCGTTGTCGGGAGCTCCCATCCGCAGGACCTTCTTTACGATCCTGTTTCAAGCTTCCGACTGGCTGTATGTTCAATATGACTGCCAGCTCAGATGACCTCTTCTCCAATGTCACTTTATGTGCGGAATTGATATCCTGGTGCGTATCTTTCACAGATTGAGGAGAATGGCTTTCACGTTCGGAACTGCTGACACAGCCTGTTCATATTGAGGGATAACCGGAACGGTTCATTTACTACATCCAAGGGAATGCCCTCCTTAGTGGTGCTTTTTTCTTCCATAAGAGTTTCGAATCAGATATTTATGATATATCCTTTTGATTCTTGCATGTCTGGCGGATCGGTCCTTCGCTGCCTTGGCGACTTTATAAAAGCTCGGCTACGACTGCGTATGCTTTCCGGACTTGCTTCCTCTTCTTTCAGGTCCTGTCATCAGTCAGTCCTTGAAACCGGTTTTCCTTTTGCTGCGCGCACCGTCCTTCCGTCAGGGATGTGCGATGCTTGTAAAGGTTTCCGCTGAAGGGGAGGTCTCCGATCATTCCTTCCGGCAGGTTTTTCTCCTCTGCCTTCCATGCCCTTCCTGAAGCTTTCTCTTTGCTGCAGGTCTTTATGTCGGAAATAAGCTTTTGTCAATGGGTTGCTGGAGGATAAACTTTTCTGATTTTCTCTCTCTGTTGATGGATGTATCTTATCAAATCGCCCCATATTTGTCAAGCAATATTCGATATTTTGTTGATTTTTCTTTTTAAAGCTGCAAAATATTCTATATTGTCAGATACTTTTCCAATAGTATCTCTTGTTCCAATAATTAGTGCAACTAACTCATACTGGAAATGAACCCCCTCCACACGCTGGCGGTGTGCAAAAGTGGGAATCAGGTACGGTTCTCAGTTCGAAAATTCTTAGTTTTTCGAACTGAGAACCGTACCTGATTCCCACTTTTACAAAGACGAATATCACTCGCCTCTCTCCTTGAGGTAACCATGGAGCATGGAGGCGATTTTGAAGGTCATGGCATCCTCGAACAGGCGGATGTCGAGGCCGGTGGCCTGGTGGATCTTCTCAAGCCGATAGACCAGGGTGTTGCGGTGAACGTAAAGCTGACGCGCCGTCTCGGAAATGTTGAGGTTGTTGTCGAAGAAGGTATCGATGGTGGCCTGGGTCTCCTCGTCGAACTGCTCAGGCGGCCGTTCCCCGAAGACCTCCTTCAGGAAGAGGCGGCAGACCTCCGGCGGCAGCTCATAGATGAGACGGCCCAGTCCCAGATGGGAGAAGCGCATAACCGTCTCATTCATATAGAAAATGCGCCCAATCTCCAGCGCGTACCTTGCCTCCCTGTAGACGGACGGCAGCTCTGCCAGATCCTTGGTCACCCCGCTGAAGGCCACCCGCGCGGGAATCATGGCCTCCGTGTTCAGCATGTCCACGATGGTCCTGGCTGTCTTCTCATAGTCCTTCTCCTTCTCCCGGTCAGAGACCGTGCGGATCAGAGCCACATGGGCCGTACCGACCTGGACGGCCATGTCGTGGGACCTGGTGAGAAACAGCTGCTTTAAGATCGTCAGGGCCATATCCAGATCGCCCCGGGAGACTTCCACCACATAGAGGAGCCTCCGCTCCTCCTGGGCAATATGAAAGGAGGCGGCGCCGTCATAGATTTCTCTCTCTGTCAGTTCTCCGGTCAGGAACCGGCGCAGAAATACAGACCGGCTGGACCGCTCCCGCATGGTGGTCACCAGGGCGGAGAGCCTCTCCGCTGCGGCTTCGTAATCCTCGACCGCATCCTCGTCGATGCGGAAGGGAAGCCCGGTCAGGCGGGTCAAGTCCGCCAGGCTCTTGCGGAATTTTTCCTCATTCGTCATGGATTCGCGTCCCTCTCTTTATATCTGGCCGGAGCCGGCATCATCTTTCCACTCCGTTTTTGCCCTTCACACATTCCCGGACCGCATTCCCTCATCACAGGTCTGCTTTCCTAGGCCGTGTCCGACACTGCAGGTCTGCATTTCCAGTTCCGAGCCTGCAGGCATGCCGGGCTTCACAGTCCTAATCGTTCAAAAAGAGGCACGCCTTGCGGCGTGCCTCCCGAATTGCTTCTCTTAAGATCAGTCGGAGATAGTGACCTCGGTCTCCTTGTCGAAGAAGTGAGCCTTGGACATATCCAGAGCGAACTTGACCTTGCTGCCAGTGCGGGCAGTGGTGCGCGGATTGACGCGGGCGGTCATCTGAGTGCCGGCGAAATCGAAGTACAGGAAAACTTCGGCGCCAAGGAGCTCGTAGACCTTGATCTCAGCATTGATGGTAGCTTCCGGATGAGCAGCCAGGAACTCCGGCTCATCGTGGACATCTTCCGGACGAACGCCGAGAACGATGTTCTTGCCGATGTAGGGCTTCAGAGCCTCAGCTCTGGCACCGGTGACGGTCAGCTTCTCGCCGCCGACGGTGATCTCGATATCCTTGCCCTTGCCGGCAACGGAGGCATCCATGAAGTTCATCTGCGGGGATCCGATGAATCCGGCGACGAACTGGTTGCAGGGATGATCATAAAGCATCTGCGGGGAATCGACCTGCTGTACGATACCGTCCTTCATAACGACGATACGGGTACCAAGGGTCATAGCCTCGGTCTGGTCGTGTGTAACGTAGATGATGGTGGCGCCCAGTCTCTGATGCAGCTTGGAGATCTCAGTTCTCATCTGAACACGGAGCTTAGCATCCAGGTTGGACAGCGGCTCGTCCATGAGGAAGACCTTGGGGTTACGGACGATAGCACGGCCCATGGCAACAAGCTGTCGCTGACCAGCGGAAAGAGCCTTAGGCTTACGATCAAGGAGTTTGTCAAGGTCAAGGATCTTAGCAGCCTCTTCGACCTGCTTCTTGATCTGCTCCTTCGGAACCTTGCGAAGCTTAAGACCGAATGCCAT
>ODAI013262382.1_pt1 | contig 10633 bp, 9 predicted proteins | sample 1539321 | NCBI WGS metagenome assembly ODAI01 (sample SAMN02144231, study PRJEB22623) | gut metagenome | biome: sheep rumen | host: Ovis aries | place: New Zealand | reverse complement strand
CTTGTAAAAAGATCGATCGGTAATGACAAAGCGCAACTCATGCGGCTCTTTTCCCAAGAAAAAGACGGCATACGAGAGATAAGCCAGCGGCTCAAAGTTTTTTGGGAAAACAATCTGTTCTATTCCGAAATTTTCACGCAGTTCATCATCGCTTCCGGGAGGGAGGATTCGCTCTATAAGCTTCGGTATGCCGTTTCCGACAAAATATTTATATCTTTCGGTGGGATAAGGTTCAAATCCAAGCTTCACGAGTGCGTGATTTCCGGCATCGGCGAGATCTTTCAGAGTATCAAGAAGTGTACCGTCAAGATCAAAAAATACATAACTGAACATTTTTGTCTCCTTTGATTTGTATGTCCTTGACAAATATTATGAAATTATCTATAATCTATATAAAGCATATGTAAAGCAATAATCTGTTATTGAGGAAGTGTTCTGTGTGCTGAATTTTATATGCCCTGTCTGCAAAAAAGAGCTTTACACAAAAGAAAAAAGTCTGTTATGCGAGAACGGGCATTGCTTTGATATATCAAGAAAAGGCACCGTAAATCTGCTCCGTACAGGAAAAGCAAATCACGGTGACGACAAGCGAATGGTCATGGCAAGAAAAACGTTTCTCGATAAGGGCTATTACGAGCCGCTGCACGCTGTGATACGCGAAACCGCCGCAGAATATTCATACGACGGCTGTACACTGCTCGACTGCGGCTGCGGCGAGTGCAGCTATACAGCCGATATCAGCAGACATTTCATCTCAAAGAACATCAATGCGGAAATAATCGGCATAGATGTTTCAAAAGAAGCAATAAACTGCGCCGCATCAAGACATTCAGGCATACGGCTTGCTGTAGCGAGCGTATTCGATATCCCGCTGCCCGATAAAAGCTGTGACATCGTCCTCGCAATGTTTTCGCCTTTTTCCGGAAGCGAATATCTTCGTGTACTGAAAGACGGCGGTATATACATCACCGCATATCCGCTCGAAGATCATCTTTTCGAGCTGAAAAAAGCAGTGTATGACGAACCGTACAGAAACGAAGTCTCCGATACCGGAGTCGATGGTTTTGAACTTCTGTCTCAGAAGGACTGTAAGTTCAGAATGGAACTTAAAACAAATGAAGACCTGATCTCATTGTTCGAGATGACTCCGTACTGCTACAAAACATCTAAGACAGACCGCGAAAAGCTCGACAGGATATCCGCGCTTTCGGTATGCGCCGAATTCGGCATTGCGGTTTACAGGAAAAAATGAATCCAAATCACGCTTGCCGATATTATCTTATTATCGCAATATCGAGATCGACGTCGCCCTCGATACCGTCTATTTTTCCGAATCCGTACTGCCACATATCGAAGTCATAATAGTAGGTCATTTCAGGATTGTACAATGCGAGCCATACAGGATAATCGTCAAGCATACGCATATCATATTTCAGGTATGCCATTTTTTTGTTTGTATAGATCATTGCCTCATATCCGGCATCTTTGATCGTTTCACAGAAAGCAATAGCAGAAAGTGTGAGGGTCCCGGGCATCACATCTGCTGTGCGCGGCTCTGAATCCGTACTTGAAGCATCTACGGGTTCCCAGTCAAAAACAACCGGATATTCAAGATCACGCCCGTCAAGATGTTCAATGACAAATTCTGCTTCTTCTATGGCTTCTTCTACGGATATTGCCTGAGAATAGAAATAAACACCGATATCTATTCCGGCTTCTTTTGCGCCTTTGTAGTTATCGAAGAATTTATCATCTACCTTGATGTTTCCCGCTTCACCATATCCTCTTACACCGATGCGCAGTACAGCAAATTCCACTCCGTCCGCTCTGACGGCATTCCAGTCTATATCGCCCTGATACGATGATACATCTATCCCGAAATATGACGAAACCTCACCGTCAACTTTGTACGTCATACGGTTATCATCATCAACAATGAAATCTTCGCTTCTGTAAGTATTGGGTTTTACGCCCGAAAGCACCGGCACCCAGCTGTAACCCACATAAGAATCGTATGTAAGTATCTTACCGCGTTCGATATCGACACTTTTGTCTGCCGGAACGTCCGGTTCATTCATTTCCTCTTCATCGATCAGACTTACCGCATCTACATATTCTCTGCCGGCATTGCTGTTTTCGCTGCCGGTGTTATCGTTTATCCGTTCTTCGAGCAAATCGACACGCCGCTGATAATCCTTCAGCTGCTGATCGTGGATACGTATGTACGCAAATCCGGTAAATATTCCCGCAGCTGCTACACAAAGAGTTACCATAGAGATAACAGTATTAATGAATGATATCCGGTTTGTCTTTGAAGGAGCCTGCCGCGCTGCTTCTGTTTCATTATCCGAAGGGACATGAACATTTTCTTGTTCTTCAATATTTTCACCGGCTGCAATATCCGGTTCACTTCCGGCAGTATCTCCGACAGCTTCCGAAAAAGTCTGTTCACCTGCATCGGATACAGGGACAGCATCAATTTGTTCATCTTTATGGTGTGCAATGACCGCATCGGCAGAATAATCCCTGTACAGATCACGGTCATCTACCGGTTCATCGTCAGCATCATATATGTAAACATTTCCGTTGGCAGTTTCTTCCGGTGCATTACCCTGAACATCAGCATCTCCGGAAACGATCCCTTCATCATATTTTTCTTTGTTCATATTTTCCTCCGGTATAAACATTTCGGCTGCTCAGAAGTTTGCATTATATCCATAGCCGAAGATCATGGGCGATACGATAAGATACACGAAATAAACAGCATAAGATACGATCATAATAATGCCTGTCCGCTTTCCGATACTCTTGTTCTTTGCCGCGCAGACCAGAAGCAGCAATGCTGCAGCGGCGGCAACTGCCGCATCTGCTATAAACGGAGCTTTGAACCTTATGGGGGTCGAAGAAATGACTCCGGATAAACCGCCTGCAAAAAGGATATTGAAAATGCTGCTTCCTATGATATTGCCGACGGCAAGATCCGTCATTTTCTTTCTTGCTGCTGAAATGCTTGTTGCAAGTTCCGGAAGTGATGTGCCGAGCGCAAGCGCCGTAAGTCCGATAATGCGGGGCTCTATACCTGCAAGTATCGCTGTTTCTTTTGCTGCGGTAACTGTTATATCGCTGCCGATAATTACAAGAACTATGCCGAAAATTATAAGTAACACAAGCTTCGGGACGCTGTCATTTCCGGATATCGGGACAGGGTTTACGTTCTCATTTTCTGTGCCGTTTTTTTTAGTTGTGATGATAAGATAAACAAAGAAAACGACAAACAGCACGAGAAGAATGATCGAATCCGTTTTGCCGATGCTTCCGTCAAGTCCCATTATCAGAAATGCAGCTGTGACAGCGATAACGAACGGTATTCCTACCGCAAACGATCTTCTTGTGAGGGTGATCGTTGTAATAAGTGCGGAAATACCGAGAATAACAAGAATGTTCAGGATATTGCTGCCAATAATATTTCCGAGCGAAAGTGCATCTTCGTTTCTGCAAACCGCATTTATGCTAATCGCTGTTTCGGGTGCGCTTGTTCCGAACGCAACGACCGTCAGACCGATCACCATAAGCGGTATCTTCATTTTTACAGCTGCTTTTGAGGCTGCATCTACAAACATATCGGCGCCCCTTACAAGCAGGAACATTCCGACAATTAAAAATATGACAGAAAAGATAATGCCGGATATCGCTGAGCCTCCGGCTGAGGCATAAATGCTGTCAAAAATCTGTTCAGAAAACGCCACTTTAATATCTCCGGTCCATATCGGGTCAGAGCGAAAATGAGATAACGCAAAAATCAGCCCGATATTAATTGATTTATGGGTTTTTAGAGGTTCCCAATACCACGGTTCGGCACAGAAACGCTCTTTGTGTGTACAGCCCATACAATAATTATACATTCTTTACCGCATTTTGTCAACACAATGGAAAATTTTTATGTTTTATGTAAAAATTTTCTGATAATGCACTTACGTATTGAAAAATGTCGGAAATTGTGATATAATAAGCTATTAAACAGTATTTTATTCTGAAAGAAGGTGTGAGGTTTGAGCAAACTCGGGAAAATACTTTCCAGCCGCCTGTTCTTTGTAAGTATTCTTATCCTGCTCCAGATCAGCGCTATAGTTCTCCCGATGATGTTTTTATCGACATACTTCATTCCGCTTTTCCTCCTCTTTGAATTCATCAGCCTTCTGATCGCCATAAATATCGTAAACAGAAACAACAACCCCGAATTCAAGATCGCATGGCTTATACCCGTGCTGTGCTTTCCGGTAAGCGGACCTCTGCTGTACCTGATGTTCGGTCGTACACACCTGAATAAAAAGAATACCGCAAAACTCAAAGTCGCTGTTGACAGCTCAAAAGATATCATCAGGCCCGATACAGAGCTTCTGTACAGGCTCGGAGAAGAAAATGCACATATTATGCGCGAGGCAAATTACATCATAAATAATTCACGCAGCAATGTCTATTCACATACAAAGACCGAGTTTCTGAATCCGGGCTCCCTTTTCTTCAGCGAACTGCTGTTTGAACTTAACAAAGCCGAGAAGTATATCTTCCTCGAATACTTCATCATCGGCGACGGTATCATGTGGCAGAAAACACTCGATATACTGAAAAAAAAGGTACAGAACGGCGTTGAAGTCCGTCTTATCTATGACGATATCGGGACTATAAACCTGCTGCCGGTAGATTTCCCTGAACAGATGAAAAAGATAGGCATAGAGACTATCGTATTCAACCCATACAAGCCCTCACTCGACCGCTTCATGAATTACCGCGATCACCGTAAGTTTGCTATAATAGACGGAAAAGTCGCTTTCACCGGCGGAATAAACATCGCGGACGAATATATAAACCGTAAAGAACGCTTCGGCTTCTGGGAGGATTCATGCGTAAAACTTGACGGCGATGCTGTGAAGAAGGTCGTTGTGCTTTATCTTGAAATGTGGCACTTCACCACCGGTATCCCTCAGGACTACAGCAGATATATCGTGGATCATAAAAATGAGAGCGACGGATATGTGATACCGTTCTCGGACGAACCGCTGTTCCGTGAGCTTATCCATGAAAACGCCTATATAAATATAATAAATGATGCAAAAAAATATGTCTATATCTGCACACCGTATCTTATTCTTGACGATGTGATGGAAAGCAGTCTTATAAGAGCCGCAAAAAGCGGTGTGAATGTCAAGATAATAACTCCGCATCACCCCGACAAAAAAACTATCTTTGAAATGACGCAGGCAAACTATGAGCGTCTGATGAGAAACGGCGTTATGATATATGAATTCATTCCGGGCTTTATCCACACAAAGATGATAATAAGTGACGATTCGACAGCAATTGTCGGTACCTGCAACTTCGATTACCGAAGCTTTTATCTGCATTTTGAGAACGGTGTCTGGATGTACGGCAGCAAGGCTGTAAATGAGGCAAGGGATTCTTTCCTGAACTCTCTGTCCGTGTCAAAACAGATGACAGATGATATATTTAAGAATATCAGCTTCGGAAGAAGACTGCTGCGTTCGCTTCTCAAAGTGCTTGCTCCGCTTCTGTAAGGAGAAAACGATAAATAATGACAAAAAAACAAAGAGCATTGAAAATGATAGGGCTGCTTGCGGAAGAATACCCGGACGTGAAGTGCGCCCTTATATACGAAAAGCCGCATGAGCTTCTTATTTCAACGCGTTTGTCAGCACAATGCACCGATAAGCGTGTGAATATGGTCACTCCGGCGCTTTTTGAGAGATTTCCGACCGTTGAAGCTTTTGCGGAAGCAGAAGTCTCAGATATCGAAGAGTACATAAAAAGCTGCGGACTTTACCACACAAAAGCGAACGATATCTCGCTGATGTGCAAAGAACTTCGTGACAGATTCGGCGGAAAGGTCCCCGAAACTATCGAAGAACTTACAACACTCCCCGGAGTCGGGCGCAAGACCGCAAATCTCATAGTCGGCGACCTGTACGGAAAACCTGCATTGGTTTGCGATACACACGTTATAAGACTGACCAACCTCATCGGACTTACCGATACAAAAGATGCCGTCAAGGTCGAAAAAGAACTGTCCGTGATAGTTCCGCCGGAAGATGGACTTCTGATGTGCCACAGACTTGTATGGCACGGAAGACTTGTGTGCATTGCAAGAAGACCGCAGTGCAGTAAGTGCTGTCTGCAAGAGATCTGTAAAAATGTGAAGAATCAGTGAAAATTGAAAATGCTATTGCAATTTCAAAAAAAGTATGCTATACTTTAAAGGCGCATTACATAAAAGTAAAGGCGTACCGCACACACTTTATGCGGTATTGTCTGAAACATAAGGAGGTTTTTGTATGAAGTATGACATCAAAGAGGTGTCCTCAAGACTGAAAGCCACAAGAGAATCCCTCGAAATATCAACAAAGGAAATGGCGGCGGCAGCTCGGATTACGGAGTCGGAATACATCGAATACGAAGAAGGCAGAAAAGATCTTTCACTCTCCGTTCTCAACGCTTGTGCCGAAGCAATGGGCATCGAAATGATCGAGCTTCTTACCGGCTCCTCCCCTACCCTTGCTACTTATTCTCTTGTCAGAAAGAATGAGGGTCTTCCGATCGAAAGACGTATCGGATTTACCTATCAGCACATGGCTTATCTGTTCAAGAACAAAAAGATCGAGCCTATCATGGTGCACGCGCCTTATGAACCGGATCAGAGCAAGCCTATCGCAATGTCTGTGCATGAAGGTCAGGAAATGGACTTTATTATAAAAGGCAGACTCAAATTCGTTATCAACAGCAATACAGAGATACTTGAAGAAGGCGACTGCATCTACTTCGACAGCTCAAACCCTCACGGAATGATCGCACTCGATGACGACTGCGATTTTCTGGCAATACTCATATAATGCAAGGGTGCAAGAAAGGACATATAAAATAAAATGGAACAGGTCAGAGACTACTATAAAAGATTTGTCACAGAAGGCTACGGCGAGGACGGGATACTCAATAAATTTGAGATAAACGCTCCCGAAAACTATAACTTCGGCTATGACATAATAGATAAATTCGGTGAGCTTGAACCCGACAGACCCGCACTCCTGCACGTCGATCTTCAGGAAAATGTTACAAGATTCTCATATAAGCAGCTTTCGGAGCTTTCGACACAGGCAGCTAACCTTTTTGCCTCTCAGGGTATCAAAAAAGGCGATAAGGTGATGCTCGTGCTAAAAAGAAATTATCAGTTCTGGTACGCGATAATCGGATTGATAAAGCTCGGCGCTGTTGTGATACCGGCTACTCACCTTCTTACAACACATGATTTCACATACCGCTTCAAGAGCGCAGACGTAAAAGGCATAGTTGCTACCGGTCATAATCCCGATATCGAGAAATATGTAGATGAAGCTGAGACTGAGCTTGGTATCACACTCAAAAAGTTTGTCGCAAACGGTGAAAGAGACGGCTGGATAAACTTTGATGAAGAAATAAAGAAACAGCCCGTAACTATGGAAAGAGTTCCCACAAAAGCGTCCGAGATGATGCTGATCTATTTCTCATCGGGAACATCGGGTTATCCCAAAATGGCTGCTCACTGCCATAAATATGCACTCTGGCATATACAGACAGCACTCTGGCAGAATGTTGATCCCGACGGACTGCACCTTACAATTTCCGATACCGGCTGGGGAAAAGCAGCGTGGGGAAAGCTCTACGGGCAGATGTCGCTGGGTTCGTGCGTATTCGTATATGATTTCGACAGATTCGTTCCCGCCGATGTTCTTCGCATTATACAGGATTTCAAGGTAACATCGCTGTGCGCACCTCCTACTATGTACAGATTCTTCATAAAAGAAGGTCTGAAAGACTATGATCTTTCAAATCTGAAATACAGCTGTATCGCAGGTGAAGCACTTAACCCCGAGGTATTCAACCGCTGGCTTGAATTTACGGGACTTAAACTTATGGAAGCATTCGGTCAGACAGAAACTACCGCTGTACTCGCAAATCTTCCGGGAATGACCCCGAAGCCCGGATCTATGGGAAAACCCACTCCCCTCTATAACGTCGATCTCGTCGATGAGAACGGAAAGACTGTTCCCGTAGGTGAAACAGGTGAAATAGTTGTAAAGGGCGAAAAAGGGACAGAAGGACTTTTCCTCTGCTATTATAAGGACGACGAAAAGACAGATGCAGCATGGCACGACGGGCTTTATCACACCGGTGATACCGCATGGAGAGACGAGGACGGATATTTCTGGTATGTCGGAAGAAATGACGATATTATAAAATCCAGCGGTTACCGCATAGGACCGTTCGAGATAGAAAGCGTACTTATGCAGCATCCGTGCGTTCTTGAGTGCGCTGTTACCGGCGCTCCCGACCCTGACGGAGTAAGAGGGATACTTGTCAAAGCTACGATCGTGCTTGCAAAAGGATATACAGCAAGTGATGAACTTGCAAAAGAAATACAGACATTTGTAAAGAAGAATACCGCTCCTTACAAATATCCGAGACTTGTTGAATTCGTTGATGAACTCCCCAAAACGATCAGCGGAAAGATCAAGCACAATACAATCAGAGAAAACGACAGCAAAAAGTAAATCACTAATTTAATAACAAAGGCAATTCCGCACAAAGTATAGAGAAAATCTTTGTGCGGTTTTACTGTATTTTGATTTTTCGGGTAAAAAACTCTGTACAAATGCAACAAAATGTGATATAATATAGTTGAAGAAAAAGCTGATGTGATGAATTGTTCAAGAAGGAGGAATGATTATGATACGTTTTGCAAAAACAGATGACATCGACATTCTCGTTCAGAATGACACCAACATCGATAGGCAGGAAATGCTCAACCTTATCGCTCTCAACAGAGTGTATATCATGGAAGCGGACGGAAAATTCATAGGCTGGCTCAGATACAACCTTTTCTGGGATAACACCCCCTTCATGAATATGATACACCTGAATGACGAGAACAGAGGTAAAGGCTACGGAAGATCTTTTGTGGAATTCTGGGAAGATGAGATGCGTAAGCTCGGTTACAGGACCGTTATGACTTCGACGGCTTCGGACGAGTTTGCTCAGCATTTCTATATCAAGCTCGGATATTCAACGATCGGAGGATTTCTCCCGATAGGAAAACCGTTTGAGGTGATCCTTTCAAAGAAGCTCTGATTCACATGAGCCTGTCCAGAAAGTAAAGCGGCATCTCGGAGATCACAGGTACTGCTTCGGTCTGATATACCGCATCTTTTTTCAGCAGTACGGCAAGTGACTTTCCGATAAGCTCACCGCTGTAAACAGCCTGATCTATGGAGTTTCCGTGTGAACCTACCTCTATCAGCAGCGCTCCCTTCGATACCTGCTGGTTGTACTGGCAATACTGAAAAAGTATCGGTCTTGTCAGTGTCGGGAACATACTTTCGGTCTGCTGTTGAAGCTCGCAGGCAAAATGAAGATTGTCCATGAAGAACGGAACATCGTAATTACCGTCATCGGCAGCGCAGATTATCATTATCTGCGCTGCCTTTTTTCCGTCTATGCCGGTAACAGCGCTCACCCGTGTTCCGTCCTCATACTCTATTGCATCACGGTGAATGCCAAGAACGATCTTCACAGACGGATATCTGTCAAGAATGCTTACTGTGGTTGCAAGACTTCGGGTGTAAGCTCCGGTATATACCGAGTCATGTACCGTACAGTCATGTATCACCGAGATCCCCGATGCGGCAAGTTCACGGCAGATAGCGTCGCCTACTGCAACAACACCGTTCTTCGGGTCGGCAGAACGGCTCGTATAGCTGCTGTCAAACCATTCTTTTTCATAAGGTTCATAGCTTTCTGTAGTGTGGGTATGTACAACAAGCACCTGAGGCTGTTCAGAGTACAGTTCTACGGAGATACCGCTGGGCTTTTCCGACTCAGCGGCGGCAGTTTCGTTCGGGATATCCGTGCAGTTGCGGAGCTGTCCGCCTCCGCGCAGATCTATCATCTGGGCACCGTTCATCTTACCGAAAGTTTCGGAAACTATCTTACCGCTGTGCTGTGAAAAGTTCGTCAGATCTTCGCTTGCATTCTCCCTGTTCACTGTGAACATATATTTTTCGGGAAATAATTGTTCATCATCTGCTTCGGTGATATCTTCGATATCCTTCTCTTCCCGGACATCATCTGTTATTGCATTTTTTTCTTCGGTAATGGTCGGTTTTTCCGCAATATAAAGCACGAGGTCATCTCCGTTCACTATTTTTTGTTCGGTGAACAGAGCGGTTTCCGTTCCTTTTTCATTTTTATACGCGAGAGCACCCGGAAAAACAGTAAAAGCCGCAATTACGGCAGCTGAAAAAGCTGCGGCTGCACCTGTACCGGCTGCAAGCTTTATGATCTTACGGCGGATATTTGTTTTTATGACGGTCATATTTTGAACTGCCTCCTCTTTTGTGACTATAGGCAATACCGCACAAAGCACGGATAACGCCTTTGCACGTGACTTGCTTGCATCTTTTCCGTCATCTTGCACAGAAATTCCTTGACTTGCGCCAGCAACGACTGGAATTCGTTCATAAGGTTTCCAAAGGCGCTCACCGCTGCACTAAGCAGCGCAAGTTACCGCCCGAATCGTGCACGATGCACG
>ODAI011090895.1_pt1 | contig 10633 bp, 10 predicted proteins | sample 1539321 | NCBI WGS metagenome assembly ODAI01 (sample SAMN02144231, study PRJEB22623) | gut metagenome | biome: sheep rumen | host: Ovis aries | place: New Zealand | reverse complement strand
TTGGGTAAAATATCGATAAGATAAAACTTTTTATAAGTGAATTTAAAGTTGTTGGATTTTTAGGATAATAATTAATGAACTGTAAAATAACTAAAAAAATACATATATCTTATGGAGGATATCATGAATGAATCTGAAATAAAAAATGTTCATACGGAGCAATACGCAATTTGCATAAAAGATGTGTATAAGAACTTTAGTGTATATTTGGATAAAGCAAATACACTAAAAGAAAAGCTTCTTTTTTTATCTAGAAGTAGGAAAGAAAAAAGAGAGGTTTTAAAAGGGATAAATTTAAATATAAAAAAGGGTGAAGCAGTTGCGCTAATTGGAACAAATGGGAGCGGAAAATCTACACTTTTAAAATTAATGACAAGAATTCTTTATCCTACTAGTGGAACAATTGAGGTAAATGGAAAGTTAACATCTCTTTTAGAGTTGGGAGCTGGATTTCATCCTGATTTTTCAGGTAGAGAAAATATATATTTTAATGCCTCGATTTTTGGATTAACTAGAAAAGAAATTGATGAAAGACTTGAGGAGATTATTAAATTTTCCGAACTTAATGATTATATAGACAATCCAATTAGAACTTATTCTTCAGGAATGTTTATGAGGCTTGCTTTCGCAGTTGCAATTAACGTAAATGCAGATATTTTGCTTGTTGATGAGATTTTATCTGTTGGAGATGAGCATTTTCAAAATAAATGTATTAAAAAAATGCTAGAACTAAAAAATCAAGGCAAAACTATGGTTTTTGTAACACATAGTATGGAATCTGTAAAAAAACTATGCAATCGTGCTGTATGGCTCTATAATGGAGAAATTGAGATGGATGGACAAGCTCTAGATGTGATAAAAAAATATGTGGAGGTGACAAGGTAAGTGAGATTTAAAAGAAAAATAGATTTAGGTAAAGAAGAAATTGGAGAAATTAAAGGTGAAATAGAAGAAAAAAATAATTATAATATCAAAAAGAATGAACTAATAAAAGATAATAAAGGGATAAATAAAAGCAAGAAAAGTGCCAGTCCAATAATTTCAATTATTACACCTTATTATAATGGACAAGACTATATTGAAGAAACAGCTTATAGTGTTTTAAATCAAACATTTACAAATTTTGAATGGATAATAGTAGATGATGGATCTTCTAGGGAAGGAAAGGAAAAATTAAAAGAAATTCAAAAATTAGATGATAGAATTAATGTTATAAATACAGAGAATATTAAAAACGATTTAGTTACAAATGAAGAATTGGTCCAAAATGCCCGAACAAAAAAGAACCGGTCCCAAATGCACGGACAAAAAAGAACCGGTCCCAAATGCACGCGGACAAAAAAGAACCGGTCCCAAATGCACGGTTTCAAATGTACGGACCTGCGGGAGCGAGAGACTTGGGAATAAAGAATTCAGCAAAAAGTGCTAAATATATAGTGTTTTTAGATGCAGATGATTTATATGATAAAACCTATTTGGAATGTTGTTTTTGGACATTAGAAACTCACCCTAAAGCTAGTTGGACATATACTGATTCTGTTAATTTTGGAGCTAGAAATTTTTTGTGGAGAAAATGGTATGATGTAGAGTGGGAATTAAAAGAGAATATTTTACTTGTTTCTTCTTGTGTTAGAAAAGAAGATTTGCTTGAAGTAGGATGCTTTGGAATAAAGGAAAAAAGAGTTTATGAAGATTGGTATTTGTGGGTGAAGCTGATAAAAGCAGGAAAATTTCCTGTTAGAATGAGTTCACTTTTAACATATTATAGGCAAAAAAAAGAGGCAAGTGAATTAAAAACTTCAAACAGTAGCAATAGAAAAAGAGCATTTAAAATAATTGAAGATGCTAAAAGAGATATTGTGTATTATAGAGATGGAATTCAATTTCCAAAATATGACTATAATTGGGAAGAGATTGAAAACGAGGAACTAGAGAATAAGATATTTTTAAATCAGAAAGAAAGTTCAAAATCAGACAAGTATGGGAGTTCAGTCTTAGATGAACAGGAAATCTCATTATTATATGAACAAAGAAGCTTGGAATGGCAAGTATTAACGCAAGATAACAGTATTGATAAATCATATAAAACAAAAAACAAGAAAATAAATGTACTTATGATTCTTCCTTGGATGGTTACAGGTGGAGCAGACAGATTTAATTTAAATCTTGTAAAAAAATTGGATAAAAGGAAATTCTCTTTCACAATTATTACAACTGTCCCAAGCAAAAATGAATGGAGAAGACAATTTAAAAAATATGCAACAGTTTATGATTTAACGACATTTTTAGATATGAAAAATTGGACAGGATTTATAAATTACATTATAAATAAAAATAACATAAATTTGATTTTCAATTCAAATAGTGAATTTGGGTATAAAATTTTGCCATATTTAAAAGCAAAACATCCTCAGATTCCAATTTGTGATTTTGTGCACATGGAAGAATGGTATATAAGAAATGGTGGATTTTCAAGGGATTCAAGCAGTAGCCAAAGTGTAATTGATAAAACTTTTACTTGCAATGAAAATAGCAGAAATGCTTTTATTGAATTTTTTAAAAGAAAACCTGAAGAGATAAAAACAGTATATATTGGGGTGGATGAGAAAAAATTTGATCCAGAAAAATTTAATAGGGAAGATTTACTTAAGAAATTTAAATATGGAGATGATTTGAAAAATAAAATAATAATTTCTTATGTGTGTAGAATTGCAGATCAAAAAAGACCTTATTTATTTTTCGAAGTTATAAAAAAATTGGCAGAAATAAGAGATGATTTTGTAGCTATTGTTGCAGGAGATGGACCAATGCTTGATGGCTTAAAAAGGAAAGTAAAACAGTATAAGCTAGAAAAACATTTCATATTTGCACGGAAATATAAAGAAAACAGAAAGAATATATGCAATAAGTGACTTAAGCATAAATACATCAATTAAAGAAGGACTTGCACTTACGAGTTATGAATCTTTAGCTATGGGGGTCCCTGTGATTTCGAGTGATGTTGGAGGACAAAAAGAGCTGATAACAGATGAAGTTGGAGTAATTGTTCCATGCATCCAAGATGAAAGAGAAATTTTAGATTTTAATTATACAGAAGAAGAGATTAATAATTATGTTGTTGCAGTGCAAAAAATAATTAATAATCTGAAGTTTTATAAATCAAATTGTAGAAAGAGAATTTTAAAGCAATTTACAATAGATTCAATGATTAAAAATATGGAAAAAGAGTTTATAGAAATTGCCCAAAATCCTGATAAAGAAAAAATAGAAAATGGAGAGCAACTTGCAAAAAATATGAGTTTGCTTAAAGAATTAATATCTTCATATTTTATTTCTTGCGAGAGACAATACGAATGGCTATGCGAAGAATTTAATGAAAAAAACATTCATAGATTGGTTTTTGGAAGTAAAGCTATGAAGAAGAGGCAATTTTATGAACATACTTTAGAATATAAACTAAAACATCCAGTAGTTGTGGCTTTGAGAAAAATTGGAGTATATGAGGATGCAAAAAGATTATTTGGAATTTAAAAAAGAAAAAAATACAATTCTGCATATGTTAAATTTATATATAAAATGCATTTATATATAACAAAAAATAAATTGTGTAAAATTTGAGAGATAAGCAAATTTTTAGGGGCTATGAAATCATTTTCAAAAATAATAATAGTTACTGAAATGTTGAATTGAAATTTAGAAAGGGATGACTAAGCTTAGATGGAAGTTTTTAAAAATTTATATAATTATAGAGAATTGTTAAAAACTAGTGTAAAAAAAGAAGTTAGAAGTAAATACAAAAATTCTTTTTTAGGAGTAGTGTGGTCGTTTTTGAACCCATTACTCCAAATTGTGGTATATGCAATTATTTTTTCTTTAATATTAAAAAATAAACAAGAAAACTATGCAATTTTTTTATGCTGTGGAATTATTCCCTGGACATTTTTTTCAATAACTATAAATAAGTCTGCATTTACTATGATAGAAAATGGAAATATTATAAAAAAAGTATATTTCCCAAGAGAGATTATTCCAATTTCCGTTGTAACTGCTGAAACAATAAATTTTTTGATTTCTACATTAATAATTTTAGGATTTGTAATTGTTGGGGGAATAGGTCTTTCAAAATATATTATATTTTACCCAATTATTTTGATTGCACAATATTTAGTAATTTTATCGATTTCTTTTATAGTTTCAAGTATTTGTGTTTATTTTAGAGATTTGCAACATTTTATAGGAATAATTTTGCAACTTCTATTTTATGCAGCTCCAATAGTTTATTCACAAGATTCTATTCCTATAGAGTTTCAATGGATTTTGAAATATAATCCTATGACATATATTATAAACGCATATAGAGATATTTTTTATTATCAAAGATCGGTGAAATTTATGCCTTTAATTATTTTGGTTATTATAGGAATTTTAGCTTGTGTTGTGAGTTATAAAATATTTGACAAGTTTCAAAAAGGATTTGCAGAGCAATTGTAAAGAGAGTGAATTTTTCCCCCGTCCCCAAATTCACTCTAAAGGTGGGTGAGAATATTGAAAAACAAAGTATTTATGTTATATTTGTTTATCACAATTGCCTTTTTTGGAATGCTTATAAAATTAGAATATGCCACAGACACTTATGCGGTATTTAATTTTGACAAAGAAGCGGTATATATGCAATATGCTATGTCTGGAAGGTTTATTACAGGAGTAGCTTTAAAATTTTTTAAGATGATAAATATTTCGGAAAAAGCAATTTATACAATTTCATATATATTAGCAATTTTTTGCGCCGTTTCAAGTCAATTCATTTTGCATGAAATTTTAGAAAAAGATATAAAAAGCAAAGTTTTAAAAATAATAATTCCAACACTAATAATTATTAATCCATTTTCTATAGAGCTTTTTTTATTTATTGAAAAAGGTTTTATGTGGTTGGGGATTTTGGCTTGTGTATTGGCTTTAAAAAATTTGCAAAATTATTTTGAAAGAAAAGGTGAAATTTTTGTAAAGAAAAAAGTTAATTATAAAATAAAAAAAATGCCACAAAAAAATAAAAGAGAAAAGAAATACTTTCTGTATAGTTTATTTTTTATGCTTATCGCAAATTGCTTATACCAAGGTGTTGTAGGAATTTTTTTGTCTGTTGCTTTAGTTTTTATTTTAAAATATTCAAAAAATATAAGAAAAGTGGCTTCGCTACATGTGCAGGTTGCTTCGGAAAAATCTAGTGATTTTTCCTATGCAATAAAAGAGTTTATTGCAAACAACTTTATAGCTGGATCTATATATGCAATTCCTGCATTAATAAATTATTTATTTGTAAAAATAAAATTTAAAGAAAGCAGAGTAAATGGACAAATTGTAATTTTAGATTCATTAGAAAAAATTTGGCAAAACACTAGCAATATGTTTAAAACAATGTATGGAATACTTCCAAAATATACATTTATTTTACTTATTCTCTTTACTTTTGCGGTTTTTTGTAGTAAAATATGGAAGGAAGAGAAAAAGCTTTTGATAATACTAAAGTTTGTATATATTTTAGTCGGAATTATATTTGTTGCAATTGCTCCACAAATTTTGCAACCAACAGATTTAATTTGGTTTGGACTGAGGTCAACATATTCATTTGCCTCTATGTACGGAATTTTAATATTATATTTATCAATGAATTACGAATTAGAAGAAATATCAAAATATACTGTTATAATCCTTAGTGTAATGCTACTAACTTTTCAAGCTCAGAAATTTATTAAGATTGAAAAAGATAGATATTTATTAAATAAGAATGACAAAGAAATTACAATTCAAATCGCAGAATATATAAAAGCTTACGAAGAAACAACAGGAAACAAGGTAACTGAGATTTCGTGGTATGAAGATAAAAAGCCAAATTATACGTATAGTGGAATTTTTGTAACATCTGATATGAATGTAAAGAGTTATTCGAGTGACTGGAGCACAGTTGAGATTTTAAAATATTATCTAAAAAGAGAAATTAAGTTAGTAAAAAAAGACGAAAATTTAGAAAAAGAATTTAAAAGCAAAAACTGGAATGAATTTAATGAAGAACAAATTGTTTTTAAAAATAATAAGTTACATTTATGCAATTATTAAATATATTTACGAAAGTATATAATTATTAAAAGAAAGGATTTGCAAATATGAAAAAAATAAGTATTATAGTACCAGCATATAACGAAGAAGAGTCATTGCCATATTTATTTGAAAGATTAAACAAATTAATGGATTCAATACCTCAATATGAATTTGAGATTTTATTTGTAAATGATGGAAGCAAAGATAAAACTTATGAGCTAATAAAAGAATATAGAGCAAAAGATCTAAGATATTGCTATGTGGATTTTTCAAGAAACTTTGGAAAAGAGATTGCCATGATAGCAGGGCTAGATTATGCAACAGGAGATTGTGTTATTTTTATAGATGCAGATTTGCAAGATCCACCAGAATTAATTCCTGAACTTATAAAGTATTGGGAAGAAGGATATGATGATGTTTATGCAAGGCGTCGTTCAAGAGATGGTGAAACTTTCTTGAAAAAATTCACTTCAAAAATGTATTATAAAATTTTACAAAAAATGACAAATGTCGAAATACAAAGAGACACAGGAGATTTTAGACTTTTAGATAGAAGATGTGTAAATGCACTCAAAAAGCTTAGAGAATCTCAAAGAAACACAAAAAGTATGTTTAGCTGGATAGGTTACAAAAAGAAAGAAGTTTTGTATGATAGAGATGCAAGAATTGCAGGAAAAACAAAATGGAATTACATGAAGCTTATAGATTTAGCAATTGATGGAATTACATCTTTTACAACTTCACCACTTAGAATTGCAACATGGGTTGCTATTCCAACATTTATGATGCTTTTTGTATATTTTGTTTATGTAATTGCTAAATGCATTATAACAGGAGTAGTAATGCAGGCATTTCAAGCAATTATTATACTTATTTTGTTTTTCTCTGGAGTTCAAATTTTGTTATTTGGAATTGTTGGAGAATATTTAGGAAGAATTTTTAATGAAACAAAACATAGACCATTGTATCTTGTTAATGAATATAATGGGGAGAAGGAAAGGAATGAAGATTAATGGAAAAATATTATATTACAACACCAATTTATTATCCAAGTGGAAAATTTCATATAGGAACAGCATATACTACAATTTTAGCAGATACTACAAAAAAATATAAAAAACTACGTGGTATTGACTCATATTTTTTAACAGGACTAGATGAACATGGTCAAAAAATAGAAACTGTTGCAAAAAATAATGGGAAGACACCACAAGAGCATGTTGATGATATGGCAAAGTCTACTATAGAATTATGGAATAAAATGAATATTGAGTATGATGATTTTATAAGGACAACAGAGCCAAGACATGAAAAAATTGTTCAAGAGATTTTTGATAGATTAATGGAACAAGGCGATATATACATGGGTGAATATGAAGGTTGGTATTGTATGCCTTGTGAGACATATTTTACAGAAACTCAGCTAGTTGATGGAAAATGCCCAGATTGTGGAAGAGAAGTAAAGAAAATGAAAGAAGAATCATATTTCTTCAATATGAAGAAATATCAAAAAAGACTTGAAGATTTTTATGAAGAGAATCCTAATTTTATAGAGCCTGTATCTAGAAAAAATGAATTATTTAATAATTTTATTAAACCAGGAATTGAAGATTTATGTGTAAGTCGTACAAGTTTTGATTGGGGAGTTAAGGTAAAGAAAAATCCAAAACATGTTATTTATGTTTGGCTAGATGCTTTAACAAATTATATAACTGCACTTGGATATTTATCTGAAGATGATTCTAAGTTTAAAAGATATTGGCCTGCAGATTTGCAAATAGTAGGAAAGGATATCATTAGATTTCATGGAATTTATTGGCCTATTTTCTTAATGGCATTAGGGTTACCACTTCCTAAAAAGATATATGCACATGGATTTATATCAATTAGAGAAGGTAAAATGTCAAAATCAAAAGGAAACATTATCTATCCAGAACAAATGATAGATAGATATGGATTAGATGCAACAAAATATTACTTACTTAGAGAATTTCCATTTGATCAAGATATGGTTGTAACTCCAGAAAATTTTGTTAATAGATATAATGGAGATTTAGCAAATGATTTAGGAAATCTTTTAAATAGAACAATTGGTATGATTAATAAATATTTTGATGGAACAGTTGATACATTAAATATTAAAGAAACAGAATTTGATGAAGGACTTAAAAATTTAGCATTACAAAAAGCTAAAGAAGCGGAAGAATGTTTAGATAATTTGCATTATTCAAATGCTTTAGAGACAATCTGGCAGATTATATCAGCAGGAAATAAATACATAGATGAAACAAAGCCATGGGTATTGTTCAAATCTGAAGATGAACAAGATAAACAAAAATTAGCTTCTGTAATGGCTAATTTGGTTGAAGCTTTAAGAATTGTAGCGGTTTTAATACAGCCATTTATGAGTGAAACAGCCAATAAAATATTTGAACAATTAAATATTAATGTAAGAGATTGGGATAGTTCACATGAATTTATAGCTAATAGAGGAAATATTAAGGTTGTGCAAAATCCAGAACCATTATTTGTAAGACTTGAAGTTGAAAAAGAATTGGAGTATTTGGAAGATTTGATCAAAGGGAAATAAGGTTTAAAAAAACTAATTAATATATGAATAAAATAAGACATAAAAGCTCAATTGATATATGAAAAAAATGAGAATATATGTAAAGTCAATTTTTTGTCGAATTTTGTCGAAATGTTTTTGAAAAAAAATTGGAAAATTATTGCATTTTTTTAAGAATAGTGTATAATATATGTAGTAAGATTTTTTGTGCATTGTATTCATTCGAGGTGAATGTAAAAAAAAGAGGTTGTGTTCCAGCACAACCTCTTTTTTTAACCTTTAAAGCTATTAAAAAAAAATTTTTATAATAGCTTTAATCCATACACCTAATTCATAAAGTAATTTAAAAATGTCTATTAATTTATGTAGTACTTTAGGAATTGTGATATGACGTTTTTCTTTTGTTCTTTTTTCGTTTGATTCTTTGCGCATTTTTTTCACCTCCTTTCGAGGTAAAGTGCAATTAATATTTTAGCATATAATTTTTGCAAAGTTTGTCGAAAGGTGTCGAACAGGTGAAAAAAGATGTTTTTTAATAGGAGTTGTAGGTGATTTTGAGAGATTTGGGAAAAATTGACAATTTACATAATGTGTGATATAATGAGTGAAATAAAAAAATTGATAAAGGAGAGAAAAAGCATGAGAACTGAGAAACAAATAATTAACGATATTATAGAACTACAAAATAGACAAAGAAAAATAGCAATAGAAATGATTAATGGATATGAAAAAATAAGAAAAAGTCAAATAAGGAAGTTAAGTTATGATGAGATAGATGGATTAGTTGATAAGATAGAAGGATTAGGTGATGAGATAAAAGGATTATTGGATGAATTAGAACGAATTAATCCAGAAAAAGCGTTTAAAATGCTAAACACTGATATCACAGATACGTTGAAAAATGTGGATTATCTTTTTATTAATCCATTGAAGAACATCAAAGCAGACATAGATGAGATTAGAAGTTCATTAAAGAAATTAGATCCAAAAGAAGATGAAATAATGTATAAAAAAGGTACAGAGATGATACAAAGTGAGTGCAAAGATCTTCAACATAATATTGGCTTTTTAAAGGTTTTTGGGGAGTCTTTTGAAACAGTTGCAGAACAAATATTAAATATGTCATGGAAAGATATTGTAAGAAGTTATAATATTAGTAATGGAAAAAAAAAGACATGGAAAGAAGGTATAAAAGTTGCACCCAAAATGGTTACATCAAATAAAACAGAGCCTCCAAGCAGTACAGGAGAAACTAGCATACCTTCTCAAAAAGAAGGTTGGCAACACGAATAAAATAGTAATCAAAACTAAAAATCTGGCTATAATATATTTATGAGAAGAATTTTAAAAAATAAATATATTATAGCCTCTTTTTTATGCATAATAGTATATTTAATATATTTGAAAATGATGGAGATATATCCATTTGGAAAATATTCAGTTTTAAAAAGTGATTTATATAACCAATACATCAATTTTCTTTGTTATTTAAGAGAAGTAATATTACATGGCAAAAGTATTGCAATTAGTTGGAATTTAGGGCTTGCAAATAATTTCTATACAACTTTTGCATATTATTTAATTAGTCCATTGAATCTATTAGTGGTGTTTTTTAAGCCAACAAATATGGATCTATTCGTAGAATTAATTACAGGAATAAAAATAATACTTATGGCAAATTTTATGATGTTATTTTTAGAAAAATCATATAAATACAAATCAAAAGAGGCAATTTTATTTGGACTAATTTATGCTTATTCATCATATGTAATTTGTTATAGTTTCCACATAATGTGGTTAGATTGTGTATATATGCTGCCAATTGTATTATTGTTTGTGGATAAGTATATAGAAAAAGGTAAAATTGGGCCACTAGTATTTAGTTTGTCTTATGCAATATTAACAAATTATTATATAGGATATATTGTTGCTTTTTTTTCGGGAATATATTTTTTAGCTAAGATTTTT
>ODAI014204888.1_pt1 | contig 10634 bp, 22 predicted proteins | sample 1539321 | NCBI WGS metagenome assembly ODAI01 (sample SAMN02144231, study PRJEB22623) | gut metagenome | biome: sheep rumen | host: Ovis aries | place: New Zealand | reverse complement strand
TATGAAGGAAATGTATGTCATGGATAACCTGCGTACACCTACTGATGTATTCGGTGAGGACTTCTTCAATAAGACGCACGGCGACTTCTTCAAGAGCAATCCGATATTCGGTGGTATGTGGGATAGTATTCTCGTAGACGATAACGAGAAGCCCGAAACTGTATTGGAGTTCAAGACCACAAAGAGGGCTGAAGATTGGAAGAACGATGTACCCGAATACTACGCACTTCAGGCAGCTTTATACGCCTACCTGCTCGGTACGGAGAATGTCATTATGGTATGCTCGTTCCTTAAAGAGAGCGACTATTCTCACCCTGATAAGTTCGTACCTTCCGCAGAGAACACCGTTACGGTGGAATTCAAGGTGCATGAGCGTTACCCCGACTTTGACGGTATGCTTGCAGATGCTACCCGTTTTTGGAATGAGTTTGTCCTGAAGGGTATCTCACCGGATTACACCGATGCTGATAAGGACATTATCAAAGAGTTACGGACTAATTACATTTCCGACGATGTTGACCTCGAAGCGTTGACAAAAGAAGCCGACGAGCTTATTCTTAAAATATCCGTTTCACAAATGGAACTCGAAGAAAAGATCGGTGCAGATGTGAAAAGGTTAGATGCTTTGAAGGTGGCAATCAAGGAAAAATTAGTAAGTAATCTGACAGAGAGTGATAATCACGCCGTTTACGGCAGGTGGTGTGTTACACGCACCCCTGGACACAGAAAGTACGACGAGAAGGCTTTGGAAGCTGACGGGTTGTTAGATAAGTATTCAACGGTAGGCAAACCGATAGACACACTTAAACACAAGGAGGAAAAATAAGAATGGGTATGCTGAAATTATCGAATGGGTTTTCCGTATTGCCGGAAGGTGAAACCGTCCTTTATGTTACGGGAGTAGACTACGACGAGAAGTGGGGAAAGATCGAGATTCACTTTATCAACGCTGACGGCAATAAGCACTCGGAGCGTTATAAGATTTACAAGGACAATGGCGATCTGAATGAGCCTGCGTTGAACGCATTTTCCTGGATTGCTCGTACAATTCTTAATGATCCTTCCGTGGAAGAAATAGATCCTAAATCCCTTGCAGGACACTATCTTGCTTGCAGAGTAGAGCATCAGAAGTCTACGGGTAACGACGGCAAGGAGCGTACATACGCTCATATCAAGGACTACGATGCAGCAGATGCGTTTGATAGACCTATGAACGATAAGGCGAGAGGTATTATCGGCGGTAAGGGCATTATTCATGCCCCGAAGGTTGCACAAGTGGAACAGAGCGAAGCACCCGTCAAGAACGACGAGGAGTTTGATATTGACAGTTTTTTGAACGGAGAGGAGTAAGAGTATGGCAGATGTAAAGTTCACACCGTATAAGGCTGACAAAGACCTTGTAGAGTACATCTATCCCGCAGGAAGTTCATTCGGCAAGGCTACTATGCCTATTGCAAAAGCGAAGGCTTTGGCATCGGCAAAGACCGTTACCGCTTCCGATAAGTTTGAGGGCTTCGGCATTGAGATCGACGGTAATTTCTTTGCCGGCAAGGTTGAAACACCGAAGAAGGCTTCCGGTTTTACAAAGAAGGGTAAGTAATCTATGAACTATTCGGCAATACCTGACGAGCTGAAGGCTATGCCTAATTGGGTGTGTGCTAACAGAGATAGCAAAGTACCGATGCGAGCTTACGAGCTTAAAGCTGCAAGTGCATCTAATCCTAACACCTGGGATAGCTTCGATAGTGCCGTTGAAGCGGTAAACGAAGGTGTCTACGACTATGCAGGCTATGTTTTTAGCGATTCGGGTATTGTCGGGATAGACATAGATAAGGGTTTTGACGACGATTATCTGCTAACTGATCTCGCAGAAGATGTAATACGAGCTTGTAATTCCTATACGGAGTTATCAAAGAGCGGTAGAGGTTTCCATATTCTCGTTAAGGGTGATTTACCGTTTAACGGCAAGAATAACGGAGCAGGTTGTGAGATTTACAAGAACGGGCGGTTTTTCATTTGCACGGGTAATGTTCTCGAAAATCACTCGATGCTGATAACAAATCAGGAAGCTATTGATTATGTAGTGGAGAAGTATTTTCCCGAAACGATAAGAGATAGCAAGGTATCGGAGCATCAGAAGATTTATTCGTGTAAGTACGAGCTTTCCAACGGCAAAGTGTGCGTTATCTATCCCGAAATAAATCAGGGTTGCAGGAATGTATCGTTGCTTTCGATATGTTCTCAATTACGGGTAAGAGGGCTGAAGGGTGATGCGTTAAAGAAGGAGATGCTACGACTTAATCAGAAGGTGTGTAAACCGCCGTTACCTGACGGGGAAGTGTTAGCGATAATCAAGAGTTCTTTGAAGTACAAGGTGTGAGGTAAAACATGAAGGATATTATTTTACAAGGAAACTGTTTAGAAACTCTAAAGGGTTTACCCGATGCGAGCGTGGATTGTTGCATTACTTCACCGCCGTATTATGGCCTTCGAGATTACGGTACGGGTAAATGGATTGGGGGCGATCCTACTTGTCCTCACAGAAGGACAAGTAAGTTTTCAGAGCGGACTATTACCGGACACGCTCAAGAAGAATTACGAGGTAATGTAGGTGATGCTATCTATAAAACGGTATGTCCTCTTTGCGGTGCTATCCGAGAGGACAAGCAGATAGGACTTGAAGAAACGCCAGAAGAATACATAGACAGGCTTGTGGCGGTATTCCAAGAAGTCAAACGAGTTCTTAAACCCGAGGGGACTTTGTGGGTAAACATCGGTGATAGTTACAATGGAAATAAAACTGGAAATACCGAGGTTAATAAACACAAAGGGGTGGTTACGGATAGTTTCAAGAAAAAGCTATGGGACGGTGCTAAATGCAAAGACCTTATCGGTATTCCGTGGCTTTTGGCGTTTGCTTTGCGTAATGACGGTTGGTATCTCCGTCAAGATATTATTTGGCATAAGCCTAACCCCATGCCTGAATCGGTAAAAGACCGTTGCACGAAGGCTCACGAATACATTTTCTTGTTGAGCAAATCACCGAAATACTACTTTGATTATGAAGCAATACAGGAAGATTGTAATTATCCTAACTCAAATGGCATGAAGTTTGGCGGTGATAAATATGGAAAAGATGTCAAGGGGTTTGAAATATACAGTGGCAACAAGTATTCTGCAAACGCCAAACGAAATAAGCGTGACGTGTGGTCGGTAACCCCTGCTCATTATAAAGAAGCTCACTTTGCCACTTTTCCGGAAGAATTAGTAAAACCTATGCTTCTCGCAGGTTGCCCGAAAGACGGAATAGTTCTCGATCCGTTTATGGGAAGCGGAACTACGGGTGCGGTAGCTATTCTCAACGGAAGGCATTATATAGGTTGCGAGTTAAATGAGAAGTATATAGAAATGGCTAATAAACGAATTAGTGATGCGGTGATAATTGCTAATCAAGTTACTTTTAATGATCTTATTGATAAGCAAATGACTTTTGACAATCTGATTGAAGATAGGAGAGTAACTAACAATGATTGAATGTTGGAACGAGAAGCGTACTTGCCCTCATTGTAAGACAAAGATGCTTGTCGAGTGTGAGGATCAGGCAACAGGATTTAGGCAAATGAGTTATCTTATTTGTCCTCGTTGTAAGAAGGAAATAGACCATAGCATGAGCGTAGATTATTTGGGTATCGAGGTAGAGAAGTGAATTTTACAGACGAAGCTACGCAGCTTAAATACGAAAAGATTTGTGCTATACAACCGCATCTGCGTTTCCGTGAGGGTGAGTTAGCCTACGAGTATAACGAGCTTGGACTTTCCGACTTATTCAACGAGATATACGGCGAAGAAGCCCGATATGTGCCGGAGTGGAAATCGTGGGTTATCTATTCAGAAGGCCGTTGGGTAAAGGACGAGCAGGGAATTCTCGTATCGGAAATGCTTAAAACATTCGTAAGACTTCTCGCTTGCTATGCGAGAGAGATTACAGACGGCGGTAAGGACGATTATTCAAAGTTCGTATTGAGAACGCAGGATAGGCGTTTCCGTAATAGGATTAAGGACGATGCTACTTCGTGTTGTGCGACTTCAGCAGAGTTATTCGATAAGAACGAGTACCTTATAAACTGTAAGAACGGCACTTACGATCTTCGAGATTTTTCTTTCCATGAGCACAACCCGAAGGACTATCTGACGATGCAGACACGCTTTTCTCACACGCCTAACAAGGAAGTGAAGTGTGAGCGTTGGGAACAGTTCATATCGGAAGTATGCAACGGGAGAGCTGATAAGATCGATTACCTCAATCGTGCATTAGGCTGCTCGTTGCTTGGCAGGGCTAACGAAGAATGTATGTTTATCCTTTACGGCAAGACGACCAGGAACGGCAAGAGCACCCTGCTAAACACCGTAGAGCGTATGTTAGGATCGTACGCTACCGCAGCTCCCGTAGGCATTATATGCCGTAACGGTGCATCGGTAAGTACAGAGCAGGCATCACCCGTACTCGCATCACTTAAAGGCCGTAGGTTTGTAACAATGGCTGAATCCGCAGAGTACGGCAAGTTTGACGAAGAAAAGATTAAGCAGATTACGGGCGGTGAAGCAATAACCGCAAGAGCGTTGTTTTCAGCACCCGTAACTTTTATACCGCAATTCACTATTTGGCTATCGTGTAACGACTTGCCGGAAGTGTCGGATAAATCCCTTTTCAATTCAGAGAGATTAAGGGTTATCTCGTTTGATAGGCACTTTGCCGATAGCGAGCAGGATAAGACTTTGAAGAATCAGTTTGAGCAGGAAGAAAACATGAGCGGGATCTTCAATTGGCTTGTATACGGCTATCAGCAATACGAGCAGAGAGGGTTATCCATGAGCAACGATATGCAGACTATCATATCAGCTTACGAGAGTGAGAATGACGATGTAGGTATCTTCCTGGGGCGTAATTCTGTAAGGGGCGGTGATTACGAGATAACGGCTGCTGACTTGTATAGGCACTTCATATCGTGGGTAAAGCAAAATCACGGGCGTATATTGCCGTCAAAGCGGTTTGTAAACGAAATGGCAAGACACCCTGAATTCTACGATATGTGCATCAACGAGCCTTCAGGAAGGGTATATAAGGGCTTATCGCTTAAATCAATAGTAGGGGGTGAGTAAATGGCATTACATACGATAGACGATTTAAAGCAAAGACAATCTCTACCCCTGGATATAAAGGTACGAATGACACAACAGAGAATTCGTGAATGGGTAGGAGAGTTTGGTGTAGACGGTGTTTATGTATCGTTTTCGGGTGGTAAAGATTCAACGGTATTACTTCACCTTGCAAGAGAGCTTTATCCCGACATTCCTGCCGTGTTTGTAGATACGGGATTGGAATATCCCGAAATCAGAGAGTTTGTGAAGAAGTTTGAGAATGTTACTTGGTTAAAGCCGTCCATGAATTTTAAACAAGTAATAGAAAAGTACGGCTATCCGTTTATCAGTAAAGAGGTATCGGAATGTGTTTATGGAGCAAGAAAATACTTGACAGAGCTTATAGCAAGCGGCACGATCTTACAGACAGACAGACAGACAGACAGACAGACAGACAGACAGTACAAGTACGCTTACTTCTTCGATAAACTTTGCGGAATTGGAAAGTACGCTAAAGCGAAAAATGGCAAATCGAGAGGGCGGGAGCAACGAACGGTTGCTGATTCTGTTGGGAAAACTACCCCCGAAAACACACAAGACGGGGCTTATCCCTAATAAGTCTTTGTATAGCCAGGAAAAGTATAAATTCTTCCTTGATGCGCCTTTTGAAATCTCAAACAAGTGTTGTAATGTGATGAAAAAAGCCCCTGCTCATAAGTACGGCAAAGAAACGGGTAGAGTACCGATCCTTGCGACTATGGCAGAAGAATCACGATTAAGAACGCAAAAGTGGTTACAAAACGGCTGCAACGGCTTTGAAATGAAATCTCCCGTAAGTACCCCTATGGCGTTTTGGACTAATCAAGACATATTACATTACATCAAGGATAACAACCTGGAAATCTGTTCAGTTTACGGAGATATAACCGTTGACTATGACGAAGATTTTGCAGGACAAATGGATATTTCCGACTTCGGTTTAGCTGACGATACGAGATCGCTGAAAACTACGGGTTGCGATAGAACGGGTTGTATGTTTTGCGGTTTTGGTTGCCACATGAAGAATGACGATAGATTCGTGAGAATGAAGAAAACACACCCAAAACAGTATGACTACATAATGCGTCCGAAGGATCGTGGCGGTTTAGGCTACAAGGAAGTTATTGATTGGATAAATGAACACGGGAATCTGAATATCAAATATTAAGAAGGGAGTATATAAATGAAGTGGTTATGCGAGAAAACGAAGCGTAAGAAGTATCTGCGGTGTCCGTTGTGTAAGGCTTGTGAGATCGTGGATTTGAACTCGGAAGCACCTACGACTTGCAGATGCGGTACGACTTTAGACGGTGAAGCTGAAAGCACCTGGGTAAGCGACTTAATGAGGGAGTGCAGAAATGGCTAAATGGTATTTAGAGCGGTATAAGCCTACGAGGGTTTATATCGAGTGTCCTGCTTGCAATACGGGCTTCATACGATTTGCGATAGATCCCATACCCGATAAGTGTCCGGTGTGCGGAAGTGAGAATGAAGGTGGCGGGAGATTGAATGTGAAGGCAGGTGTTACAAGATGCGAAGAATAGATGCTGACGAACTGAAAACGGCAATTGAAGATAGAATAGACCATATTCCTTCAAATGATTATGACGAGGGGTGGAACGCTGCATTAAACACGGCTATTGATGAAATCGACAATGCTCCGACAGTAAAAACGAGCAAAGTAGAGCATAAGGCATACAATGAGGGTTTCAAAGACGGTGTTGAGCAGGGTATAAAGTTATCAGAAAGACCGCAAGACGAGTGGATTCCCATTGAAACAAGGGAACTGACAGAGGAAGAAAAAGAAGAATACCCTGATGCTACTTTTATGTACGACTGTAAACTACCTGAAGACGGTGAGGAAGTTCTTGTAACAACATGGAGTGGCGATGTAAGTACGGACACTTTTTGTCGCGACGATGGTTGTTATTTTGAGAGTTATTGTGATGAAGGCGATGTTATCGCGTGGATGCCTAAGCCCAAACCATACAAGGAAGGTGGTGAAGAAGAATGATTTTAAGCATTGATGAACTTGAAAGAATAAAAAAGAAATCATTTCAAGAAGGGTATGAAGAAGGGCATAAAATTGGATTTGAAGAGGGTTATGAACAAGGCGTGGACTTTTCTGATAGTTGTTTAGAGGCTCGCATATCAGAGTTAGAAGAGGAGTTAGATAAATATCAGAAAGGCGGTGCGGAATGAATAAAGAAGAATATATTAAATGTTCAGAGGCTTTACTGAGAATGTGGATGTTCAACATCATTACAGATAGCGAATATAACTCCATTATGGATAGGCTTAATGAACGAGGAGCGTATGAGGTAAGACTTGCAGGAGGTGAAGAAGAATGACAAATAAAGAAGCAAAGGCAATATTAGAGTTTTTTCGAGATAATATACTCAATAATCTATGGTTTCCCAATAAGCTGAGAAAAAGATTACCAGAGGCTCTCGACCTTGCTATCAAAGCACTTCAAGAAAGACCGCAAGGTATAAAGTTATCAGAAACGCCAGGCGAGTGGATAAATCAATTTATAGGCGGGAACGAATGTGTTATGTGTTCAGAATGTAAATTACATTTTGACATTGGAACTAATTATTGCCCGAATTGCGGAGCAGATATGCGAGGTAACAAATGAGTAACAAAGAATACATCGTTAAGCTTTTATCAGAAGAAGATTTTATTGACGACGGTGGTGCAAGCTATGAAGCACTCGTACACTATAACATCAGTTGTCCGTACACTTGTGGAGATAGCAGAGCACATTGTCATAACAAGCCCCTGGATTACACAAATAGGAAAGTATGCGTTGCTTGCAAAATGGAATGGTTAGAAAGTGAGGTTGACGAATGAGTATAAATACAAATTGTCGTAATGATAGTGTTGTAAACAAGCTAAAGAGCATTTTGGATAATACAGATTATATCGACTATGCGACTATCACGATCAAGATAGCAAGGGGTGAGGTTACTGAAATTAGATACAACATCAACGAGTTTATCGCACCTGATAATGCGGAAGGGAAACAGACATGAACATTCACGACTATCTCAAACGAGAAGAATTAAGCATCGTACATCTGAAGGGTACATGGGATAAGCGTACTCGTATTTGGAAGTACGAGGGTAAGTGTAGGAAGCCTGACGGCAAGGAAGTAGAGATACATATTGAAGGTGCGACTTTGGCAAAGATAAAGGGTGAGTAACATCACCCTTTAATCATTCTAATTTTCGACTTTCTTACCCCGTAAATCAGCCCCACACGCCGGACAATAATTCCATGTTCCAAACGGCTTGGTGCGTTCACCGTTAGCACCTTTAATCACCGTGAAGAAGTTATATTTGCTCACACCGCACTTCGGGCAAGTATCGGCAATCCAGGTAGTTTGTGTCATACCGCACCTTCCTTTTCAAGATAAACTTTTATAACATCTTCAGCTTTTGCACTAAACAAGCACACCTTACGATTCAAGAATTCGGGTGCTATATTGTCATTCCATTCGTCAATCCCTTCCGACGGAACTATTAAAACCGTTGCATAGTTATCGTCAGGCCCTTCGACTATCTGAACGGTGCTTGTAGCACAATATAAGAATTCTTTAAGCGTCATTTTCACCACCTTCGACTTTCATTTCCTTCATTTCTACCTTTAGCATCTCTAATAAGTTCTTCAGATCTGCGATAGTAAAATTCTCCTTATTGCAGGTGTTAGTCCTACCCAGGTGCTTATACCAATTGATAATCGTTCCGCTCGGTAGGTGAATAATATAGAAATCTTCCCAATCCACATGATAGAAAAGCAAAAACTCGTTTAGTGTAGTATGCTCCAGACACATTTGTTCTAAATCAAAAATATCGTCGTCGGTAAACACTTGCTGAAATGTAGATACAAAAGTATCTCTATCAAAGTGGTATTGTGGAAGCTCCTGAAAAACATCGTTATTCATTAGCATCACCTTCGACTTTCGACTTTTCGGCCTGCTGCTTACGGTATTCTTCCATTTCAGCACGGCTACGACGATGTGCGACTTTGCTTCCCTTCTTCACACCTGGCTTGTGTGCTTCCCACGGCTCGTTAGCTCGTATCAGGATCATGCACCGCCTACCCGTGCCTAATCGCTTGCAGGGAAGATAGCCACGCTTAATCTTCTGCCTTACCGCTCCGACGGTGATGCCATGACGCTTTGCATATTCTTCAAGCGTTACATAGTTTCCGACTTCTACAATTCGATCTGACATAGTATTGTACCTCCATTAGCGTAATTGTATACCACAAGAAGTCCGAAGTCAATATTAAAGTACAATTTGTGGAACGCATTTTCGACTTTCGACTTTCGACTTTCGACTTTCGACTTTCGCACGCACACGCAGGCGAGCGGGCGGGTGGAATGGAAAATGGAATTTACAAATATGTAACAATGAGATCTTCGGTGGGCGGTGTTACGCTTTGATAATATTACAAAAGTATAACAAATTGGGGCGGGTGGTAGCAGCTCCACGGGATCGCGAGCCGGCAATACTCGCATAATATCGACATTATATCACCGGCGGCCGTTGCTGATAATTCCAGGTAATAACCGCCCCTGCTACGAGCGGCGGCGCGTGATGTATTCCAGGCAATAAAAAAGCCCGCCGGCGGGCGGGCGTTATTGGTGCGTTTATGTGTTATGCTTTACCGTTTGCTATCTTATAATAGAATTCACCGTTATATATCGTTTCGGGTATTTCGTCATGATAACGGCTAACATCAATAGAATGATACCGGCCGGTCAAATCTACAGAATTGAATATCTCATAAGAGTATACCGACGGCGTTACATCATCAAAGCCCTTGAATAATACCGTTAATAACCATTTCAGATCTTCAACGGTGTTACTAATTGCGCTGCTTCCGTGAACCTGATAATGAATATAATCACCGGATTTATAAATACGGCCGTGTATATAACCGCCGTGCTCCATTGTAACAAGGCTATACTCCAAACCGTTGTTTAAGCCGTCATAGATTGCCTTTAATTCAAGGTTTGAAAAATTTTTCATATCTAATACCTCCAAAATTTAATTATTGGTTTATAACCTGCTTTTATTATATATGTAATTGCGTACCACTAAAAGTATGCAAATTGCATAATTTAGAAGGTACGGAATTAGTTATTATGTATAGTTGTAATTGCGTACCATACAAAGTACAATCAAGGCAAGTAAAACAAACCGCCGGCAACGGCATAATAAAAGGAGGTTTACACCATGTTCAAGAAGATCGAAGCAGCTATTAAGCGCGAGGTTAAGGATTACCTTAATAATTCAGTTAAGGTTATTAGGAACGGCAACGAGTACGACGCCGACGCCGGTTTAAGAAGATACTTGACCGATACAATGTGGAATAAGTACACCGCCGGCGAAATTACCCGCAAAGAAGCAATCAAAAAGGCAACCGCACGCGCTACCGCAAAGTAT
>ODAI013682711.1_pt1 | contig 10634 bp, 10 predicted proteins | sample 1539321 | NCBI WGS metagenome assembly ODAI01 (sample SAMN02144231, study PRJEB22623) | gut metagenome | biome: sheep rumen | host: Ovis aries | place: New Zealand | reverse complement strand
CGTCTGGCAGCGGCTCGTCTCTGAGCATGATAACGTCTGCGAGTGCCTTTCCGTGATCGTTGCCGTAGAATCTTACAACCTTCTTGAATCCAGGGTTGGTGATTTTCTCTACGTTCTCGGAGATCTTCATCTTTGGTGTCATTTTGCCGTTCTTCCAGATGCCTGAGAGCTTGTACACTCCGCCGAATACCGGTTCTGACCTTGCGGTGATGAGTCTTTCTCCTACGCCGAACGAGTCGATCTTAGAGCCTTCGAGGATAACGTCTCTGATGATGTACTCATCGAGGGAGTTGCTGATGACGATCTTGCAGTCGGTAAGTCCCTCTGCATCGAGAACCTTGCGGCACTCTCTTGTGAGGTATGTGATGTCTCCGGAGTCTATACGCACGCCCATTTTCTCCGGCTTGAGCTCCTTGAATACCTTGATGGCATTCGGGAGTCCGGACTTGAGAACGTTGTATGTGTCGATCAGCAGGGTTGCGTTCTGCGGATAGAGCTCTGTGTATTTATAGAAAGCTTCGTACTCTGAGTCGAAGCTCTGTACCCAGCTGTGTGCCATTGTGCCGAGAGCAGGTACGTGGTGGTTTCTGTCAGCGATGGTGCATGCTGTACCAACGCAGCCGGCAATGTATGAAGCTCTTGCTCCGTAAACTGCAGCATCAGCACCGTGTGCGCGCCTTGTACCAAACTCCATTACAGGTCTGCCCTGAGCCGATCTTACGATACGGTTCGACTTGGTAGCAACGAGGCTCTGGTGGTTGAACTGCATCAGGATGAAAGTCTCAACAAACTGTGCCTGGATCAGAGGTCCCTTTACGATCATTACAGGCTCGTGCGGGAAAATCGGATATCCTTCCGGAACAGCCCATACGTCGCAGCTGAACTTGAAGTTGAGCAGGAAGTCGAGGAAATCCTCGCTGAAGCAATTTTTGCTTCTGAGATACTCGGTGTCTTCCTCTGTGAAGCTGAGGCGTTTCATGTAAGCGATTATCTGTTCGAGGCCGGCCATGATGGCGAATCCGCCGCCATCCGGAACGCGTCTGAAGAAGACGTCAAAGCAGGCCTCGGCATCTTTGATATCTGAATTGAAATAGCCATTTGCCATTGTGATTTCATAGAAATCAGTCAGCATGGTAAGATTGTAGTTGTTAAGCATTTTGCTCTCCTTTTATAACCACATATGTTTTGTGACGGACCGCCCGTTCCGGCAGGTCCACAGTATCATACGCATATATTATAATTAGCGCTTTAGGCATTTGCAATCAGTCATTGTTGAGGATAATCCGCCCGCGTGGTAGAATAAATGCTGTTATGAGAGAAATCCCGATCACGGCAAACGACGCCGGGCGCAGGCTCGACAGATTCCTGAGAAAATACCTTCCGGGAGCATCACTAAGCGAGATCTACAAGATAATCCGCAAAGATGCAAAAGTCGACGCAAAGCGCAGGAATGAGTCATATATACTGAATGAAGGCGAAGTCCTTACTCTTTATCTGTCTGATGAGACTTTTGAGAAGCTCTCCCGCGGAAAGAGCGGTTTTGGCGCGGATCCTTCAGCAGGCAAGGCTAAGGCGAAGCGCACATTCAGCATAGTTTATGAGGACGACGAGATCCTGATAGCCAACAAGCCTTTCGGTCTGCTGACCCACGGTGACTCCCGCGAAAAGAAAGACCATCTGGCTAATCAGGTAAAGGATTACCTCATCGCAACCGGTGCGTACGATCCACGCAGCGAAAAAGTCTTTACTCCTGCGCCGGTCAACAGGCTTGACCGCAACACCACAGGAGTGGTACTCTTCGGCAAGACAGCCTCCGCCATGCGCGAGCTCGGCCGCATTATACGGGAAGACGACATAAGCAAATTCTATCTCACAGCAGCCTGCGGTGTTATTGATAGCGAGATGCACCTTGGCGGCTCGCTCGTTAAGGACGAATCCACAAACAAGGTTCAGATCCTTGATGGCAGCGACGGCAAGGAGATCGAAACCATAGTTCGCCCGCTCAGGCTGCTCTCATTAGGCAGCGGCCTTAATGCAACGCTGTGTGAAGTAGAGCTCGTTACCGGCAGGTCACATCAGATAAGGGCTCATCTTGCGAGCACGGGGCACCCACTTGCAGGCGACAGCAAATATGCAGACCGCAAAGCCGCAGCAGTAAACAGATATTTCCGCGAGCGCTTCGGCCTTTCAACTCAGCTGCTGCATGCCTGCCGTGTTGAGTTCTCAGACTCAGTGTCGGAGTACGATACCCTTGCCTATCTGGCAGGGCGCTCTTTTGAGGCTCCGGTGCCGGCAAAGTTCAATAATATTTTAAAGAGCCTGGGTGTAAAGTAAGCCGGGTCAGTAAATCAAAATGGAATAAGGAAGTTAATTATGAGATCAGACAGATACAAAAAAAGTGATCTGAAATCGGCAATGAACAACGAAGACCGCAAGGATTTCTGGAGCGGAGCCGCACAGGGCGAGAGCGCTAAAGAGCCGACTGCGGGGCAGAAAGCAGGTAGTTTTATTAAGAACTTATTGATAGATATTATTATAGCCGTACTCCTGGCAAGTGCAGTGCTCTACTTCATAAGACCTACCATCGTAAAGCAGACATCGATGGAAGACACCCTGCACGAGAACGACTATATGATCATGTACAGACTGGCGTATAACAGGCACGACCCGGAGCGCGGAGACATCATCATCTTCCAGAGCGACCTGGTAAACGAGGACTCCGGCAAGGACAAGCTCCTCATTAAGCGGGTTATAGGACTCCCGGGCGACGAGATAATGATAGACGATGATCAGCTCTACATTAACGGAGAGGCTTATTACGAAGATTACCTGAAGGACGGTTATACTCCTGCGTTTGAGATACCGCTCGAAGGAGAGACTTATACCGTGCCGGACGGCAGCTACTTCTGCATGGGTGATAACCGCGCAGGCAGCGTAGACTCGAGGCGCAGCGAGGTAGGTCCTGTTCCGAGAGAGGCAATTAAGGGAAAGGTCGTTGTAAGGCTCTTCCCGTTCAACAAGATCCAGAAATTCTAGAGGCAAAAGAGAGCAATTGGCAAAGCGTTCACGTAAGATAGTCGCGAATAACAAGAAGGCGTTCCACGATTACATAATCGAGGACCGTTTTGAGGCGGGCATTGTGCTGACCGGCACAGAGATCAAGTCGATCCGCAAGGGCTCCTGCAGCATCAAGGAGAGCTACGCCAAGATCACAAGCAAAGGCGAGCTCGTTGTGACCGGCATGCACATAGCTCCTTACGAGCAGGGCAACCGCTACAACGTAGATCCGCTCAGGGTCCGCACTCTTCTGATGCATAAAAAAGAGATAAACAAGCTGTACGGCATTGTCAAAACCCAGCAGGGTCTGACCCTTATACCGCTGTCTGTTTATCTCGATGAAAACGGAAGGTGTAAAGTGGAGCTCGGACTGGCGCGAGGCAAAAAGAACTACGACAAGCGCGAAGCCCAGGCCAGGCGCGATGCCGAGCGCAAAATGGACAAAGCTATCAAAGCGTCCCGGAATCGATGATCTGATAGCCGCTGCCATTTATAAGCAGCGTTCCCGAAGGATGGCTGATGCACCTGTTGATCCTTCCATACTCCTGATGGACATGCCCGTAGCAATGAAGCTGCGGGCTGTATTTATTTAGAAAATAGTTGAAGCATTCAAATCCCATGTGCGGAAGATCTTCCATGTCGCCGTAACCGCGGCACGGAGCGTGCGTGAGAAGGATGTTGACGCTGGAGTCTCCGGACTGACCTTTGATGGATCTGACCAGCCTGCGCTTGCATATATCGTGCTCAGCTTTTCTGACACGCGCCATCATCTCATTCTCAGTATACATGTCTGAGGAATCGTTCTTATAGCGCATGGAGCCGCCAAACCCAATAACGCGCACCTTCTGCCTCTCAGCATGCTTGCCGCATTCAATCTCTATAAGCTTTCCGTCTGCATCCTCGCAGCCCTCTGGGGGTTCGTGGTCATAAACGCCATCGTGATTGCCGCGCACGTAAATCAGCGGCACGTTAAGCATTGTTACCAGGAACTCCAGGTATTTGGGGTGCAGGTCACCGGCAGACAGCACCAGATCTATGTCTGCCAGCCTTTTTGCAGTCGACTCGTTCCAGTTGTCCCAAAAGGACTTCTCTTCAGTATCCGATATGAGCAAGATCTTCATAGTTGTGGGCTTTGCTTATTTTTTTGCCTTTTCTACACCGCTGTATTTTACAGTCGCTTTGGCCTCATCCACCAAAGCATCGATTTTAGGAATCTCTCCTATGACGTTCTCGTTGAGCCAGTCCATGGTGATGACGTCCATGCTCGACAGAGGCATATCCCCCTCGCGCCTTACGATACCATCCTGGCTGCAGAGCTCTCCATCGAATGGATTGATGTTTGCGTTTATTATGTCACGCCTGAGTATATCCACAAGTCTTCTGGTATATGGCGAGATCGCATCGGACAGCTCAATATCCACTGCGCCTGAGATCATACCCCACCAGTAATTAGTGGCACGGTCCTTTTTGTCTACTGCTCCGGAGCTGTATGTGCCCTCTATTATGGTCCTTACGATAGTCTCGTAAAGCTTTCCCCACCTGTAAACCGGGGCCGCCAGATTTGTGATGCGGCAGGATCCGGAAAGGTCGTTTCCGGTACCCGGCTCACACAGATCTACTCGGCAGACGCCGTATGCAGCGCTTCCGTCTTTGTTGCGGAGTGAGTCAACAGCCGAGATAACATGGATGCCGGAGTTCAGCATGCTCCACCACCAGTCGGCCTCCTGTTTCGCAGACCAGTCGAGGATTATGCTGACTTCCGGATCAGCCATAGCCGCGCCAATAGCGAACGCATTGATGCAGGCGACTGTGCCGTAAACCGGCATTCCAGAGCAATAGCCTATCTTATGAGTTCCGTCAGCTGCAGCCGCTGCTCCGGCAACGAGCCCGGCAAGGAACTTAGCCTCATAGAGTTTTGCGTAATAAGTACGCACCGAGTTATGCGCCAGATTGATGGAACAGTTGAGGAACTTTACATCGCTGTATTTTACGGCCGCACGGAGAGTGTCATCGATCTGCCTGACCGACGGAGTGAATACTGCATCGGCGCCCCAGCTGACTGCAGCCGCGGCCGCCTCATCGAACGTCGCAAACAGCCGGCCGGCGTCACTGACAGAATCCGCGCTGCGCTGCTCAGCCAGAGCCTCGGCATCAACAACAAATTTTTCAGTTTTAACAATGCCGTCGTATGTTTTTTCGAGGTAACGGCGGCCTTCCTCATGATCATAGAACCAGTTGGAAGCCTCCGGTTTTTTGTCGTATATAAACGCAGCTTTCAGCGGATTCTTTCTCGAATACGAAACAGCAGGGATCACCCTGCTCAGCAGAGAGTCCGGCCCGGTCACAAGCTTCTCGGCTTTAGTGATAATACTGCCTGCGTTAACAGCTTCATCAGTTGATTCCACAAGCGTTACGTTGTCTTTGTTAGACGCTGTGCGGAACTCGTTGCGGATTCGCTTGACCCTCTTTTCGACCTCTTTATCGGTCTGGCCTCTGAACACGTCCCCTGTAAAGATCCTCAGATATACAAGGAAAGCATCGCCAAGCGGCATTTCGGGTGCCACCTGAAGAGCCCCGGTCACCTTGCAGAATCTCCAGTATGCCGACTTCAATCCCTTAACCAGATCATCCGGCCACGGCTCCGCACAGGCATCGATGCTTCTGCCGATGAGCTCAGCTATTTCCTCGTAGGTTCCCGGTTTTCCGCAAACTATGTCATAGATTGGGGCTACTCTGTAGAAGTCCAGAAACTCAGCATACTCAGGGTGCTCATTCATCACCTCCGCACTCGGCATCACCCTTATGACATCAGCCATGATTGTTGGCATATCGAGGAATCTGCTTACTGAAACACGCTTGTTGCCCTCCTGCACATAAAATTTGTGGAGGTACTCATACACCTTAATAGGGCTGTTAAAGCCTTCGCTGAGCTGAGCCTGGTACAGGTTGCTCCACTTTGCCGCGAATTCCGAGTCCGCGTCATGCAGCGGCAGGAAGTCCGGAGTGAATGCGTTCTGTCTGGCACGGGTAATGGTTCCGGCAATCAGCTCCACCGGAATCTCGATCAGCCCGATCTTCCTCTGAGTCAGAGTTTCGTGATCAGGGCAGATGTCATCAAGAGCAGGCAGGTAAGGATACTCGCCTGCCGCGAGCTTCGCCTTATATTCCTTCTCCCCGGCCCTCAATGCTTTTATATATTCATCGATCATAAATACGATCTCCTTATTCTTTATGTATTTGTCAGTGCGATTACTATGGTATGTCGCCTGCGCACCATATTGTACAGGCAAAGACATTCTTCTTCAAGCTCTAATAATATAGACTTTCAAAGCACACGTGCAATGCAGGTACGGAAATCATCACTGTTTTTCTGTTTTCGCCACACCTTTTTCCGGCATTTTTTGCACTATTATCGGCATAAATCCCACGACAGCTGTTCGAAAAATGCCTCAAACCCTTGCTGTTACTCGCCAAATCCTGTTCTTTTTTGCAATTTGACCAAAGGAGGCTGTTTGTCTTATTGTGTGTTCACAGCACAGCTTTTCATTGATAGTTGGCTAAATTCCCCCTCAAACCGCGGCAGCCCGCAACCCAGAAGGTCTTGCTGGGCTGCCGCACCAGACCCGAGTCAGGAGGTCATCTGAATAATTGAATTACCAGAAAAGGAGATAAAGATGTTAGATTTAGTGAGTTTTAAGGATGAGTTTATTTCCCAGTGCAAAAGTACGCTCTGTGAATGCGGACCGGAGGATATGAGGATTGAAGAGCGTATGGTTAATAAAGCTCAAAGGGGTACTTTGAACGGATTGCTGTTTATTAAAGAAGGAATTAACTGCGCCCCTACTCTTTATGTTGAGGATTATTACAAGGAATACAGAAGGGGCGCGGGTATAAAGGCGCTTTCGCTCTTTGCGGTCACGACTGTGGCTGAGAGCATGAATATGGCGGATTCTCTGACAGAAAAAGCAGAGAATCTGATCGACGGCTCTTCTGATCTTGTAGTTCACTTGCTTAATAAAGGCAGAAATTATGAGTATCTGAAAGGTGTTCCTACTAAAGATGTAGGATGTGGTTTCAGGCTCGTTGCATATCTGGAGAGCGGTGAGTTCGGAGCAGTGGTTTCGGACGATTTGCTTAAGGCAATGGGAATTGATAAAGATGAGCTCTTCTGCAAGGCTATTGAAAAAACTCAGGAAAAGTACCCTGCAATGCTTTGCGATCTGGTTGAATCTGCTTTAATACCGGAAAATAAATGCAGCAATTTGCTGGAATCAGCTTCAAAGCGCGCGCCGGCAGACAGCGGCCCGGGTTACGTTCTGTCTAATACCAGCTTCTATTGGGGGGCCGGCGCGCTCTTCTATCCCGGAGTGATCGAAAGAGTGCACGAGCTGCTGGACGGAGATTTCTATGTGCTCCCTTCGTCGGTTCATGAGCTCATAGTTGTTGCTGTTGACGATCCGGATCCTCAGCAGATGGTTGAGATGATCCGTGAAGCAAACAGAACAGTCGTAGATGAAAAGGATGTTCTTGCGAATGACCTATATATATGTGAATCCGGTAAACTGAGAAGGGTCAGTTATGGCGGCATTATTCCTGCATGCGGAGAAATACCTTGCTAAAAAACAGGGCTGTCACATCAGTTAATGATGTAACAGTCCTGCTTCCTTTTTTATTTTGTACATGTTTTCCCGGTAACAGATTTTGCCATGCCGGGTCTGGTGTTGCTGCTATTATGCCTGTGCAGCTGCTGCCTTGGCCTTCTCTGCTTCTTTTGCTGCAGCGGCTTTTGCCTTCTTTGCTGCTGCAACCTTTTCTGCCTGCTCTTTCTTAGGCAGCTTCTTGAAGCTGTTGATTGCGCCTGTCGGGCAGATTGCTGCGCAGAGTCCGCAGCTCTTGCACTTGTCTGCATCGATCCTTGCGAGGAAGTCCTCAACATGGATTGCGTCGAAGTTGCAGACTGTGGTGCACTTCATGCAGCCGATGCATGCGTTATCGCAGTTCTTGCGGGCAACAGCGCCCTTGTCTGTGGATGAGCACAGAACGTGTACCTGATTCTTCTTTGGTACGAGCTTAACGATTTTCTGTGGGCAAACGCCAACGCACGCTCCGCATGCCACACAGTTTTCTCTGTTGACCTTTGCAACTCCATCAACAACGCCGATAGCATCAAACTGGCATGCGTTTGCGCAGTCGCCAAGTCCGATACATCCGTACATACAAGCGTTAGGTGATGTGAACCATCCCTTTGCGCCCTTGCAGGACTGCATGCCCTGCCACTCAAGGACTGTGCGGGATGCTCCGCATGTGCCATTACACATTACCTGTGCAACCTGTGGCTCTGTAGCTCCGGCAGATCTTCCGAGGATCTCGGCGATCTGTGCCGCAACAGCAGCTCCGCCAGGGGAGCACTTTGTGCATGGCAGTTCTTCGTCAGAAACGAGGTTTGCCGCATAGTCGTCGCAGCCTGCGAAACCGCAGCCACCGCAGTTAGCACCTGGCAGAACCTCTCTGACCTGAGTTACTCTTTCGTCTACTGCTACATGGAATACCTTGGATGCGAATACCAGAAGTCCGGCGCAGACGAGACCGATGACTGCTACCAGCAGTACAGGTGTCATTACTCCACTCATCTTAATACCTCCTTACTGGAACATTCCGGTGAATCCCATGAATGACAGTGCCATGATGGAAGCCGAAACGAGGATGATTCCAACGCCCTTGAAAGGTGTAGGGATAGCGTCCATGTTGTTGAGCTTCTCCTCACGGATGCCTGCGAAGAGAACCATAGCTACCATGTAACCAACGCCAGCTCCGAAAGCATACACTACGGACTCAATGTAGGAATAGCCATAACTTATTGCGTTGATCGTTGCACCGAGAATAGCGCAGTTTGTTGTGATCAGCGGGAGGAAGATACCGAGGGCTTTCTGAAGAGCCGGGAGGTACTTCTTCATGAACATCTCTACAAACTGTACAAGTGCAGCGATTACGAGAATGAATACTACAGTCTGCAGATATCCGATCTCGAATTTGTTAAGGATCTGCATTACCGGCCATGTAACGAGCTCGGCGATAACCATTACGAATACTACCGCGCCACCCATACCGACAGCAGAACTCATCTTATTTGATACTCCGAGGAAGGAGCAGATTCCGAGGAACTGGGACAGTACGAAGTTGTTAACAAGCACTATACCCATGAAGATGACTATAAGGTTTACTATCATGCCTGTCCTCCTTCCTATACTGCCTGAGCAGCCTTAGCTGCTTTCTCTGCTGCAACTTCTTCGTTTGCCTCAGCAGTGTTGCACGAATTGTACATAGGGCACAGTCCGCAGCTGAAGCTCTTTGCCTTGAGAGCCTTACCCTTTGTAGCAGCCTGCATAATAGCAATCAGTACTCCGAATACGAAGAATCCACCCGGTGGCAGATTGAAGAAGCCGATCGAAAAGTTCGGGATGATGGTCATGCCGAGGAGGCAGCCAGTTCCGAGAAGCTCTCTGATAGCTCCCATGCATGCCAGAGCAAGTGTGAATCCAAGACCCATTCCGATACCGTCGAGAGCGGAATCGATAACGGAGTTTTTGTTCGCAAATGCCTCAGCACGGCCGAGGATGATGCAGTTTACTACGATCAGAGGGATGAATACTCCCAGTGCCTTATTGATGCCAGGTGCGTAAGCCTGAAGTACAAACTGTACCAGAGTTACGAATCCGGCGATAACTACGATGTAGCAAGGGATTCTGACTTTGTCAGGAATAACCTTACGAAGCATCGAAATTACTATGTTGGAACAGATAAGTACGGCTGTTGCCGAAAGTCCCATTCCGAGCGCGTTGATCAGTGATGAGGATGTAGCGAGGAACGGGCAGGTTCCGAGCAGGAGAACGAGTGTAGGATTCTCCTTGATGATTCCGTTGGTCAGAATCGCAAGTTTACTTTTCTTTTCCATTACTTAACACCTCCCATCACTTTGAACTGCTCAAGTGCGCAGTATACAGCCTTGTGGATGGCTCCCGAGGATACGGATGCTCCTGTTACCTCGACTACGCTGTCTGCATGTGCTTTGATGGTGTCACTTCCCAGTTCGGTAAGTCCGACGTACTGGGAAAGATGTCCGGCATCCTGTGCCTTTGTACCAACACCCGGTGTGTCAGCATGTTCTGTGACCTTAACGCCGGTGATCGCTCCGTCCTTGTCGATACCGATCATGGCTGTGAGCATTCCGCCGTATGAGTTGGTCTTGACTGTGACTACCATGCCTGTTCCGTTGTCAGCAACGTAGCAGTCCTCTACGTAGACCTTTCCGTCCTCAAGAATGTAATGATTTGCATCCGAAGGGCTGAAGTTGTCTGCATCAGGCAGGAGCTCCATACGTGCTTCGCTTGCAGCCTTTGCTGTGTTCTCAGCAATGATTGGTGCTGTGATGCCGTATGTGAATGCCAGCAGGAATGTTGTTACGAAGCAAATTACTACAAGCACGAGGATAGGCGAGATGAATTCCTTGAATGCGCTGTTTTTATTTTCCATTCTTAGCACCTCCCTCCTTCAGGTAGAACTTGTAGGACAGGTTGTTG
>ODAI013590063.1_pt1 | contig 10634 bp, 14 predicted proteins | sample 1539321 | NCBI WGS metagenome assembly ODAI01 (sample SAMN02144231, study PRJEB22623) | gut metagenome | biome: sheep rumen | host: Ovis aries | place: New Zealand | reverse complement strand
TGGACCGGGGCACAAAGGATCACTGACGCAACGAATTACAGAGAACTTGTCAGAAAAGAGGAGGCGGAATACCAGAAGCTGTTTGCGGAATACATGTCGAAAGTGATGTGATATGGGGGGGTATTGCTATGAAGGAAATCTATCTTGCCGGCGGTTGTTTCTGGGGGCTCCAGAAGTTTTTTGACCAGTTTGCCGGCGTTGTTTCTACAGAGGTCGGATACGCGAATGGCCCTGATCACAGAGAAGGCCATTCACCGACATATGAAGAAGTCTGCCGCAGCAGCGGACACGCAGAGACCGTGAAGATTATCTACGATGAAAAGGAAATTTCCCTGTCAGAGCTGCTCCGGTTTTATTTCATGGTCATAGATCCGGTCTCTGTGAACAGGCAGGGGAATGATCGTGGAATACAGTATCGTACCGGAATCTATTATACGGACGAAGGGCAGCTGCAGGAGATACGCCCTGTCTACGATGCAGAGCAGGAGAAAGCAGGAAAGCCCCTCGCGGTAGAACTGGAAATGATCAGGAACTTTTTTCTCGCGGAAGAGTACCATCAGAAATATCTGGAGAAGAATCCCAACGGTTACTGCCACATCCCTGACAGATTATATCATTTTACAGAACGATAGCATTGCTTCAGGAAGCAAAAATGACAGAAGAAAAGCTCGTAGAACAGGCTATTGCCTATATTCAGAAATTGTTCCGGACAAATGCCGGTGGACATGATGTTGACCACACGATGAGGGTTTATCGAAATGCCCTCCTGATTGCGGAAAAGGAACAGGATTGTGACAGGCTGATCACAGCACTGGCGGCACTTCTCCACGATGCGGATGACCATAAGCTGTTTGGGACAAAAGAAAACGCGAACGCAAGAACTTTTCTTCTGGAGAACCAGGTGCCTCAGCAAATGGCCGACCGAATCTGCGAAGCAATCAATACAGTCTCCTTCAGCCAGAACAAAGGCAGAATTCCGGATACACCGGAGGGCAAAGTCGTGCAGGATGCGGACCGGCTGGATGCCATGGGAGCTGTCGATATTGCGAGGACCTTTGCCTACGGAGGTGAGCATGGAAGGCCTATGAAGGAATCAGTACAGCATTTTTACGATAAGCTGCTGAAACTCAAAAGCCTGATGAATACAGAGACAGGCCGAATGATGGCTGAAAAGCGGCATGCTTTTCTGGAAATGTTTCTGGAAGAGTACCTGGAGGATGGAGGGCAACTCTGAATTGTTCGGAGACCTTATTTAGGATAGGGAGAATGGGTATGTCTTGCTGGCATAGAACAACTCTATTAAGGATCCCTGTTTCTGCGTTAGGGTTTAAATACCTTGCTCAGTGGCAGGAGTTTGTGAAAAAACATGAAGAAGACCTCAAATGGGAAGAGGGATATTTCTGTGAGTCGATGTGCGACGATTATCCCTCTCTGTTTAATTGGGGATCAATTGAGTTTTGCGACCCGGAATGGCGCCTTGATCAGCGTGATCCTGACCATCCGGAAATCGTGCCGGGACCGTTTCTCGATTTTTATCTGGAGGATATTTATCCGCTTCATCCGGAACACAACAGTTACGGGGCAGATGATGCGATCTTTCCTTTGTCTGAACGAGATATGAAAGAGTATTTGCCTGAATATCAGAGACTTTTTCCGCATTTTAAACTGAAAGACATGGAAGCTGTGCGGTGGTGCAGATTTGAATGGTATGATGGAAGCGGGGCGGCGTATCTTTATTCTGAGTGGAGTTAGGAGCAAGGGACCGGGAAGCTTTTTATATTCCATTTAGGCGAGGCAAACCTATGACGAAAAAGCTGTTTGTTCAGGCCATCTCCAAATTCGTTACCGGGCTGGTGCTGATAGCGCTGCTCCTGTTTCTTCCGGCGGGAACGATCTGTTATTGGAATGGCTGGCTCTTGATCGGCATCCTGTTCATCCCCATGTTAGCTGCGGGAATTGTGATGATGCTGCGAAATCCGGAATTGCTGGAAAAGCGACTGAAGGCAAAGGAGAGCGAAGGGGAACAGAAGACCGTGATCGTCCTGAGCGGCGTTATGTTTTTCGCTGCTTTTGTCGTTGCGGGGCTGAATTACCGTTTTGGTTGGATCGTTATGCCGCGTTGGACAGTGATTGCAGCAGCCATTGTGTTTCTAGCCGCTTATCTGATGTATGCGGAAGTACTGCGTGAAAACACCTATTTGTCGCGGACCGTGGAGATACAGAAACATCAAAAGGTCATAGACACAGGATTTTATGGGATCGTGCGGCACCCCATGTATTCTGCAACGGTGTTTCTTTTCCTGTCAATGGGCCTTGTCCTTGGCTCACCGATATCCTTTGCCATTTTGATCTGTTATCTTCCCATTATTGCAAAACGGATCAGGAACGAAGAGGAGGTCCTGGCACAGGGCCTGGAGGGATATGCCGAGTATAGGGATAAGGTGAAATATAAAGTGATTCCTCTCATCTGGTGACACAGATCAGTATTGTCTTCATATCGCGAATATTTTTTCCACGGACAAAAAATGCCGGGAAGGTGTAACAATTTTGATACACCTTTCCGGCTGTCTCTTTATCTCGCTATATTTGTTTGAGCGGGGATAGAAACACGTTCGCACCCTCTGTCAGTATACCAGTGTTTTATCAGAACAGATCGACAGCGCCGGCAGCCTCACCGTTGAGACGGTATGTCTATTGTCCAAACTTAATTCAAAGCAACATATCGAGATTAACTTGGATATGGATGAGCTGGATCTGACCGATGCAGAGAAGAAAGCCACCTACCAGGAAATCAAGGATTATGTGCTGGAGCATAGCGGCTTGAAAGTCAGCAGCTTGTATATCGCACAGGTAAAACAGCAGTGCGGTATCATCGAGCGTGAGAATTACAATAAGCCGAAGTCTGAGGACGCTAAACAGCCCCAATGCCCGCTGGATAAAGAAAAAGCAATCAAGGAGGCATTGAAGCACTTCGGAATGATTTAAGGAGGGCGGATATGACGCATTTGATTTCCTGTGAGTTTAACATGGATACTGCTTGTGTGGAACTGAAATTTACCGATGGCAGCATGATTGCGATTGATACGATTGCCGTTGAGAACGAGGTTGCCGACAATATGTATCAGCGGTCTGAGCTTGACTATCTGATCTACAATGCACCGCTTGAATACGCCGATTTTATCTTGAACGGTGATCCTGAAACCTATTTGAAAACTGTAACAGAGTATAAAAGCCTTGATTAATACTTAATATAGCAGAATGTGAATAAATTGTAACAATCCGTACATACCTATTGACAAGGTAGGCAATCCAGAGTATAATTAATATCAATTTAATACTTCAAACCGTTGAAGCGGAGATAACGGCAATGATGCCTTTACAGAGAACCTGTGGTGCTGAGAGTCAGGTAAGAAACAAGTTGTCAAATGGACCGCTGAGGGCGCAGTCAAATGTGAATTTCACAAAGTATTCTGCGACGTTGTAGGCAGACGTCATATGCCGGGGATATGTTGGTATCCTGCTAAGCGCATAGGGTCATTCCTATGAATCAAGGTGGCACCGCGGATAGTGTTATTCGTCCTTGACAGAGGGTATATTTCTGTCAAGGGCGTTTTTGTTTTAAAACTCCTTTGACAGTGAAAAGTCAAAGGAGTTTTTCCTTTTTACAGGAGGTTGTAATATGCTGCTGAAAAAGCGTTGGTGGCGCCCCAAGCGCCTGATAAAAGACTTGAATATAGATCATAACCTAAAATTAAAACCAACTTAACTTTCTCAATTTGGAGGTGCAGTAAATGAAAATTCTGCCAACTTTAGCTGAAGTCAAGGAATTTGCTTCAGCCGCAAAATATAATGTGCTTCCGGTAAACTGTGAAATTCTTTCCGACTTCACAACACCCATTGAAACGATGAAGATACTGAAAAATGTATCGACGCACTGCTATATGCTGGAATCCGCACAGGCAAATGAAACTTGGGGACGATATACATTCCTTGGCTTTGATCCGAAAATGGAGATCAACTGTATGGACGGCGAAATGAAGATCGGCAATCTCAAGGTCAAAACAGACAACCCATCCGATTACCTTCGTCAGATCCTTGCCGATTATAAAAGTCCCCGTTTCGATTATCTCCCTTCCTTTACAGGCGGCCTTGTCGGATACTTCTCCTATGATTATCTCACCTACAGTGAGCCGACCGTCAAATGTGATGTAGAAGATACCGAGGCATTTAAGGATGTTGACCTGATGCTCTTTGATAAAGTTATCGCATTCGATCTTCTCCGACAGAAAATTATTCTCATTGTAAATATGCCGCTGGATGAGCCGGAAACTGGCTACAACAAAGCAGTTATGGAGCTCAATCAGCTTGTGGAGCTTCTTCGTAACGGCGAAAAGAAAAACGAACCCGGCGGCAAGCTGCTTGGCGAGGTCACGCCCCTGTTCAATAAAGAACAGTTCTGCGGTATGGTGGAAAAAGCAAAGCACCATATCCGTGAGGGGGATATCTTCCAGATCGTGCTTTCCAACCGTCTGAGTGCTCCCTTTGAGGGAAGCCTCTTAAACACCTACCGTATGCTTCGCACCATCAATCCTTCACCGTATATGTTCTATTTTTCCGGAACCGACGTAGAGGTTGCGGGAGCCTCGCCGGAAACCTTAGTTAAGCTGGAAAACGGCGTTCTTCATACCTTCCCCTTGGCAGGAACCAGACCGAGAGGTAGGACAGATGAAGAGGATAAGGCGCTTGAAGCAGAGTTGCTTGCCGACGAAAAGGAGCTTGCCGAACACAATATGCTGGTTGACCTTGGCAGAAACGATCTCGGCAAGATCAGCAAATTCGGTACGGTACAGGTTGAGAAGTTACACTCCATCGAACGCTATTCCCATGTGATGCACATTGGCTCTACGGTGCGTGGTGAGATATATGATAACCACGATGCGCTGGATGCCATTGAAGCGGTGCTGCCTGCAGGAACACTTTCCGGTGCACCGAAGATCAGAGCCTGCCAGCTTATCGGGGAACTGGAAAACAATAAACGCGGCATCTACGGCGGTGCCATCGGATATATTGACTTCACGGGCAATATGGATACCTGCATCGCTATCCGCATTGCCTACAAGAAAAACGGCAAGGTATTTGTTAGAAGCGGCGCCGGCATCGTGGCAGATTCTGTTCCCGAAAAGGAATTTGAAGAATGCCTGAACAAAGCCAAATCTTCACTCAAAGCATTGGAGCTTGCACAGGAGGGTGAATTATGATTTTACTGATCGATAACTACGACAGCTTTTCCTATAACCTCTATCAGCTCATCGGTGAGATCGAACCCGATATCAAAGTCATCCGCAACGATGAAATGACGGTGGAACAGATCAAAGATCTAAAGCCCGATCGTATCATTCTGTCGCCCGGCCCCGGCAGACCGGAGAATGCAGGAGTTATCATTGATGTTGTAAAAACGATCCACGATATCCCGATCTTAGGTGTTTGTCTCGGTCATCAGGCGATCTGCGCGGCGTTCGGTGCCACCGTAACCTACGCAAAGCAGCTGATGCACGGCAAGCAGTCGGATGTAAAATTTGATACGGACTGTCCGCTGTTCAAAGGCTGTCCCGCAGTCGCCCCCGCTGCCCGGTATCATTCCCTTGCGGCAGATGCGGACACCATTCCCGCAGTATTAAAAATCACCGCTCTCACCACGGACGGCGAAGTAATGGCGGTACAACACAAAGAATATCCTGTTTACGGCGTGCAGTTCCATCCCGAATCCATTATGACACCGGACGGGAAAACAATGCTGAACAACTTCATAAAGGAGATATAAGTCATGATTAAGGAAGCCATCGTAAAAATCGTAAATAAAGAAGACCTCACCTATGATGAGGCATACGCCGTGATGAACGAGATCATGAGCGGGGAAACCACAGCAACGCAGAATGCCGCGTTTCTTGCCGCCCTCTCCACCAAAAGCGCCAGAGCCGAGACGACCGATGAAATTGCAGGCTGCGCGGCGGCTATGAGGGCACACGCAACCAAGGTCGAAACCGGCATGGAACTTTTTGAGATCGTCGGTACCGGCGGTGACGACGCGCACAGCTTCAATATCTCCACCACCTCAGCACTTGTTGCGGCGGCAGGCGGTATGAAGGTGGCAAAACACGGCAACCGCGCGGCATCCTCCCAGTGCGGTACGGCGGACTGCCTGGAAGCCCTCGGCGTAAACATTCAGCAAAGCCCGGCAAGATGCATCGAACTGCTGAACGAGGTCGGTATGTGTTTCTTCTTTGCACAGAAATACCATACTTCCATGAAATATGTCGGCGCGATCCGCAAGGAACTGGGTTTCCGCACGGTGTTCAACATTCTCGGCCCGCTGACCAACCCCGGTACCCCGTCCATGCAGCTTCTCGGCGTGTATGACGATTATCTTGTGGAGCCGCTGGCACAGGTGCTGATCAATCTCGGTGTCAAGCGCGGCATGGTGGTGTACGGACAGGATAAGCTGGATGAAATTTCCATGAGCGCACCGACTACGGTATGCGAGATCCGGGATGGCTGGTTCAAATCTTCGGTGATCACGCCCGAGGGATTCGGGTTTGCGCACTGTACAAAAGAGGATCTCAGGGGTGGTACACCCGCAGAAAACGCAAAGATCACCCTCGCGATCCTGAACGGCGAAAAGGGACACAAACGGAACGCGGTTCTCATGAATGCAGGTGCGGCACTTTACATCGGCGGGAAAGCGGACAGCATGAAGGACGGGATCGCTCTTGCCGCTGAGATCATAGATTCCGGCAAAGCACTGGAAACGCTGCATAAGCTCATAGAAGTCAGCAGCCGTCCGGAGGCAGAGGCATGACGATACTCGATCAGCTTGCAGACCATGCCCGTGCACGTGTGGCTGCGGCAAAAACGAAAATATCGCTTGAGGAGATCAAACAGCAGGCACTGGCAATGCCCAAAGGGGATTTTGCCTTTGAAAATGCACTCAAAAAGCCGGGCATCTCCTTTATCTGCGAGTGTAAAATGGCATCTCCATCGAAGGGGCTCATCGCGCCCGATTTTCCGTATCTGCAGATAGCAAAGGAGTACGAAGCGGCAGGGGCAGACTGCATTTCCGTCCTGACCGAACCGAAATGGTTTTTAGGCAGCGATGCATATCTGAAAGAGATCGCAAGAGCCGTCAACATCCCCTGTCTGCGGAAGGACTTTACGGTGGATGAATATATGATCTACGAGGCAAAGGGGCTGGGCGCATCGGCGGTACTGCTGATCTGCTCCATACTGACCGAAGAAGACCTGCGGGAATACCTTTATCTCTGCGATGAACTGGGACTGTCTGTTTTAGTCGAAGCACACGATGAAACTGAAGTCCGTGTGGCAGCAGAAGCAGGCGCACGCATTATCGGGGTCAACAACCGCAACCTCAAGGATTTTTCCGTGGATACCGATAACAGCCGCAGGCTCAGAGAACAAATCCCCCACGATGTATTGTTTGTTTCCGAAAGCGGCGTTAAAAGTGCCGAGGATGTGGCAAAGCTCCGTCAGATCGGTGCGGATGCGGTGCTCATCGGCGAAACTCTGATGAGAGCAACCGACAAAAAGGCAAAACTCGATGAACTGCGAGGTGACGTATGACCAAGATCAAACTTTGCGGTCTTTCCCGACCTTGTGATATAGGGGCTGCAAACGAGTTAAAGCCGGACTATATCGGATTTGTTTTTGCTCCAAAAAGCAAACGGTATGTCACGCCCGAAAAAGCGATGGAGTTAAAACAAATGCTTCTGCCCGAAATTCAGTCAGTCGGTGTGTTTGTGAATGAGAAGCCTGAAACTGTTGTGAAGCTATTGCAGGACGGCACCATTGACATCGCGCAACTTCACGGTGCCGAAGACGAGGAGTATATTATACAGTTACGACAGCTCACCGACAAACCGATTATTAAGGCTTTTCGCATTGAAACGGCAAGTGATATTGAAAAGGCTCTGCAAAGCACGGCAGATTATCTATTGCTTGATTCCGGTGCAGGCACGGGAACGGTATTTGATTGGAAACTGATACAGAACATTAAAAGACCGTATTTCCTTGCCGGAGGTCTTGACGCTGACAATGCGGCAGAGGCAGTCAATACACTCCGCCCCTATGCGTTGGATGTCAGCTCCGGCATTGAAACAAGTGGACTAAAAGATAAAAGCAAAATGGCGGCGTTTGTTTCCGCCGTGAGAAAGGAAGAAGAAAAATGACAAATCCAAACGGACGCTTCGGCATTCACGGCGGTCAGTATATCCCCGAAACGCTGATGAATGCGGTCATTGAACTGGAAGAAGCGTATAATTACTATAAAAACGATTCTGAATTTAACAGAGAGCTTACCGAGCTCTTCAATGAATATGCAGGAAGACCTTCACGGCTTTACTACGCCGAGAAAATGACGAAAGACCTTGGCGGCGCAAAGATCTATTTAAAGCGGGAAGACCTCAATCACACGGGAGCGCATAAGATCAACAATGTGCTCGGTCAAGCACTTCTCGCAAAAAAGATGGGTAAACCCAGGCTTATCGCCGAGACGGGAGCCGGTCAGCACGGTGTTGCCACCGCAACCGCCGCCGCACTGATGGGAATGGAATGTGTGGTATTTATGGGCGAGGAAGATACCATCCGTCAAGCCCTCAATGTGTATCGTATGCGGTTGCTCGGCGCAGAGGTCATCCCCGTAAAGACAGGCACCGCAACCCTAAAGGATGCAGTTTCCGAGGCAATGAGAGAGTGGACTTCCCGAATTGCCGATACCCACTACTGCCTCGGTTCGGTAATGGGACCCCATCCGTTCCCGACCATCGTCCGTGATTTTCAGGCGGTGATTTCCAAAGAAATCAAAGAGCAAATCCTTCAAAAAGAAGGCAGGCTGCCCGATGCCGTTATCGCCTGTGTGGGCGGAGGCTCCAACGCCATCGGCAGCTTCTATCATTTCATCGAAGATGCGGGCGTTCGTCTGATTGGCTGCGAAGCGGCAGGCAGAGGCATTGACACCTTTGAAACGGCGGCAACCATCAATACCGGCAGAGTCGGCCTCTTCCACGGGATGAAGTCCTATTTCTGCCAGGATAAATACGGTCAGATCGCACCCGTTTACTCCATTTCCGCAGGACTTGACTATCCCGGTGTCGGTCCCGAACACGCACACCTCCACGATATCGGGCGTGCGGAATATGTTCCCGTGACCGATGACGAAGCGGTAAACGCTTTCGAGTATCTTGTCAAAACGGAAGGCATCATTCCGGCAATCGAATCGGCTCACGCCGTTGCGCATGCGATGAAGATAGCGCCGACAATGGATAAAGATAAGATCATCGTGATCACCATATCCGGCAGAGGCGACAAGGACTGTGCCGCCATCGCCCGCTACAGAGGGGAGGATATCCATGAGTAACATAAAAAAAGCATTTGAAAACGGTAAGGCTTTCATTGCCTTCATCACTTGCGGAGATCCCGATCTGGAAACTACCGCCGCCGCGGTAAAAGCCGCAGTGCAAAACGGTGCCGACCTCATTGAACTTGGAATCCCGTTCTCCGATCCGACCGCAGAAGGACCTGTTATTCAGGGCGCCAACCTGAGAGCGCTGAACGGCGGTGTTACGACGGATAAGATATTCGCCTTTGTCAAGGAGCTTCGTCGGGATGTAAAAGTGCCGATGGTGTTTATGACCTACGCCAACGTGGTGTTCTCCTACGGTGCGGAAAAGTTCATTTCTACCTGTCGTGATATTGAAATCGACGGACTGATCCTGCCTGACCTGCCCTTTGAAGAAAAAGAGGAGTTCCAACCCCTTTGTAAGCAGTACGGCGTGGATCTGGTATCCCTCATTGCACCTACTTCCGAAAACCGCATCGCCATGATCGCCAAAGAAGCCGAAGGTTTCCTGTATATCGTATCCAGCCTCGGCGTGACCGGTACGAGAAGCGAGATCAAGACAGACCTTGCTTCTATTGTCAAGGTGGTTAGAGAAAATACCGATGTACCGTGCGCGATCGGGTTCGGCATCTCCACTCCCGAGCAGGCAAAGAAAATGGCAGACATCTCGGACGGAGCTATCGTCGGCTCGGCTATTATCAAACTGCTTGAGAAATACGGCAAGGATGCGTCTGAATACGTAGGTGAATATGTAAGATCCATGAAGGATGCTATGAGATAAAATTGAGATTTATCTTATGGCATACAAGAAACCGCTGCAATTTTCATTCCCGAACAGGATGGAGATTACAGCGGTTTTGTATTTTCTGAGAAATGGCGTCAAACTGGATTTTTACGGTTTGGACACCATTTTCGAGGAAAATATGCGGGTGTCCAGAGGGATGCAATCCCTTGGCTCCGGGTTTCCAATAGGGGCGAGAAGCATCCCTGTTGGCACACGATTTTCCTTTGGAAAGTCTAGTGTGTTATACCTTTATGAAGCAGACCGAATACGGAAATGGAGAGTTCCCGTCTGACGAACGATCCATTTCCGTTTTTTTGCGCGATAAAGCCGGAGAGCGTGCTCCGTGCTTGCTCGAGTGCACATTCCACGGCTAACGTACATCGAAGCGGCTTTGCCGCGAGATGTGCGAAAGGCTGATCCCGCAGAGGGAAAAGCTTGAGC
>ODAI011186672.1_pt1 | contig 10634 bp, 7 predicted proteins | sample 1539321 | NCBI WGS metagenome assembly ODAI01 (sample SAMN02144231, study PRJEB22623) | gut metagenome | biome: sheep rumen | host: Ovis aries | place: New Zealand | reverse complement strand
ATCAAAATAGGCTATGCATGCCCATTATTCTTATCATTTTGAAATAAATTTTCTTATAATTTTGAGCGAAGCGACCATATTATGAGGGGGTACTGAGTAGTTACAGAGGTGGTAATCATCATTTTTAATTTTTAATTTTTAATTTTATTTGATTTTCTCGTTCTTCGTGCGGATAAGGTCGAAGAGGTAGGTGGCCTTGATGACTATCTGTCCGAAGTTGCTGCGCCCGAAGACATCGCGCTTCGAGTTGTGGTAGATGTCGCCCAGACCGTAGTAGTAGCGGGCCTCGACGATGAAGTGGCCCAGTTTGGGCCGTGAGAACTCCAGGCCGATGCCGCCGACAATGCCGTAGTCGAACTTCTTCTCGACAGCCATCGAGTCCTGCTCGACGACGGTTGACGAGCGCTGCGTCTGCGTGCCCTGCCCGGGCATGAGGTTGGTCCGCGTCCGCTCGTTCAGGAAGAATCCCAGCTGCGGGCCCAACTGTATGAACGCCTGGAATCCGCGCCGCTCGCGCCCCCACCCCAAGCGGGCCATCAGCGGCACCTGCACGTAGTTTATATGGCGCTCGTAGTAGAGCGGCTGCGTCTTGCCCGCATCAGCGACGTAATAGACGGGCTGGTTGTTCAGGTCGAGAATATTCTCTTTCCATCCCGTCTGGGCCAGATTCACCTCGGCCACGATGGCACAGATGCTCTTGAAGTATTTCTCGCACGTGTAGCGCAGCGTGATGCCGCCCGTCATGCCGCCCAACTGCTTCTGCGGCACGTCGGGCACGAAACTGACGCTGCTCATCATATAGCCGCCATTCACGCCGACGGCAAAGTCGGTGCGATACTCGCCCACCTGGCTCCATCCGGCAAGGGGCAAACAGATAAAAAGGGAAAAGAGTAGCTTTCTCATCGTCAGAAATTGATGGTCTCTATGCGGTGTTCGGGCGAATAGTGTACGAAGAGGATGGCCTTGTTCTGCATGCCGCCGTTGCCGATGCGCTCGAAGTGCAACGGGGTCTGTATGGGGGTATATCCCACCGTGCCCGAGGCGCCGGAGAATGGCTTGCCGTAGAGGTGCAGCCCCTTGATAAAGAAGTAGGCATGGTCGAAGCCCGTCACGGCAAAGCGCGCCGGATAGGCCTGCATGTCCTGGTGGAAATTCCAGCGGTACTTCTGGCTGAAGCGTGCGGCCCGCGGCGAGAGGGGATTCATGTAGAACGTAGAGGGGATGTAGGTGTCGAACTTATAGAAGTTGTCTAAATGCGTGCGGGTATAAGACAGCCACTCGTGATAGCCGAACATGGACACCTGCAGCTTGGGGTTGGTCATCACCATGCCGTTCAGCTTGGCAAAGGCGACGTTCAGTTCTGCCGAGCGGCTGGTATTGAGCACCACCACGTTACGCTGCTTGGCCGAGAACGACTTGGCAAACGCTGCCTCGCCGGAGCGCAGGTTGGTAATGGTGTAGGCGATGTTCTCCTGGTCGAGCTTGCGGCGCAGGGCAGCCGTGAAGCCCCCCTTGGTACTGGTCGAGTCGTTGCAGTCGATGATGACGGGGTGGCAGTCCTTGAAACGCTGGAAGAAGCGGAAGACGTAGGCCTCGTTCAGCGTGTTGCCGTTCTGATAGACCTGAAACACATTGCCGTTGTTATACACCTCGGTGCTGCCGATGGAGAACGGGATGAGCACCCGTATGTCGTTGGCGGTGGCAAAATCGCCCAGCGCCTTCACCTGCTTCGTATATAGCGGACCGATGATCACGTCACGGTCGGCAGCATAGGGGTCTTTCAGCACCTGGCGGATGTCGCTCTCCTCGGCCACGTTCCAAGCCCGCACGTCGGTCGATATGCCGTTGGCCTTCAGGCTGTCGCAGGCCATGAGCACGCCGCGATAGTATTCCACCATACGCCGGCCGTCGCCGTTCCTGTCGTGCAGCGGCAGCATGATGCCCACCCGGATTTCGCGCTGCCGCATGTCGCTGCTGGCCACCACGGGCTTCGTGGGCATGTTCATCTGCTGTGCCGACGACAGCTCCTGTGCCGGCTGCGCCTGCTTCGGCGGATAGGGTATGCGGATGTAGTCGCCCTTCTTCAGCTCATAGCCGGGGGCGTTCATCTCCGGATTGGCCTTGATGATGTCCTCTACCGTCAGGCCATAGTCGCGGGCGATGCCGAAGATGGTTTCCTTACGCTTCACTTTATGCAACTCCTTGAAGGTTTGCACCTGTGCCAAGGCCGTTTCTGCCAGGAAGGCGGCAACGGTCAGCAGCATAAAATATCTCCATTTTTGTCTCATAATCGAACTAATTTTCGCTAATGCGCCACAAAATTACAAAAAAAGATGCGGAAGTTCTACTTTTTTCGCTAATTTTGCACAAATTATTTATTGTTACAGATGAAATTGAAGAGAATATTCGCATTTTTGGCCCTCTGCGCAACGGTTTTGCCGCTGTTTGCCGACATCGATTTGCAGGCCACCTATCTGAAAGACGGCGCCGAGACCACCACGTCGCAGAACTTCGAGGCCGAAGCCCCCCTGCACGTACACTTCGAGTCGAACCCCTCCAGCCTCGACCCCGGAGCGGCCGTCGAGTGGCGCATCACCAACCTGCTGGCTGGCATCGACGTCACCCGCTACGAAGAGAGCTTCGACTTCGACTTCACGGCGGCCGGTCCCAACGTCGTCACCCTCAGCGTGCGGCAGGACAACGTCATCGTGCAGACGGCATCAATCACCATCACCATCACCGCCAGCCACCTGGAGATGCCCAACGCCTTCTCGCCCAACGGCGACAACATCAACGACATCTACCGCGCCAAGAAGGAAAAGTGCAAGAGTATTGTCGAATTTCACGCGTACATATTTAATAGATGGGGGCAGAAACTCTACGAGTGGACCGACATCACCGGCGGATGGGACGGCACCTACAAGGGCCACCCGGTGAAGGACGGCACCTACTTCGTGTTGGTAAAGGCTCGCGGTGCCGACGGTGTGGAGTACGACATCCGCCGCGATGTCAACCTGTTGCGCGACCACAACAACCTGGAGAACACCACCACCAACCCATGACCCAACCCCTCAGACAAGCAATGGAAAAGATACAAGTTTTCGGAGCACGCGTCCACAACCTGAAAAATATCGACGTGGAAATACCGCGCCACTCGCTGACCGTCATTACCGGACTGAGCGGCAGCGGCAAGTCGAGCCTGGCCTTCGACACCATCTTTGCCGAAGGCCAGCGGCGATACATCGAGACCTTCTCGGCCTACGCGCGCAACTTCCTCGGCGGCATGGAGCGACCCGACGTAGATAAGATTACCGGTCTGTCGCCCGTCATCAGCATCGAGCAGAAAACCACCAACAAGAACCCACGCTCTACCGTGGGCACCACCACCGAGATTTACGACTATCTGCGACTGCTCTTCGCCCGTGCCGGTCGTGCCTACAGCTATGCCACCGGCGAACCGATGGTGAAATACACCGAGGAGAAAATCATCGACATGATTACCCACGACTATGCAGGCCGCAAGATTCTCATCCTGGCTCCCATGGTGCGCTCGCGCAAAGGCCACTATCGCGAGCTGTTCGAGAGCCTGCGCCAGAAGGGCTATCTGCACGTGCGCGTAGATGGTGTGGTGCAGGAGATTACGCGCGGCATGAAGGTGGACCGCTACAAAAACCACGACATCGAGGTGGTCATCGACCGCATGGCGGTGAAGGGCGAGGCCGACAGCCGACTGAAGAACACCATCCAGATAGCCATGAAGCAGGGCGAGGGCCTCATCATGATCATGGACTACGAGACGGGCAGCGTGAAGCATTTCTCCAAACGGCTGATGTGCCCCACCACGGGCATATCGTACAGCGACCCGGCACCGAACAACTTCTCGTTCAACTCGCCGCAGGGAGCCTGTCCGCGATGCAAGGGCCTGGGATATATCAACGAGATAGACCTCGCCAAGGTCATTCCCAACCGCAAGCACAGCATCCATGAGGGCGGCATCGTGCCCTTGGGGAAGTACAAGAACCAGATGATTTTCTGGCAGATTGACGCCATCCTGCATAAGTACGACTGTGCGCTGAAGACACCCATTGCCGACATCCCCGACGACGCGCTGAACGAAATACTCTACGGCTCGTTGGAGAGCGTGCGCATTGACAAGGAACTGGTACACACCAGCAGCGACTACTACGTAGATTTCGACGGCGTGGTGAAATACCTGCGCTCCGTGATGGATGGCGACGACAGCAGCAGCGCGCAGAAATGGGCCGACCAGTTTCTGGCCGAGTGCGAATGCCCGGAATGCCACGGCCAGCGACTGAACCGCGAGGCCCTCAGTTATAAGATATGGGACAAGAACATTGCCCAGCTGGGGGCGATGGACCTCAGCGAGCTGCGCCCGTGGCTCGACGAGGCAGAAAGCCACTTAGAGCCGCAGCAGCGCCAGATAGCCGCCGAGATTCTGAAGGAAATCCGTACACGCCTCGACTTCCTGCTCGACGTAGGCCTCGACTACCTGTCGCTCAACCGCCAGTCGGCATCGCTCTCCGGCGGAGAGAGCCAGCGCATCCGACTGGCCACGCAGATTGGCTCGCAGCTGGTCAACGTGCTGTACATCCTTGACGAGCCCAGCATCGGACTGCACCAGCGCGACAACGAGCGGCTCATCCACTCGCTCAAGGAGCTGCGCGACCTGGGCAACACCGTCATCGTGGTGGAGCACGACCGCGACATGATGCTGTCCGCCGACTACATCGTAGATATCGGTCCGCGAGCCGGTCGAAAGGGTGGCGAGGTGGTGTTCCAAGGCACCGTGGCCGACATGCTGAAAAGCAACACGTTGACGGCCAGGTATCTAACCTCCCCAAGTCCCTCCAAAGGAGGGGGTGTTGGTAACCAGACACCCCCTCCCTCCGAGGGGCTTGGGGAGGCCCATAAACTAACCTTGCACGGCTGCCGTGGCAACAACCTGAAGAACATCGATGTCGGGTTTCCGCTGGGTCGCCTCATCCTCGTCACCGGTGTCAGCGGCAGCGGCAAATCGACACTTATCAACGAGACGCTCTACCCCATCCTCTCGCGCCACTTCTACCGCTCGCTGAAGAACCCCATGCCCTACGACAGCATCGAGGGGCTGGAGTATATCGACAAGGTGGTCAACGTCGATCAGTCGCCCATAGGCCGCACGCCACGCTCTAATCCTGCCACCTATACCGGCGTGTTCAGCGACGTCCGCTCGCTGTTCGTCGGACTGCCCGAGGCGCAGATTCGCGGCTACAAGCCCGGCCGCTTCTCGTTCAATGTCAAGGGCGGGCGCTGCGAGACGTGTGGCGGCAACGGCTACAAGACCATCGAGATGAATTTCCTGCCCGACATCCAGGTGCCCTGCGAGACGTGTCACGGCAAACGCTACAACCGCGAGACCCTGGAGGTGCGCTACAAGGGCAAGTCGATAGCCGACGTGCTCGACATGACCATCAACCAGGCCGTGGAATTTTTCGAGAACGTGCCCAACATCCTGCAGAAAATCAAGACCATACAGGACGTGGGTCTTGGCTACATCAAACTGGGGCAGCCCTCGACCACCCTCTCCGGCGGCGAGAGCCAGCGCGTAAAGCTGGCCACCGAACTGTCGAAGCGCGACACGGGCAAGACGGTCTATATTCTCGACGAGCCTACCACGGGCCTGCACTTCGAAGATATCCGCATCTTGATGGATGTGCTGCGACGGCTGGTAGATCGCGGCAATACCGTCATCGTCATCGAGCACAACCTCGACGTCATCCGCCAGGCCGACTGGATTATCGACATGGGACCCGAGGGCGGGCGCGGCGGCGGCATGGTGCTTTCTGCCGGCACACCCGCCGAGGTGGCCGAGAGCGAGAAAGGCTATACGCCCCGTTTCCTGAAAGAGGAACTGGCGCGGGTCAGCCAGGCATGAATCTCGCTGCCACGATATGGGAAGCATATAGGAAAGCTCACATTTTTTTGACAGCAGACAGGGGGGGATAAGACATGACAAAGGACGAGACACAACAGCTGAAAGGCTTAGCCATCCTGCTGATGCTGTGGCTACACCTGTTCAGCGACACCGACCTTGAGCCGCTGACACATTGCCTGCTGCCCTTCTTTGGCGGCAAACCGCTGGCCTTTGCCTTCTCGCGCATTGCAGCCGCATGCGTACCTATTTATATATTCCTCGGCGGCTACGGACTCACCTGCGTCTATCGCCAACGGCAGGACAGCATGCACAACGCACGGCGCGCCCTGTCGCTCATGGCCAATTTCTGGATGGTATTCCTGCTGTTCGTCCCCCTTGCCTGCATCACCAACCCCCTGCTCTATCCCGGCAGCCTGCTCACCCTGCTGCTCAATGTCGCCGCCATCGACTACAGCTACAACGGGGCATGGTGGTTCCTGCTGCCCTATGTCGTGCTGACGCTCGGTGCAGCCCCGCTCATCCGCCTCGTGCTGACCGGTTCGCGGCGGCGCGACATGCTGCTCGGCGCCCTGCTGCTGGTTGCCCATGTGGCGGGCTATCTGCTCAAAGACATCCCCATTGCCGACGGCTCGCCGCTGCGCATCGTCTATACCGCTGCCAACGTGCTCTACATGCTGCTGCCCTTCGTCGCGGGCATACTCTTTGTCAAGTACGACGTCCTGCCGCTCCTGCGCCAACGGCTGTCACGCCTGGCCCAGTGGCAACTCCTGTCGCTGCTCGCGCTGCTCGGCATGGTCAAGATGCTGCTCGGCGGCTGCGCACTGCTCAACCTGCCCTTCGTGCTGCTGCTCCTGCCCCTCCTGCTGTCCATCCGCATGCCCGCCCGGCTCACCGCCGTCCTCGCCTATTTCGGCAGCCATTCCACCAACCTCTGGCTCACCCACTATTTCTTCGCTTTCTACCTGTTCGGACCCGTCATCTACCGCCTCTCCTACCCGCTGCTCATCTTTGCGGCACTCGTAGGCGTCTCGCTCCTTGCCTCCTACGTCGTCCGCTGGCTTTACGCCCCCCTGCGCCGCCGCATCAGGCGAGGCGACAGCAGGGCGCAGAGCTGCCGACCCACTTATTCGTAGTGTCTAATCCTGGCCTCGATACCGTCTGCTTTCAGTAATTCCGGTATTCCGCTCACGTCCGTTTGTCCGTAGTGATAGGGGAACAACACCTTGGGCTTCACCATCTTAGCCGCATTGACAAGTTGGTCTGGAGTCATCGTATAGGGCTGGTTGCAGGGAAGGAAAGCAACATCGATGTCTTTGATGGAGGCCATTTCAGGAATATCCTCTGTATCTCCCGCCACATAAATCCGCAGTCCGTCGATAGTAAGAATGAAGCCGTTATCCCGTCCTTTGGGATGGAACTTCTTGTTGGCTTCCGTAGTATTATAAGCCGGTACTGCTTCCACCGTGAAGCCATCTTCCATCTTGCCCATGTCGCCGTTTGCCATTATCTTGCCGTAGCCCACCATATCGCCGCACCGCTTGTTCGTAATCAGCCGTGTGGTTTCCTTGGTCAATATCGCGAGGGCCTTCTGGTCAAAGTGGTCCTGATGTTCATGGGTCACGAAGATATAGTCTGCCTTGGGCATGGCGGCATAGTCAACCGTCCTGTCGCGCAGTTTCAGCACGGGGTCTATCTCTATCTCCTTGCCGTCGTATGCTATCCTGATGCTGGCGTGCATGAGCGCATAGATCTTGACCGTCTTCCCACTCTTTGTCTGGAACACATCAACCTCATAGGTGTCGGTCGTTACGGGTCTTCCGCCGTCTTTCCATGCCGTGATGCCGCCCACCATGTTCACCACCTTGTATCCCGCCGCTGCCAGCCTCTCAGCAGCGTCGGCCGATCTACGGCCACTTCTGCAATATACGGCAATGGTCTTGTCTTTCGGCAGTGCTTTCGCCTTTTCCATAAAGTCGCCACGCTTCACGTCAATGTTCAGGGCATTCTCAATATGCCCCTCCTCAAACTCGGCAGCGGTTCGCACGTCGAGCAGCACCACATCGGCATGGGTTATCAACTCTGCAAATCGTTCTGGATCTGCATTCTCAAAGTTCTGTTGGCAACAGCCTGTCGTCAGTCCGAATGCTGCCAGTAAGCACGTGATCATCTTTTTCATATTACCCATTATGCATTAAATTATTCTATACGATTCATGTTTTTGTATGCAAAGTTAGCATTTTCTATTCAAAGAGGTTTGTTTTTATACCCAAAATATGCCTAATAATGCAAAAATAACATCTGGCACTTCTTTTTTCCTAAAAAAATATTAACTTTGCAGCAAATTATTATATAACCATATCTTGAAGAGATATATTAATTATAAGTACACACTTTTGATATCCTAACAGATGAAACCGAGAATTACATTACTGATGATGGCACTGCTGCTGAACGTGGCGGCAGTGTGGGCCCGTCCGGGCTATTCCAAGCCTGTTGACGTGTATCAGCCCGACGGAACGACGGTGACGCTGCTGATGCACGGCGACGAGTTCCATAGTTTTATGACGACAGCCGACGGATATACCGTCATCCGATGCGACGACGGCTACTACCGCTATGCCGTGAAGCAAGGCGACAGACTGAAGGCATCGGCCTTCGTTGCCAAGAATGCCGAGCAGCGCGATGCCCGCGAGCTGGCTTTTCTGACCGGCACGGAGAAGATGCTCCGCGAAAAGATGTCGGAAGCCGGCCGCCAGTGGAAAGAGCGCGTCAGCCGGATGTACAGCGCCAACTATGCCAGCCTGCAGGACGGCCAGCACCGCGCGATGACTCCCGGCACGCTCTCCGAGCGTATCAACTACAAGAATTTCAAGGGCCTGGTGGTGCTGGTCAACTGGAACGACCGGCAGTTCAATGTGCAGAATCCCGTAGAGTTCTACCAGAAGCTGACCAGCCAGAAGAACTATACCGACAACTCCAAAACCGTCTATCCCTACGATATCAAGGGCAGCGTGCGCGACTACTTCTATGCCAACTCGATGCAGATGTTCGACCCGACGTTCGACGTGGTGGGTCCCGTCACCATCGACTATTCGTGTACGTATCCGTGGCCGAAGGACGGAAACAATGTCAGGCCGGAATTTACAGCGAACTGCAACAACATCCTCAAGGCCGTCATGGCGCAGCTGAGTACGCTGGTGGACTTCAGCAACTACGACCTGAACAACGACAATTTCATCGACATGGTGTATATCATCTTTGCCGGCTATGGCAGCTACGTCACGGGCAACAACCCGAAGTATATGTGGCCCCATTCCGACAACTATGCCGAGGTGCGTGGAGAAGAGGCAGTGCCCGCCTGTGATTACTACGGATTCCCCACCTACAACGGCAAGAAGTTCGGCCGCTACGCCTGCAGTGTGGAGATTCAGGACTATGAGGACGATGCCGTGGCTTCGCCGAGCAATCCCAAGCCCCATGCCTACCCCGACGGCATCGGCACCATGTGCCACGAGTTCAGCCACGTGTTAGGACTGGCCGACCACTACGACACGACAACCGGCAGTTCGGGATCCAATACCCCCGGCCCGTACGACATCATGGACGGTGGTGCCGACTTCAACCAGGGCTTGTCGCCGGTGGGCTACAGTGCCTTCGAGCGCTATGTGCTGGGCTTTGCCGACCAGACCGTGAAGCCGTTGGAACAGGCCGGCGACTACACGCTGCAGCCGTTTAACACGTCGAACACGGCCTACTTCGTGAAGACAAAGACAGACGGCGAGGTGTTCTACATCGAGAACCGCCAGAAGCAGGGCTGGGACGATCAGCTGCCGAAGAGCGGACTGCTGGTGTGGCGTGTCGATACCTCCGACCCAAGCCCATTCATCAGCAACAAAGCGAACGTCGGCGAGGGCAACGAGCACCTGCAAGTGGTGGGCAACGCTCCCTTTACCGAAACAGACTTGACACCATCCACTTGCACCTTATGGGGCGACAAGGAAGCAGCCATCAATCTGTATGGTATTACCGAAAAGGATGGCGTCATCACCTTCAAGGCCGGACAGACGCCTACCGCCATCAGCCACATAGCCGCCGACGAGAATACCTCTGCCGACGGCGGAGCGGCCTACAACCTGGCCGGACAGCGCGTAGCCAGCGGCTACAAGGGCATCATCGTCAGGAACGGTAAGAAGTTCCTGAACAAATAACACAAAAAAGCAAACGGGCGTGTACCATGGCTTATTCAGAGTACACGCCCGCTTTCCTTTTTTTTCATCACCAACGGTTTACCTAATCACCACCTTCCTGCCATTACAGACTTTCATTTTTTCCTGTTTCTTATACGTTTTCTGCTGCAAAAATACAACATTTTTTCTACACGTGCAAGAAAAACACGGATCTGTTGCAGTTCTGCTATCGTATGGAACAAAAATGGAACAAAGAAAAAACATCCACCGAGACAAAAGTTCGCTGCAGCTATCGCCGCCCACAGTTATGGCAACTGCATCATCCAGAACAACCAGTGGCCTCTCCATGAAAATTACTAGCCTCTTCACGGAAATTACTCATTGCTCCACGATCACCAGTGGCCTCTCCACGAAAATTACTAGCCTCTCCACAAAAATTACTCATTGCTCCACGATCACCAGTGGCCTCTCCACGAAAATTACTAGCCTCTCCACAAAAATTACTCATTGCT
>ODAI014280120.1_pt1 | contig 10635 bp, 7 predicted proteins | sample 1539321 | NCBI WGS metagenome assembly ODAI01 (sample SAMN02144231, study PRJEB22623) | gut metagenome | biome: sheep rumen | host: Ovis aries | place: New Zealand | reverse complement strand
TAGTTGGCCGCCAGCGTACGGGTGTCCTTGAAGACGGACATGCTCTGCTTGCCGGCGATCATGTTCTTGGTGTTGGCGATGTCGCAGTCCTGTCCGGTGATGATCGGATAGGCGCCGTTGTAGTTGGCTGCCAGCGCGTTCTCAACGCCCAGCGCGGTGGAGTCGTTGGAGCAGAGCCACACGTCCACGTTGGAGCCGTCCGCGTAATAGGAGGACAGGATGTTCTCAGCGCGGTTCTGGGCCGTCTCGGTCGCCCAGGTCGGGGTGGCGACTTCGCTGAACTCAACCTGGCCAGACTTGATGACCAGCTTGCCGGCGTCGATGTAGGGCTTCAGCACGTCGATCGCGCCCTGATAGAAGTAGCCCGCGTTGTTGTCGCCCGGGTCGCCCGCGGTGATCTCCATGTTGAAGGGGCCGGCCGCGTTGTCCAGATCCATGGCTTCCTTGATGTAGGTGCCCTGCACGGTGCCGACCATGTAGTTGTCGAACGTCGCATAGTAGGAAACGGCGCCGGACTGCATGAGCAGACGGTCATAGGCGATGACGGGGATTTCGTTCTCCTGCGCCAGGGTCAGCGCGGAGCCGAGGGAGGAACCTTCGATCGCAGCGATCACCAGTACGTCAGCGCCGCTGTTGATCATGTTCTCCACCTGAGAGAGCTGAGTCTGTACGTCGTTGGAGGCATACTGCAGATCGACTTCGAAACCGGCGGCTTCGAGCAGAGCCTGCATGTTCGCGCCGTCCTGATTCCAGCGCTGCAGATCCTTCGTCGGCATGGAGACGCCAACCTTCTCTGCGGAGGCCAGGGAGACCGCCAGGCAGAGCGCCAAGACGAGCAACAGGGATACGATCTTCTTCATATTGGAGACACTCCTTTATAATTATTAGCCCCATCCGAGGCCTGGGCAAACGGATGCGATTCGGTTCTGCAATCCTTTTTCAAAACCTATTTCATTTTACTCTGCATCCCGTTTGAAGTCAAGACTCTTTTTGTTCTATTTTCATATTTCAATCCGAGAATTTGTAGAATTGTGTAATCTGTCCTTTTCTTTTCGAGTTTTCATCTGCATATAATATCATTTATGCACAAAAATAGTTCACATAATCAATTCGCATGATTTTACTGAATTCCGCATTGAAATCCCCTTCATTCTATGTTAAACTGCAAACGTGTGAGAGTTACGAATCTTTCTTTTATAACCGAGGTGGCATTATGAACCGCTATTTCGATACCAATGCGCCCGCCCTGCTCACCGACCTCAAGATCGCCAACCGGCGCACGGTGCTTTCTGCGTTCCGGCGCGGCGCCGTCTGCAGCGCCAGCGATCTGAGCGCGCAGACAGGCATCAGCCGCCCAACCGTTGTGAAATGCATCCGCTTCTTTCAGGATAACGGGCTGCTCGTTTCCCTCGGCAAGGGCAAATCCACAGCCACCGGCGGCAAGCGCCCCGAGAACTATGCGCTCTCGCAGAAACGGTATTTTCTCACCCTTGCGATGTGGCCGCAGGAGCTGCGCGCCTATCTCTACACCATCGGGCATGAGCTGCTGGGCAGCATCGTCTTCCCGGAGCCGCTGCCGGAGACACCCTCCGAGGCCAGCCGGCAGGCCGCGACGCTGGCCGCCCGCCTGCTGCGCGAGCAATGCGTGCTGCCCTCCGATGTTTGCGCGGTGAGCGTCTCGACCTCCGGCACGGTAGACCGGGAGACCAACACGCTGATGTTCAGCTCCCATACGCCCCTATGGGGCACCCGCGTGCATCTGCTGGACGATCTGCATGCGCTCTTCGGCGACGAAACCCCCATTTACATGGAAAACGCCGGCAAAATGTGCGCCAGGCCCTTCCTGCTGGATCATGAGCTTCGGGGGAAACGCGTCCTCGTGCTGTTTACCACCTGGGGCGTCTCCAGCTGTTTTATTGAGCGCGGGCATATCATGAACGGTCCTAACTCGCTGATCGGCGAGGTAGGCCACATGACCATTGACCCCAGTGACCCCGAGCCCTGCGGCTGCGGAAGCCGCGGCTGTTTCGAGCGCCTGGTAAGCCCTGCGCGCGTGCGGCGCATGGTCCGTGAAGCCGCAGCGGACTACCCCGCTTCCCCTCTGCCGCTGCAGGGAGAACAGCTGAGCATCCCCGCGCTCTTCGCCGCATCCGAAGGCGGAGATGCCTTGGCGCAGGCCGTTTCCCGCCGTCTCGCCGGCATTTTCGCGCTGGTGCTGCGCAACATCAGCCTCGTCTTCGATCCGGACTGCGTCGTCTTCCAGGGGGATTACGCCAGCGCGGACGAAATCTTCCGCACGACCCTGCGGGAGGAGATGGCCGGCTTCCATTACTACCCCTCCGGGATTCCCTTCGAGATTCGCGCGGATCACCGCCCTCTTGCCGGAATGGACGCGGAAGGCGCCTTCATCGCCCTGGATCATCTCTACTTCAGCAATCCCGCCCTTTACCGCGATCAGGCGGCCGACTGACGCGCCGCATACGCGCAGGCCCGGAAAAGCTTCGGGCTGCCAGACCAAAGTACGAAATATCCCCTTATGCACTGCATTCAAAGAAGAACGCCCCTTCCCTTTTCAAATCTGGGAAGAGGCGTTCTTATATCGTTTCAGATCAGTGGTCGCCTTGTCCATAGTAGGCATTCGGGCCGTGTTTGCGCAGGAAATGCTTGTCCAGCACATGCTTCGGCGCTTCCGGCGCTTCCGGATCGATTGCGATGGTATAGATCGCCATCTTTGCGACCTCCTCCAGTACCGCCGCATGATAAACAGCCTGCGCAGGGTCCTTGCCCCAGGCAAAGGGGCCGTGATTCCGGCAGATGACGCCCGGCACATGCTTGGGATTCAGCCCCCGCTCGCGGAAGGTCTCCACGATCACCGCGCCGGTATTGAGCTCATAGCCTGCGTCGATCTCCTCCGGCGTCAGGCTGCGGGCACAGGGCACCGGACCGTAGAAATAGTCCGCGTGGGTCGTCCCGTATGCGGGAATGTCCCTGCCTGCCTGGGCCCAGCCCACCGCGTGAGGGCTGTGTGTGTGGACGACGCCGCCAATCTCCGGGAATTCACGGTAGAGCAGCATATGCGTCAGCATATCCGTGGAAGGATTCAGCTTTCCTTCCACCTTTTTGCCTTCCAGATCCACCACCACCATGTCTTCCGGTTTCAGCTTCTCGTACTCCACGCCGGACGGCTTGATGACAAACAGCCCCTGCTGACGGTCGATGCCGGAGACGTTCCCCCAGGTAAAGGTCACCAGATGCATGGCCGGGAGCTGCATATTGGCTTCATAGACAGCCTGTTTGAGCGATTCTAGCATGGTTTTGCCTCCGTCTTACTTCAGTTTCCAGGCGATATCCGCCAGCAGCAGATCGTGTTCCAGGGTTTCCGGCGTGGTATCCTTCGTGATGTGCACGAATTCGATCTCCATCATGGTCGCCCAGTCCTTCATCTGCTCCGCCGTCACGTCGTGGGTCAGCACGGTATGATGCGCGCCGCCCGCGGTGATCCAGCATTCCCGCCCCGTGGTCAGGTCCGGCATGGCCCGCCACATGACGCGCGCCACAGGCAGATTCGGCATAGGCATGATGGGCTTTACGCACTCGATATCCTGGCAGATCAGGCGCATGCGTCCGCCCATGTCGATGAGACTGATCACAATCGCCTTCCCCGCGCGTCCCTCGAAGACCAGACGCGCCGGGTCCTTTTCGTTCATGCCGATGCCCAGGTGATGGGTCTCGATGCGCGGCTTCTCCGCCGCCAGCGAGGGGCAAACCTCCAGCATGTGCGCGCCCAGACTGTATTCCTGTCCCTTCACGAGGTGGTAGGTGTAGTCCTCCATGAAGGCCGTGCCGCCCTGTTTGCCTTCGCCCATGGCCTTCACCACCGCCGTCATCGCGGCAACCTTCCAGTCGCCCTCTCCGCCGTAGCCGTAGCCTTCGGCCATCAGGTGCTGGCTGGCCAGGCCTGGCAGCTGCTCCATACCGTAGAGATCCTGGAAGGGATTGCTGAAAGCGCGGCAGCCTTCCCGGTCCATCATCCTGCGGATTGCAATTTCCTCACGTGCCTGGTAGCGGATGGCAGCAATGTTGTCCGTCGCGATGTCATAGGCCGCTTCATAAACCGCCATCTGCGCGTCAATCTCTGCCTCCGTCACCGCGTTCATCTCGCGCACCAGGTCGCCGGTCGCCCAGGTGTTGACCTCCCAGCCCAGCTTGATCTGCGCCTCCACTTTGTCGCCTTCCGTCACGGCCACGTCGCGCATGTTGTCGCCGAAGCGCATGACCTTCAGGCTGCGGGAGAACGCAGCGCCCACCGCGGCACGCATCCAGTCGCCGATGCGCCGCTGCACGTCTTCATCCTGCCAGTAGCCGGCGATGACCTTGCGGGGCTTGCGCAGACGCGCGCCGAGGAAGCCGTGCTCCCGGTCGCCATGGGCAGCCTGGTTGAGGTTCATGAAATCCATGTCGATCTCTTCATTGGGGATTTCGCGGTTGTACTGCGTGGCAAAATGCAGCCAGGGCTTCTGCAGGTGCGCAATCCCTTCGATCCACATTTTAGAGGGGCTGAAGGTATGGCACCAGGTGATGATGCCGGCGCACTTCCCGTCGAAGTTCGCCTCACGCACCACGTCGGTAACTTCCTTGGAAGTCTTGGCTGTCACCTTGTAGACCACGCGGCAGGGCAGGTTGCCGGAGGCGTTCAGCTTATCCGCCATCTCCTGCGCGCGGGCGGCCACCGTTTCCAGCACTTCCGGCCCATACAGGAACTGACTGCCCACCACAAACCAGAATTCATAATCGCGATTTTGCATGTCAAAAGGCTCCTTTTCTTGATTGCCGCCCTTCGGGCAAGCTATGTTACTTGATCACCTTGAGCGCCTTCCGGTCGATAGTCAACGCTACGAATGCCAGAAAGACGATGCCCTTGATCAGTTGCTGGGTGGCGCTTTCGAAGCCCAGCATAACCAGACCATTGTTGAGCACAGTATACATCAGTGTGCCAACCACGATGTTGGAGAAGCGCACCTTCGCGCCGCCCGTGATGGGCAAGCCGCCCAGCACGAGGGAGATTAGGATCTGCGTCTCAAGCTGGTTGCCGGCGGTTGCCGTAATAGAGCCAACCTTGATGACGTTCACGAACGCCGCGAGCCCCGTCAGCGCGCCGGCTGCCACAAAAGCAAGGAATTTCACCCGATCCGTATGCACGCCGGAGAAGCGGGCGGCCGTTTCGCCGGAGCCTACAGCCTTGACATCGTTGCCGATCCTCGTGAAGCGGAAGAGGAAAAATGCAATGATCAGTACCGCCAGGGTGATGCCGATCTTGAGCTCGTTGCTGTCCATCGACTTAATCGCCTGGCTGGCCGGAATGGCTGTCTCTGTCGTAAGGTAGGCGCACACGCCACGGAACAGATACATCGTGCAGATGGTGACGATGAAGCTCTGCAGCTTGAACTTCACATGGAAAAAACCGTTGATTGCGCCGATGGCCGCGCCAGTGAGCACGCCGCCCAAGATTGCCAGCGGGATGCTGTAGAAGGATAGCATGGAGATGACGATGGAAGCCACACCCAGCGTAGAGCCTTCCGTGAAATCGATAGAGCCAAGCGTCATAATGAAGAAGACGCCGGTGGCTACGATCATGGGGTAGTACACCTGGGAGAGCAGCAGCCGGATGCGCTTGGGCTTTAAAATGCTGCCGCCTGTCAGGATGTTCATCACGATGATGATGACCACCAGGCCGATGAAGGGCAGCAGGCCCTTAAACGTATCGCTACCGAGGAATGCCAGGACGCGGGAACCCTGCCTGTTTTCGTTTTTCTTTTCCATAAGCCCGCCTCCTTACACCATTTTTGCGATGAGATCCTCTTCGCTGAGGTTCTGATCGCGGAGGAATTCGCCGTTGATCTTTCCGTCCTTGAGGATAAGAATGCGATCCGCCATGCCCAGCAGTTCCGGAATCTCCTCGGAGATCATGATGATGGATTTGCCTTGCTTCTGCAGCTCACCCATCAACTGATAAATCGCCTGCTTGACCTTGACGTCAATGCCACGCGTCGGGGAATCCAATACGAGGATATCGCTGCCTTTTCCCAGCCAGCGGGCCAGCACCACTTTCTGCTTGTTTCCGCCTGACAGGTCGGATACAAACTGCTGCACACCCTGCATTTTCGTCTGCATACTCTCAGCATGCTGTTTGGCAAAATGATCCAGCTTGCGATGGTTCAGCAGATGCCCGTTCGCCAAGTCATCAATGGATGGCAACACGATATTGTTACGGATGGACTCGTTGACAATGATGGATTCATTGTCCCTGTCTTTGGATGCATAGGCAATAGAATGGCGGATAGCCGTCGGGATGTCGTTGATAGCAGTGCCGTCTTGCAGGGTGACTGAGCCTTTTCGATCCCAAGAAGCGCCGAAGATCGCCTTGCCCACTTCATGCATACCGCATTCAGATAAGCCGCCGAAACCCAGGATCTCCCCGCGGTGCAGCTGGAAGGAAATATCGGAAATCTGTCCGGGTACGCTTACATGCTCGCAGGAGAGGACCACCTCGTCCGAAATCGGCCGGCCGTAATCCGTGCGATAATACGCAGTGCCGATCTCACGGCCTACCATGAGGCGCTTGAGGTCATCCTCCGTCACGTCTTTGGCCAAAACGGTGTCGATATACTCACCATCGCGCAGGATGGAGATGCTGTCTGAATGTTCCAGCACCTCACCCAAGTCATGGCTGATGAAGATAACCGAGCGGCCGTCTGCCCGGGTCATGTCCATAATCTTGTAAAGTTCGAGGCGGCCGTTCTGGGAGAGAGCTGTCGTGGTTTCGTCTACAATGAGGATTTTGGGCTTCATGTAGGTCGCCTTTACAATCTCGATCAGTTTGCGGTCCTCAAAATTATACTGATCGATCATGGCTGCAGCGCGAATGCGTCCGAACCCGTACTCGTCCAGCAAACGCTGCGCTTCGCGGTTCATGGTGCGGGTATCCTTTACACCGTAATGCACAAAAGGCTCCTCGTGCCCAAGGAAGATATTCTCCGCCACCGTGAGTCCGGAGAGCGTGCCCATCTCCTGCACGATAATCGAAACGCCCCGCAGATTAGCTTCCACCTGATTGCGCACGTGCAGCGGCTCGTTGTCCAGGGTGAACGTGCCGCCGCCGATTGTATAAATACCACAGAGCATCTGACAGAAGGTGCTCTTGCCGGAGCCGTTTTCGCCGATGAGAGCGCGGATCTCGCCCGCACCGATGGTGATGCTGACATCGTTCACCGCGTGGGTGATGCCAAAGTGTTTATCGATATGCTCGGCGACCAGTAGCGTGCGGGGCGAGGCGTTTGTCTTTTCCATACTCGTCCCTCCTCACTTGACGACTGATCCGCGCGCGCCGCGGGCAGTCATCGTAACAATGACCAGCAGCGCCGCGCCAGTGACAACATTCTGAATGGTAGTGGGCGCGCCTAAAGCTACAAAACCATTGAAAATGATGGCAATAATGAATTCACCTACGACGATAGCGGTAATCGGCGTGCCGTATTTGCGGAAAGCGACCCCGAAGAAGGTGCCCATGAGTGGCTGAAAGTTGCGGCTCATAGTGCTCATGCCGGTGAGGGCAGTCATCGTCGTACCGTAGGACACAGTCAAAATTGCCATCACACCCACGAAGAAATGAAGCAGCGCGAAGCCGATGAGCTTATACTTCTTGACATCTATACCCATATTCTTGGCCGTAAACTCATTGCTCCCGATGGCATTGCAATAGGTACCGATCTTTGTGTAGTTGAGAATAAACCACATAAGCGCAAATGCCAGTCCGGCCAGAATGATATTTCCCGGCGCGCCTGAGAAGAAACGTAGCTCCGGGGCCAACGTCTGCTTGACACCGCCCGCGACGAACACCGCTACGCTCTCAAAAATGAGCATAAGTCCGACAGTGACAATCATCGAGGGTACATTCAGCTTATTGTACAGCGTTCCGATAAGCAGTCCGATGAGCGTGCCGCAGCCCAGACATCCCACAATGAAGCCAATATAGCCAAAACGCTGGGACAGGATAACACCTACGATGGAGGAAAGCACAATGTTGGAGCCGACAGCAAAATCAAACAGGCCCATTACGACGATAAAATACAGCCCGCATCCGCCGACAGAATAAATGATGGAGGACTGGAAATAGGAATACAGGTTGGCCAGGCTGCCGAAATTGCCCGGCGTCATGATCTTAAAGACCGCATAAAAAAACAGCAGCATGGCGCCCAGCAGCATAAAGCCGTAGTAGCGGCTGCCTTTCAGTCGGTTCATCGTGTTTTGCATAGCGTTCGCATCCTTCCGTAAAGAGGGGAACAGGGCCGACCGCAGCCGGCCGGCCCCATAAAATCCGATTTTAGAGAATTACTTGGTATGACGTGCCACAACGTCCTCAACGGAGAGCCCTGCGCAGGCAGCGGCCAGATCGTCATAGGAGAGCTCGGCCAGGGCCTTGATCTCATCCTCATAGTATGGCAGCTCGGTGCCAGTGAAGTACGCGGCATAGTTCGCGTAGTCTTCCGGGCTGGCGACGTACATGTACGGGAACACCATGTCGTAGAAGCTGTCGGTGCTCACCGCGTAGTTGCCCTTGATCGCATTGTAAACCATCAGGAAGGCATAGAACGGATCCGCATAGTGTCCGCCGGACTCCGCAGCCATCGCGCCGGTTTCAAGCTTTACGTCCAGATCGGGCAGGAAGTCGGTGGAAACCACGGCAATCTTACCGGTCAGGCCCTTGGCTTCGATGCCAGCGATAGCGCCCAGCAGGGTGTCTCCGCCGCCGCCGGCAACGATCAGCGCATCGATGTCGGGGTTGGCGTCAATGATGGCCTCAGCGGTCGCGCGGCCGGTATCGGTGGTGGTGCGGCCATACTGCGGATCGAGCAGGACGACCTGATCATCCGGATGCGCTTCGTTCCAGGCTTCTACGCCGGCCTGATAGCCAGCCCAGCGGCCCAGGAAGGTCGCATCACCAGGCTCCCAACCTTCCAAACCGATCTTACGGCATCCCTTCTGCTCAGCCAGGATGGTGACCAGGGTCTTGCCGTTGTCAAACTCGGACTCATGCACAGCACCCACATAGTAGGGGGAAGCACAAGCCTGAGCGTACTCATCGGGGTTGGCGTCCTTATCGATGACGCGGAAGAACTGCGCTACATACACCTCGTTTTCGTCGCAGGTCTTGATGACGGAGCTCATCTCAGCGGAAGCGGAGTTGCAAATGATGATGCCGTCGCAGTCGGCCATGGCCAGTGTCTCAGCGCTCGCCGTTACCTGCTCGGAAATGTGAGCCTGGTCAACCCACTGGGTCTCGACGCCCAGAGCAGCAGCCGCGGCGTCGATGATGCGCTTGCACTCGCTGCCCAGTGTGTCAGTGGAGCTCCAGATGGAGATGCCGATTTTGATCTTGTCATCCGCATGCGCTACGCTCATCAGACCGCACACGAGAACCAGAGCCAGCACCAGGGCCATAATTTTTTTCATAGTTTTTACCTCCTCCTATATTTGGCATCACTGCCTGTTCTTTTTCATTTTATCAAATAGTTTTCAGGATTATAACGGAAAAATTCTTGCTTTCCGGTTAAATATTTTGCCGACAGTTTTACGCTCAGAGGCATAGATTAAATATCTTTCTGTTTTGGTTTGTTTTTTCATATCAGCCCATCGCCGCGGCAGCTTTTTCCGCCGCCAGCGCCTGCTCGTATCTCGCCCGGTAAGCCGCAAATCCGGCAGCATCCGCGGGATCAGGCTGTTCGGTGCTGCCTTCGCTGGAAGCGAAGACCTTCTTCTCCAGGAAGTCTGGCAGGGTCTCACCCGCCTCGCGCCGCACCGTAAAAGCAGCCAACAGCGCCATGCCCCAGGGGCCGCCTTCGCCAGCCGTCTTCATCACGGAAACCGGCGTGTCCAGCGCCGCTGCCAGCAGCTTCTGGCCGGATTTTCCAGTCTTGAAGAGTCCGCCATGCCCCAGCAGAGAACGGATCTGCACGCCTTCGTCCTTCGTGAGGATGTCCATGCCCACAGCCAGCGCGGCGACAGAACCGAAGACGAGGGAACGCGCCACATTGGCAAAGGTCAGCTTCGTGTCCGGCATGCGGACCATCATCGGCCTGCCTTCCTCCAGCCCGATGACCGGCTCTCCGGAGTAGGCGTTCACGTTCACGAGACCGCCGCAGTCCGCTTCGCCCTCCAGCGCAGCGCCGAAGATTGCCGTGTATACCGCGTTCATATCGCAGGGCAGGCCCGCCGCTTTTGCGAAGCCGGAAAAGGCCTCCGCCCAGGCGTTGATGTCGCTGGTGCAGGTATTGCAGTGCACCATGGCCACCGGCGAGCCGTCCGGCGTCGTGACCATGTCGATCTCCGTATGGAGCTTGCTGAGCGCTTTCTCCAGCACGATCATTGCAAAGACGGACGTCCCCGCAGAGACGTTGCCCGTTCCGGCGCGCACGCTGTTGGTGGCCGCCATGCCGGTGCCCGCGTCGCCTTCCGGCGGGCAGAGGGGTGCGCCGGGCTCCAGCGCTCCGGTGGGATCCAGCAGCTTCGCGCCTTCCGCCGTCAGCGTTCCGGCTGCTTCGCCGGCGGAAAGCACCTTGGGCAGGATATCCCGCAGCT
>ODAI013988334.1_pt1 | contig 10635 bp, 8 predicted proteins | sample 1539321 | NCBI WGS metagenome assembly ODAI01 (sample SAMN02144231, study PRJEB22623) | gut metagenome | biome: sheep rumen | host: Ovis aries | place: New Zealand | reverse complement strand
CATCGAAAGCAGACTCACCTTCTTCGTGAGGAAATTGATGTTGTTTGAAAGAATGTCTACAAGATTCAATGCTATGCGTGAGTCAAACTGGAGTATCGACCGCATATCAGACAGACCAAATCTTAACACACGCGAAACACATTCGGCCTCTATCTCCACGGGATAGCGGCCGTCTTTTACAAAGAGGAAAGCGGGAGCAAGCAACTGCCCTGAGTGATGCAGGTTCATGCGAATCACACGACCTGAAGGGCCAATGACCTTGGCCGACATCTCACCACTCACCACGATGTTGACATGGCGGCAGGGGTCGCCAGCCAGCGCAAACACCTCACCCCTCTCATACTCGTGCACCCGGTATAGCACCCGATGCATCAAGTCAATGATTTCATTTTCTGCAAGTCCCTTGAAAAGCGCACAAGCTTTCAAGCCGTTTAGAGTGTCGATATCCATAACATTCATGTTTGTTTGAGCATTGCACCCCTCTCTAAAACGATGAAATGGTGGCAAAAAAGCTCTGTTCACACAAATTTAGGGAAGATTTGTATAAACCAACGCAAGTTTAACAATATTTAAGCCATTGGGGTAACATTTGTTATCCTCATTTATGAGGAAAGAATTCTACCTTTGGGCACTTGATCTTATCCTTATGATGAAATACATACGCCGATTCACCGACAATTTGTCATACCGACACAAAGTGGGATTGCTCATCCTGGGTGGTGTGTTCCTCGGTCTTGGAGGCCTATTCCTCTATCTGCTCCGAGCCCACACCTATCTGGGCGACGACCCTGCCGCATGTGTCAACTGCCATATCATGACACCTTACTATGCGACATGGAGCCATTCCAGTCATGGACGTATCGACGACAAGTCGAATGGCGCCACTTGCAACGACTGCCATGTGCCCCACCAGAACCTCGCCATGAAATATGGCTTCAAGGCTATCGACGGCATGAAGCATGTGGCCTATTTCGTCACCCACAGCGAGCACCAGGCCATCATGGCCGAGGATGCCAGCGCCGAGGTAATCATGGACAATTGCATCCGCTGTCATACCCAACTCAACCAGGAGTTCGTAAAGACCGGACGCATTGACTACATGCTTGCAAAAAAAGATGAGGGCAAGGCCTGCTGGGACTGCCATCGCAGCGTGCCTCATGGTGGTATGAACTCCCTCTCTTCCACCCCCAATGCCGAGAGTCAGGTGCCACTGCCTCCCAGTCCGGTGCCAGAATGGCTCCAACAACTCATGAACTGATCCTTTACGTCACACTTTGCACAACATCAAAAACATCATACATCATGGCAAAACAATTGAAAAAATGGCAAGGATGGGCACTCTTCGGAGGCTCCATGGTAGCTGTGTTCTTGTTGGGACTGCTCGTCTCCTCACTCATGGAGCGCAGGGCCGAGGTGGCCAGCGTCTTCAACAATAAGCGCACCGAGTTCACCGACTCTATTATTGCGCAAAACGAGAAGTTCAAGGCCGATTATCCCCGAGAGTACGAGACATGGGCGATGACCGAGGACACCACATTCCATTCGATGTACAACTCCAGTAATGAGACCGACGAGTTGGCCGACCGTCCTGAGATGGTGATTCTCTGGGCCGGCTATGCTTTCTCGCGCCATTACAACACCCCGCGCGGTCACAAGCACTGCTTGGAAGACCTGCGCAAGATTCTGCGCACGGGCAATCCCGGCATCGATGGCGACGAGGACATGCAGCCTGCCACATGCTGGACCTGCAAGGGTCCCGATGTGCCCCGTATGATGCGCGAGCTCAGCGACTCGAAGTCGGTCTTCGATCCCACCAACTACTACGCAGGGAAATGGAGCAATCTGGGAAGTGAGGTAGTGAACACCGTGGGATGCTCCGACTGTCACGATGCACGCACCATGGACTTGCGCCCTGCCCGTCCGGCTCTCTACGAGGCATGGGCCCGCGCCGGCAAGGACGTGAGGAAAGCCAGTCATCAGGAGATGCGCTCGCTGGTCTGCGCACAGTGCCACACCGAGTATTATTTCATCAAGAAAGACGACCCCAACAATCCCGGGAAGGCCAACTATCTGATGTTCCCGCAGGATAAGGGCATGACGTGTGAGGCTGCCGAGGAATATTACGACTCCATAGGCTTCTATGACTATATCCATCCGCTCTCCAAGACGCCTATCCTCAAGGCTCAGCACCCTGGCTACGAGATGGCGCTCCAAGGTATCCATGGTCAGCGTGGTGTGTCGTGCGCCGACTGCCACATGCCCTACAAGAGCGAGGGCGGCGTGAAGTTCTCCGACCACCGCATCACCTCACCATTGGCCAATATCGACCGTACCTGCCAGACCTGTCACCGTCAGGATGCCGAGGTGCTGAGGCAGAATGTCTACGACCGTCAGCGGATGACCCGCGAGAGCCGCACCAAGCTTGAGAAGCAACTGGCCGCCGCCCACATCGAGGCGAAGTTTGCCTGGGAGAAAGGGGCTACCGAGGCCGAGATGAAACCCATCCTCCAACTCATCCGCTCCAGCCAGTGGCGCTGGGACTATGCCTTTGCCTCACACGGTGCTTCGTTCCATGCTCCTCAGGAAGTGCAGCGGCTCTTCAGCGACGGACTGGTACAGGCTCAGGAGGCCCGCCTGATGATTGCGAAAGTGCTGGCAAAGCATGGCTATATCGGCGATGTGCCCATGCCCGACATCTCGACCAAGGAAAAGGCCCAGGCCTACATCGGTCTTGACATGCCGAAGTTGAAGGAGAAGAAAAAGCGCTTCCTCGACACCGTCGTGCCCAAATGGATTGACGATGCCAAGAAAAATGGGAAACTCATCGAAATCTGAACAAGCTTACAGAGAAGAGGGCTGGTCGGATGACTGGCCCTTTTTCTTTGGATGCAAGGGCCTGTCGAATAATAAAAACGCCGATTGTGAGTTATTTTAGGTAGATCATAGATTTAAAGCCAAAATCCGTAGTTTATCATGTGGAATCAACCCTGGAGAATGAAAGAGGGATTCGTGATTGGGGGCGGACTCATCTGCGCCGGTCTGATGCTTGAGCTGACCGTCGGACAGGTGGTGTGGGATGCCTTCTCATGGCCTGCCAACCTCATTGTGCTGGCGGGATTCCTCCTCCTTGTGGCTACGCCGTTCTTCTTAAGGCCGAAATCCTATTTCTGCCGCTTCCTCGCTTCCTACCATGCCGCCGTGCCCACCTTGGTCTATGTCGTGGCCCTCACCATCGTCATGGGACTCACCCGGCAGCAGGTGAATGGCACCTGGTTCAACGACATGCTCTCGTTCTGGCCCTTCGTGCTCATCTACACCTATATGGCACTGATTCTCGCCCTGGTCATCCTCAACCGTCTTTCTCGACTGCTGAGGAGGAAAATGAAATGGGCGTGGCGTCGCGACGTGCCTTTCTTCCTCAACCACTGCGGACTCCTCATCGCCCTCCTCACCGCCACACTGGGCAATGCCGACATGCAGCGGCTGAAGATGATTACCGTGGTGGGCGAGCCCGAGTGGCGGGCCATCAACGACAGGGGAGAGGTGCAGGAACTGCCCATCGCCATCCAACTCAAGAAGTTCATCCTTGAGGAATACCCGGCCGAGATGGAGGCCCAAGCCCCTGCCGACTCCGTGATGATGGTGCAGCGCACGCCCAAGCGGTTTGCCAGCGACATCCAGATCCTCACCAAGACAGGAAAGAATATCTCTGCCACGGTCGACGTCAACCACCCCGTGAGCATCGACGGATGGAAAATCTACCAATATGGCTACGACACGCAGATGGGCGCCATGAGCAATATGAGCATCCTCGAACTGGTGAGCGACCCGTGGCTGCCGTTTGTCTATACCGGCATCTGGATGATGATAGCAGGAGCTGTCAGTATGTTTCTTTTTGGAGTGAGGAGGAAGAGCGTATGACCTGGACACATTTCCCCTATTTCGCCATCGTGGCGGTATTGCTGTGGATGGCTGGCGCATGGCTCGCATGGAAAGACCGGCGCAAGCAGGCCGTAGCCATGACCGTGGCCGGACTGGCGGTGTTCTTCGCATTCATCGTCCTCTTCTGGATGGCTCTTGAGCGGCCTCCCCTGCGCACCATGGGCGAGACACGCCTGTGGTACTCCTTCTTCCTGCCGCTCTCCGGACTGCTCGTCTACGGGCGGTGGAAATACAAGTGGATTCTCACGTTCTCCACCATTCTGGCGCTCGTCTTCATCTGCGTCAACCTGCTCAAGCCTGAGATACATTCCAAGACATTGATGCCGGCACTGCAGAGTCCGTGGTTCTCGCCCCATGTCATCGTCTATATGTTTGCCTATGCCCTGCTCGGCGCCTCGGCGGTCATGGCTCTCTACCTGCTGTTCTTCAAGAAGCAGCAGCCGTCGAAGGAGGAGTTCGGCATCTGCGACGACCTCGTCAACGTGGGCCTGGCTTTCATGACCATGGGCATGCTCTTCGGGGCCCTCTGGGCCAAGGAGGCCTGGGGGCACTACTGGTCGTGGGACCCGAAGGAGACGTGGGCGGCCATCACCTGGTTTGCCTACCTCGTCTACGTGCACTACCGTCGCATCCCCTCACATCATGGCAGGACGGCGCTCTATATGCTCCTTATCGCTTTCGTCCTGCTCCAGATGTGCTGGTGGGGCATCAACTACCTGCCGAGCGCACAAGGCGCCAGCGTACATACCTACTCTTCTTAAGCGGTATCGTCTCAGTCTTCTTTCACGATGGGGTAAAGTTCGATGAACTCGCCGTTATGGCTCTGGCCATCCTCAATGAGTTCGGCAAACTTCTGGCCAACGGTCTCTATGTCGTGGAAACCCGGGAGGGCCATGTTGCCATTCAGGTCGGTGGTCGTGGGGCCCGGATGCACAGAGAAAATCTCTAAAGGCTTGCCTTGCTGCTGGAACTCGATAGCCATCACACCCATCATGGCATTTTGCGCGGCCTTGCTGGCCACATAGGCCAACGGATGCCAGTAGGGACTGACCTCTGAGGGGACGGTGATATTGGCGATGCGGCCTTCGTTTTTCTCTATCAAGGGCAGCAGGGCTTTGGTGATGGCAAAAGTGCCGGTGTAGTTCACGTCAAGTGTCTCACGGATGACATCGATTTCTGTGTGCTCGCTATCCACGCTCATATCGCCGGGAATGCCGGCATTGTTCACGAGCAGGGTCAGTCCGGGGAACCGCTCACCAACCTCTATGGCAGCTTGGCGGATGCCCTCGAGGTCCTTCAGCTCAATTCTCACCCAACCGAGCACGTCTACACCTTCGGTTTTCAGTTCGCCGATGGCTTTCTCCGCACGCTGTTCATCACGCGCTCCCACGATCACCTTCCATCCACTAAGGCCAAGGTGTTTTGCGATTCCAAATCCGATGCCTTTGTTGGCACCTGTCACCAATACAATCTTTTCCTTCATATTCTTCATTCTAAATGGTAAATAATCGGGGGCAAAGGTACGATTAAGCGAGCAAAAAGGCAAAAAAAAATTTGACTTTTTCGAGCGATAGTACTTTCGAGTGGAACTCAAAGGTACGATTTTTTACCATTTACAGTAATCACAAAGGAATGGTAAATCGCATCCCATAAAGTGGTATATGTACCGCCATGGTTCCCTCTCTATAAAATAAAAGACTTATGGCTTTGTTCCTAACTGAAAAATCCTTAACTTTGTGCCATCATTTTCGCCTCGCATGAGGTGATTAACCATAACATCAAAAAACTAAAGAAAAGACATGAAGAAATCGTTAAGGACAATTGTATGCCTGATGGCTATGACTATCGTTATTCCTGCCTTCTCCCAAGGCAATGGCGACAACGCCTGGCCATGGGATTTCCCGCAAAGCGTGAAACTAAAAATAGAGGCGGGGCAGACCGTATTAAGCCCCTTCACCTACTATCCCAGTTCGGTGGAGAAAGGCGAGCCTTTGCGCGAGGCAGTGCTCATCTTCTACGACACCACCGTGAAGGAGGTGGGCGCGGAGAAGACCATACTCAACAAATATAACGGTGAGGTGGAGATGCCCAACGCTCTCATTATACCCATACCCATGAAAGCCAAGGCCAAGAAAGGTGACGTGGTGCTCACATGGTGGCAGTCGGGAAGCGGATTGCAAAGGGCGATGGTCGTAGACGACAGCAACCCGCAGGAACCGAAGGTCTGCTACTTTGACCTGAGATGGCCCGACAACCCCGAGAGTCCTAAACTGGAGGAGAAAAGGAAGGGTGAGCAACTGAAGCCCGGTACGTTTGCCGTACTCAAAGACGGACAGTGGCAAAGTGGCGCACAAGTGGCCATCAAAAAGGATAAAGAATGGCGGATAGGTACCCTTATCCATGTGGAGGGCGACAAGGTGCTGGTGCTGGGCTTCGGCAGCAAAATAGAAGCCTACGACAAGGCCGATGTGCGCATCATCCCCTTCAAGGAGAAAATAAAGGTTGGCGACAAGGTCTGGGCAACATGGGTAAACGAATACCGTCCCGGTTATGAAGTGACGGCCGTGGACAACCTGACCGGCCATGTATTTGTGAAAAAAGAAGGCAGCAGCAGCGTAGAATCCAAGAGCCTCGCCGAAGTGACCAAGGTTCTTGAATGATATAAGCCAAGTTCCGCAAGGATTTAAATTCTTGGAGTTGAGGAGCTTAGGAGTCTCAAAGTTGAGACGGCGACCCCATTATCCGAATCAGATGATCCGAATCAGAACATCTGATTCGGATCATCTTTTTGGGATATGCTTTATGGATGTCCGTAAGGATGCACCTATTTGGAGACAGGACGAACGCCTACACTGTAACTGCGGTAGTCGCCGTCGATACAGTACACATGGTCTATATCGAAACATAAGCAGCAGGCGCCGTCCATGACAGATAAGCCCTTCGAGGACGACCAGGCGTAGCCGTTTTGGTCGACATTGTTAAGAATGCCACCCCAACGACCGCCCGCTGCAGGCAAGAAGATTGTATTGCCGTTCGGACCAATGAAAGTCATGCCTTTGGTCCCATTTCTTACAGTCCAGACATGGGTGCATTTTTTGGCCAGTTCTTCAATTTGGTCGAAAGAAGGCATCACCCAACTACCACCCCATTTCACATGGGCGACGTCGTAACTTGTACCAGCGATATCACTGCCGAGATCTGCTATCTCATCATAGTCCACTTTTCCATCACCGTTCTGGTCTGTCCAGAATTTATAGGATTTCCAATCATACCCATCGTTCTCCTCCGTCTCGCCCCAAGCGTAGTAGCCTCCAGTACCCTCAGGGGTGGTCGCTCCAACGTTGCAGCACGCCCATTTCGTGCCGGAGCGCAAGCCGAGGTCTATCATGTGCGGGTGGTGGTCGTCAGGACAAGGATTGTAGTTTGTCTCAACCTCATCATCGTCATCATCAACACATGATGACAAACCCACACAAACAGTTGCCACAAAAATGATTGTCAGTAAACCAAATAGATAGTTCTTTTCTCTCATAATGAATGATGCTTGTTTAAGAGTAACTGTTATGTCTGCAAAAATAGTAACTTTTCCACATTGTCCATATTGTTGGGTGTTAATAATAACAAATTGAATGTCGACAGATTTTCTATTTCTCGTGAATCTGTTTGTTTGCTCAAGTATCTGCGAAGGAGTGTTGGAGTGAAGGGGCTAGGGAGCAAACGGATATGAAACGTTTCGGCCGGATTCGCCAAAAATGCGAATCCGGCCGAAAGTAAAAATGGCGGAATAATGAGAGATGTGACCTTATTTTATTTGATCACCTTCTTTCCGTTCACGATATAGATGCCCGAGGGGAGTTCGTCGATGGATGTCGCATTGACGCGCATGCCGTTGAGGTTGTAGATGCCCTTTGAGGTATCGATGGCCTTGTCGGCCTCCACCTTCTCAATGCCGTTGGCGACACCTCCGAGACCACGCACGAAACCGGCATAGACGTGCTTGCGGTAATAGTTGAGGTCCCAGATGCCCACCGGAGTGTTGGCACGCCATCCGCTGTTGGAGGGAGAATCGGTAGGACACCACTGGCAGATGCCCCACTGCTGCTCGGGAGGTACGAGGCGGAAGTACTCCTTGATGATCCACTCATAGAAGTTTGCCATATTCTTGTGCTGTGCTTCCGTCATGTTAGCTGTGGGCACATCCTTGCCGCTGGCATTCACATAGCCCATATCCATTTCGCTGACACGCACATACTTGCCTGTCGCAGCCATGAGTTTGAACATATTGGTGATGGCGTTCTTCTTGCTGTTCTGCGTACCGCTGTTCTCATAATAAGAGATGTGCATCTGTGTGCCGATGCCGTCAATCTTGGTCACCCCGTCAGACTCCCATTTCTTAATCCAGTTGATGAGCGACTTCAACTTCTTGTTGCCGTCCCAGTCAGACTCAAGATTGTAGTCGTTGATGAAGAGGACGATGTCCTCAGGACCGTACTTACGAGCCAGGCGGCAGGCCTGCCTCACATATTCAAGGTCGCCCATGTAGTCCTGCCAGTAGAAAGCACTGCCGCCGACATCCCATGTGCCATCAGGATTATAGCCCTCGGAGTGCTGCAGGGCGTAGTTGCCCTGACCGTCGTTGCCGCCGCCGGAGATAGCCTCGTTGACGAGGTCCCAAGCCTTGACCTTACCGCCGCAGGCCTCCATCATTCCCTTGATCCACTTATCCATGGCATAGACGAGGGTATCGTGCTTCTCCTGATGTGACAGGGGTACAGAGGTGGGCACGTAGATATAAGAAAGACTCTCACAGATGGTGGGAGCGACGGCTCCTCCGCCATTCTCCTTGACCTTGAACGAACTCACATCAGTGCCTTCAAAGTCACCGTTCTTGATTTTCTCCACCCCGCCAATCTTCAGGCTGACGTTGTCGAAGTAGTAGTTGTTCTCGTCGGCAAGTTCACTGAGGTTGAAAGCGATGCTCTGGCCTGCCGCGCCTAACTTACCGCTGAGGGTGATTCTCTTCCACTCGGTGGTAAAGTTCACATTGCCCAGAGCGTCGACACTTACGAACGAACCGGGAGAGGTGTGAATCTGTGTGGTAGCGTATGCCGGTTTGTCGGCACGCACGTCGGCAGAGAACACGAAACTTGCACCTGAGGCAAAAGAGCCGGGCACCAGCCACATCTGGTTGTCCCACGGGTCACTTTTCCTTGCCGTGGCGTGCGCCTTGAGGCAACGACGCTCCTCGTTAACCGTCTTGCCTTTCTTCTGCTCCTCAAACTTGATGCTCTTGACACACACCTCGCCCACATAACTGGGCACATGCACCAGCAGGAAACTGCTCTCCATCGTGGGCTTGACGTTGACTTCCACATCCTGCCACTCCGTGGTGAAGGGGACGTTGACATTTGCGCCGCCGCCCCAGTCGCCAAGACGTCCGTCCAGACGTCCGGCCTTGGAGCCTTTTATGGTCATGGTCATCTTGTAGGTCTTGCCTGTTTGGAGAAGGATGTCGGACATGATGACAAACTGCACCTGCCAAGAATATGATTTGGTGGTGGTGACGACAAGACCGTCTGTCGTGTTGAATTTGATGGAATAGGCGAACTCAGACTCCGAAGCCTTCCAACCAATATCCTTTACGGTACGTAAGTCCAGAGCGGCGACCTGTGACCAGAAGTCCACATCACCGTCGGTGAGCTCGGGGGCGGGCTTGTCGGCAAGGAGTTTCCTCAGCCACCCGTTGGGCTGCTGCGAGTGCCAAGCGAGGGTATGTCCGTAGACGTTGAGCCCCGCTGCGGTGGCAGTATTCACATAATTCTTCACGGTAGTGAAATTCATGTTGCCATTGCCGTCCACGCAACTCCCCATCTTCATGGCGTTGCCTGCGACCGTCTCGGTGAAGTTCTTGTTGATGAGGTTCTTCACCAGAGATTTGCTGAGATAGTCGCTGACCGTCGTACCGGCCCCGAGTTTGAAGTTGGGATACTTTGAATAGTCGATATACTCTTTGAGAGCCAGATACTCATCCAAATATCTGTAGTTAGTGTCATTGGGCTTACCCAATTCAAATCTCTCCTGTGCCACGGCCGACACCGAGAGACAGGCCGCAAAAATAAAAAGGTAAAATCTCTTCATAAATATATAGTTCAATAAATTTTTATATGTTGATGCCATACGGAAAGTGATGATGGAGTTCGTTAGTCCGCCAAAATCCTAACACCTGGCACTTCTGTCATTTTTCCTCCACACTTAGGGCATTTTCCTCTTTTGGGGTACCATCTGGTGATTTTCTCAGATTCACACATAGGACATCTTGACCCGTGAGTGAGCAAATCTATATTATATTTAGGATCTAAACAAACATCGACAATCTCCTTACACTTTTTACATAGAAAGTTCCGGTACTCTCCCGACATTAGGAAAAAACGGCCAGTGGGCTCTGTATATACCTCATAGCCACATCCTTCACATTTATACTTACCCAAAGACGCCATAATCAATAATGAATAATTGTTGTTAGACTCAACAGATTTAGCCTGAATATTTCATACTAAAATGAAAAATGTGAGGTTTTTTTAACGCTAACTCTTTGGTAATCAGAGAGAAAAGTGTTAATTTTGTAGTACTAAATCAAAATAAAACCTCACATGCGCAAAATTAGTCAATTTTCAGATTGTAGCCAAGAAAAGT
>ODAI012770661.1_pt1 | contig 10635 bp, 14 predicted proteins | sample 1539321 | NCBI WGS metagenome assembly ODAI01 (sample SAMN02144231, study PRJEB22623) | gut metagenome | biome: sheep rumen | host: Ovis aries | place: New Zealand | reverse complement strand
TTTAACTGAACGAAGAAACCGCTCGCAGCGCATAAAATCAGTTAATTTAATAACTTTAACTTTCACCCGCCTGAAACTGCTAATATCCTTAAGTCGATAATAGTCTTTGACCATTTTTAAGACTTCTTTGCTTGTCATTTTTAATTTTGCCATATTCTGTCAAATTATTTGATAATTGCCTTTTTCATACTCTCATTTAAACATATCCATACATTCTAAGTTTCCTAAGTTTCCTAAGTTCTCCAGTCGGTTTGAATTTTGTTCCGTACTTCTCATCAATATCACCAAGCCAATCTTCGATGTTACTGTTAAGATCTTCAAGTTCTCCATAGATACGACCGTATGCTTCATCGAACTTTTCCTGCCATTCTTGAGTGTCTGGATTTGGCCATTCTTCCCATTCTTCGAGTTCTTCGATGCTGTCGATGTCGATGCAATCATCGACTGGAATGCCCTTGATTGGTTTAAGACCAAGATTGTGCATTTTGAAAGCGAGCTCGCAAAGGCGACGCTTGATTCCAAAGCAATCGTTGACAGTCACTGAATCCATATTGGTATGCAACTCATGGCGAAGGGAACAAAGCTTCGTGATAGCGTCATACTGTTCTTCTGTTAAATGTTTCATGGGGTTAATGTTTTAATGATTTAAACGATACTTTATACCGACTGTTTCAAAATATCTGTTGAACTCAGAAACACTGATTTTTTTGAAAGAGATTGGGAAGCCAGTCCAGATGCCAAGCACTTCTCCTGCTACCGCATAGTCAGGTAAAAATTTATAAACGCGGTGAATGTTCGAAACAACTCTCTTAATATTATTGTAGACGACTTCCGGGAGTTTATCACCGTTATTGTAAATTTCCTTGACAGTCTTGATAGTGTAACTGGTTAAATCTTCGATGGAATTTCCGGATTTGAGTTTGTCTATGAACTCATCAGCCAGAGCCATATTTTGTTCCGCTGTAATGAAGCTGTTAATATCTTCATTGTTCGATTTCTTACAGTCGATACTGATGACTCTGTAACCAGCGGCATGATCATTAACGACGTTAAATCCTTTGTAAGAACTGTTGTTCTTTTTAAATCTTTTGTTACTCATAATCTTAAAGTTTTAATTATTAAATGATTTTTGTACCGCAAAGATAGGCATTATATCATTTCCCTGCAAATTTTGGGGTCAAAAAGTGAAGTTTGTTAGGTGTTTTTTGGTATACCAATAGCCGTGTTAACATCTGTTAGGCAAAATCTTTGGTATTTAAATCAAAAGTTTGAAAATTCAAGTTTCGGGTTTTGATACCAAAAAACCGCTTCTCCAAGTGGAAAAGCGGTCAAAAATAAATTTTCGCAAAATTGAATTTATAAGCTATGACATACTATTTATTTATAATGTACGCACGAAGAAAGAATGCCCCGGCAGTCGAGCCGAGGCAAACCAAAAATTATATATTGCGAATAAACGAAGAGTTGGTCGTCGTTAATCAGTAACGATGTAGAGCGTGGCAGCATCCTTGGTCTCGATGGCTGCATATTCTGCGCTGGTGCACTTCCTAATATGCATCACGCCGGCTCCTTCAACGTGGTTACTTGCATCGTTCTTCGTCTCGTAAGTGGCAGCGATAGTATCTGCATCCACGAAAGTGGAAATATCATCAGCCACCAGATAATTGCCCTTAGCCTGATAGGTGTTAGGCAGGTCGAGTGCAGCGATAGAACTGTTAATCTGAGTGGCCACGGCAGCAGCATCAACGAAAGTAGAAATATCGTTTGCCACCAAGTAAGAGCCTTTAGGCTGGTATTTCCCGGCTGCATCTGCATTGGCATCTTCTACGGCCTGTTCCTTTACAGTGTTAATCAGGGTGCTTAAATCACTGGCTGTGGTATAGTCGGCCAGGAAAGCCTTCATTTCGGCCCAAGTGTTAATCACGGTATCGGTCGAGCCATCTGAAACGATGTCTGCAAGGGTGCTCTTCAAAGCGGAAATAGAGGCATCAGCAGCGACGAGCGATGCATCAACGGCAGCAATAGAAGCGTCGAGGTCATTCTTCAGAACGTAGTTCTTCAGCTGGTCGGTTACGTCGATGTTGTCGACCGCGGTATCAACATAGGATTCGGTCGCGTAACCAGTAAGGTCGATAAGCGGCGTATTGCCAATATAAATCTGTTTATTCATTTGTAAAAATATTTAGTACTAAATTTTAGACTGAATCACTCAAAGTTTCTGTGATATTTATCTTTATCAGATAAAGTTGATTTCATCAAGTATATACTTGCCGGCGACCCTTGCGATTGCGTTCGCAGCCTGGTTTGATGACGGAAGCAAGCAAGCGTACATAAGGTCATGGAAAGTAACGACGTCACCCACTGAAAATATCGCTCCAGAAGTACTGGTAGTATTTTCTACGTCTTTCTCCGTGATAGTAACAGGCTGGTAAATATTTGTTACATAACGAAGAGCTGTTATCATCGTCATAACTTTCGTCGTAGACATCGGTACAGTCGATTTGTCACCGTTTTTCACATAAAGTTCTGTTAGGATGGTCTTGTCTTCGATAGTCGCTGTATTAACTTTAGGAATCTTGTACGCACACGCACAGTTTGCTGTTGTAACTCCAGACGGAGTATTTCCCTGAAGAGCAGCAGCAGCACAGTCAAACAGTTCTTTCATTGCCTAGAACCTGTCGTCTGCATTTCCGCTGCTTACTTCTGCGATTGCTCCAGCGACAAAATCCTCACCGATTTTTGTAACGCAGACCAGAGCAAGATATCCGTCACCGCCTCCAGTTTTACCGCCAATTATAGGATAATAATTTTCCAAAGCGGCTTTAGATACAGAAGTCGTCACGTTAATATCATTCTTGTTTTTCACTCTGACTGCATATGAAGGCTTGTTCCATACTCGGCATATCCAGTCATATGAAAGTGCTTCTACAACCATACGAGCCATATCACGAACAGTAGAGTGCGAATAAGTATTGCTCGTACTTCTAAGACCTGACGGGTTAATCCACGTTGTTCCAGTCATACCTATTTCTGACGAAACCGTATTCATCTTTGATACAAAAGCATCAAAGCATTGTGCATCAGTATAAGAACTTGCACCGCTGTTATCAATCACGGGAAACAGATTGTCTGCACCGTTTTTTAGTTGTACTGTTTTATTCATAGTTGTTAAAGTGTTCCAATTATAAAGTCGTGGATAGTCCCATCGAATCCATTATCATCAATTGTGCCTCCATATAGGTAGACTTCTGGTCTTATAGTTCCACCTCCAGAAACATTATTTTTTGAAGCAATATGTTCGGTTGTAAAGTTTTTTACATATATAGTATTTGTACTTCTATTAAAACAACAAAAAACTTTATATCTATTCCCGTCATTAACATCTATCGGAATAATATCATTTGGAGAACCCCATTTAGAACCAAAATGCCAAATGTGATAATATTGATATGATGTATCTTGAGTCATTTTACAAATATTTCCATTATCGGCGAGTCTTGCAAATAAACACGGTGCTGGTCTATTTCCGTTTCCGTTTCCAAAAGTAACATCAAATAAAACGAAATAATTATCTGTCAGACTCGTAATCGGCTGAGTAACAGGAATACCCGTAGTTTCAGAACCAGTTCTAGTTATTTCTGAGTCGAGTTGATACTTAATATCATAATTAGACATCATAGGAGCGACGTCGGTATCGGCCAAAGCAGTCTGCAATAGAGTAAGCTCAACTGGTGCAACATAAGTAACTGTAATAGTCTTAGTGGCATAAATCGATGAGTTAACTGTAGAAGTTGCCTTAACCACAACTTCATCTGAGTCTGCTCCGCTTAATATACTGAGAACTCCACCGCTCGTTATGCTTGCATAAGAAGAACCGCTGTCGATGCTCCAAGTAACTCCAGTCTGAGTTGTATTAGCCGGATTATACGTAACCGAAAGATTGAAACTGTCAGTGCTGCTGCCGGAGTAAGAGTTCTCAGCGACAATGCTCAGCGATACAAGAACAACCGGCTGAGTAGGGATAGTCACTTTGCCCATCCCTGAATTGGAAAAATCCATATTAGGTAAAATTACTGCGTGTCCCATATTGTCAACTTATTTCATTATATTCTACAAGGTTTGGTGCGTGAAGCCCGCTTGAATCGATTGATACTCCGATATTCATAGATGCATCAACAAAGAAGAAACCAGTTTCGCTGACTTCAAAATATTGAAGTATATTTGACGGAATTGGAGTTTCGGATCCTCCGCTTGCTGCCGCAATTTCAGCGAGACTTGCATCAATACGTTCTTTGCTATATGTAAATTCGTTAAGCGAAGCATCAAGAGTAGAAGTATCTACGTAATCTAACATTTCAAGAGCATCAACTCTTGCACTCACGTCGAGAGTCAGGTTTCCTAGAAAGTCCACTCTATTGCTGACATCAAGTATGTCTTCTGAATAATCTGTACCAGAAGAACTTTCAAGAGTAGAAACTCTATCGTTCAGTTCTGCAAGCGCAGCTGCTGTAACTTTGTCCGCTTTGTCAATATCTTTCTTAGTATAAACGACCGAACTGTCTGGTTTATTTGCGTCGAGCGTCTGTATCTGAGTGTCGATGGCTTCAACATGACCTTCGATTTTATCATCGAACTCTTCAATATTGTCTTCAAGCCCTTTCAAGTCAATCAGTGCAGAAGCCGTGACTTTGGCGAGTTCGTTAAAAGAAGCATCAGTGACGCCGCCGCCCCCGGAGCCGCCGCCTGTATTGATTTCCTGATCACCTATGTAAATTTTATTCATAGTTAATAATTGTTAAATTACGTTTAGAGTTCCTCGACGTGCGCGATGAAGACGGGGCGGACTGCGTATTTTGTGAAGTTCTTGCCGTCGCGTCCGAACGAACCTGACGTGAGCAAGGTATATGCGCTAGAGGCAGACCTCTCAGCAGCGATATACTGATTGGAACTTACAGTGTTTAAATATGAAGTGCCTGTGACATTCTTCACGTTAGTTATAGTTTCGTTTATTGCAGAGTAGTTCTACTCGTACTTCATCATATCATAATATGAAGGCAGATACCACTCACCCTCCGAAGTACCAGTTGTGCTATAGCGCCAGCAACAGCAGAAAGCAGTTGATTCGCCATCGCCGTAAGTATCTGTGATGGAAGTACCGCTGTAGTCCTTTGTCATCAGAGGCTTCATCGCTGCGTTAATAACTCTAGAAGAAATATGCTGGGAACCGGTGTCTTGTATGCCATCAACTTTTGTTGACAAATCGACGTTATAAAAGCCCCACGACATATTTTTACTTGCTGGTTTACCATTTCCAAGGTCAGTATAGTCCATCCATTGCAAGCTCATAAACACAGTCTCGTTATTAGCATTGCTCGCTTTGTCATAGATACAAACGGCGATAGGCTTATAGTCAGCAAAAGGATAATCTGTCAGATTATAGTTAGCACTGCCCTCAATGTAAAATAATTTATTGGTCGCTACTTCAGCCATCAAGATGCTTCCGAACGGTGCATCAGCTACTTCCTGACCATGATAAGTCGTATAATGCAGATCACCGGTCGTATCAATCAGCGAAACGTTAGGATAGTCCAGAGTGTCCTGTGCAGCTTGCCACTGCGCTTCTGTATTAAAAATTGTTAAATATTTGCTCATGTTAAATTATACAGTATAATACGTTTTCTTCTTTTTCAATCAAAGCATCATATGCGGACTGAGTCAGAAAGACTTTGCGCATAAAGCGGCTGTTCGCCCATTCCTTAAGGTCAGTGACCACACTTTCCATGTCAGAATTCTTTACATATTCTGTCAGCACTTCGGCCAGATATGCCTTTGTAGCGAGGTCTAGTCCGGCAATAGCATCAGCCAGTCTCTGGTCGATGTCGTTCAATTTCAGTCCAAGTTCCTGGAGTTCTTCAATCTGCCGGCGCAACTCCGAAATCAGCGGAGTGTCCGGCTCCCTCGTAATCTGTATGTCGATACGATGCTTTTCTTTTATGACAATATCAGCACTTGCGATATTAATGTCATTCTTACACTTACACTTCATGATTGTCAGGTTCTTTCAATGTTTTTAAAAAATAGCCGGTGACACGTTCAGCCACTGTATCGAACTTGCCGTCTGCGAAGCCGGAGTCTGCAAGAGCGATATGGAAACGGGCCTTCAGCGGGCCGTCTGTCAAATCCTCCAGCTTGCTCGCATCAACGTGCAGCACTCCCTCTTCGGTCAAGTCCTCCGCATCAAAAGAAATAACCTTAGAGCCGTCCGTGAAGAACTCGATTTGGAGCGCGTCGAGGTCGCTGGGTACCAGTGGAGTTCCTGTTTCTCCAGTGATGTTAACCACGTAGTACAGGTCGTCCTTTCCCTTGTAAATAGTTTTCATCTTCAGTTTGTCTCTTAAATTTTAGTATTTATCGACTGATAAAAAACCGCTTCATCAAACGACGAAGCGGCAAAAATCATTTCAATTCCAATATGTGCAATAATGAATTCTTAAACGCAAAGTATTTATCACCCTCAGAAAAGAGTGTTCGGTTTCGGTTCTTCTTTCTTCTTTTCCGCATAGTCTTTTTCTTCTTCTATACGCTTCAGGCATACGTCATAATATTTCGGTTCGAGTTCGAAACCTATAAAGTTTCTTCCTTCTCGCATCGCAGCGATTGCTGTCGTGCCAGACCCCATGCAGTTATCTAAGATGATGTCACCGGAGTTTGTATAAGTCCTAATCAAATATCTGATTAAATCGACAGGCTTCTGAGTTGGGTGATAATGATCTTTTTTCTTTCTTGCGAAAGTCAAAATATTGTCTTTATGCTTGTATTTATATTCTACATAAACACGCTCACCGTTTATAAGGTTCTTGCTGGCTACACAATCGCTGTCCGATTTGTATATTGGCAAAGGACGACGATACGGTTTATCTAACTTCTCGCCTTTGCCATCATAGTATGGTTGGTACTGATAGAATACGCTGATGTTCTCATTACGTCGCATAGGCTGTTTATTTGCTCTAGCAAAACCAGTGCCAGATTCCTTTATCCATATCCAGTCATATCTAAACTCCTTTATATTTGACATTCTGAGGTACGAACTAAACGGCTCAGAACCGAATAAAATTATCGGACAATTATCTTTCCGGACTCGCTTGTACTACTTCCACAGCGACTCAAATGGAATCACCGAATCCCATTTGCAAGCAGTCGTACCGTACGGCAAGTCACATATGATGCAGTCGATGGACTTGTCAGGTATCCTGTCCATCCCGACAAGGCAGTCCTCATTAAAAACTTTGTTGATTATTTCTTCCATGTTATATGTGTTTTTGTTTAATATTTATACCACAAAAAGAAACCGCCGAGTTTCACAACTGGGCGGCTCTGCATAAAACAATTAAAATTAAATAAACGTTATTATTCGAAGTACTTTTTAAAAATTTATATGAGTTCATTCTATTTATCAGAAGAGTTTATTGTCGGTTAACTCGATGTAATCTTTTTCTTCAGCGATACGCTGCTGCGTCATTTCGTAATATTTTTTGTCGAGTTCGAAGCCGATGTATTTCCGGCCTTCTCGCAAGGCAGCGATGGCTGTCGTGCCGCTCCCCATGCAGTTGTCGAGCACAATATCACCGGAGTTTGTATAAGTCCTGATAAGGTATCTGATTAAATCAACAGGCTTCTGAGTGGGGTGAATGTTCTCGCTCTTGTTTGAACAATTCGGATATTCGAGTATGTTGACTGGATAGTATTCGTTGTTATACGTTCCGTCTGACACCTTCAGTCCTGATGCTGTTTCAGCCTGATTATTTGTACGACCTTTCAAACGATACTCACCACGACGCATGATGGGGTAGTAGTTCACATAGCTTTCGAAACAAAACACGAGCACATCTTCTTCGATCTGCAACGGCATGAACTTCGCATTGAAGAATGAGCCGCTTTGTTTTTTGTTCCATACCCATTTGTGCTTGTAGTTCTTGATGTTCGACATCACCAATTGCGACGTGAACGGTTCCCTTGCTGTGAGCACGATGGGTGCATTCACCTTGCATATTCGTCGGTACTGCTTCCACAGCGGATCAAAAGGTATCACTGAATCCCATTTGCAATCGGTCGTTCCGTAAGGCAAATCGCAGATGATACAGTCGATGGACTTGTCAGGTATCCTGTCCATCCCGACAAGGCAGTCCTCATTAAAAACTTTGTTGATTATTTTTTCATCCATTGCTTATAAAGTAAAATACATTTCTAATAAATTATACCACTTTATAAACAGTTTTTCCGCCTGACTTTTCCGCTTTGAGCACCTGTCTCCGGTTTCTAGGGCCGAATGATACGTGCACCCAGTCGTAACCGAACTCGTTGATTAACTGGTCAAAGGGAAGTTTCATTTCCAGAATCATATCGAAGAGTTCCTTGTTATCCTCCCTGGAGTCGCTTACACTCCGTATATCAACAGCCTGACCGATGGCGTGCTGGCTCGTAGAAGAGCCGCCCACGGCCTTGTTCAGCTTCGGGCAGCGATAACCGCTAGTGATGATGATCGGACGGCCGTAATGGACTCGTAGAGGCTCCAGAACATTGTCCACCAATGCCTGGATACAGTTCAGGACTTTCTCATCGGGAGTGTTGTCGATACCCAACCGGGTAGCCGTCGCACTCTTGATAAACTCGTCCAGCGTAAAATGCTTACTCAGTCTCATCATCATCTTCCAATTCTTCTTTTTCTATTTCCTGCTGGTTTTTCATCATCCTTGAAAAATCACGACGCATCCGGTGGGTCTCAGCAGCGAAGTAGCTGGTGATTCCGAACACGGATGCAGCATATACCAAACTCTGACCGAGGATTGTCAGAATACTTGCTTCAGAAAGGAACAGCGGCACAAATGCAGCGATTCCTGTTAATGCCCAGCCTGCTGAGAAAGCCGCGCAAGCAGTGATGATTGCGAGCTTCTCCTTGATGTTGAGACCGGACCATTTTTCTTTTTCGTTTTTCATATCGTATTTATCTGAGGACAAAAAAGCGGACTTCCGAAAAGTCCGCCAAAGATAGAACTATATGTAGAGACTCTTTTGCAAGAGTTCGGAAAGCCAGCCTGTATATATTTTACTGCGTATCGTGGAACTGTATCCAAAGCCCGCTTCCGTAGTGCATGAACGTATCGTTTGCATCTGAGTTGTACAGTTCAGAATACTGGTTCCCGTTCCGGTTGGAGTCGATGATTACGTTCTTGGCGTCGTAACCGCCCCAAGAATGGAGCTGCTGAGTGCTGATATAAACACGTGGACGATACTGGCCCCAGAGGCCGTTTATGATACGCACCCGCCAGCCGGGAGGAAGCGTATGGCTGATGCCCGTGGCGTTGTCGTACCAGCCCGTTTTAGGCAGCAGAATCCAGACTTCGTCGTCGTAGTCGTCAAAACTGTAGTCGCTTCTGCGATGGCCTTCACTGATGATAATATCACCGTTAATATCTTCTGCGTTCAGCAGGCAGGCCCATCGGGTATATCCCCTGGTCGGGATGTTAACCTGCTTGTAATCATAATGAGTTATTTCCGTGAAAGGCTTGTAGTTATCGACTCCGTACCAGCCGATATATGGCTGGAAAGTTCCGTCATTATTGGTTTTACCGCCCGAAGGTATGCCGCGGAGAAGTCCCTTCTCAGTAAAACGATACTGGCCTCTATCTGAGAAAGTCCCCTGCCTGATATAGATGCCTTCATTACTGATATGCATGATACGGTCTGAGTCCTGTGCCACGTACATGCCGTCCACGCCGAGCAGAGTCGTGCGGCTTGCGTGATATGTATATTGGCAGCTGATGATGCCGGAAGTTTCCGTGTTGTTATTGCCGATGGGTATTTCAGTGCGGAACTCCAGCTGCACAGAATACTTTCCGGCTACATCGACAGTATATGAAAGGTTAGGATTTTTCACGCTTACATTACCAACTGCATCTACAGTAACGGCCTTCTCAAGAGTCTGGACAAGATGCCCGGTACCGTCGTTGTCAGAACGGCGAATCTTGATTTTGAAAGTTCCTGGACCGGCAGGATAGTGGTGGTCATATGCAGTGCCGTCGTTTGCCTTTTTAAACGAAAGAACCCAGACGCTGATATTCTGGAACACGATAGTCGAGCCGGCAGGTATCAGTCCAATCTGGTTATCAGCGTTTGCGAAGTTATAGGAGTGCTCCTCGAAGTTGATGCCGGTCGCACTTGAAATATTTCCATATACTTTGGGGTCGAAGTCGTCCCACTGCCCAACGCTAGTAGATTTAATCTGGACCGCAGCACGGCCGTCGATATCATACATCGTCAGGCCGTTAACATCTGAAGCCGCTGCTGTCTCATCATCGGTTGTCTGGTCGTGCACTCCGAGCGCACCGTTGATAACAACCTTATCTGCATCCAGCGTGATAACTCCGGTTTCAATGTCGATACCGGTGGTCTTGAGACCGTCCCGAATACGTAAATATATTTCATCAGCAGAGACCTTGAACATGCCTTCCTTATCCTTCGGGCTGTAGTCGTAGCCGGAGCAGAACTGTCCCTCTTCGAGCTTTTGCATGGATATGGAAGCCCATCCCGTACATCTGAGCACGAAGTTAATGGATGCCTCGCTGGAAAGTCCTCCCA
>ODAI012337642.1_pt1 | contig 10635 bp, 8 predicted proteins | sample 1539321 | NCBI WGS metagenome assembly ODAI01 (sample SAMN02144231, study PRJEB22623) | gut metagenome | biome: sheep rumen | host: Ovis aries | place: New Zealand | reverse complement strand
TTGAAGATATGCCTTATCTTCCCAACGGTCGTCCTCTGGACATCGTGCTTAATCCTCTGGGCGTTCCTTCGCGTATGAATATAGGTCAGGTGCTTGAGATCCATCTGTCACTGGCAGCCAAGGCTCTCGGATTCAACGTTGCAACTCCCGTCTTTGACGGAGCAAACGAAGATGACATCATGGATACACTTGATCTTGCCAACGATTACGTTAATCTGTCATGGGAAGAATTCGAAAAGAAACATAAAAAAGAACTCCTTCCCGAAGTTATGGAATATCTGTCAGAGAACAGAGATCACAGAGCACTCTGGAAGGGTGTTCCGATATCAAGAGACGGTAAGGTCAGGCTTCGTGACGGACGTACGGGAGAATACTTCGATTCACCTGTTACGATCGGACACATGCATTACCTGAAACTTCACCATCTGGTTGATGATAAGATCCATGCACGTTCAACCGGTCCTTACTCTCTGGTTACACAGCAGCCTCTGGGCGGTAAGGCTCAGTTTGGTGGTCAGCGTCTGGGAGAAATGGAAGTTTGGGCACTTGAAGCATACGGTGCTGCAAACACTCTGCAGGAAATGATGACGATTAAGTCCGACGATATGAACGGTCGCTCAAAGATTTACGAAGCAATCGTAAAGGGTGATCCATCTTCACCGGCTGGCGTTCCTGAATCATTCAATGTTCTGGTACAGGAATTGCGCGGTCTTGCTCTGGACTTTACTATCTATGACGCAAAGGGTAAGCAGATTGCACTTACTGAGCGTGACCAGGAAATGATTGACAAAGCAAGCACTGGTTTTGAAAAGGAGAACGAAAAGAATGCGTGATATTCAGGATTTTGACAGCCTTAAAATTAAGCTTGCATCCCCGGATACGATTCGTGCATGGTCTTATGGCGAAGTGAAAAAGCCTGAGACAATCAACTACCGCACGCTTCGTCCGGAGAGGGACGGTCTTTTCTGTGAAAAGATTTTCGGTACCACAAAGGAATGGGAATGCTACTGCGGTAAATTCAAGTCAATCCGCTACAAGGGTGTGATTTGTGACCGCTGTGGTGTTGAAGTTACGCATTTCAAGGTTCGCCGCGAACGCACTGGTCATATTGAACTGGCAGCTCCGGTAAGCCACATCTGGTACTATCGCTCAGTGCCGAGCCGCATGGGTCTTCTTCTTGACCTGCAGGTTACTGCTCTGCGCAGCGTTCTCTACTATGAAAAGTACATCGTTATCGATGCCGGTGAAACTGACCTTAAAAAGATGCAGCTCCTGAGTGAAGATGAATACATCGAAGCACAGGAACGCTACGGACAGGCTTTTACCGCAGGTATGGGTGCAGAAGCAATCAAGACATTGCTTGAAAACCTCAATCTTGATGAACTCGCCGCTGAACTCCGCGCAAAGATGGCAGAAAAAGGCGTAAAGAGCGACAAGAGACTGCGCAAGCGCATCGAAATCGTAGAAAACTTCCGTTCATCCGGCAACAAAGCTTCATGGATGATTCTGGATGTTATTCCGGTTATTCCGCCGGATCTGCGTCCTATGGTACAGCTGGACGGTGGTCGTTTTGCAACATCAGACCTGAACGATCTGTATCGTCGTGTTCTGAACCGCAACAACCGTCTGCAGCGCCTGATTCAGCTTACTGCACCGGATATCATTATCCGCAATGAAAAGCGTATGCTGCAGGAAGCAGTTGATGCCCTTTTCGACAACTCAAAGCGCAAGCGTGTTGTAAAAGGCGCATCAAACCGCCCCCTCAAATCAATCAGCGATATGCTCAAGGGTAAGCAGGGCCGTTTCCGCCAGAACCTTCTCGGTAAGCGTGTTGACTACTCAGGCCGTTCCGTTATCGTTGTCGGTCCGGAACTCAAACTGTGGCAGTGTGGTCTTCCCACCAAGATGGCACTTGAACTCTTCAAGCCTTTCATCATGAAAAAGCTTGTTGATAAGGACGTTGTTTTCAATATTAAAAAGGCAAAAATGCTCGTAGAGTCTGAAGCTCCCGAAGTATTTGCAATTCTGGATGAAGTTGTACGCGAGCATCCGGTTATGCTGAACCGCGCTCCGACTCTGCACCGTCTGGGTATTCAGGCATTTGAGCCTGTTCTTGTTGAAGGAAAGGCTCTTAAACTGCACCCGCTTGCATGTAAGGCTTTCAACGCCGACTTCGATGGTGACCAGATGGCTATCCACGTACCGCTGACACAGGCGGCTCAGATGGAATGCTGGACTTTGATGCTCTCAGCCCGCAACCTGCTTGACCCGGCTAACGGTAACACAATCGTTTACCCCTCTCAGGACATGGTTCTGGGTATCTACTATATGACTTCTGTAAAGCCCAACGCTCTCGGCACCGGCAAGCGCTTCTCATCTGTAGAAGAAGTCTCTATGGCTGCAGAAAGCGGAAGTATTGAATGGCAGGCAGAAATCAAAGTGCCCGCTCCCAAGGATTCTTTTGACGAAGGTGCATTCAAGGCTGGCGATGTAATCGAAACAACTGCCGGTCGTCTGCGCTTTAACGAAGAAATGCCGGAAGCAGTCGGTTACGTCAATCAGCAGATGGGCGACAAAAAGCTCAAGAAGATGATTGAGGATGTATATCACAAGCAGGGCCCCTGGCTCACCATTCAGATGCTGGATGCTGTTAAGGCCTGTGGTTACAAGAACGCTACATTCTTCGGTGCAACCCTCTCTATGGACGACATTCTTATCCCTGATGAGAAGAAGCCCATGGTTGATGAAGCTAACAAGCAGGTTGAAGAAATCGTCGGTCAGTACTCAAAGGGTACAATTACTGCTGAGGAACGCTACAACAAGGTAACGGATATTTGGCAGCGCACCAACGAAAAACTTACTGACATCATGTACAAGAACATGTCTAAGGATAAAGACGGTTTCAACACTATCTTTATGATGGCAAACTCTGGTGCTCGTGGTTCTAAGAAGCAGATTTCTCAGCTGGCAGCTATGCGTGGTTTGATGGCAAAACCGAACGGCGACATCATTGAACTTCCTGTCCGCTCAAACTTCAAGGAAGGTCTTTCCGTTATTGAATACTTCATTTCTTCAAACGGTGCTCGTAAGGGTCTTACCGATACTGCTTTGAAGACAGCTGACGCAGGTTACATGACCCGCCGTCTGGTTGATGTTGCACAGGACGTTGTTATCAACGAAGAAGACTGTGGTACAATCAACGGTCTGGACTACACAGCAATCAAGAACGGTGATGAAATCATCACACCGCTCAGAGACAGAATTGTGGGACACTTTACGATTGAACGCGTAGTGCACCCGGTTACTGGCGAACTGATTTGCGACGTAAATGAATATATTACAGAAGAACTGGCAGACCGCATTGATGAAGCAGGTGTGGAAAAAGTTAAGCTCCGCACTGTTCTTACCTGTGAAGCTGAACACGGTGTCTGTGTTAAGTGCTACGGCAAAAACCTTGCACGCAATAAACTGGTTGAAATTGGTGAGGCTGTCGGTGTTATCGCCGCTCAGTCAATCGGTCAGCCTGGTACACAGCTTACGATGCGTACCTTCCACGTTGGTGGTACCGCTTCTAAGGAAACTGAGGAAAACCGCATTCTGCTTAAGTACCCCATCATCGTCAATGAGATGGAAGGTACACATGTTGAAACAAGCGAAGGCTGGCTCTTTACCCGTAAGGGTACGATGACTGCAACCCGCATCATCGACACTCTGACACTGGAAAAAGGCGACAAGGCTGAAGTAAAGGACGGCGATCCTGTTCTGCGCGGTGCTACACTGATTACCCGTAAGGGTGGCGATGTTATCGCAAAAGAAAACGGACGCATTCTGGAAAAAGACGGTGTTCTCTATCTTATCAATGCAAAGCCCCAGGAAATCGAAATCTCCAACGGTTCAACGATTTTCGTAAAGGTTGGCGACATTGTAGAAACAGGCAAAGTTGTTGGTACATTCGATCCTTACTCAGAACCGATTATCGCTGAAGTTGAAGGATATGTTCACTTTGAAGACATCATCGCCGGTGCAACACTGGTTGAAGATATCGACCCGAATACAGGCAATGTTGAACGCAGTATCAGTGACCTGCACCTGGATACAAAGCAGCCGCGCATTCTGATTACCGATGAAGCCGGTAACGAACTCGGCGGTTACTATCTGCCGGCAGGCGCAGTTCTGACCGTAGAAGACAAACAGCATGTTGATGCAGGCGTAACCCTGGCAAAGATTGCTATGGCTGCCGCTAAGTCAAACGATATTACTGGTGGTCTTCCCCGTGTTTCTGAACTCTTTGAAGCCCGCAAGCCAAAGATTCCCTGCGTGCTTTCACAGATTGCCGGTACCGTTAAATTCGGTAAGATTACAAAAGGCAAGCGCTCTGTAATCGTAGAAGATGCTTATGGCAAGCAGTTTGAACATCTTGTTCCGATGACTCGCCGTCTGCTCGTTCGCGATGGAGACCGCATTAAGGCCGGCGAAGCTCTGTGTGACGGTTCTCCGGACGCACACGATATTCTGGCAATCCTTGGCGAAAACGCTCTGCAGAATTACCTTATGGATGAAATCCAGCAGGTTTACAATGCACAGGGTGTATCCATCGATGACAAGCACATCGGTGTTATCGTACGCCAGATGCTCCGCAAGGTTGAAATTGTGGCTGTTGGTGACTCACGCTTTATCTTTGGACAGCAGGTTGATAAATACCACTTCCATGAAGAGAATAAGCGCGTTATCGCAGAAGGTGGACAGCCCGCAGTTGCCCGCCCCATGTTCCAGGGTATCACAAAGGCTGCTCTGGCAACCGACTCCTTCATTTCTGCATCTTCCTTCCAGGAGACCACACGCGTTCTTACAAATGCGGCAATCTCCGGAGCAACGGACAGCCTGCATGGTCTGAAGGAAAACGTCATTATCGGTCACATGATTCCGGCCGGTACTGGTATCCGCAATTACCGCAATGTCAAACTCTTTGACCGTGGCGACAATGACCTGGATATCGAAATGGAAGAAATCCTTGAGCGCCGCCGTCAGGAACGCGAAGCCGAACTTGCTCTGGCCCGCGAACCTCTGGCAGACGCCTCATCCGCTCTGGCAGAAGGTGACGATCAATAAGATCTGAACTAAAAAACTCCAGTTGCCTGAAATCAGGTGACTGGAGTTTTTTTTGTTTGTGGCAGTTAAAAAAAATTTCTTCCATCTGTTAGTAATTATCGCTAATCCGCATAATCATCTGGGTTATAGGTTCTTTAATTGCAAGAGGAATTTTTTCCAGTTTTTCCAGAAGCTGCTGGTGCTTTTTGTACATTTCAATATTGTAAATTTTTATATCGGAGTCTGCATCGGAATTTCTGAAAGTTCCGTCTTTAGAGCGAATTTCCGTTAATTCTTCGCCTAATAAATATTCAATCGGTACATTCAGTACTTTTGAGATTCTGATGGCTGTGTCCGCCCCGGGCATACTGTCCCTTTCCAGTCCCAATCCAATTCCCTGATAGGTAATATTTGCCCTGAAGGCAAGCTCTTTTCTAGTCAGCCCCTGGTATTCCCTCTCTTTCTCTACGTTAGCCCAAAATCCCATAAAAATATTTTATTATAATAGTGTAATTATTTATTTGAAAAACTACTAAAGAAATGGTAAACTACCATAGTATATTTTATGGGAGCATTTATGAAAACAAAATATTTTTTGATGTCAAGTAAAAATCTTTTTCTGATGCTGATTATTTTTTCTCAAGCTGTTTTCTTTGTTCAGGCATCAGGTTCTCCCCAGGCACTGCTGGCGCTTGAAGGGAAGGGTGAAAAAGAATCGGTCTCCGAATCGGTTCAGCTTCTGGCTGATCCGACCCTTGCGATGTCAACTCCGAATTATCCGGTCACAGCGGGTGATGTCTATTCCCTTGTTTTTATGTCGGGTTCAACACCTGTCCGTTATACACTTCCTGTGGATACGAGCTATAAAATCAGGGTTGCCAATCTTGGTGTAATAAAATGCTCAGGATTTACTTACAATCAGCTCAAGTCTCAGGTGGAATATCTGATTGCGCAGAATTATCCCTTGTCAGGAACTCAGTTTGTCCTTACAAATCCGGCTGTTTTTCTTGTCAGTATTATGGGCGAGGTTAAAAAGGCGACGGAAGAAAAGGCATGGGCTCTGACCAGACTTTCTGCCTTTATCTCTCAGAATATGACGGAATATTCTTCTGTCAGAAAGGTTGCCGTTATCTCTGCGGATGGAAAAAAGAAAAACTTTGACTTGTACCGGGCCTGGAGATATGGAGATTTTTCACAGGATCCCTACCTGAGGCCGGATGATAAAATTGAGATTTGCCGGGCTGAAAGAAAGGTTACAATTGATGGTGCCGTTGAGCGTCCGGGGGTGTACGAACTTCTTCCGAATGAAAATCTTGACGAACTGATTGAATCTTATGCCTGCGGAGTGAAAAAAACGGCAAATCTTATGAATATCCGTCTTGTGAGAATTTCAGATGGTGATGAGAGGCTGGAAAAAGTCATCTATCTTTCTCAGCCTGACATAAAGAAGAATTTTGCACTTCTGGACAGGGACAAGATTTCCGTTTCCGACTGGAGTGAGTGGCAGCCTTTTATTGAATTAAAGGGAATTATAAAAAAGCCGCTTGTCACGGATTATGCCGCTGATGTAAAGGGAACTGAAAGCACTTCTTTCTATAAAACAAAAGTGAATTTTTATATCGGAGAGGATTATTCTTCTTTAATCCGCAGAATCAGGGATATGTTCACGCTCTTTTCAGATTTGCACGGGCTTTATGTTGAGAGAAATGGCCAGCAGATTCTTCTGGAGGCTGACAGAATCCTGCAGGATATGAATTTTACAAGTCCTTACAAGGTTGAAAAGAATGATGTTGTCATAGTTCCTTATCTTCCTTTCTTTGGAAATTGATTCTTCCCTTTTTTGGAGAATTTTATTGAATTTAATGTCTTTTCCTTGCATTTTATGTATGAATTCCCCTTGAATTCATTTTTTGAATTCAATACAATATTTAAACCTATCGCACTTTGGGTTTGGTGCGAGGAATTTGTCCGGAGTGCTGACCGGCAAACTAATAGGAGAACTAGGCGATGCCTACAATTAACCAACTTATTCGTAAAGGAAGACAGTCTCTTGCAAATCAGACAAAAGCTCCCGCGCTTGAGTCTTGCCCGCAGAAACGCGGTGTTTGCACACGTGTTATGACTGTTACTCCGAAAAAACCGAACTCTGCTCTCCGTAAGGTAGCTCGTGTTCGCTTGTCAAATGGAATTGAAGTGACTGCATACATTCCCGGTATCGGACACAACTTGCAGGAACACTCAGTTGTACTTATCCGTGGTGGTCGTGTAAAGGACCTCCCTGGTGTGCGCTATCACATCATCCGCGGTACAAAAGATGCACTTGGTGTAGACGGACGCAAACGCGCTCGCTCAAAGTACGGTGCAAAGAAGCCGAAGGCTTAAGTTTAGGATAATAGGAGAATACCATGGGAAGACATAAGAAATCCGTAAACCGTCCTATTGTACCTGATGCAAAATACAACAGCCCGGTTATCACAAAATTCGTCACACGCATGATGCTTGACGGAAAGAAAGATACTTGTACGAAAATTATTTACGAAGCTATGGATAAACTGAAGGAGAAGACAAATCAGGATCCTCTGGAAGTGTTCAACAAGGCTTTGGACAATGTAAAGCCGCTGGTAGAAGTAAAGAGCCGCCGCGTTGGTGGTGCTACCTACCAGGTACCGATTGAGATTCGTGACAGTCGTCGCGAAGCACTGGCAATGCGCTGGATTATCGCAGCAGCACGCAGCCGCTCAGGTCACGGTATGGCTGACACACTTGCTTCTGAACTGATTGATGCATTCAACAACACAGGTTCTGCATTCAAGAAGAAGGAAGATACCCACAAGATGGCAGAAGCAAACAAGGCTTTTGCTCACTACAGGTGGTAGTGAAGATTCGCAAAAACGTCCTGTTTTTGCGAACTTCGACAGAAACTGCGTTTCTGTCACCGCTACGAGCCCGCCATCCTTGGCGGGTTTTTGTTTTTGTGCCATGGCATTTTTTTCACTATTTTTTTCTGGAAAAATAACATTTTGTTAGACATTTCCTTGCAAATTCCCCTTGCACAATCTTTCAAAATTTTGTATAAATTAGTACGCTCTTTATCTTCGGGTAATCTGCGCTTTTTATTAGGGTTCTTTGATAGTCAGGCGGACGGGAGGATGTCCGGCATGCACCGTAAAGTTAGCCGCGGGTAAAATGGGGCGGTTTTCAGGTGAGTGCAGCCCTTGATTTGTAAGGTATCTGCCGTTGGCAGTATCTATATAAGACGATTGAGTCAAGGTGTTCCTGAATGTAAGCTGCTTTCAGTGGCTTACAGAGTTCCGGATGCTACATCAGTCGTCAGGATGAAATTGATGATGTTCGGTAGCAGGAACCAGGGTATTCCGAAAGAGATGGAATATCTTACTACTGCAAATCGTCTTTATTAGTTTCGTACATTAGTGTGTTGCGAATGAACTTTTTTCAGTGGAAAAGAGCTTCGTTCTGGCTTAAAGTGCATCACATATATATTTAAAATGCCGAAGTAAGGAAACTGTCGGCAAGGAGAAACAAACATGGCAAAGGAGAAGTTCAACAGAACTAAACCCCACATGAACGTTGGAACCATCGGTCACGTTGACCATGGTAAGACCACTCTGTCTGCTGCTATTACAATGCACTGTGCAAAGAAGTACGGCGACAAGGCTCTCAAGTATGACGAAATCGACAACGCGCCGGAAGAGAAGGCACGTGGTATTACTATCAACACTCGTCACTTGGAGTATCAGTCAGACAAGCGCCACTACGCACACATTGACTGCCCGGGTCACGCTGACTACATCAAGAACATGATTACTGGTGCTGCTCAGATGGACGGCGCTATTCTCGTTGTTTCTGCTCCGGACTCAGTTATGCCGCAGACACGCGAACACCTCTTGCTCGCTCGCCAGGTTGGTGTACCGAAGATTATCGTCTTCCTGAACAAGGTTGATCTGGTTGATGATCCTGACCTGCTCGAACTGGTTGTTGAAGAAGTAAAAGACACTATTAAGGAATACGGTTTCTCTGAAGATACACCGATTATCCAGGGTTCAGCATTCAAGGCTCTGGCTGATGGTGCAACTGCAGAAGATACAAAATGTATCGATGACCTGCTTGAGGCTATGGATACATGGTTCGACGATCCGAAACGTGACGAAGACAAGCCCTTCCTGATGCCGATCGAAGACATCTTCACTATTTCTGGTCGTGGTACTGTTGTTACTGGTCGTATCGAACGCGGTATCGTTAAGATGGCTGACGCTGTTGAAATCGTTGGTATCCGCCCGACACAGAGCACAACTGTTACTGGTATCGAAATGTTCCAGAAGACTCTGGATGAAGGTATGGCTGGCGATAACGTTGGTATCCTTCTCCGCGGTATTGAAAAGAAAGACGTTGAACGCGGTCAGGTTCTGGCAGCTCCGGGATCTATCCACCCGCACACAAAGTTCGAAGCACAGATCTACGTTCTGTCAAAGGATGAAGGTGGACGCCACAGCCCGTTCTTCTCAGGCTATCGTCCTCAGTTCTACTTCCGTACAACTGATATCACCGGTACTGTTGAACTGCCGGCTGGTACAGAAATGGTCAACCCGGGCGACAACACCAAGATTATTGGTATTCTGATTCACCCGATTGCTATGGATGAAGGTCTGAAACTGGCTATCCGCGAAGGTGGTCACACAATCGCTTCTGGTCAGGTTACTAAGATTATCGAATAGTTTTGGTAATGGATAAACGGGTACGGCTCCGGTTGTGCCCGTTTTGTTTCCTGGAGGAATATTTTAATGGCTAACGAAAAGATTCGTGTCAGACTTCGTGCTTATGACGTTGAACTGATCGATCAGAGTGCAAAAGCTATCGTGCAGACTGTTCAGAAAGCAGGTGCTAAGGTTTCAGGACCTATCCCGCTTCCGACAAGAATCAACAAAGTGACTGTTCTGCGCTCACCCCACGTCAATAAGAAGTCACGTGAGCAGTTTGAAATGAGAACACACAAAAGGTTGATTGACATCCTGAATCCTTCTACAGATGTAATGGATTCACTGATGAAGCTTGAACTGCCTGCCGGTGTGGATGTAGAAATTAAACAGTAAGATTGCGTTGCGTTGCAGCAGGTCTTGCTGAAATAAACAGTACGGTCCCCTATGGATCGGGGATGGCGGCTGAATAGGGAAAAGACTGTAAGGTCTTTTCTGTAGGAGAAAAATCAGAATGAAAGGTCTGATAGCAAAAAAAGTAGGAATGACACAGATTTTCGACGAAAACGGCAATCTGACACCAGTAACCGTGATCCACGTCGAGCCGAACACTGTTGTTGCTACAAAAACAAAGGAAACTAACGGATACGATGCTGTTGTTCTTGGTCTTGAAGATTTGAAAGAATCAAAAGTGAACAAGGCATACAAAGGTCAGTTCCCTGAAAACATTTCACCGAAGCGTCATCTGAAAGAATTCAGAGAATTCGAGAAAGAAGTTGCAGTTGGTGACCAGATTGGTCTTGAACTGTTTGAAAAAACATCTTTTGTTGATGTT
>ODAI012002414.1_pt1 | contig 10635 bp, 3 predicted proteins | sample 1539321 | NCBI WGS metagenome assembly ODAI01 (sample SAMN02144231, study PRJEB22623) | gut metagenome | biome: sheep rumen | host: Ovis aries | place: New Zealand | reverse complement strand
GACCGTCAGCTCGTCTCCCTGATAGTTGTCCCATGGCGATTTCTAGGAATTACGTCCTTTAATGTAATATAATTTGGACTTTTCGCCGATTTCACAACCGTCGAAGTATGCGCTCCAGCCATTCTCGCCGGTCTCCCTGGGACTGAAATCCTTGGTCGTGGGGATACCTTTGCGCAGGTTGCGGTCATCATCGTTCTCGTTGCAGCGCATATCGTTTGTCATCAGTTCCTTGAAGAATGTCGTAACGTCGATACGCATACGCTCGCTTGCAAGATAGTCAGCAGTCTCCTCGTTGAAATAAAGACAGCCCGAAATAGGGTAGATGTAGGCATTGTATACCTTCTTTACGTCTGCCGTCTTGATTTCTATGCCAGGTGATACCGGAGCACCATTCTCTGTATAGTCGCCATGACGTCCGTTGCTGAGAGTAGGTATGCGATTCAGCCACACTACGTTCTGGCGCCTGTCACCATATGTCCTGGAGGCTTCGTATGTCTTCAGGAGACGGCGCATGCCCATTGTCGTATAGTAGTCCATTACGGACGCTTTCTTTACCTTGTCGGTTATATTGTACCACAATTCGTTAAAGTGGATAACCAGCTTGTCGTTGGCAATACGTGCCGGCAACAGGTGGTATGTGACAAACTGGTTGAGGATGTTGCTGCTCTTCTTCAGGTCGTCAGCGTCAGTTCCTTCCGTGGCTCCTTCTGCCTTGTACAGACCGTTGTTCAATACATGGTTGTATACGGCTGCAACCACTTCATCCTGTGTGATGTCGTCGTCGATGACTATGCCTAATTGCTGTTCCCACCATTCATCAGGCTCGGCAAACAACGTAAAGCCTATGTAGCGACGAGTAGGTAGATATCCTGGCTTGCCTTCGGTGTTATGGTTGGGCAGATCCTTGATTGCCTGTGTCTGAATCTGGGTAAAGTAATATGTATCCTCGGTCTTGCTGAGCTCGTCTATCAAGCCACAGGCCTGAGCCAGGGCGGCATATACATAGTATCCTTTCTCTTTTTCCTCCAACACCTTCTCGAAGTATTGGCCCAGGCTTTCCGTACTGGGAGCTATTACCTGATGTACCTGATGTACACGTCCGTTGATTGCGTATACATCGTTGTTCTTGCCGTCAATGACAGCACCTTCTACGGTATATTTGCCGATTTCCTTCATCACGGCAGGGTCGGTTCCCTCTGGCCATGTGTAGTTCTCTGTCAGGGATACCTGTAGCTTGTTGTCAAGCATGTTGGGCAGGCCGATCATCTCGTTGCGCTCGGCGCGTTCGCCAAAATAACTTGTCTGATACGCCGTGTTGTCGTCGCCACCGTCGATGATTGAGTTTAGCACGACCTGCTCCTGTTTCTCCTTCAGGAGCTTCGGGTCAGCCAGGAACTCGGGAGCGTCCCATGATGGAACTGATATTTTCTTTTGCTTAACAAGTCCTTCAAGATATTCCTGGATGGCGTCGTTTGTAGGTGCAAAGCAGGTGTAGTTGCCGCGGGCAGACATCAACTGTGCTACGGTAGATGCCGACTGTTCGCTGATGGCTACCTTGTCCAGAAGCTTGAGATATTCCTTGTAGATGGTATCCTTTACTCCGTTTTCGTCTTCTTTCACCTGACTTTCCAGATAACTGAGAATCGTGTTCCCCTCGAATACGTAGCGTGAAGACTCATCGATATTCTCCGAGCAGTTCTGGAAGAGAACCGTAGCTGCCGTCAGAGGCAGAAGTAGAAACAACTTCTTGTACTTATTTGTTATTTTCATTGCTTAATCCTCCTCAATTATCTGTCATATTTAGATTTGTTCCAAATAGGATTCTGGGAAATCTTGTCTTGTGCATGGGCTGCACGATAAGCCTTAATTTCCATATAGTATATAGGACAATACAATCCCCACATGTTCACACAACGGTTACGAGCTGTCTCATATCCTGTAATGCCGTTCATGAACGTGTTGTACATCTTCACCATGCCCGGGTCCTCGTCCTTGGACGCATCGGACTCGTGCTTTACCGCACCTTCGTTGTTGCGCTCGGCCCAGCGGATCAGGTCAAACCAGCGCTTGCCTTCGCCCAAGAATTCAATCTTGCGCGTCTTCATTACGTTGGTAACCCAGTTGTCGGTATAGAAGTTAGTCTCGTAGCTCTTGAGCGGATCCCTGCTGAAGTCCTTTGACAGGTCATACTCTATCTCGCCGCCGTTCTGTACATCCACATACCAGCGCCTGTTGACCATGCGCAGGATTTTCTTGCACAGTTCCTCGTTGGCAGCCTTGTTCCATCCCAGTTCTCCCAGGCATGCGGCAGCTTCGGCTTCTATCAGTAATGCATCGCTCAGACGATATACAATCCAGTTGTTGTAGTCATCACTGCTTACACTCATCTCAATCTTGGCATCTGCCTTGCCGATATTTTCCGAGAAAACAGGTCTGGCATGCATCCATTTAAGACAGTACCAGTCCTGTGAGTTCTTTACACCATCTATGTTCTTCCATGCACTGAACCAGTGGCGCATGTCCTGACGGTTGTCTTCGCTGTACGAACTTACAAGATGTGCAGACTGGTTATATCCCCAGAACGAGTTGACTATGGTGTTCTTGCGGGCGTCTGTGCTGTTGAACTGGAGTTCAAAGAAACTCTCGTATGAGTTCTGACTGCCAAATATATCATTATAGGCCTTCATCTGTACGTTGCCGTGATGCGCCTCGTCCACAGTATTCTTGAGCATAAAGTCAAGTCCGGTACTGCGTCCGAACATAGGCGCGTTGACCCACGAGATATAACCGTCACGGCTGGCCATCGGTGAACTCTTCAACTCCTCGTCAAACTGATCTCCCAACTTGCAGATAGCCTTGTCGGCATATTCGATGGAAGAATTATAGAACGGGACCGGATCCTGCTTTGTCATAGACTCGTCCAATGCGGCGATGTCGGACTTCAGGACTTCGATTTCAGCTCTGATCTCCTCCAGGCGTGTATTGTAGCTTTCTATTTTCTGCGCATCTTGTTGGTCTTCAGGTTTTGCTTGTTCATCATTAAGGGCAGTCGTATATTTGTTGATGCTGTCCGTTTCGTTCTTTGTCAGTTTCGTCTCAAGCTTCGTCTTTGCATTCTTGACATCCTCGTATCCGGATTCTGTCATGCTTGCACGCCATAGATACATGTCGGCCAACAGGCAGTTGATGGTGCCGTTCGTGATCAGTCCCTTTGTATCCTGGGTGTTGGTAAAGCGGTTGCGTGCCTGATTCTCTATGCTCTTGACATCCTTGATTAGTTCGTCGATTATGGTCAGCGCAGGCATTTGTTGGAAGTACTCCACTTCTGTGTCACTTGTCACGACTTTGGTCGTATATGGTACATTCTTGAATGCACGTACAAGGTAGAAATACGAGAGGGCACGCATGGTTATCATCTCTGCCTTCATCTGTTTCCACTCAGCCGCAGTGAACTGTTTGTCTTTTTCCAGGACGTCACTGCCATGTTGGAGAACCTTGTTACAGTAACCGATTACGGAATACATTCCGCTCCAGTCGTAGATAGCCCAGGTAGTGTCAATGTCTGCCTGTATGATGTTCCTGTACAGGTTTCGGTTTCCCTGGTCGCTGCTGATCACTGTATTCTGCCTGTAGGCATCGCTGCGGAGGTCACCCCATATAATCATTTTCTCGACCTGGGACGCCAGTTGCTTGTATGTGGCATAGCGTACACCTTCCAGGTCTCGCTTGTCTTCCCAGAATGTTTCCTCGGTAATCTTGTCCTGAGGATATACTGTCAGGTAGTCGTTGCATGAGGCCAGGGCGACAGACAGCAAGACTGACAGGGATGATGCTTTTATAATATTATTAATTCTTTTCATCGTATTCGAGTATTAGAAACCAAGGTTTACACTACATGTAAATGATCTTGAACGTGGAACTTTTGCATAGTCGATTGCCGGGTTGAAGCCGTTTGCGTTGACCTCGGGGTCGACACCTGTATATTTGCTGAAGCATGCAATGTTGTTGATTGATGCAGACAGTCCCAGAACCTTGATGCCGCACTTCTTCAGGAAGTTGATCTTCTTTGGCTCAAAATCATACTTGAACTGAATATACTGTATACGCAGATAGTCTCCGCTTTCTACGTACCTGTCACTTGGCAGTGAATTGTAGCTGTGTACGCCTGTACCATAATAGTTCATGGCACGCGGCATCTCAGTTATATCACCGTTTTTGCGCCAACGCCATGTCGTAGCGTACGATTGGTTGTTGTTGTCAGCCATGCTCTCGTATGTGGCACGTGCATTGTTTACGACCTTGCTGCCTACACGGAAGTTCAGACCTACGTTCATGCTGAACCTGCCATAGAACAGCGTAAAGCCGCCACCGCCGTAGAACTTAGGATTGGAGTTGCCGAGGTAAACCATGTCGTAGCGGTCTATCTGACCGTCCTTGTTGACGTCCTCGTAAATAGCGTCGCCACCGCTGAATTGGTAGCGTGTGCCGCCGTCGTTGTTGTATACATAGTACATTGGCAGCGGGTTACCCTTCTGGTCAGTGAGCATGTTCCCGGCCTTGTCATAGGCGATAGGACAGGTATAGTTGCTCTCTCCTCGACGCTGTGCTGCTGCAGCCGTGTTGATGTCGTTGCCCCGGGCATCCTTACCTGTTGCAGTCCAGCCATTCTTGATCATGTCGTTAAACTCCAGGTAATTGCCTGCAGTCCTTGTCTCAGAGCCGTTTGTAAGGGTCTCGTTGTAGCCATAGCTTGTCCAGCTGCTCAGGTCATATCCATTGTGCTCGTAGTCATAGCGATATACTCCCTTGTAATGCAGTCCGTAGATTGAGCCCAGCGCATTGCCTATCTGTACGCGCCTGTTCCATGCCTGGTTTGTCGGCTGCCAGTTCTCGGCTCCGTTTACAGACTCCAGATACAGGGCGTTCATCTCCTCGATTTCGTTGAAGTTCTGTGAGAAGTTTACGCGGGCCTTCATGCTGAATTTGCCGACCTTGGCAAACTTGGCAGTAGAAATGTTGAGCTCCCATCCTTTGTTGTACATCTGTCCGCCGTTTATCTTGGCCAGGGAAGAGAAGCCGTTGGCACTTGGGATACGGATGCCGCTTATCAGCAGGTCCTTGGTGCGCTTGCCATATATCTCGAGTTCTGCCGTAATCAGGTTGTCAAACAATCCCAGATTGAAACCGAGATTCCAGATTGTACTTCTTTCCCATTTAATGCTCTGCAGGGAGAGGTTCTCTGGTACAATTACGTCGTGACCGTTGTATTTTCCTGACGAGCCATAGCGGTTATACTGGTTGTTGCTGCCGATGGCACTGTTTCCGTACATACCCCATGTAGGACGTATAGCCAGCATGGACAGCCATTTCTCAGACCACTTCATCCATTTCTCGTCTGATATGTTCCAACGTGCGGCAAAGTATGGGAAGGTTCCGTATTTGTTGCCAGCACCGAAATTAGTGCTTCCGTCAATACGTACGCTCACGTCCAGGTTGTATTTGGACTTGTACGAGTAATGAGCCTGGAAATAGAAACTTTGGCCGCGCCACGAGCCGTTTCCGGCACTTGCTCCGGTCAGCATGCCGTTAGAGGTCGGATCTGTAATTCCGTCGGGCAGGTTCCATTTTCCTACATATTGGCTGTTGCTGTTACCCGTAGACATCTCGAAACGAGCCAGGCCGCTCAGGCTGTGATCCTTGTTCTTGAATGCGCTGTAGAAACGCAGGTCATGACGTGTGGAGAACTGCAGAGACTTGTACTCGTTGTTTGAGACATAGTTTCGGTTGTTTGTCCCTAAGCCGCTGCCGTTGTCGCCGCCATATACCCATGGCATGTTAGTAAGGTAGGACGGTGTGAAAGACTCGTCACTGCTGTTGTATACATCCAGCTGTACGTCACCTACATAGTTCAGGCGCCACTGGTCGCTCTCCTTGCCCAGGAGCTTGTATTCAAGCGAGAATTGCGGATGCAGGTCGTAAGTCTTCTGGTTGGCCTCGCAATAGTTTGCATAGGCAATAGGGTTTCCGTTGCTGAACATGTCGCGTAGTTCCCACGAAGTATATTCACCATTGTTGTCAATACGTGTGGCAGAGCCCGAACCGATAGTCGCAGCGACGGGAAGCATGTTGAAATAGTTGTTTGTCTGTGCATAGACCTGATTTCCGAATTCATCAGTTTCACCGGTCTGCTGCCATTCGTAGATACTCATGTTCGGCATGGCCTTGTAAGCCTTTCCGTTGGCAGTGTTGGCAACGCTGTTGTTGTGACGCGTAGAGAATGTCAGAGGCATGTTTACGCTGAACTTTATACGGTCACTGATCCAGTAGTCGAGAGCCGTAGTAGTGCTGAATCGGTTGAAACTCTGGTTTATGTTGGTACCCTTGTTGGTGTCATATCCGGCACCGATGCGGAATGTCGCCTTCTCACCGCCGCCGGACAAGGTTACGTAGAAGTGATGTTCTGCGCCAAACTGCTGTACGGCGCCGATCCAGTCTGTGTTCTTGTTGAAGTTGTTGTAGATGTAGTCGTACTTGTTCTTTGGATATTCCAGTTCCGGAATTTCCGTGTCCCATCCATTCTTGGGATTGAACAGGGACTCCTTCATGTACATTGTATATTCGTCTCCGTTCAGCATCTTGTAGCCCCTCGGTTGCCATGTGCCGGTGAACTTGTAGTTGAACGTAACGCTGGTAGGACCTCTTTTACCACGTTTCAGCTTGATTTCAATTACGCCGTTGGAACCTTTTGCACCCCACTTGGCTGCAGCACCGTCCTTGAGTACCGTAATACTCTCGATGTCTTCGGGATTTACGTTCAGAAGCGTCGAGAACTGTTCCTCGTTGTCAAGGTTGCCGAAGTCCACGCCGTTCATTGCATCTTCGGGTAGCTCCTGGATATGGTCGTTTACGACAATCAGGGGCTGTCCGCTACCGGCGTTAAGAGTGGACGTACCACGCAGGCGCATGGTCGTACCTGCACCGGCGTTACCGGAGTTGGCGACAATGTCCAGACCGGCTATCTGTCCTTGCAGGGCCTCGTCTACGGAAGTAAATGCCAGACCGTCCAGTTCTGCCATGTCAAATTTCTGTACGGCACCGGAGAATTCACGTTCCGGAATGTCCAGTCCGGTAGTGGCAGCCATTTTCTTGGCCACAATCTTGACCTCGGTTATCGTCTTGGTGTTGTCTTGAAGCGTAATCTTGAAGACAGTCTTGCCTGCCAGTGGAATTACGGCCGTCTTCAGACCGATATAGGATACTACCAGGTTGTTCTTCCTGTCCTTGATGGTCATCGTAAAATTACCGTTAAAGTCGGTGACACAGGCGCTGACGGTACGGTTGTTCTTGTCGACCTCCTTTACATTTGCGCCGACCACAACGTCGATGGCATCCGATACGGTACCGGAAATTCGCGTCTGTGCGTACGTGGGTAGTGCCGTCATTGCTACACCCACAAGCAGAAACATTCTTATTATCTTATTCATGGCGATTGTATTTATCGGATTTTGAATTTCTCAATGTAGTTGCGCATTTTGGCTTTTGTCGAGAAATCTGGCCTCTCTGGCATCAGGTAGCCGTCAATCAGGTGGACGACGGCATAGTTGCTTCCGTCGACTGTGATGCCGTTTAGTGAAGTGGCTTTTCTTACAGCTTTGCTGCAACTGCGGTCACATGTCATTATGTTCTTTACGTCATGCATGGTACCATTGACCTCAACCTCGGACAAAGCCTCGTGGTATCCGGACTCTTTCTTGGTTGAGACGGACAGGACCTCGTTGCTTCGCTTTACGTATATCTTGGTGAAGGTGTTGTGCATGTTGTCAAAGCTGTTTGATATCATTTCGTATTGCCTGTCTGATTTGTCGGCAAAGACACTATTGTCGGCAAAATGCAGGCGGACGAAGTTAGTCAGCCATACGATATTTGCCTGGAGTCGCAGTGAATCCTCTTCATGTATCAGGTTTCCATCTTCGTCTTTGTCACAGTTGTCGAAGTCTGCGATGATATTCTCCCATTTAGGGAACTTGTGCTCCGTACCCTTTGCGTCAATGAAGCTGTACTCGTATGCCTTGTCCATCGCCTCGTTTGTAGGAGCAAATACCGTATAGTTGTAGTTCTGCCAGAAACTTACGTTGAAGTCTACACCGTTCTGATCCGTAAATGTCGAGTATTTGGCAATAGCCGCATTCAGCTGTTTCAGCTGTGACGGGTTGTTGATGTCATACTGGCTTTCGTCTACCAGGCCTGATTTCTTGATTACCTCGTCAAGGTCAATGCCCGGATGGTCACACACTTCGTAGAACTTCTGGTAGGGATTGTTCTCTGCCGCACCTTCCGCTTCAGACTGTTGGCTTCCGCTGAAGCCGCGCGGAACATTGGACAGCACGCTCCATACCGATCGGGCAGCAGGAATCAGCGGCGCATTCAGTGTGAACGTATATCCGTTCTTGTAGTCACCGGATTCCGTAACCTTTGCGCTCAGTACACCCTGGCTGCAGGCATTCTGATCGGCTTCGCTGCGTGCATCGAGATTGAGCTCGCGCTCGTTCTCAAGCTGGAAACCTCCCTGTGCGGCAACAACCTTGCCGTTTTCGCGAATGACCTTGATGCCCATGCCGTTCTTTGACTTGTAGAATTCATCCTCTGAGTCGTTGATGTATGGAACCAGGCGTCCGTTGCTGGTATAGTAGTCTTTACCCAGTTCTTCATGCACGATGGTGTTGTTTTCCAGCATCAGGCGCAGACGGTTTACGATCTCGGCCTGTGAGACCTGCTGCAGTGTCTGGTTATTGCCTATTTTGCCTGTGTTTACGTCGTAGTTTGCGAGTACGTACCATAGATTCCCCATTTCGTCCCTCTGGGTTTTTGACGTTCCGTTGACAAATGGGAAATTGCCTTTCCCCGTATACAGCATACGCATTACGCGCGCATTTCCGTTTGAGGAGAAACTCATGGGGTCGTAATTGTACTTCAGTGCATTGTCAGAAGGAAGGAAGAATGTAAAGCAGCTCTTCATAGCCTTGAGGTAAGCATAGTAGTTGATGCCCATTATGGCATTTCCTCCCAGGTCCTTGTCCGAATATATCGACCAATACATGATCTTGTTGTCGGAAGCCTTCTTGATAAATGCTGGGGTCGCAACACAGTCAAAGTCCGTCGGAGTATATACATTATTCATTATATACACAGGTCCGTTGCATGCCAGCTGAACCTTATGTATGTTACCTCCGTCGGCTTCCATCCTTGTGTCGACTTCACTGAATATGTCCTCCTGTGAATCAGCCTCGCTCAGTTTGAGCATCTTAGACGGAACAGACTCGACAAAACTCTTGAACATACATTGGTTTATGATCTTGGCCATGTTCGTCAGAGGAATCTGGTCGATGTCGTCAAACAGTTTGTTCAGTCCCTCCTCGTCCAGTCCGTATTCGGTCGGGTTAAACGGATTCTTGGTGTATTCGTCTATCAGTACGCGGCCACCGCCGTCCTGGAAGTATTTGATCATCATCTTGTCGCTCGGAACGAAGATTGCACCCATGTCCTGTGTTACTTCCTTGCCGTATGGATGGTATGCGTTCCATCCCGGGTCGAACTTCAGTATTGCAAGACCGTCGTTGGCAAAGATATTACCCTTCCAGTCTTTGCGTATCTCACGGTTGTACGACTTGGTCGAGCCATACGAGCGTTCCGAATAATAGCGCTTTACATATAGGGTGTCCGTCTCCTTGAATTCGGGGTGTAGCAGACGATACTGCCTTGCCAGTTCCGTACTGTGGAACGGTACGGAGAACCTCTCAAGTATATGGCTGAACACGTTGGTCTCTCCGTTTGTGCGGATTACCTCTGCCATGTTTGCCAGCGGAACCAGTGGCTTGGCGGTGAATTCGAGATAGCCGTTCTGGCACACGATGTCTGCGCTGTCAAGCTTTGCGTCATATACGTGGACGTCACCGGTAGAGCGTGTCTCTCCGTTCATCAGTATACGGAAGTCGTTGTCCGTAATCTGGTTCCTGGACATGTACTCGTTGGTAAAATGCATCATCATTGACTGAGAGCTGTCCTGCGACATGAGAATCTTGCTCTCAGGCGTGTACATCTCGCCGTTTCTGATTCTGGACCACTGGTCTGCTTCCGGGTAGTTGCTTTCTCCTATAGGCTGTTTCTGCTTTTCCTCAGACCACCTTGTCTTGAACAGGTCCGAAACGGCCAACAGCGCAATCGTGTCTGTCGGAGCTGCCTTGGTCGTATGGCGAAGAGTCTCGCCGCGTGTCGGATTGGTTCCGGTGCTGCTTGCCAGGTTTTCCATGACAATCGCATTAGGCAGCATGCTGGTGTTCAGCAGAAGCAGTTTTTGTGCTTTTGACAGATTCTCGTAACATGTTGCATTATGCCAAGGATTTGCAGCGGGCAGTTTTGCATTGTTCTCGAAAAATGCCTTCCAGGCATCATCGTTTGCGGCAAAGACGGTCCGGGAACCTGTCCGGGAGAGAATCTCCACAAGTTCGGGTGTCTCCCCCTCGTGCAATCCGGAGTTTAGTTCCGGATCTGCGATTAGTTTGAGGTAGTACTCATAGTTTTTGCTGTTTACGAGAGTCTCGTAGATGCTTTCGTTTAGGTACGAGGGCTTGGCCTCAT
>ODAI013474968.1_pt1 | contig 10636 bp, 8 predicted proteins | sample 1539321 | NCBI WGS metagenome assembly ODAI01 (sample SAMN02144231, study PRJEB22623) | gut metagenome | biome: sheep rumen | host: Ovis aries | place: New Zealand | reverse complement strand
AGTTGCTAACATGATAAAGAAATAAGATTCTGAAAAGCGTAAAGGAAAGAAAGGGTTTATATGAAAAAGAATAAGATTGTATCTGTATTCGCAGCCGCAGCACTTATGGTTTCAGCTATGCCCTTTGCAGGTATTTCTGCAAATGCCGCTGATACAGATGCCACAGGTAACACAAAGAATACAGCAATAGAAATTACTTTTGACGAAGTTGTAACAGGTGATATGTCAGGTCAAGGCTATGACAGCGATTCCGACTGGTATCTTTTTACACTGAAAGAACCAAGTAATGTCAATATCAATTGCGGCATTGGCGGAGGAATGTACTCATCAGTACAGATAATTGATGCACGCAATAATTCTGCTCTTTATTCAAAAAGTGCAAGCCGTTCCGGAGTTGATGAAACATATTACCTTACAACAGGTGATTATTACATTAATTTTCAGGATTTACACGGTGAAGCATTTGACTATGACATAAAGGTAACAGCTGAACCTTGTGGTTACAGCTTTGAAAGCGGTACAGCAAACAATTCAGTTACTGATGCACTTTCAGTTGATTTTGATACAAAGTACAATGCACAGCTTTCACAGAATGATGGCATTGACTACTACACTTTCACTCTCCCGAAAGATGCAAGAATAACATTTGACTTTGTTTCAGAAATCGGTGCGGCTGACTGGGCTCTCTATAATAATCAGGACGAACTCATAAAAGACGGCACATACACAAGAATAAACGAAAATGACGGAAGAATATCAAAGAAAAATTCCCTCATTCTTGAATCTGGAAAGTATACCGTTTCTGTTGCAAAAAACAGTAACTCGAAAACCTATGGTGCATATACTTTCAGTTTCGACTACCTCGAAAATTACAGTGATGTGTCCGCAAACGGAATAATCTCATTTGGTGATATAACAAAGGACGGCAAGGTTGATTCAGGTGATGCTTCAATAATTCTTTGCTTCTATGCTTACCGTGCAACAAATGGCAATGCGGAAGGTTCGGAAGCAGACCTTAATAAATGGGTAGCTGACAAGCTCGGCATATCCGAAGAATTTTAATTAAATCAATTATAAGAACCGTGGAGTTCTGAAAAGCGTAAAGGAAAGAAAGGGTTTATATGAAAAAGAATAAAATTGTATCCGTATCCGCAGCCGCAGCACTTATGGTTTCAGCTATGCCCTTTGCGAGTATTTCTGCAAATGCCGCTGATGATGACATCACAGGCAACACAATGCTCACTGCGGAGGAACTTACTTTAAATAAAGTAGTTTCAAGTGAGTCAACAGGCAGCCTTGACCATGACTGGTATGTTTTCACACTTACAGAGCCAAGCAAAATAAATATCATATGCCAGCATAATGCAGGCAATTATGAATTTTCTTTCAACGTTTATGATGAGAAGAATGACAACAGCATTGTTTATAAACCGTCAAGCAGTGTGAGGTCTGTAAATACTACATTATACCTCACAGCGGGTAATTATTACATTCACATTAATTCTTCTTATGGTTCGTTCAATTATGATATGAAAGTCACCTCAACTCCCTCTAATCTCAGCTTTGATGCAAGTGCTGAAAACAATACCATGACAGAGGCTATCCCTGTTGATTTCGATATGGACTACAATGCACAGATTTCTCAGAATGACAGCATTGACTACTATACCTTTGAACTCCCCAAAGAGGCAAGAGTTACTTTCAACTTTACAGGCGCACTTGACAATATTGACTGGAATCTCTATGACAATGAGGACGACCTCATAAAACACGGTATCTACCAGAAGGACAGCGAAAATGATACCAAGGTTTCAAAGAGAAAATCCCTTATCCTTAAAGAAGGCAAGTATACACTCTCACTCGAAAGCGATAAAAATTCTCCGTCATACGGTCAGTATTCTTTCAGCCTCAATGCTCTCGAAAATTACGGCGAAACAGCCGTAAACGGCATTATCTCATTCGGAGATATAAACAAGGACGGCAATGTTGATTCAAGTGATGCATCAGTTATCCTTTCTTATTACGCTTACCGCTCAACAAAAGGCACAGAGACAGATATGAACAAATGGGTAGCTGACAAGTTCGGCATATCCGAAGAATTTTAATTAAATCAATTATAAGAACCGTGGAGTTTTCTGCGGTTCTTTTTTATTTTTTTCATAAAACTCTTGCAGTATTTTGTGAAATATGTTATAATAGCCTTACTTGAATAAATTGCATGAGGTAAGATATATGAATAATAATATAAGCAAACTCGCCGAATCTATCGGAAAAGTTATTGTCGGCAAAGATGACACGGTCATAAAATTAATCGCATCTATGCTCTGCGAAGGTCATGTCCTCCTCGAAGATGTCCCCGGTGTAGGCAAAACTCAGCTTATTACAGCACTTTCACGCTCAATAGGCGGAAAATTCAACAGAATACAGCTTACACCCGATGTCATGCCCTCGGATATCGCAGGATTTACCATGCTTGACCCGAAAACAGGAGAATTTATATACCGTGACGGGGCTGTTATGTGTAACTTTCTGCTTGCGGACGAGATAAACCGTGCCTCCCCGAAAGTACAGTCCGCACTCCTCGAAGCTATGGAGGAAAGACAGATTTCGCTTGACGGTGTGACACATCATCTCCCTAAGCCTTTTCTTGTAATGGCTACGCAGAATCCTGTTGAAACATACGGAACTTTCCACCTCCCCGAAGCACAAATGGACAGATTCTTCATGAAACTTTCAATGGGATATCCCGATGCTGATGAGGAAGTCAAAATTCTTGAAAGAACTGAAATGCATAATCCTATAAACAATATCGAAACCCCTGTTATGACAGACAAGGATATCATAGATTTGCAGGCGGAAGTCAGAAAAATCCGTGTTACCGAGCAGGTAAAAAAATATATCGTAAATATAGTAGGTTCTACCCGCAGCGACAGAAACGTAACTCTCGGTATAAGCCCCCGTGGAAGTATTGCCCTCTATAAAGCCGCAAAAGCTTTCGCATTTATCTATGAAAGAGAATATGTTACCCCTGATGATGTCAAAATCGCCGCTGTTTCGGTACTTGCCCACAGAATAATTCTCTCTCCGCAGGGAAAAAGTGAGTTCGGTATTCCGGAAGAATATGTAAAACATATAATATCAGAAACTCCTGTTCCGTCAATGGGAAAATAATATGAAAGACAAAAAGAAAAAAAATAACTTTTCCATAAAGGGAAATGAATTTTCAGGCGGATTAAAAAGTATTGCCGCACTTGCAGCCGTTGCATATCTGTTATATATTTTTACTTTCTACATAGACGGCGAAATGGGAATGATTCTCATAGCATTTATGATTTTTGCCCCCGCAATATCATTTATAATGGCAATATATGCCAGAGACCGCATAAAAATAAGCTTTAACTGCGATGCATACGTAAAAAAGCACAGTACCCTCAAAGTTACGGTTACAGCAGAAAAAACAGGATTTTTCCCGCTTGCGGTAGTGGAAGTAAAACTTAAAGCCTCAGAAGTCTTTGAGGAAAACGATAAAATCTATCGTTTCTCAATGGTCGGAGAGGACAAAAAAACTTTTACCCTCGAATATAAGGCACAGACAGGCGGAAACGGTGAAATTTCAGTTGAAAATATATATTCCTGCGGATTTCTCGGATTCCTTAAATTTAAGGTGAATAATGTTTTACAGTCCGCAAGTATAGGCGTTATCCCCGAAATCCCCGAAATAAAAACTTCATCTCAGTTTTTCAGGAATATTGCAGATGTAGTTCTCACAAGCGATGAGGAAGAAGACAATGATACTATGATGCTTTTTTCATCAAATACTACTCCCGGCTATGAACACAGGGAATATGTCGCAGGCGACCCCTTAAAGCGTATCAACTGGAAATTGTCAACCAAAAAAGATAAATTAATGGTGCGGCTTGATGAGGCTGCCGCCTCCGCACAGCCTATGATATTGTTTGACCTTTTCAGGAAAAACGATTCAAAGCCCGATATGGCTATAATCAGCGAAGAAAGACTTATTCAGTCAGTTTTCGGACTCCTTTCGGCACTTGTCAGACAGGGTATAGCCTGTACATTTGTATATTACGGTTCAGGCGATGAAGTCATAAGCGAAAATATCGACAATCCCGACTACCCTGCACAGCTTTTGCTGAAAGTCCTCGCCGTAAAGGTAAAAACTGACAGGAGAATAAATACTGATGCACTTGATGATTCAATATGTGCCTGCATAATCGCATCAACAGATTTCGGAGAGGGAATTTCAGCTATAACAAAAAATATTGAAAGTCCCGATAATGTCAGCCTTATGGGTATATCCGCACAGCAGGAAAATCTTACGAATTTCCCTATGTGGTATCTTGACGGCGACAATAACTTCAAAATGGTGTGAGATATGAAAAAGAATTTAAAAGAATTTTTCCTCAGAACCCTTACAGACCCCGTACTCATATATATGACAGTCGTCATGATGTCAATTATGTATCACTACGGGGCAGCTATGACACCTGTATACGGAATACTCTCATATATAAGCGGCTGGGCGTTTTTCAGACTGTTTGAATATATGCAGAAACATAACCTCATAGGCGGTATCCTGTACATTATAACAGCTTTGTTTGTCGGCAGATTTTCAGGGTACTGCATCGAAGCAGGACGGGAAACATATCCTCTCACATGGGGCATATGGTTTCTGACACCGCAGGACGCACTTGATTACAGTTTCTGGTATACCTTTGCACTGTTTCTGCTGTTTGACATATTCATGGCATCTGTAATATATTACTTCACAAGAGTAAGATACAGAATATTCATGAATTTCATGATATTCATCATTCCTTTCGCAATATACGGTAAAGAATACGAAAAAATGCCGACCTATTTCATCATCTTAATGGCTCTGGGATATATACTCATAATGATATATATGCGCTCGCTTGATGAAACAAAGGGAGTAACTGTTGTGAATAAATCCGATACATGGCGTTCAGTGGCAGTATTTACCGTTATATTTGCAGTAATATCCTCAACTATCCCCAAGCCCGAAATAGAAGCCGACAGAACCGTTATAGAAACTCTCATCAATGCAGACCAGTTCACCGACCGACTTATCGCCATGCTGAATGTTTTCCGTGACGATACCGACGGAAGCCAGTTCAGAAGCACCGCAAGCGATATTCCTGTATATTATGTGAGTGCAGATGAATCCCTCAGACTTAAAACACTCACCTATACAAGCTATGACTTTTCAACGGATAAATGGTCAGCAGGTCAGCTCGATGAAAAAGACCACAGAATTACTCCCGATATGCCTATGGAAATGACAGGAAACGGCATATATGCAGAGGCTATCCTCAAAGCTGCACAGCTTGACAAGGACTTTGCAGAAAAATACAATATAGATATCAATACACAGCTCAAAATTCCGCAGAGTAAAAAAGTAAAGATATATTCAGCCGTCCAGAGCGGTAAATATGCCCCCGTCCCGCAGTCCTCACATACAATCACAAGGACAACCTATGCGGGAAGAATAGGTCTTACACCCACAGGTCTTATAAAATCTTTTGACGGAAGTTTCATGCAGACAAATACTTTTGACTATGAATACTATCCCGATATTTTCTTTGCAAATGATATCAATAAAAATTTTGTACATTCCCTTGAACGTGATGACTATTATGATATGACCATGCAGGCGGAAAGTATTCTCTCAGATGAATATGTACGCATTGTTGATGATGATTCCGAAAGTGACGAATATATTGAATATATCGGAAATCTTATGCTTGAAATGCAGTTCACTCAGGAATATTATGAAACATATTTAACCGATTATCTCGACTACGGCAATAACGAAAGAATTAAAAAATTCACCGAGGAATTAACTGCCGACTGTACGACAGAATACGAAAAAGCTTCAAAACTGCGCTGGTATTTTTACAATAATGGCTATACATATGATACATCTTTCAATACAAACGGCAAAAATGCCGAGGATTTCATTTTCGATACAAAAACAGGCGTTTGCTATGAGTATGCAACTGCCATGACACTTATGGCGAGAAGTATTGGTATTCCTGCGAGATACTGCGAGGGATTCAATATGCAGACGGAGTTCAAATCCGAAAACGCAAGAACTAACGGCTATGATATTGATTATGTCGTAACTGCTCAGGATGCTCACGGTTTCCCTGAACTTTATCTGAAAGGCTACGGCTGGCTTTCGTTTGAACCTACAATGTCGGATGCTCTCGCTCAGGAAGAATCAAGTGCTTCCGCAAATCTTTCAAGAGCAGGATTGTTTATGCTCATACTGGCATTGCTTACACTTGCAGGAATTTTGCTGTATCCTGCCATATCGCACAGGATATTCATAAAGAAAAATAATAAGCGTGACCCGAATAAAGCTGTATACATGATGATTCACCGCCTTTGCCGTCTTTATAACGTGACAGAGGGGAATACCGCCCGTGATGCCATGAAAATAATAAAGGATTTTTCAGGAGCGGATATTTCCGAATCTGTGCTTATGTTTGAAAGGGCAGAATATGGCGGAGAAAAACTTGACGAAAATTGCAGACAGAAATCTATGGAAGAATATATTGCCGCCTATGATGCTCTCAGACAGGCAAAGAAAGAGAATCGCAGGCGCAAAAAAGAAAAACGGAGGTAAATTTCCAATGCATTTATTTAAAAAATTTTTATCCGCTGCTGTATCGCTTATCATGATTGTGGGAGTTTTTACGGGTTCATTCAGCGGAATAACCGAAAGCACCATTACAGCAAGTGCGGACGAATCCGAAGAAATTGAAGAATCCAAAGACAATACCCCGAAAGAGGACTATCATCAGTGGAAACAGTTCGATGACCGCTGGGGAAATATGAGCCTCGGCGGAGGAACATACAACACCATGACCGCAATAGGCTGTCTTGTCGGTTCAATCTGTATAGCCGCTGTTGACTGCGGAGCTAAAAGCGTTGACAATTTCAGCCCTGCAACATTCATAAATCAAATGAACTCAGTCGGCGGATTCGGTTCATACGGTGAATTACTCAGCTATAAGCAGGTTTCACAGCTTATTCCGGGCTTTGAAGTTATTAACAACTACGGCTATAAATCATCAACTAAGGCAGGAAAAGCCGCCGAAATGAAATACTGGATGGATCAGGGATATTATATTATCTGCCATACAAAATATTACATGGACGCAAACGGTTACTGGCAGTCACATTTTGTATATATTGAAGATATAGACGGCGAATATGTCAAGATGAATGACCCCGGCTCGTGGAGTGAGGATATGTTCGGCACTTACTGGTATAAGTTTGCGGCTGATTATCTTGTTATAAAAGGACCTGATTCACCTGATACCTATACAGAACCGCCTGCATCATACGAGCCTGAAATTGCACTTGATTTGCTTTATTACCCGAACAAAACCGTTTACAGAATCGGTGAACCGCTTAACCTTGCGGGCGGTGTGGGAATCGTTACGGGAATAAACCCCGACAGCGGATATTACTGGATTCTCCATGCGGAAAATATGGGAAATGCCCATAGCTTTGCAACATATACCTCCGAATTTGACAGTTCAAAGGCAGGATATTACAATATATATTTCTGTGCGGAACTCTACGGATTGCAGGCTTGGCAGAGCATAGAAGTAGTTGTCCTCGATGAAAACGGAAATTATCCGCCAAGAGATGAAGAAATTACAGAAGAATCGGGCGAATCAGAAGAAACAACTCAGCCTGATGAAAATACAGAGGAAAATCCCCCTGTCACTTCAACAAGAAGAACAACTGAATATTCAGAAGAAACTACAACTACTGTTGCAGAGGAATATTATTTTTCAGGCGAGGGAGATTTGAACGTTTATTCCGCCCCCGACAATACAAATGAACCTGTCGCATCTATCCCGAACGGATATGTTTTCAAGGTTTTTGACATCTATGACGCTTATGGAAAAATATACCTTGAAGGAAATGAAGTGTGGGTTGATACAAGTATTCTCGATAAGGCTGACAATTCAGAATCCTACGAAAAAGGCGATATAAACAATGACGGAGTTATTGATATATGTGACCTTTCACTGCTGAATGACTACCTTGATTCACTTGGAAATTCTCCCGAAGAAATATCACTCCTGACTGTCGGACAGCTTGAAGCTGCTGATATAAATTCAGACGGAATTATCGACAAAAAAGACATTATCTCATATATAAGTGAGATTTGCATATGAGAAAGGATTAATTATGGAATGGACTGAACTTAATATTTACACAACTACCGAGGGAATTGAAATTGTCTGCTCAAAACTTATGGATATCGGCATAAAAGGCTTTTCAATAAAAGATGCGGAGGATTTTAAAGAGTTCCTCGAAAATAAAAACGGTCAGTGGGACTATATTGATGATGATTTAATGGGACTGTCCGAATGTGAAACCTGCATAACCGTATACCTCCCCAAAAATGAACAGGGTGCGGATATGCTCGTGAATATCAAGGCTATGCTGAAAGAACTCAAAAATTCAGATACGGAAAATATCTACGGCAGACTTGAAACAGATTTCAGCAGTATCCATGAGGAGGACTGGGCGAATAACTGGAAAAAATATTTCAAGCCCGTCAAAATAGGCGAAAAGCTCCTGATAAAACCTTCATGGGAAGAATATAACAACAACGATAACAGAATTATCCTCGAAATAGACCCCGCATCAAGTTTCGGCACAGGTCAGCACCATACCACAAGACTTTGCCTTGAACTCCTTGAAAAATGCATAAACAAAGGCGATAAAATCCTCGATATGGGCTGCGGAAGCGGTATACTCTCAATAGGTGCGCTTCTCCTCGGTGCGGAAAATGCCGTTGCTGTCGATATAGAGGAAAATGCCGCTGTTACCGCTCTCGAAAATGCTCAGAAAAATAATATTCCTGAAAGTAAATATCATACATATTTCGGAAATGTCCTCACAGATGAAAAATTCGCCGCAGAAATTGAAGCCGAATATGATATAATTACCGCAAATATCGTCGCAGATGTCCTCATAGCCATGAAAGACTATTTCAGACATTGCCTTAAAGACAAGGGTATTATCATAATATCAGGCATCATCGAGGAAAGAGCAGATGAGGTTATTTCAGCCTTTGAAGAAACAGGCTTCACAAAACAGTCCGTGAATATCAGGGAAGGCTGGGCGGCTGTTCAATTTGTAAAATAATTCTTACCATAATCCTTGACAAATTATAATAAATGTGTTATTATGTTATTGTCAGGTCTGTATCTTTTGCCTGAAAAGATATCAGTTTAAAATTTAAAATACAAGGAGATTGATAACAGTGGCTTTGTTTAAGAAAAAAAATAAGGAAAATAATGAGAAAGTTGAAAATAAATCAGCAGCAGTCGAAAATACAGACGAGCAGGTAGATGCCCTTAAAAATAAGGCTCTCGAATTGCTCAACGAAAAACTTAATGGTACTGTATACGATAACTGTATCATCATGAGAGGCGGCTATACAATAGATATTTCTATCGGCAGAAGAGATGTCAAGGAAGGTATTCTTCTCGTTCAGTTCGTTTTCATCGTGAGAAAAGACGATTTCGACGAACCGCTCATCGACCCCGTTGATGCTCAGGGCGTTAATATTGAAGCTGCCGCTAAAATGGCTGCGGAAATCTTCTACGGCAGCGTATGGCACCCCATAGAACAGGCTTCCCAGAAGAAGAATCCAATCCACGTTTCTGTAAATTACCTCATGCAACACTACGATTTTGATATGTACTGCCAGTCAGTTGTCAGAATAGGCGTTCCCGAAACTAAAAAACCCGTTATTCTCCTCAACTTCATAAAGTCTGAAATTCCCAAATACCTCGGTTCAAAAAAATATTACTGGATAAGAATTTATCTCGCTAAACTCAGAGACAAACGCATAATTGAAGTCCGTGTAAACGGCTCTGTATGCAACCAGCTTTCAAGATTCTTTGAGCCTTATATAGATACATGGGAGGAATCCGACAAGCTTATCTGCGAAAAACAGTACGGTTTCTTCGTTCAGCGTGAGGACGACCAGTGTCCCTTTGAGAAAAAACTCGTCACAGATGCCGCCAAAGCCGCTATCGAAATGATGGTCAAAATAAAAAGCCGTGAGGATTATGAGGCTATGGCTAAAAAACTTGACGAAATGACAGGCAATAAATCCGTTGCCGCTGAGGTAAGAATATTTATCCCCGAAATATTCGCTAAACTTACCCTCGGCTATCAGGAAGGCGACAGCCTCTTCGTTATACAGGACGATTCAAACATCGAAATAAAGAAAACTCAGCTCCGCTCATATTTCTATATTCAGCAGGTAGTTCTCGAATATTTCGCTACAAGACCCCCGAAGGAGGACGTTCAGCAAATCGTTGTCAACAGCGTTGCTTTCAGAGAACTCAAAAAAGCTAAAGAACAGGGTCACGAACCCAAAGACCTTTTCGTTCCCGGTACTTCTTTCAAAATCGGCGTAGAAAACTATAAAGTATGGTAATCGCATTTTCTTTCCGCCTTTTTTAAGGCGGAAAGAAAATTTTTTTCTGAAATCCCTTGACAAAACAATTATTATGTGTTAGAATATTATTGCCGCTTGTGAACAGGCTTT
>ODAI011315700.1_pt1 | contig 10636 bp, 3 predicted proteins | sample 1539321 | NCBI WGS metagenome assembly ODAI01 (sample SAMN02144231, study PRJEB22623) | gut metagenome | biome: sheep rumen | host: Ovis aries | place: New Zealand | reverse complement strand
TCGATCTCCCGGAGTTCAATCCGGAAGCCCCGCAGCTTGACCTGCTCGTCGAGCCGGCCGAGGAAATCGATATTGCCGTCCGGCAGAAATCTTGCCAGGTCGCCGCTCCGGTACATCCGCCCCCCGCAGAAGGGGTCCTCGGTGAACACCTCCGCCGTCAGGGCATCCCGGTGGAAATATCCCCTCGCCACCTGATTGCCGGCGATACAGAGTTCTCCGGGCACACCGATGCCGCACAGGGAAGTGCCGTTCAGGATGTAGACCCGGCTGCCGGGAACCGGTCGGCCGATGGGCACTCTGTCGGTGAGCGCGCTGTCACTTTCCCTCAGGACTTCTCCGTCACTGAACAGATAGCTGGCGGCGTTCACCGTCGTTTCGGTAGGCCCGTAGGTATTGAACACTTTCCGGCCCGGAGCCCAGGCCGACAGCAGCGCCCGGTCCGGAGCTTCTCCGCCGACATCCAGCAGGCGCAGCGAAGGAAATGCCTCCGGATCCAGCAGCCGGAGAAACGCCGGGGTCAGTGATGCCGCCGTAACATGATGCGCGAGGCAGTAAGCGGCCAGCTCCGCAGGATCCCGGGAAATATTCTCCGGAAGGAGGCACAGCGTGCCCCCCGCCGTCAGGATCTGAAAGATATCCCACACCGACTGGTCAAACACAAAGGAAGCAAAGGAGAGGACGGTATCCTCCGCCGTGAGCCCGTAGATCTTCTCATAGGCCAGAAGGAGGGAGGAAAGCTGCCGGTGTTCGACGACAACTCCCTTGGGCTCTCCCGTTGTGCCGGAGGTATAGATCATATAGGCCGCGGTCTGCGGGCAGACGGCTGTTCTCTCTCCGGAAACAGTGAGCCGCTGCGCCTCCTCCATGGTATAGGAAAACACCCGGACGGGCTGAGCCTCCAGGTAATCCGTGATTTTCCCCGCTTCTGCTCCGCAGCAGATCACCAGTGAAGGACGGCAGTCCTCCAGCAGGTAACGGATGCGCTCCTCCGGATAGGCAGGAGAAACGGGTACATACGTATATCCCGCCTCCAGGATGGCCCAGAGGCAGACGATCATCGCCGGTCCCCGCTCCGCAATCAGGGCAACCCGCCTCTCCGGGTCCTCATGGTCCGCGGACGTCTCCCCGTCAGCAGAGACCATGGAGCGGATCCGCCCGGACAGAGTCTGCGACCGCTCCCACAACTGCCGGTACGTGAGGGATTCGTCCCCGTACACCAGGGCGGTTTTGTCCGGATTCTCCCGCACTCTTTTCTCCAGGAGCTCCACCACGGTTTCCGGCTCCCGGTCGGAGCCGAAGGTGATCTGTTCCGGCTGAAACCCGTTTAACAGCAGATCTCTCTCCTCATCCCCCAACATGTTCAGGTCTGAGAGCAGGCAGTCGCCGCCCGCCAGGCAGGACCTGATCAGGACCTCATAGTGACGGGCGAGAGTTGAGACCGTATCTTCCGCGTACAGCGACGCATCGTATTCAAATTCGCAGGTATAGCGGTTCTGCCGCTTTTCGGTTTCCAGCGTCAGGTCGTACATGGCCCGGTCTCCGGCGGGAAACTCCATCCATGACCGGCTCCCTCCGAGATCCGGCAGGCTCCGGTCCATGCTCTGCATGACAAAAAGCACGTCAAACAGCAGGCGGCCGTGGGAAGTGCGGGAATATCCGCCGGCCGCTTCAAACTCCCGGGCAACCGTCTCCAGGGGAACCGCCTGGCTCTCCATCGCGGTGAGCACAGCCGAGGAAACCGTATTGAGATAAGCGGAAAGCGGGCGGTCCGCCCGTGCCCTAAGAAAGAGGGGAACCGTATTGACAAACATCCCCTGGAGTCTGCCGGACTCCGGCACCTCTCTCCCGTCCATGACGGTGCCGAGGATGATCTTCTCCTGACGCCCGCAGCGGCTGAGGAGGATGCCGAAGACCGCGAGCAGGAACATATAGGGTGTGATGTTGTTCCTCCGGCAGAACAGGTCAATCTCCCCCGACAGCTCTTCCGAAAATGTCGTGCAGATCCGCCCCGCTCTTCTCTCCCCGGTCATCCGGCCGTCGGCAGGCAGGCGGAGCTCTTCGCCCTCCGTATAGTCGGCAAACATCCCGCGCCAGTTCTCCAGCCACCGCTCCCGGAAGGAGCCGGCGAGCAGCCGCCGTTCATAATCGGCAATTTCCTTCTGATGAACCGGGAGAGGCGGCAGACTTTCGCCATTGTACAGGGACGCAAATTCCCGGGCAAAGAGCACATTGCTTCTGCCGTCGCTGATGATATGGTGCCAGCGGAAGGACAGCTTTTTCTCCCCGCAGCTCCAGGCAAACAGCGGAGCGGCATCGAGCCGGAAACTCTCCGGCAGCACGTTCTTTTCGGTCCGGCTGACGGCCTCCCCGATCCAGTCCGCATCCGGCGGGAGGATTCTCTGTGCCAGGACCTGGTTCTCCCGCAGGAAGAAACCTGTCCGGAGGCTTTCATGCCGGACAAAGAGCTTCCTTAGCACCTCTTTTACCCGTTCTGCGTCGAACCGGCCCTCTGTCTCCACCGTGAGATCCAGCAGATAGACGGGGTCCTCGTCCCCCAGCATCTTCTGCGCCGTATAGATTCTCTCCTGCGCCGCGCTCACCGGGTAATCTTCCCCGGACGGAAGCGGCCGGACCAGGGGGAGGGATTCCCCTCTGAGCTCATCGATCCGCTGGGCAAGCTGCCGGAGGACAGGATATTCCAGGATGTCCTTCACCGTGATCCGCACGGAGAAGACTTCGTAGATCTCGAAGAGAAGAGCCGCCGCCGTGATGGAGTTTCCTCCCAGGTGATAGTAATTATCCTCTCTGCCTACCCCCTCTGTCTCAAGGACCTCCGACATCAGCCGTGCCAGCTGTTTCTCCGTATCGGTGACCGGTTCTTCACCGCCGCGGCTCCCGGCCGCAGGGGCAGGGAGAGGGAGTCTCTTCCGGTCCACCTTCCCGTTGGTCGTCAGAGGAAATTCCTTCATATGAACGAAGAAGGAGGGAACCATGTAGGAGGGCTTCTCCTGCTCCACGCAGGCGCGGAGCAGGCTCTCGTCCACCGGCTCATCCGCCAGATAATAGGCGGTCAGGACCTTCTGGTTCCCGATGACGGGGGCTTCCACCACCACGTCCCGGATCTCTTCCCGGCGCTGGAGAAGCGCTTCAATCTCTGCCGGTTCGATCCGGAAGCCGCGGATCTTGACCTGCCGGTCCATCCTCCCCAGGTACTCCAGGATACGGCCGGACTCTTCGTTTCCGCCGCCATTTTCCCCGGAGCGCACCACATAGCGGGCCAGGTCTCCGGTATGGTACAGGACCTGGCAGGAAGGATCCTTCGAGAAGGGATTGGGGGTGAAGACCTGCTCCGTAAGCCCGGGATGATTCAGATATCCCTTTGCCACATGGGGGCCGGCGATGCAGAGTTCCCCCGGCTCTCCGTCCGGAACCCTCTTCCCCTCTTGATCGACGATATAGATATCCACCTCCGACAGAGGGTATCCGATCGGAACATTTTCCGGGTACTCTCTGCACACGGGAAATATGGTGACATAGATGCAGCACTCCGTCGGACCGTACCCGTTGTGCAGCGCAAAGTTCCGGGGCGGACACACGGCTTTTAACGCCTCTCCCGCCACAGTCAGGTGCTTCAGTGTCTTTGTCTTATCCCCCATCAGCAGAGCAAACTGCCTTCCCATCTGTGTGGTTATGCTGCAGTGGGTGATCCCGTTCTCATCAAAATACTGTTTTAAGGCGAGCAGGTCGGACCGGATGTCCTCCGGAACAATATGAACGGAAGCGCCGGCGAGCAGAGGCACCAGCAGGTCCTCCATGGACACATCGAAGACAAAGCTGACGTATTCCGCCACTTTGCTGGTCCCGTCCATGTGATAATAGGGAATGGCCCAGTCCGCAAAGGATATGATGTTGCCGTGGGTAAGAAGGATTCCCTTGGGATTTCCGGTAGAACCGGACGTGTACAGGATCACGAAGATGTCATCCGGGCGGATCACGCACCGGAGCGGCTCTTCCGGCTCCGGCAGGGAGCCGATATCCTCCATGAACAGCAGGGAATTCCGATACTTCGCAGGAAGGTCCTCCAGGAGAGGCTGATACTCCTTTGCCGTGATCACCAGGGCGGCATCCGCATCCTCAATCATGGCATGGATCCTTTTTACCGGATGGGAGGCATCCAGAGGCTCATAGGCAGCGCCTGTCTTCAATATACCCAGCGCGGCGATTGCCATGAACTCACAGCGGGGAACCAGAACCGATACCACCGATCCCGGGCCGATCCCCCTGCCCTTCAGGAAGGAGGCCAGCCGGTCCGTGAGGAGATCAAGCTCCCTGTAGGTATACCGGCTGTCTTCGTAATGAAGGGCGGCATGGTCGGGGAACCGCCTCGCCGCTTCTCTGAACCGATCTATAAAAAGTGTCTTCTCCATAGGTAAATCCTTACTGTCTGTTTATTTCTCGTCTCTGAATACCTGATCAACCATCTGCAGGTCCTCAAAATTCAGCGTAAATCCGATCCTGTCCGCCGTCGTATAGTTTACGCCGATCTTCGGCGTCGACTCGCAGACCATGTTCAGTTCGTCAAAGGGAACATTCTCCTTGAGATAACTCTCCAGCTGGGTGAAGAGGTGGAACCCAATCTCCTCGGAATCCGTCAGGGTGACGCCGAACAGGGCGCCGTAGGGCAGGGGAAAGAAATCGTCCTGGGCCAGGGTTTTGATCTTCTCCGGCAGGATGGCGTCCTCCAGGAGATCCGGGAGGGCTGTTTCATAGTCAATCGGAGAGGTCGTGATATAGAGGCAGTCCATCCCCTGGTCGATGAGCCTGCGCCACGCGGCCTTCAGATCCTCGTAATAGCGGGCCTCGTCCGCCTCGTCCACCGGTTCCTTCACATGCTCGTAGACGGTCTGGAAGCCCAGCTCTGCGGCCTTCTTTTCCACGTCGGGTATGGCGGCCCGGAGCCGGCCCTCCCCGGTGTCCTCGAAGACCACGCCGAGCTTCGTAAACTGAAGAAATTTATACCCTGCCTCCAGCTGTCTCAGATAAGGGGTGGTGTCCACAATGGCGTAGGCGTTCTCCACGGTGCGCTCGGTCGGACTTTTTACGATCCCGGAGGCGATGGGATCCGCCGCGTAAACCGACATAAACAAATCATCGGTCTGATGCTCCAGGAGATAGACCGCCGGCGCGGTACCCATGGCCAGGATCAGGTCCGTATCGTCACGGCTTACCATGGAATCGTACTCCGATTCCTCCATCGAGCTCATGTCAAAGAAGGCCTCTCTCACGAACTGATAGGCGCCCCCTTCGGCATTTGCATCGCAGATGTCATTCCACAGCTTCAGGGTATCCCCGTCGGTGTACTTCTGTTCAAAATTTACGTCTTTATAGTTTTCCGCAAAATCCGGTGAGATGCTGCCCTCCCCGGCCAGCTCTCTGGCAAAGCACAGGAGAACCTGGGCAAAGGAGCCGTTGTCGATCACTTCGGCATAGCCGATACGGAGCTGTCCGGGAGCTGCCGCTTCCTCCGCGGCGAGAGGCCGCGAGGGCGCCGAAACCAGGCAGGTCAGGGCACAGAACAGAACGGCCAGCCGGATTGCGAACCTTTTTCCCTTCATGCCGACACCTCCTTCTTTCCGCCTTTTCCGCGCACAAACAGAAGCTGGAATCCCATATAGAAGAGAAAACCGACGGTCAGAATCCCCACGATAACCTTTGTGGCTCCTGCTGCACCGTGTCCGAGCTGTGACGTAATGGCAACCGGGCCGATGACCAGCCCCAGTTTTCCGAAGAGCATCTGAAGCAGGGTGCACTTTTCCGTGCTCGTCCCCTCCACATGGTCCAGCGCCAGATCCATGGCCACCATGCCGAAACAGTCCCATACACTGGTAAGAACCAGGGCCAGGAGAGCGGCCCACACGCTGGAGGTGAAGGCGAAGATGCCTATACTGACCGTCTGCAGGGCCATATAGAGAATGATCAGAATCCGCGGGGACATTTTCTTTAACGCCCAGTCGGAGATCGGATCCGTCAGGTAGGCAATGATGATGAAGTTGATCATCAGAAAACCGGATACCATGGAGTTGGAGAAGCCCGCCTCATCCCCGAAGAGCGGGAAGGTATATCCGACAAAAAGCGTCGCGATATAGAGAGGCAGAACCACACAGACCATGAAGACCAGGATCTGCGGTCTGGCCAGCTCCTTCAGGGCGAGAAGGAAGGACATCTTCTCCGTATTTTCCTGTTTTCTGGGGAAGCCGGCGAACCAGATCAGGAAGAGGCAGACGATTCCCAGAGCCGCTCCGGTCATAAATACCGCAGCATAGGAGGCGGCATCGGCCAGGAGACCGCCGATGACGACGCCGCAGCTGACGCCCAGGTTGATGGCTGCCATGTACTCCACCAGCAGCTTTGTATGAATCTCCGGATCGGTCTGGGCCGAAGCATACAGGCGGATGGAATTGATGATGATGCCGTCGCAGAAGCCGAAGACAAACCTTGCGGCGATCAGCACCGGAAGGTTGGGTGCCAGGGCGCAGAGGATATAACCGAGAATTCCCATGACGATACCCGCTGTCAGCATCCGCTTCATCCCGAAGCGCCGGATGAGCGAGCTGGCACCGAGGAGTCCGATCAGCACTGCCGCGGAGAACATGGTGTTCGGCATGCCGCTTAGAAAGGACAGGGAGTCCGGCAGATTCATCGCGGAAAACATCCTGGCGGACAGGACGGAGAAAAAGCCCATGTCCAGAGAAAAAGCGACCCCTTCCACGAAAACAAAGAGGCGGAAGCCGGGCAGATATAGTTCGCCCTCCTTTCGGGTATCCTTCAGCTCCAGATGCTTTGTCAGGAAATTCACGGTTTCCAGGCTGATGAATACGATAATCAGGATCAGGATCAGCGAATCGATGATGTGATTTCTGCGCATGCTGCTGATCTGACTCTGGTTATAATAGCAGGTCAGACGGACCGGTTCCTCTTCTCTCCCCGTTATGGCCAGCTCGTATTCCGCCGTATTATTCCGGGTCCCGGATGTGCGCTCCCCGATCGAGAGGTTGGACAGCTCATCGATATCGGAGACGAGGTGTTCGAGATAGCTGTCGAGCCCGTTTATCTCCGCGTAAGTCACGCCCTTGCCGATGACGGTATTGATATCGGTTTCCACGATGCGGGCGGCCGCCCGGGACACCATCTCCACGGAATTCCGGTAGGAGCTGTCCATGTACCGCATGGAGAGGCCTCCCAGCACAGACTGGGCGAGAATCAGGATCGCAATGGCGGTAAACCGCATTCGCTTTACGGAGATCCCCTCTCTCCCCGAAGGGATAAACGCGATAATCGTCACGAGAAACAGACCCGCAAGGACGAACAGGCCCACATGAAGCAGATACCGTATATACACTTCCGTGGACTCCCGCACTGCGGAGATATCCAGCTTCAGCACCAGCGTGCCGGCATCGAAGGGCACGAAGGAATAGATGCTGTCCGGCTTCATCACATATTCCTCCCCGGCGCCGCTCTGACGAACCGCTTCCGTGATCTCCCCGCAGGCCGTGATCCGTTTTCCCGTCAGATCCGTGACTTCAATTCCCCGGATATCCTCCGAGAGGGACATGGTTTCCTGCAGGAGATCCTCCAGCCCGTAGTACTTATCCAGCGGCTTCCCGAAGCTTAGGGCATAGTTCATCTTCCGGACCGCACTCGTCGTGTTGAGGAGACTGATATGCACGTAAGTGTCTGCCTGCATCTTCCGGAATGACATGGTCATCAGGGCAGAGGAAAACAGCGCCAGCGCCAGTCCCATGAGCATAACCGTAAGAATACATCGTTTTTTACTGATTTTCATCGCGTTGCCCGAGTCCCCCTTTCCCCGGCAGGATTGACGTACACACGAACACATTATAGTACGATTCCCAACGGCTGTCCAATAAAAACGGCCCCCTGAACGGGGGCCGTTTTTGTAATTCGGCAATCAGAGATTATTTCTTTCCCGCCTGAATCGCCGCGACCAGGGCTTTCAGATTCGGATTGGTTCTCTTCACCTTCTCCATGGTCTGCAGCTGAATCATGCCGTCGTACATCTCATGGGTCAGCACATAGAACTGATCGTTCTCCACGGCCTCGAAGACCTTCGCGCCGAAGCCCTCCAGCGGGAAGCCGGTCTCGATGACGTGCTTCGCCTCGGCCTGTCCTCTGGCGAACTCCTCGCTCTGATAGTAGGGATCCTTCTCATCCCTGAACCGCTCGGGACGGTACCACTCGGAGTGATCCAGATTCGTCTGCACATAGCCGGGGCAGAAGATGCCCATGGCGATGTCGGCGCCCATGGCCTGCAGCTCGTAGTTAGTGGACTCCGCCAGAGCCACTGCCGCGTGCTTGGTGGTGTAGTAGGGGACCATGCCGACGAAATTGAGAACGCCGGCCACGGAGCAGGTGTTCATGATGTTGCAGTGGGTTCCCTGCTTGATCATGATCGGAATCACCTGGCGCATGAAATAGATATGGGACATCAGGTTCGTCTGTACGATCCACTCCCAGTCGCGCAGCGGCAGGTTGATGCCGTTGCCGGGAACGGCTACGCCGGCGTTATTCATCAGCAGATCGATCTGGCCGTATCTTTCCATGACGGCAGCCACGACCTTCTCTGTCTCCTCGTAGATTCCCACATCGGCGGTGATGGTGAAGATGTCCTCAGCCCCCAGCTCCTTCGCCTCGGGAACCACCGTCTCCAGCTCCTCACCCATGATATCCACAGCCGCGATCTTCATACCGCGCTGTGCGGCCTGCTTGACAAACTCCCTGCCGAAGCCGTAGGCTGCGCCGGTAATCAGTGCTACTTTCCCCTTAAATTCCTTCATGATATCTCCTCCTTAATATTTATTTCCGTCCGACCTCCATGAAGGTGGTGCGGTCATACCATGCCGGCAGAATCATCGGCATCAGCTCGTCGGGGTTCACGTCCTCCAGGTGCTGCAGTGCCGTGATCAGCAGGTTGTTCTCGGCATAGGCGCCGCCCACGATGGTGTTGATCGGCAGGCAGCCCCAGGGATCATCCAGGCTGGAGTTCAGTTCCAGCTTGGTGACATAGCCGGGTGTCCAGGAGTCATAGGTGTAGTTGACGATGTTGCGGATCAGGCAGGTGTTGGTGAAGCGCCACTTGCCGTTCTCATCCGGCAGACGGTCGAAGTGGAAGTAATATCCGCTTCCGGCGGTCTTCTTGCCGGCGGCGGGAGCCTGATACAGCATGTGCGTCATGGGATGGTTGTAGGCCCCCAGCGTCATCTCGACATTGACGATCTGCGCGCCGCGGCGCACCACGCCCACGCTGACCTTCCCGTCGTTCTTGCGGATCACGAACTCCGCATCCAGCTTCTTCGGGATGGCGGAATTGTCACGTCCCAGCTGCGTCGCCATCTCAGCGCCCTGGCCGCCCAGCAGCAGGGAGATGGGATACATGCCCAGCTGTCCCTTGTAGGTGCAGTACACGCCCAGGATGGTCTCATAGTAATTGTCCGCGAAGGTAGGGTTCTTGATGTGGCAGACAGACAGCGTCACCACGGGGATCGAGAACGGCTCCAGCGGAGCGGGCAGAATCTTGCGGATGGCTTCGGGCTGCGTCAGATAGGCGAGATAGATGCCCTCCTGGCCGCGCATATCGGAGATCTTCGCGAAGTTCGCCATCTCCTCCTTCGGGATCACGAAGCTGGGTTCGGGTTTTTTGAACAGAGACAGTCCCAGTTCGTAAGCGCCGTGGGTCGCGGGGGCGATCACGCCGTCCTTCACGGCGGATCCCACCAGATGAACCTCGATGCCCTTCTCTTCCAGAGCGGCCTTCAGGCTCTGATCCGGCCGGTATCCCAGGGAGAGAACCACGGCATCGGCCGTCACCTTCTTGTCCTCCTGGGTATCCACATTGGTCACCACTACGCCGTCGGGGGTAATCTCCTTCAGAGCATGACCCAGCTCCCAGGTGATCTGCATCTTATTCAGACGGGACATGATGTCCGCCACGTTGGTCTTGTAGGCATTTGTTCCGGCCTGCTTCAGCATATCGATAAAGGTGACCCTGCAGCCTCTGGCCCCAAGAAATTCACCGGCCTCCAGACCGGTCAGGCCCGCGCCGACCATGGCCACGTTCTTGCCGTCCAGGTTCACCTTGCCCGTCAGCACCTGCTCGATGGTGCAGACATTTTCTCCGTGCACGCCGGGGATGGACTTCGGGATGATGGAGACGGAACCGGTGGCGAGAACCACGGCATCGGGCTCCAGCGCCGCGATCTCATCGGCAGTGGCCTCTTTGCCCAGCTGTACGTCCACGCCCAGGCGCTGCAGCTCGCCGCCGTAGTAGTCGGCGATCCACTGCATTCTCTCCTTCAGCGGCGGCTTCTTCGCCAGGTTGACCGTGCCGCCCAGCTCGTTCTGACGGTCGATCAGGGTGACCTTCACGCCGCGCAGCGCCAGGGTTCTGGCTGCCGCCATGCCGCCGGGGCCGCCGCCCACGACAACCGCCTTGTGACCTGCGGTATCCGGTTCCGGCTCGCCCAGACGGTACTCGTTACAGGTTCTCGGATTCACCGCGCACTCCAGCGGCAGGGCCCGGGGATTCAGGCCCCACAGGGGGCCCGAGCCAGCGCGGCAG
>ODAI011149323.1_pt1 | contig 10636 bp, 9 predicted proteins | sample 1539321 | NCBI WGS metagenome assembly ODAI01 (sample SAMN02144231, study PRJEB22623) | gut metagenome | biome: sheep rumen | host: Ovis aries | place: New Zealand | reverse complement strand
TCGTAACGGAAGTCCCTATGCCAAGTGCTTTTTTTGCGGTTTCCAGAGCCTTTTCGCGCATTCCCTTCTCAAGCCCTTGTGCCATTCCCTTCTCAAGACCTTGTGCCATTCCCTTCTCAAGTCCTTTTTTCAGACCCTGCTCAAGTCCTGCAATCCTCGCGGCATTCAGACCGGAGCGGTAATCACGTTCGGCAAGTTCCTGACGGTACTGTGCTATCCACAAATCGCGGTTGGCACTGATATTCGAAAGCGATTTTTGTGCGTTCATGATTCCATCCTCCTTTTCCGCAAGGTTGTGAATCAAAGTCTGCTTTGTGGGATTGTCGGCATCCTTCAAAAACAGAGCCCAGTTTTCAAGCATTGAGTTGGATTCAAGAGTCTGCTCCAGAGACGTGACTTTTGGCAGCTCTATGAAAATCACATTCAGGGAATTGGAAAGCTCCACTCCGTCCTTTGTCCGCATCGCGAACCGGTTTATGGCATTTTTTCCCTTGGGCGTGTAATTGAAGTTGAGGACCGTAATCTGATATACGATCGGTGCGTTTTCCCAGTCATCACCTTTTGCAAGGTATGTGGTCTCAAGCCGTGAAACCTGATATTCAGCCCTCTTCCCGTAATCGTACTCCTGATTGAAGGACTGCATTTCAATCTCCGCAATCCGTCCGTCCTCAAGCTCGCAGCTTATGTCGTAGCTCACTCCCCTTTGTCCCAAAAACAAAATTGGCGCGTCGTTTTGAGTCAGCTCGTAGGACTTGATTTTCATCTCAATGGCAGCCTCAAGAAACGAATGCAACGCAGCCTCAGATTCAGGAGTCGGTTGCGTAAAAAGAGCCTTGAACGTGCTGTCAATCCTCGGATTTAGGAGCGCACCATGCTCCATTTGAGAAAGATAGTCCTTTTGGCTTCTCAAAAAATTCTCTTCCATATATTCAGTATAACATTATTTCTTAAATTTGGGTAGTGGGCCGGTGCAAAAATTGTGGAGCGGCGGTTGCGAAATCAATTTTTCGGAATCAACTTTCAGTACTTTCAGTAATAGACAATCTTAGACGACGGACCATTTCTTTTATTAAAGCAAGGTCTTTTTCAGGCAAATATCTCATTTCACGAAGTATATCTATTATTTCAGGACTAATAGATTCATTTATTGCAGAGTTTACCCCTGTTACCAAATACTCAACACTCACTCCAAGCTCATGAGCAATTTTTACGGCGGTTTCAGCACTTGGTTCCGTAAATTTTTCTGCTAAATAATGGTCTATGGCTCGTTTTGAAATTCCTGTTCTTTCCGCAAGTTCTTTTACCCTAATATCTTGATATTTTAGCTCATCTTTAAGATTTTCTCGAAACCCCATATTTATATAAATTACCTTTATCAGCAAATTTTTGTAAATTCTTGCCCAAAATAGGTATTTTATGTTATAATACCCTATGAAGAGACTTTAAGAACATTTGCCTAAATCAGGCATGCAAAAAAATCTTAATGATAGAAACATATACAAAAATAACGACTATGGATTTGTTGGTAAGGAGAAAAAATGGTGAAAATACAGGCAAAAGTAATTCTTGCAAAATGTCCTTATGAAAAAAATGAAAATCTCTTTGGCATCAGAATTCAAAAATTTGGTTCAGACTGGAAACGAACATGGGCTTTTAAAATTAATGAAGATCTTGCCGGTCATGAAGGATATGACAAGGAGAATATAAACGGCACATTTGATACAACAGAGGAATATCCGGGATGCCCATATTGTCATGCTTTTACATTCGCCCGATGTAATTGCGGCAAGATATTCTGTTTTAGTCACAAATCAAAGAAATCATATCAAACCATTAAACTAACTTGCCCATGGTGCAGCCAGACAGGAGAATACTCTTCTGTAGAAACCTTAGATTTAGCAGGAGGAGGATTCTAATATGGAATTCAAAAAAGGCGACTCAATCCCGCTTTTAGGCGGAAAATCGGCGAAAATTATTTCAACTCTGGGAGAAGGAGGACAAGGCATCGTCTATTCCGTTGAAATAGATGAAAGTACTTATGCACTAAAATGGTATACTTGCAGATTTGAAAATAAAAAGAAATTCAGAGAGAATCTACAGGAAAATATCAAACGTGGAAGCCCTGACAAAAGATTTTTATGGCCTCTTTTTCTCACGGAAGAACAGAATGACAATTTTGGTTATGTTATGAATTTACGTCCAAAAGAATACTCGGATTTTTCAGATTTTTTAAACAATAAGGTTGATTTTCCGGACACAAAGACACTTATTCTAACCGCATTGAACTTAGTAAACTCATTCCGTAAATTACATCAAGAAGGTTTGGCATACCAAGATTTAAACGATGGGAATTTTTTTATAAATACACAAACAGGTGATATCCTTGTCTGTGATAATGACAATGTTACTCCAGGAGGAATAAAAAACCCAGGAAACGTTGGTGGAAAACCAGGGTATATGGCACCAGAGGTATTCAGAGGCGACAAATTTCCCGGGGTTCTTTCAGATAATTATTCTCTGGCAGTTATACTGTTCAAATTATTTTGTCTGCATGATCCCCTTATGGGCAAGGCATATGTCGAATCCATCTGCATTACAGAAAAGAGAGAGATGGAGCTTTATGGAACACATCCAGTTTTTATTTTTAATCCAAGTGACGACTCAAACAGACCTGTAAAAGAAATACATGGCAATCCTTTAAAAATTTGGCCCCGACTTCCCCAATATATAAGGGATGCCTTTATTAAATCATTTGTAGATGGAATCAAAAATCCAAATGTCCGTCTTCCTGATAATGAGTGGCAAAAAAAACTTCTGAGATTTCTTGATGAAACTCTTGTATGCCCCATCTGCGGAAGTGAACATATGATTTACAATTTCTCAGAAGGGCAGCAAATGAATTTCACCTGCAAGCATACATTCAGCTATCCAAGATGGCTACATGTCAAGGATTATAAAGTTCCACTTTTTCCCGGAAACAAAATTAGGGCATGTCATATCAACGAAGCGAGCGATGATTATGCAAAGATAGAAGGGGAAGTAATCATGAACAAAAACAACAATTCATTATGGGGGATAAAAAATCTAAGTGAATTAACTTGGACATTTTCACTTCCCGACGGACAGTTAAAAACAGTAGAAAGAAATTCAGTTGTCCCGATTGCAAAGAATATGGAAATCAATTTCGGGAACACCACAGGAAAAATTGTAAACTAAATAAATTCTGGAGGAACAATTATGGGACTGCACGATGGGAAGGAAGCTATTGTAAAACGACAAATGGTTATTTTCTTTATTATTGACACTTCAGGTTCAATGCGGGGAACAAAAATTTCAATTGTAAACCAGGCAATCAGAGATGTAATCCCTGAGTTGGTATCTGCAGGAGGCTCTGATGTCAATTTAAAAGTAGCCTGTCTCGAATTTTCATCCGGTTGCGAATGGATGTATCCTGCCCCAATTGCCGCTGAGAGTTTTACATGGCAAGAAGTTCAAGCGGATGGTGTCACAGATTTTGGAATGGCTTGCAAAGAACTGAATGACAAGCTCTCAAAGGATGCGTTCTTAACAGCTCCCTCTGGCTCAGTTGCTCCTGTACTTTTTTTGATGAGCGACGGTGAGCCGACAGATGATTATCGCTCAGGTCTCAATAAATTAAAAAGCAACAATTGGTATAAATATGCCATAAAGGTTGCTTTAGCCATTGGAGACGATGCGAACAAAGAAGTTCTGAAAGATTTTACTGGAAATATAGAAGCCGTAATTACATCACATACGCCTGAAAGTCTTAGAAAATGGATTCGCAAAGTCTCAGTCACTTCCTCTCAAGTCGGAAGCAAGAGCCAGCCAGCCTCGAACGGAGATATCAAAAGCAAACAAGATCAGATGATAGACCAGATTAAGGACATCGAACAGAGCGATCCCGATCTAAGTCAAACTTCGACAAATGCTGATGATTGGTAATAAGAGTTATGTTAAATTCAATTTGCGTTTCAATACAAGGTGCTTCTCATAGAAAGGACAACAGGCCATTGCAGGATTGTTCAAAGGTTTGTCTTGAGAAAGGTTTTTCAATCTTTTCTGTTGCTGATGGACATGGCGGGGAAAAATATTTTCGCAGCGCAAAAGGCTCCGAGATTGCCGTTAACGTTGCAGAAAAAGAACTTCGTGATTTTAGAAGAGAATTCTATCAACTACGAGAGGAAAAATTCAAGACTCTTTTTCTAGATAAAACAATAGGCAATATAGAGAATAATATTTTACATTCATGGAAACACGGAGTTCGAAATCATTTAAGGAAAAATCCCTTAACTAATGATGAAAAGAATATCTGCAAAGATTTAGAAATCCCTTTAGAGCAATTTGAGATTGTTCAAACAAGTGAGGAACATGAATCATCATTGCATTTTATACAATCAGAAAAATACTCACCAAATTATGAGCAAATATATGGAACAACTTTAATTGCAGGAATATACCTAAATCAATTAAACTCTATTAAAGACAAAGAAGCTCTATGGATAATAATACAAATTGGAGATGGAAAATGCCTAATAAGAACAAATAATGGAGAAATCAAATGTCCTATTCCAGAAGACGAACACATGGGATTCGGTATAACAACAAGTTTATGCTCAAGCAATGCTATCAAGCAATTTCGTCATGCCTATGGCTTTGAAAAGTTAAAATATATATGCGCATGTACTGACGGTGTTCAAGATTCTTTCATCCCTGATGGTTTAAAAGCGTTTACCAATGATATTTATGAGAATATAAAAATCTATGGATCAGAACGAGAACAAAAGGAATTGGAAGATTTTCTTCCTCGTCTAAGCGAGCAAGGAAGCGGGGATGACGTTTCTTTAGCAGGAATATTTGATACAGAAGATGAAGCAACTAACACAACAAAGGGGCCGGAGTATATTACATAATGCTTAAGGAAGAGACATTTATCTTATTTGAATACATCTATTATATCTTTTTCGTGTTTATTCTAGCTCTGGCCTTGGCAGTATTCATGCGTTTGTTAATTCTATCAAGAAAGGTAGCGAAGGAAAATGCCGATATTAATCTACAAAATCCTAAAGACTACCAGAATTTAGAATCTTTTTTACTAAGAAACAACCGCAATTTTCCACTATCTGCTTTGATAAAAATCATCCCCGGAACTTTTGTCGGCTTTGGCATACTTGGAACATTTCTTGGATTTTCCAAAGGAATCGCTGGGATGAGACTATCAGGAAATGTTGACGAATTATTTGGAAAACTAGACACTTTTTTTGGAGGATTGAACACAGCATTCATAACATCCATCGTAGGTGTAATTTTATCAGTTATATTTGGAACCCTGTTGTATCAGTGGCCCGTCAACAAAATAAAGTACCACTGTGCAAGAATTTATAACGAGCTTACAAAAAACTTTAATCCAACAGAAAGTGCTAAATTAGAATTTGATACATATATTGGTTCCATTCAGGAAATGACACAAACATTGCTTACGGCAAAAAAATCAATCGAGACTCTTCCTAAAGAGTTTCTGGAGGTTGGAGAAAGCCTTGAAAAATCCATTCAACCTGTAAAAGATACATTTGGGGCTATGCAAGCAACCTTGGAAAACTATTCAAAACAAGCGGCTTCACTACAAAATGCCTCTGAACAGATTCAGTTATCACTCACAAAATTTATTGAGACCTCAGAGCAAACAACAGAACAAGTGAATCAAAATCTTGAAAAAACAATTGAAGCAACACAAAGCATCCAAGAAAACAATGCACAGCTTAATGCTGATCACAAAAAGATGCTTAAAGATTATAAAATACTAAATGAGAATCTGAGTTCAATTCAAGAAAAGATAAATGAAGAAATAGAAACATACTGCAATTCTATAAAAAATCAGTTTTCACAATTGCTCACAGCGTATTCAGAAAGAGCAAGAGAAATTCTACAGGACCAAAACGCTCAAATGCTTGAGGAACGTAAATCTACACTTTCGGACTATCAACAGATTGATGAAAAAATATCTTCCATCTTAGAAACATTAAATAATAATGTAGCCAATTATTCTGCAACCATTGAAAACACTCTTATTCAAACACTTGAAGAATATAATAAATCAGCCCAAAAAGTTACAAAATCATTTTTTGGAGAAGAAAAATGATTGAAGGATTTGAAGAAGAGCATGAAGGAAGTGCAGGAGATTTTAACCTATCCATCAGCGATATGATGAGTGCATTGTGTGCAATTTTCGTCCTGCTATGTCTAGGCATCATTTTACAACTTAAGCAAATTTCTGAAAATTATATAAACAAAAAAGATCTGATATATGAAAAATTGAATGAAGAATTCTATGATGACTTGATAAAATGGAATGCAGAAATAAACAAAGAAAATCTTTCTATTCGATTCAAAGACCCAGATGTTCTTTTTGTAATAAATAAAGCGGATTTGCAGAACTCTTATAAAAAAATTCTCGATGATTTTTTTCCAAGGCTTTTAAAAGTCGTAAACGAATATGAAGATCTTATTGAGGAAATACGAATAGAAGGCCATTCCGCAGAAGCCGTGCAAGCAATAAAATCTGGAATAATAACCGAACGACAAGATTATGAAGAGGGCATGGAACTTTCTCAGAGCCGAACCCGTTCCGTACTTTCATACTGTCTTAATGACACAAAATACCCCAAAGAAAATGAATGGATTCGTGAAAAAATAGTTGCAATAGGGTATTCCAAATCTAGACCCGTAAAAATTGACGGCATGATAGATTGGGATGCATCAAGGCGTGTAGAGTTCAGAATCAAACTTAATTCTGAAGAGGAAATAAAAAAATACTCTGCAAAATAATAGATAGTAGAAAAAAAATGAAGACATTAGAAGCGTTGAATCGACTAAAGCAAACGAATATTATATTTCCGAAACAAGCCGTTCCATGTAATGAAACGGAATCTCACATAAAAACACAACTAAAAATCTTGCAAGAACTCACATACATCTATATCTTAGATTTATTATCCGAAGAAAACGAAGATGAATTAAAAAAAATAGTCGCTCGATTAAAAACTGATACCCCATTTTATGATTTCACATTTCTTTGTTTCCAATTAAGCAAAGAAAAAACAAATTTCAATTCATTAACATCTCCTGAAAACATACAGGTTTATGAGAAAATATTTGATGTTGCGAAGGAAAGCAAAATTACATTGCCTCCTTACATAAATGTTTTAAGAAGGATTTCAGACAACAAACTTTATGGGCTTTATTCCGAAAACCAAGAAGTTTCATTCTTTCTGGATGAATATGACAAACAGAAAAACGCAATTAGGCCAGAATTGTTTTTAAAACAGTTCAAAAAAATATTAAAATACGAAACTCAAAAAATTTTTGAATTGTTTATAGAGGATGAAATATTTAAAACAATTAAAGATATTCTGAATACTTACTCAGAAAAAATTACTAATGAGCAAATTCTCGTCTTTTATATATATGGTTTGAAATATTACAATCCAGAAATTTCCAATGATGATGAAAATATTTTACTTAAACATCTGGAATTCTGCGTTTCATATTTTTATACCCATAAAGAAATCGAGTTTAAATCGTATAAAGGAAAGACAACTCTTCCACTGTTTTCAAATGAAGAAGAGGCAATAAAGTATTTTGTTTCTCACAACCATGAAGTCTTGAATTCCGTCAATAGATTTATTGGATTCTTCAAAGATGTTTTACCGACAACTAATGTATATGAATTCTGTGATTATTTGAGGGCGAATATTCATTCCCAGAATCCAAGAATTTTTGACGTAAGAAAAAATCAATTTAATTCCCTTCTAGCAACTTACTTTCGGAAAAATCAAAGTAACTCGACAATTTACCGAGAAATGTATAGGTTATTTCCCCAAATACTTATATGTAAACGTTTGCCAAAAATAGAACGAGACTCAAAAGGAAGAATTCTTTTTATCTTTACTGTAGAAAAGAAATTCTTTTTTTATGCGTTAGAATCAGGAAACAAAAGTTCAACTATTCCAGAAACACACATAGAACTTGAATTGGAAATCATGAAAAAAGATTCGGAGGGACGTATTGTTTCATGGAGATGGGAATATCATCAATGAAACAATTTGGGATTCATACTAAAAAGAAATTGCGTTAACAATTTCCAAATCCGTGTGTCCCCAGCTTTCCACTCTCCACTTTCAGCTTTCATCTTCCAAACAGGCTCATAATCTTGGCGATGAGAGCCTTTATCTTCACGATGAACGACGCACCCGCTGTTATGGCACCGATGGAGCTTCCCAGATTTGCTAGGAGGAATACCAAAAGCACCCGGAGAATACGGTTGGAGTAGAATCCCTTGAGCGACAGTGCGTCCTGCTGCATGTTCTCCATGTCGGCGACCTTGGGCTTACACACGAGTCCCTGCACGATGCCAGCGATGATTCCGGCACCTATGAGCGGATAAAGCGAGCTGATTGGTGAGACCGCCGCCGCAACAAGAATCGTGAGTGGATGTCCCCCGGCAAGAATGGTGAAGACTCCGGCAAAAATCGCGTTGCAGAGAATCCACCTGCGCACCATGCCAATTCCGATTTCCTTACCGCCAAAGACAAAGCCCAAAGCGATGGCCGCGACAATCAGGACGGGAAGAACCCACGCGGCAATCTTTACGCCAAGCGACCTAGGTGGAACCGTCTCAATGTCGGAGCAGTCGGAGCTTTCCTCTCCCGCGGCAAGTTTTTTAAGGTGAGACTCAACTCGCGGAAGATGTCCCGCACCAAGGACGGCAAGAACTTTTTTTCCGCCGGCACTCCAGATGTGGCTTGCAAGATACCGGTCGCGCTCGTCAATCAGGACCTGCTTTACTTTCGGCATAAAATCAGAAAGCTCGTCCATCATGCTGTCCATCTCGGACCTCTGCTTGAGTTTTTCAATCTCGGACGGATCGGTCTCTTCCTTTGAGAACGCGCTCACAATCATCGTGGAAAGAAGCTTGCACTTGCCCCAGAGAGAGTTTACGGCCCACGCACGGCGCAAGGTGACTGCAATCGGTCTGTCAACCATGGTCTGAGAAATCCCCAGCTCCTTCGCCTTGTTGATTGCGGCAACCATCTCGGATCCAGGCTTTACCCCGGCACCCGCTCCCATTCTTTTCTGATATCCTGAGAGCACGATGTTCGCGAGCATCAAAAATCCCTGCTTTTTCTTCAGGACCTGCACGATGTCAGTCTTTCGCCAAGCCTCGGGATTCTCCAGTGCCTCAAGTCTCTTGTCATCAAGCTCTATGGCAACATTGTCGGGTCTTTCGCTCTCAATGGCCTGCTCAACTTCCCTCATGCTCGCCTCTGAGACATGGGCTGTTCCGACAAGGAGAATTTCCCTTTCCCCAAGAACCAGCCGCTTTTGTGTGGCAGGGGCTTCCTTTTCTACATCGCTTGATTCAGACGGATTCAATTCGTCAGTTTGTGACATTCTTAATATCTCCAACTCTCCACTCCGCAATCCTGTACTCGAAGAACATGGGACTGTTGAGCTTGACTACTTCCATATAATATTTGTTGGAAGCTTCTATCCCTCCGACCATATCGTAAAGAAGTCCGAGGTAGAAGTACATTTTCCCTTTTTCGTTGGAGTTTGTCAATGCCGAGATTTTCTGTGGAAGAGGAGCTTCTCCCGCAAGATCATGGAAGACACGGAGCATGGCGTAATCGATTGATGAGCGGTCAAGCTTCCTTAGCACGCTGTCGCTGAATTTCTTGGCGTTCATCGTATCCTTTTCCATATAATAGCAATAGGTAATCATCAGCGGATATGAGATGTTCTTTGGATTTTTCTCGTAGCATTTCGTAAACGCCTCCCTTGCCTTTTTCCACTGCTTTTCATGCAGGCAAAGGACTCCTATGCTCTCGTATGCGTAATAATACTCGGGATTCGTCTTGATTACCATGAGATAGTCCTTGAGCGCCTCACTGTACATGTCCCTCTCGTCATAAAGACCCGCGCGGTAGGCATATCCAAGGAAATAGTTCGGCTCAATCTCAATCGCCGTGGTCCATGCGCTGATTGCCTCGTCATAATGGCCAAGGTTTCTCTCGTACATTCCGTAATCCATGATATAGTCGTAGTTCGTGTCATCCCTCACCACAGCCTCAAGAGCGTACTGGCTTGCTGATTTGTAATCCTCGTTCGCAGCTGCAATCTTTCCAAGGTATGAGTATGCGGGGGCACAGTCTGGATCCAGCTCAAGCATCTTTTTGAACGTACTCTTGGCCTTGTCGTCATCCTCAAGATAATACGATGTCTGTCCCACCCCGAAAAGCGCGTCCAGATTTTTTGAATCCCTCACAAGTGCCTTCGTGTAGTACTGCCTTGACTGCTTGTATTGTTTTTTTCCGAAACTCTGCTGGGCAAGAGCGATGTTGGCCTCGGAATTGTACTGGTCCAAATCAAGGAGTGCCTTTATGTATTTGTTCCAGTCGGCGGTCCTGTTCTGTGCCTTGGCTACCGTCGCCGCAAGGGAAAGCACGTCCTCGTTTTTACCGTCCATGGAAAGAAGCTTCGTGCAGATTTTCTGAGCGTCGTTGTATTTGTTCACGCTGATGTAAAGAGACGCCTTGATTATGAGCAGGTCCAAATCATT
>ODAI014298148.1_pt1 | contig 10637 bp, 10 predicted proteins | sample 1539321 | NCBI WGS metagenome assembly ODAI01 (sample SAMN02144231, study PRJEB22623) | gut metagenome | biome: sheep rumen | host: Ovis aries | place: New Zealand | reverse complement strand
TTTCTTACACCCACTTTTGTTTCAGAAACTTACGAGTACCATCATATCCAAAACCTTATGATAACTCAGTAGGCGAAGGAAATCCTGCCTTCACCCCCGCATGTTGCAGTTCCAGTTTGGTGCCGAAAGCACCACGCATTATCTTGATGTTTCCCATTGAAAATACTAATTATTCTCAAAAACAGCCACAAAGTTACGCATAAATCCCCGAAATTTATCAGAATTGATTACTTTTGCAACAAAGTTTAAGCAAATTGTGATATATAAATAGGAGTATTATGCGATTACCTTATGCAACAATGTTCTGCCTTGCCATGATGCTCGTGGCTTGCGGACAGCAGACAAAACAAGAGGAAACGACAATGGAATTTAAAGACCAGGTAAAAACTGCACTTGCCGACGGCGGGCGCATCGCCTTGGACAGTCTTCAGTGGACAAGGGAACCAAAGGCTTTCGAGGTGAAGGGTGACACGATCTGTATCACCACGGCTCCCAAGACCGACCTGTGGCAACGCACGTACTATCATTTCCAGAACGACAACGCCCCGGTGCTGCAGATGAAAACCCGTGAGAAATTCTTCAGCTTTGTGGTGAAGACCGACTTCACGGAGAGTCACCACCGCTTCGACCAGTGCGGCATTGTGATGTATCTCGACTCGGAGAACTGGCTGAAAGGCTCCGTGGAGTATGAGAATGAGGAGTTCCAGCACCTTGGCAGTGTCGTGACCAACAACGGCTATAGCGACTGGGCTACACAGGCAATTCCTGCCGATGTCAAGACGATGTGGTACCGCTTCTCCCGGCGTGAGGATGACTATTGCATCGAGTGTTCTACTGATGGCGAGACATTCAGCCAAATGCGCATCTGCCACATGTACAAGGGAGCCGATGAGATCAGTTTCGGCATCTATGCCTGCTCGCCCGAGGAGTCTTCGTTCACGGCGAAGTTCTCCGACATGAAGATAACCGAGTGTGCATGGAAGGCTCACGACGGTCAGCAGCCGGACAAGGAATAATACGGATTAAATAATTTAAATCAAAATGAAAGTTCTATTGATTAACGGCAGTCCTCGCAAGAAGGGAAACACCTTCACTGCACTAAGCGAGGCCGCAAAGACCTTGGAGCAACAGGGCATTGAGACGGAGATAGTGCAGATAGGTGTAAAACCCGTGCGCGGCTGTATTGCCTGCGGACAGTGCAAGTTGAAGAACCTTGGCCGGTGTGTGTTTGATGATGACGTATGCAACCGCATATCCGATAAACTCGACGATGCCGATGCACTCATCGTCGGCTCGCCCGTCTATTACGGTCAGCCCAACGGCAGTGTGCTCTCGCTCATACAGCGTATGTTCTTCTCGGCTGGCCATAAGGTGCAGAACAAGCCTGCCGCAGCTGTCTGCGTTTGCCGTCGCGGTGGCGCCACGGCTGCATTTGAGACGATGAACATGCCGTTCCAGATGATGAACATGCCCGTGGTTACATCGCAGTACTGGAACATCGTGTATGGTCGTGAGGAAGGACAGGCCGCACTTGACACTGAGGGAATGCAGACCATGCGGACGATGGCCAGCAATATGGCATGGCTGCTGAAGAGGATTCACGCCAACGGCCAGCCAGACTATCCTGAGCGTGAGCCGTGGGAACCCATGCATTTCATCAGGTAGCGATATGCTGACGGAGCGAAGCAAGGATTCCTGCGCCGGTCTTTGACTGCTGCAAGGTGTATCATTTGAAGTGACATCCTAATCATGACCAGAATAGAGCGGGAAACCCTTACCGTCTGGATTTTAACGCGTCCCGAGACGGCATAAAATTATTGCCACATGGATTTTATTGCATCCCGAGACGACATAAAATTGTTGCCACATGGATTTTATCGCACCCCGAGACGCCATAAAATTGTTAACAAGCAATTTTATCCCCACTCGGGCGCCGATAAATTCCGAGCCTCGGCGAAGCCCTCCCCGACCCGGATTTGCCCCTTCCGCGCCATACATCACCCTCCCCGCCAGCCTCAGCGTTCCAACTTCACGACGGAGAAACCCTCCCCCGACCCGGAGTAGCCCCTTCCGCGCCACACATCAGCCCCCCGCCACCACAGGGGCAAAGAATTTTTCTAAAAACTCAAATAAATTTTGGTTATTTCCTCGCTTAATAGTAACTTTGCAGCGCAATGAAGAAAATATTGACATTCATATTGTTCTGGAGCACACTCTTGACCGCCACTGCCCAGCCGCAGACGGACCCGCGCAGCATCCACGTGGCAGGCGTACCCATAGAGGGTCCCCTCGACAGCGTCCGCACGTCGCTGAAGGCTGCCGACTTTACGGAATGGGGACAGTCTGACGACGGCGAGGACTACTACTTTCGCGGCAACTTCTACGGATTCCGGGCCAAACTCATGCTAAGCATAGCCGTAGAGACCAGGTTCGTCACCTCGGCCTATGTGACCATCGGCCCGTACAGCACCCCCAAGATGCTCGAGAAGAACCTCCAATACTTCCTCTACAAGATGCAGAAGGACTACGGCGAATTTTCCCGCCGCGACGACACTTGGTACTACATGGACGACTTCGGCAGCATCAAGATGTCTGTCAACCAGAAGGAGAACGGCTCACGCGAAATAGGCATCCTCTTCCTCAACACCGCACCTTATTATAAAGACGCCCTCTGCATGGGACTGCGCAACGGCGTCCAGGAGGTGGTCACCGAGAATGCCGTGGCCGAAGAACAGTTCATGCACTTCAGCGGCCACGGGCAGTTGGAGAATCCCGACCTCACAGAACGGGAGTACGACCGCTACGGCTACCTCCGGCGGGCCAAGATGACGGAGAAGGACGGCTTCAGCCTCGTGGAGTACAGCTACGACGACAGCTACCGGCTGACACAGCGCACCCTGACCAACGAGACGGCAGGCATCTGCTATGTCAACGACTATACCTACAACGACCGGGACGAGATACTGACCCAGCAGCAGAAGGTGTACGACAGAAACAAGGAGTGCATCATGACCATCAACATGCGCAACAACTACATGACCCGCGACGACAACGGCAACTGGAGCAGCAACTCGATGAACCTGACCTACTGGGAGAAAGGCAATAAAACCCAGCAGGTCACCGTTCTACAGAAACGCACACTTACCTATTGGGAGTAACACTATGGCACAGGAACAGATACAAGAACAGAAGCTGACCCAACAGCAGAAACTGTCACAGGGCTTCACACAGCAGCAACTGCTGCAGGCCCACCTGACGGAAATGCCCATCATGCAACTGCTGGAGCGCATCAACACCGAGATGAACGACAACCCTGCACTGGAGCCGTCGGACGATGACAGCAACGAGTACGCCGAGTTTCCGGAAACCCCGGAGAGCCCGGAGAGTGCCGACAGCAGCTACGAGCAGGAAGAACGCCAGTCGGCCATGGACGCCGCCCTGGAGTCGATAGGACGCGACGACGAGGAACTGCCCGTGTACTACAACGGACTGGAGCACGGCAACAGCCGCGAGGACTGGGCATACGGACAGACGGAATCGTTTCTCGACCAGCTGAACGAGCAGATGAACATGACGGAACTGACCGAGCAGGAGCGCGACGTGATGGAGTACCTGATAGGCTCGCTGGACGATGACGGGCTGCTGCGCAAATCGCTCTCCCAAATCAGCGACGAGTTGGCCATCTACCACCACGTCGACGTGGCAGAACGGGACATCGAGCACGTACTGCGCAAGCTGCAGGAGTTCGACCCTGCCGGCATCGGCGCCCGTTCACTCCAAGAGTGCCTGTTGCTACAAGTACAGCGCCGCGAACCATCACGCATGAGAGAGCTGATGGAGCTGACGCTACAAGAGTACTTCGAGTTGTTCACCAAGAAACACTGGGCGAAACTGCAACAGGTGCTGAAACTCAGCGACCTGCAGGCACAGACACTCATCAGCGAGCTGCGCAAGCTGAACCCCAAGCCCGGCGCATCCATCAGCGAAACCGTCGGACGCTCGCTGCAACAAATCACCCCCGACTTCATTGTCGACACCCACGACGACGGTACGGTGACTTTCTCATTGAATACGGGCGACATACCTGAGCTGCACGTCTCGCAGTCCTTTACGGACACGCTGAAGGAATATCAGAACGACAAGGAGCACATGAGCCGCCAGATGAAGGAGGCCCTGCTCTATACGAAAAAGAAAGTGGAGGCCGCCCAGGGATTCATAGAGGCCATCCGGATACGCCAGCAGACGCTGACCGCCACCATGCGAGCCATCATCCAGTGGCAACACCGCTTCTTTGAGGATGGCGACGAAGCCTCGCTACGCCCCATGATTCTGAAAGACATTGCCGAGAAGACAGGCCTCGACCTGAGCACCGTCTCACGCGTATCCAACTCCAAATATGCCCTGACCCGCTGGGGAACCTTCCCCTTGCGCTATTTCTTTAGCGACGGCTATGTTACAGCCGACGGAGAGGAACTGTCAACACGCGAAATCAAGGCCGCCCTACGCGAGTTCATCGAGAACGAAAACAAGAAAAAGCCGCTGAGCGACGACATACTGAAAGACCTGCTGAGCCAGAAGGGCTATCCCATCGCCCGACGGACAGTAGCCAAATACAGAGAACAAATGGGAATCCCCATAGCGAGATTGAGGAGAGGAGAGAGATGAAGAGACAAAAGCAAATGATTCTGACAGCCCGCATCATCAGTATGCTGTTTACACCGTTCTACCTGCCCATACTCGGGCTGGCGACACTCTTTACGTTCAGCTACCTGAGCATGTTTCCCCTGGCCTATAAGATACAGGTCCTAGCGCTGGCCTATCTCTTCACCATCCTGCTGCCTACCCTGTTGATACACCTCTACAGACGCTATCAAGGCTGGAGCCTCATCGAACTGGGACACCGCGAACGCCGCATGGTGCCCTATGTCATCTCCATCACCTGCTACTTCACCTGCATCTATGTGATGGAGCGTCTGCACATGCCCCACTTCATGAGCAGCATCATCGTGGCAGCCCTGCTGGTGCAGATGACGTGCGCACTCATCAACATCTGGTGGAAGGTATCCACTCACACGGCTGCCATCGGAGGTGTGGGAGGAGCGTTGTTCGCCTTTGCCTTCTACCTGGGCTTCAACCCCGTATGGTGGCTCTGTCTGGTATTCCTGACAGCAGGTGTACTGGGCAGCAGTCGTATGATTCTCCGCCAGCACAATCTGGCACAGGTCGTGGTCGGCTTCCTGGTAGGATTCTTCTGCGCCGCCACAGCAATACTGTTATCTTGAGAGATGAATGTTAAGAATTAAATAGTTAAAAATAAAAATGAAACCACTTGTAAGCATTATCATGGGCAGCACGTCTGACCTGCCCGTTATGGAGAAAGCCTGCCAACTGCTCAACGAGCTGCAGGTGCCGTTTGAAGTCAATGCCCTTTCGGCCCACCGCACACCTGAGGCTGTAGAGGACTTTGCCCGCGGGGCCAAAGAGCGCGGGCTGAAGGTCATCATCGCTGCTGCCGGCATGGCTGCTGCCCTGCCGGGCGTCATTGCGGCATCGACCACCCTACCCGTCATCGGGGTACCCATCAAGGGTATGCTGGACGGACTGGATGCCATGCTGAGCATCATACAGATGCCCCCGGGCATACCGGTAGCCACCGTCGGCGTCAACGGAGCCCAGAATGCGGCTATCCTTGCCGTGGAAATGCTTGCACTTGCCGACGAGGCTATTGCCAAACGACTGACTGACTATAAGCAGGGACTGAAGGCCAAGATAGAAAAAGCCAACAAGGATTTAGCTGAGGTTAAGTATGAGTACAAGACGAATTAGTACCGTTGCCCACGTAGGAAATATCGCCATTGGCGGCAACAACCCCATCCGCGTCCAGTCGATGGCCACCACTGACACCAACGACACGGAAGGCTGCGTGGCCCAGGCCAAACGCATCATCGATGCAGGAGGCGAGCTGGTGCGCTTCACCACACAGGGCACCCGCGAGGCTGAGAACATGAAGAACATCTCAGCCCGGCTGAAGGCCGACGGCTATCACCAGCCGCTGGTGGCCGACGTTCACTTCACGGCCCATGTGGCCGACATAGCAGCACAATACTGCGAGAAGGTGCGCATCAACCCGGGCAACTATGTCGACCCGGGACGTACCTTCAAGCACCTAGAATATACTGATGAAGAATATGCTGCCGAGTTGCAGAAGATAGAGAACAAGTTGGTGCCGTTCATTAACATCTGCAAGGAACACCATACTGCCGTCCGTATTGGCGTCAACCACGGTTCTCTGTCAGACCGCATCATGTCGCGCTATGGCGATACTCCAGAAGGCATCGTAGAGAGTTGCATGGAGTTCCTACGCATCTTCAAGCGTGAAGCATTCAACGATATAGTCATTAGCATCAAGGCCAGCAATACGGTGGTGATGGTCCAGTCGGTACGCCTGTTGGTAAAGGCCATGGATGCTGAAGATATGCACTATCCGCTGCATCTGGGTGTGACAGAAGCCGGCGAAGGTGAGGACGGCCGCATCAAGTCGGCAGTAGGCATTGGCGCCTTGCTGACTGAGGGCATTGGAGACACCATCCGCGTCTCGCTGAGCGAAGAGCCTGAATACGAGATTCCTGTAGCGCGCAAACTGGTAGAACTGATTCCCGAGTGCACCCGGCTGCGTCAGGAGGCTGAATCTAATATCCACAACGATACCATCATGTTAACACTGGGCGCCCCCGATTGGGAAACGCTACAGCTGAAAGCCTCGATGGCCGTGGGGGCACTGCTCATAGACAGAAAAGCCACGAAACTGGTGATTAAGGTCAATGAGACTGGTGGGGCTAGTTTAACTAACGAAGCTAAGTTAACCAATCTGGCAGATGCCATCCTGCAGGCTGCTCGCATCAAGTTTACCAAGACTGAATACATCTCTTGCCCAGGCTGCGGACGTACCTTATATAATCTGCAGGATACTATTGCCCGCATCAAGGCAGCCACTCAACACCTGGTCGGTGTGAAGATTGGTATCATGGGATGTATTGTCAACGGTCCTGGTGAGATGGCTGATGCCGATTACGGCTATGTAGGTGCCGGCAGAGGCAAGATTTCGCTCTACAAGCAAAAAGTCTGCGTCGAGAAAAACATCCCAGAGGCAGAAGCCGTGGACAAACTGTTAAAACTGATTGAAAGTGATGAGAAAGTTCTATAGATTCTTACGGTAGCAGCGGTGGCGGCGATGGATGCGGGATTCCAGATACTGCCACTGCGAGCGCACGCCCTCATTAGATTCCATCTGGGGCATGGCCTCAGCATATTCGAAACCATAGCGCTGGAACCACTGTATCAGGTCATCGAAAATCAGCGCATTGGCACCCTTGGCCCTGTATTCCGGCAACACGCCGATGAGCAACAGGTCTACCACCTTAGTCTTGTGCCACTTCAGCGTGCGCAGCAGATGCCACCAGCCAAAAGGCAGCATACGACCGTCACGCGTTTTGCGGAGGGCAGAAGTAAAGGAAGGGAAGGTAATACCGAAACCAATCAGCTGATGGTTGGTCGTGTTCCAGTCCTCAATGCCTGTTACCAAATTCAAGTCAGCAATCTTGATATACTCGTCTACCAACTGGTTGATCTGACGGTCGGACAGCTGAGAATAGCCATAGAGGTCATTGTAAGTCGCATTGATAATGCCAAAGATTTCGCGTCCCTTGCCACCATCTAACAACTCCTTGCGTGTAAATTTGTGCACGTGCAGATTGTAACGCTTGCTTACCATCTGGGCAATCTTATGGAACTTATCGGGGACTACTTCAGGTACCTTTACCTTGTATTCCATATAGTCATTATCCTTCTCAAAGCCTCCCAACTGTTCAATATGCTGCTGGTAGTAAGGATAGTTATAATTGATATACATGGTAGCATCCTCATTAAAACCCTCAATGAGCAGTCCCTCACGGTCCATGTCCGTGAAACCTAAAGGCCCGGCTATCTCGGTCATACCACGCTCACGTCCCCATTGCTCGACAGTCTCCAGCAAAGCTCTTGACACCTCACTGTCATCGATGAAGTCAAGCCATCCAAAACGTACCTGCTGACGCTGCCAGCGTTGGTTGGCTCGATGGTTGATAATAGCAGCTACACGCCCCACAGCCTTGCCATTCTTGTAAGCCAAGAAATAGTCAGCCTCGCAACACTCAAAGGCTGCATTGCGGTCACTGCGCAATGTATTCATTTCATCAGTAAACAGAAATGGCACTGCATACGGACAGTCCCGATACATGTCATAATGAAACTGGACGAACTGTTTTAGTCCGTTCAACCCTTCCATCCGTCTGACTTCGATTGGTTTCATAGCGCAAAGGTACAAAGTTTTTTCAAATAAGCAATAAAAAAACAGAAAAACTTCGTACCTTTGCAGCATGAAAGAGAAGATACTGATAACGGGAGCCAGTGGGTTCATTGGTTCGTTTATTGTAGAGGAGGCCCTGAATAGAGGGTTCGAAGTATGGGCTGCTGTCAGAAAAAGCAGTAGCCGACAATTCCTCCAGGATGAGCGACTACGGCTGATAGAACTGGACTTGGGCTCTGAGAACCGGCTGAAAGAGCAGATGAAAGACTGCCGCTTCGACTATGTCGTACACGCTGCCGGTGTGACGAAATGCCTGAACAAAGCTGATTTCCGACGTATCAATACGGAAGGCACCAAGCATTTGGTCAAAGCGCTGTCAGCCCTTGACATGCCGCTGAAACGTTTCGTCTATCTCAGTTCATTAAGTATCATGGGAGCCATCCGTGAACAACAACCATACACTGAAATCTTAGAAAGCGATACCCCTAAGCCCAATACGGCCTACGGCAAGAGTAAGCTGGAAGCTGAACAATGGCTGGAGACACAAAATATACCTTATATTATTTTAAGGCCGACGGGTGTCTATGGACCACGCGAGCGCGACTACTTCATGATGGCCAAAAGCATCAAGGCACACACAGATTTTGCCGTAGGCTACAAACAACAGGACATCACCTTCGTCTATGTCACCGACGTCGTTCAAGCCGTCTTCCTGGCATTGGAGAAAGGACAGACGGGACGCAAGTATTTCCTGTCTGACGGCGAAGTATACCAGTCGTCAACTTTCAGCGACCTGATACGCCACGAGCTGGGCAATCCATGGTGGATTCGCATCACAGCACCTATCTGGCTGTTGCGTATCATCACCTTCTTTGGTGAGTTTGTTGGACATTTGACAGGTCAGGTGACGGCACTAAACAACGACAAATATAACATCATGCGACAGCGCAACTGGCGCTGCGACATCGAACCTGCGCGTCAGGAACTCGGCTATCAGCCAAAGGTCAAACTGGAAGAAGGTGTACGCAGGAGCATACAATGGTACAAAGAAAACAAATGGCTGTGAAGAAGGGACTGTTAGCGGTAGAGTGGATAGCGATGGGCTATCTGTTGCTGACGCTGCTGATGATGGCAGTGCTGTGGGACAAGCTGGTGTCCCCTGAGCAGATGATCAAAGGACGCATCACGTTTGTCCTGGTGACACTGGCCGCTTGGGGTGTCTACTGGCTGAAGCCCTGCCGACTGACCATGTTCCTGCGCATCGCCGTTCAGATGGTATTTCTCTCATGGTGGTATCCCGACACTTATGAACTGAATCGTGCATTACCCAACCTCGACCATGTGTTTGCAAGCTGCGAGCAGGCTATTTTCGGTTGTCAACCAGCATTGTTATTCTCCCAAAAGGTTCCCTGGGGATGGTTCTCAGAACTGATGTGCATGGGATATGTCAGCTATTTCCCCTTGATGTCTATCTTGCTGATTTACTATTTCTTCTGCCGGTATGAAGAGTTCCTCAAGGCTGCATTCGTGCTGTTGGGGGCATTCTTTATCTTCTATGTAATCTTTATCCTCTTGCCCGTTACAGGTCCGCAATTCTACTACCTGGCTGTCGGTCCAGAGCAGATTGCCGCAGGTGTTTTCCCAAATCTAGGCGATTGGTTCCTGACACACAGCGAGCGAATGGCAGCACCAGGATGGACAGACGGTTTCTTTTATCACATACTTGAGATGACACACGATGCAGGCGAACGACCTACTGCTGCCTTCCCCAGCAGTCACGTGGGTATAACAACGGTTGTCATGCTGTTGGCTCGTCGCACTGGTAGTTGCAAGCTGGTACTGGGAATGCTACCGTTCTATATACTGATGTGCCTGTCAACGGTTTACATCTTAGCCCATTATGCCATTGACGCATTAACCGGACTCATCACTGGAGTTATGTTATACTTTGCACTCATACGTCTCAGCAAACGGTTTGCTTGACATAAATCAATCCACAAACAACACTTTTTGGCAGAAATATTTGGTAGGTTAAGAATTATTTCCTACCTTTGCAAGCGAATGCAGCACCACACTCAGACCTTTAGGTCAGAAAATGCAGACATAGTAGAAAACAATAAATCTCTGACGGAAAGACGAGTCGGAGTTCTTTTTTTGTTTACATCTAAAGCATTAAATAGAAATTATAAAATTTAAAATTGAAAATATGGCTTATATGTCACAAGAAGGCTATGACAAACTGATAGCCGAACTACATCGCCTGGAAGCGATAGAACGCCCCAAAGCCTCAGCA
>ODAI012830685.1_pt1 | contig 10637 bp, 10 predicted proteins | sample 1539321 | NCBI WGS metagenome assembly ODAI01 (sample SAMN02144231, study PRJEB22623) | gut metagenome | biome: sheep rumen | host: Ovis aries | place: New Zealand | reverse complement strand
GGCTCCCGCCCGGACGCACAATGAGAGCTTTACCCTTGACATAGACGAGGGGCTGGAGATAGTCGGCAGCAGCGAGCAGGTCAGCCAGCTGGTGGGGATATTCACTGACAACGCGGTGAAATACTGCGACGAGGGCGGGAATATCACCGTAAGCCTGAAGCCGCATCACAAGGGCGTAAGGCTGGCTGTCAGCAACGACTGCAAGGAGCCGCCCGCGGGTGACCTCAACAGGCTCTTCGACCGTTTCTACCGGGCGGACGAGGCGCGGACGAGGCAGGGCAGCGGCGGCTACGGCATAGGTCTTTCCATAGCCAAGGCCACGGCAGATGCCCACAAGGCAAAGCTATCCTGCACCGCGGAAAACGGAAGGATCACCTTTGCGGTGACCTTCAGAGCGGGCTGAAAAAACGACGCAGGACTTTCACCTTTCTTTCACATTTGATTTAAGTTGGATTTAGGTAAGAGCGTTATAATATAATCACAGAAGGAAAAAGGGAGATGATGAAATGGCTTATCAAGCAGTGTTCAAGCGGGTAGAGAAAAAGTATCTGCTGGACGAGGCGCAGTACAATGCCCTGCGTGAGCGCCTTGAGGGGCTGATGACCGTGGATAAGTACGGCGAGACCACTATCTGCAACATCTATTACGACACGCCGGAACATCTGATAGTAAGGCGGTCGATAGAAAAGCCGATCTACAAGGAAAAGCTAAGGGTACGGAGCTACGGCACTCCCGGCAAGGACGGAACGCTCTTTGTGGAGATAAAGAAAAAGTTCAAGAGCGTGGTCTATAAGCGGAGGACATCAATGAAGCTGGAGCAGTTCGGGGATTTCAACAAGGGCTTGAGCATTAACTCTCCCGACAGGCAGATCGAGAACGAGCTGATGTACTTTCTGAAATTCTACAAGGGCATCGCTCCGGCAATGTATCTAAGCTACGACAGGATCGCAATGTTCGGCAACGAGGACAAGGAGCTGCGGGTCACCTTTGACCGCAACCTTACCTTCCGCGAGGACGATCTTCGGCTTGAGAACGGCTCCTACGGACGCAAGGCTCTTCCCGAGGGAGTACGCATCATGGAGATCAAGATCACCAACGCAATGCCGATGTGGCTCTCGCACATACTTGACGAGCTGAAGATCTATCCCGCATCCTATTCAAAATACGGCGCCTGCTACACGATCCTTGAAAAGGAACGGCGGGCGGCCGCAGGCGAGAAGAAAACGAATATCGAAAAGAAAGAAAAGGTGACCAACTGTGCTTGAAAATTTAGTTACTACTATCGAAACCACCACTACCTCGTCTCTGACGATCACAAACGAGACCTTTGCCCTTTGCAGCGCGGTCTCACTGCTGCTGGGCATCGCAATAAGCTTTACCTTCTGCTTTAAACAGAAGAAGTCCAAGGGCTTTATCCTTGCGCTGACTATCCTTCCGATGATCGTTCAGGTGGTCATCATGATGGTAAACGGCAACGTGGGAACAGGTGTTGCGGTAATGGGCGCATTCAGTCTTATCCGCTTCCGTTCCGTACCCGGCAACGCCAAGGACATCTGCGGCATCTTCCTTGCAATGGCTGTAGGCCTTGCAACAGGCACGAACCAGCTTGTGCTGGCGGGAGTTTTCACCGCTGTCGTATGCGTGGTCGCGCTGCTTTACACCCTCTCGCCCCTTGGCAGCACGAGAGACACCATGAAGGTTCTTGGCATCACCATTCCCGAGAGCCTTGACTACAGCGAGATCTTTGACGACATCTTCGAGAAATACACCTCTCACGCCGAGCTGACCGCATCCAAGACCACCGGCATGGGCAGCCTCTACCGTCTGACCTACGAGATAAGCTTGAAGAATCCCAAGCAGGAGAAGGCTATGATCGACGAGCTGCGTACTCGCAACGGGAACCTTGAGATCAGCTGCTCCAGAAAGACCGAAGACCCGGATCAGCTGTAACGCGGGCGCAGTACAAATGCTTTTATCCCGACACTTCTGCTGCAGCGCGGCAGAAGTGTCTTTGGGCAACACCGCACGACCCCTGTGCATCAGATGCGCCGTCCAGATTTTCGTCAGATTGCCTAAATTCGACGCAGGCTTACTGACGCAAGTCAAGGAGAATTTGGGTAATATGACGGAAAGCTGGCAAGCAGATGATGTGCAGAGGCGTTAGCCGCGGGTCGTGCGGTGTTGCCTTTGCGTTTACTTCGGGCAGCGCCCGCTAAATGAATAAATAAGAAATAATAAACAAGGTACCGCCTTCGGAGATGATTTTTATAATCGTCCGATTAGCGGACTCCTTGTTTATTCCTTTTTGTTTTAGCGCCAGCACTCTGTATATGGGACGGAAAGCGTGAGATAATAATCCTACCTTGATAATGGGAGGATGATCGTTATCAGAGACAGAAGATTGCTGCGGATGCTGCTGACTGTGGGGTTCGGAGCGGTGGTGCTGAAGGTGCTGTTTGCGCCGGGAGATATCCTCGGGGCGCTGATGCGGCTGGCGGAGCTGTTCAGACCGGCGCTTTACGGAGTGCTGCTGGCTATGATACTGAACGTCCCCATGCGTGCGGCGGAGCGGACGTTCTTCCCGCCCGGCAGGAGCGGCAGGCTGCGTTCACGGCTGAAAAGGCCGGTCGCGCTGCTGATGACGCTGACCGCCGTCGGCGGAGTGCTGGTGCTGGCGGGAGCGATACTGCTGCCGCGGCTAAGTGAAACGGTCGCGCAGCTTACGGAAAGGGTGCCGGAGCTGGCAGAGTCCATTTCCGAGGCGATAGGCGGCTCCTCGCTGCTTAGGCGGCTGCTCCCGCCGGAGCTGCTGACGGCTGAAAGCATCACCGGGAAGATACAGTCCGTACTGCGCAGCAGCGAGATAATGTTCCGCACGCTGACGGGGACGGTGGATCTGGCGCTGGCACTGTTTTCCGGGGCGGTGAATTTCCTGCTGGCGCTGGTGTTTGCGATATATATGCTGCTGCGCAAGGAGGAGCTGAAGGGTCAGTTCTGCCGGCTGCTGCGGGCGGTATTCCCGGCTAAGACGGCGGAAAGGATATGCCGCGTTGGGGGGCTGTGCAAGCGCACCTTTTCTGATTTCATCGCAGGCCAGACCAAGGAGGCCTGCATACTGGGGCTTTTATGCATTTTGGGAATGGAGCTGTTCGGCTTCCCCTATGCGATAGAGGTGGGGGTGCTGGTGACGGTAACAGCCTTTCTGCCGGTGGTGGGGGCTTTCGCGGGAGCTGCGGCGGGAGCGTTCTTCATCATGTTCGTCAGTCTGGAAAAGGCGCTGTGGTTTTTGGTATTCATGATGCTCCTGCAGCAGCTGGAGGACAACCTTATCTACCCGAGGGTGGTGGGAAAAAGCGTAGGCCTGCCGCCGCTGTGGGTGCTTTTGGCGGTAACGGTCGGGGGCACGGCAGCAGGCATCGGCGGGATGTTCATAGCGGTGCCGGTCTGTTCGGTGCTTTACTGTCTTGCGGGAGAGCTGCTGACGGCAATTGAGGATAAAAGGCGGGGCGCCGCCGCCGGATGACGGCGGGACAGCCTTACATCAGCAGATAGCCCAGCGCCAGCAGCAGCTTTATGTCCGCCCCCTGCTTGTACAGTATGTAGATCAGCATAGCGATCATCGCCTTTTCCTCGTCTATAGCCAGCCCGCCCGGCAGCTTTCCGCCGCCGAGGAGCGAGCTTATCAGCGAGGGAGAGGCCGGCGGCTTTTCCGGCGGGGGACTGCCGGCCGGAGGAGGCGCTGCGCGGCGCTGCATCTCCTGCATCCGCCGCAGCGCATCCCGGCGCATGGTGCTGATATCCTTGTCATTATAGTCCGCCAAACAGATCCCCTCCCAGAAGTCCGCTTTCCCGCAGCACGGGCCATATTGCCATAAGCCGGAACAGCTTTACTATCCTGTCGAGCTTGGCCTGATTTTCCTCCTTGAGCAGCGGGCGCAGCGCCATTAGCAGGGCGATGTTCTTATCCCCCTTGCCCGCTTGAGACATCGCCCCTTGAAGCTGCATCAGCTTCGTAAGGTCGGGCATATCCGCCGGGGGCGGCTGTTCGTTGGGCTTCTCGCCGCCCCCCAGCATCGACGCAAGCTCCTGTATCTGCTGCATACTCTCCGGGTCGTTCAGCACGCCGCGGAGCTTTTCCATTAGATCGTCCATTTCGGATCTACTTCTTCAGCTTCTCTAAGATAGCCCTTGCCTGCGGTGAGGAAAGCACCCGCTTGGCCGTTTCGGGGTCGGCAAGAGCGGCCTTGAGCTTGGCCTGCTGATCCTTCGGGAGTGCGCTGACGGCCTTATCCGCCCTGCCGGATCTTATCAGCTTTTCCAGCTCGGAGGGCTCTGTGCCGAGCTTCGATGCGGCAAGCCCCAGCAGCGACGAGAGCTGTCGGCCGTTGGGATTTTTTAAATTGCTCATAAAAAATTCTCCTTTTCCTATTGCATATACTAAATTTTATGTTATAATAATAGATGATAGAACAAAAATCAACTACAGGGGGTGAAACAGGTGCGGCTTATAGTTTTTGCCGATTCTCACGGCAATTTCCGGGCGGTGAAGGAGATCTTTGCCCGCAATGAAGACGCCCCCGTTTTTATTTTTCTCGGTGACGGCGAGTCGGATCTTGAGAGGATGCGCAAGGCTTACCCCGACAAGACCATTCTGAATGTTGCCGGCAACTGCGACTATTCCTCCTCGGCGCCGGACTTCGGCGTGTTCGATGCCGAGGGCACAAAGGTGTTCTTCACTCACGGACACAACTGGGGCGTAAAATACACGGTGGAGCGTGTGTTTTACAAGGCCAAGGAGGTAGATGCGCAGATCGCGCTTTTCGCTCACACCCACACACGCTTTTACGAGTATTATGACGGTGTACACATACTTAACCCCGGCTCGGCTGCGCTTCCCCGTGACGGCCGCCGTCCCTGCTACGCTTTCATAGACATTACCCCGAGAGGGATAATGTGCAGCCACGTTGAGCTTTGACCGCGGCTGTAGTATTGTATGCATATCTGCGCCGGAGCGTTACTTACACAATACACAGTCACACGGAACGTGAGACCGCACCTTTATATGATAAACAAAAAGAATAAACAAGATCATCGCCAAAGGCGATACCTTGTTTATTCTTTATTATTTTTTCTTTATTCTTTATTCTTTATTTTTCCCGCTGTTCGGTTTGTCTGTCTTGGACTTCGTAACGGGTATCTCGAACCAGAAGGTCGAGCCTTTGCCCTCCTCCGACTGAACGCCGAAGGCAAAGCTGTGGCGCTTGAGTATCTCCTTGCAGATCGACAGGCCGAGGCCGGTGCCGACGATATCCCGCTTTACCTTTTCGCCCCGGTAGTAGCGGTCAAAGACCTTCGGCAGCAGCTCCTTTGAGATGCCCTTGCCGTTGTCCTCAACCTCGATGCGGGTGCATTCCTCGCGGTTTATCTGACGGATGCGGATGCGCTTCTGCTCGCCGCTGTAGTTTATGGCATTGTTGATGAAGTTATAGATAACTTGATCCAGCTTGTCGGGGTCGGCGCAGACTGTTCTGTCCTCGTCGGGCTCAAAGGCGATGTCATAGCCCTGCTCCTCGATAAGCAGAGTATAGCGGGTGAGGATATCGTGTATCTTGTCGTGGACAGAAAACTCCTGCCAGTGAAGCTCCATATTCCCGCTCTCCAGCTTGGAAAGCTCTAAGATATTGTTCACGAGATTTGAGAGCCTGTCGGCCTCGTCGATGATGATTCCGATATGCTCGCCGCGCTTGACGGGGTCATCGCCGGAAAGGTCGCGTATCATCTCGGCATAGGCCTTGACCATAGTCAGAGGTGTTCTAAGGTCGTGGGAGATGTTTGCGATCAGATCGGTGCGGAGCTTGTTGACCTTGCCGATCTCGTCCTCGGCCTTATCCAGCACCTGCGAAAGCTCGGTGATCTCCTTATAGCCGCCCTCCTCGAACTTCACATCGAAGTCGCCGTCGGCAAACTTTTTGGCCTTGCTGGTAAGGTTCACGATAGGGTCGGAGAGGCGCTTTGAAATGAACAGGGTGATGATAAAGGCCAGCTCGGCAATGATTATGGTAATATACACCAGCTGCTCGCGGATGATGCTTACGGTAGAATCCACCGGCTCGACCGAGGCCTCGATATAGAGATAGAGGACGGTGCTGCCGTCGGTGAAGCTGCGGCAATAGATGATCTCCTCGGATTTGAGGGAGTCATTCTTCTTGATCTTCGTAAGCTCCTCCTTGCCGGAGGAATTAAGCTCCTCTCTTAGCTGATGCATATAATAGCCGGTGGTCTTGAACATATCCTGCATGAAATAGGAAAAGCTTCCGAGATTATTTTCGCCGCTTATAAGGCTTCCCTTTGAGTCGGTAACGACGATGCACATACCGTTGTCAAAGGCGGCGCGCTTCATGCCTGCCTCGATCTCACCCTGCCGGTAGGACTCCACCAGTATATTTCCCACGTTGCTGATAGCCCTTATCCTTGCGGAGCGGTAATAGCGTGCAAGGAAGAAATACTGGAACACCCACAGCAGGACGATGATTATCACGGTAAGGATAACGAAATAGCAGGAGACGTAATACCTAAGCGAATGCCGGGTCTTGCGGTCGGACTTATCTGATCTTTTCAAACTTGTAACCCATTCCTCTCAATGTGACGATAAGATTGCGGTAAGGTCCTAAGCTGTTTCTTAGCATTTTGATGTGGGTATCCACGGTGCGGTCGTCGCCGTAGAAGTCAAAGCCCCATACCTCCTCAAGGAGCTTTTCGCGGGAGAGGGCGATGTTCATATTCTTCACCAGATAGAACAGCAGGCCATACTCCTTGGGGGTCATTGCCACCTTTTCGCCGTCGATAGTCACCTCGCGGGCGGTGAAATTGATGCACAGCCCCTTGTAGGTGATGACATCCTCCTGCTTTTGGGAGCTTTTGGCGCGGTTCATGACAGCCTTTACTCTTGCCATAAGCTCCTTGGGAGAAAAGGGCTTGACCACATAGTCATCCACGCCGATCTCGAAGCCGAAGAGCTTATCGTACTCCTCGCCCCGGGCAGAGAGCATGATAACGGGTATCTCTTTGATCTTTTTTATCTCCTTGCAGGCGGAATAGCCGTCCAGCTTGGGCATCATAATATCCATGATGATGATATCGAAATCCTGGGTCTTGACTTTTGAAACGGCATCCATGCCGTCCTCGGCCTCAACGACCTCAAAGCCGTTGAACTCGGCATACTCCTTGATTATCATCCGTATCCTGATCTCGTCATCTACGACCAGCATTTTTGGCATAATATCAGCTCCTGTCACAGTTATTTCTTTACCTATTATAACACAGCTTTGTGAACATATCGTGAAAGCGGGTAAATTTTTTCGGGGGATATTTGACAATATGACCCGGATGTGATATAATAATACCAATGAACACAACACCCCGTCTTGCCCAGAGACGGGGTTATTGTGCGTTGATGTATTTTAAGGAGAGTTTTTATGAGCATCTGGGATGTGTTTGACCGTATATCAAAGAAAGAGGAGCCGCAGGGGGGCAAGCCGGAGTTCATTATCGCCGGACTGGGTAATCCCGGCATCGACTATGAGCGCACCCGGCACAATGCGGGGTTCATGGCTATGTCGGCGATCGAGGAGAAGCTGGGGGTGTCGGTGAACACCTACAAATTCAAGGCGAAAACCGCGGTGGCATCGGTGGGGGGCAAGCAATGCCTGCTGATGAAGCCGGAGACCTTTATGAACCTTAGCGGCGAGGCGATAGCGCAGGCTATGAGCTTCTACAAGATACCTATCGAAAACGTGCTGGTGATATTTGACGACATCTCGCTGGATGTGGGCGTGATGCGCATACGGCGAAAGGGCTCTGCCGGAGGCCACAACGGCTTGAAGAGCATAATCGAATGCTGCGGCAGCGAGGACTTTCCCCGAATCAAGATAGGGATAGGCAAGAAGCCCCACCCGGACTATGATCTGAAGGACTGGGTGCTGGGCAGGTTCACCGACGAGGAGAGAGAAAAGCTCTCCGGCGTATTCGCCAACGTCCTGCCGGCGGCGGAGCTGATCCTGCAGGGGAAGACAGGCGATGCGATGAACAGGTTCAACTGACGGCCGAGAGGAATAACAGCTATGGATATATTCTCACAAATATGCTCCTCACTCCCCTTTTACCGCGATCTGAAGCGCACCCTTGACGGAGGCTATACGCCCTGCGCGGTAACGGGAGTTTCAAACATCCACAAGGCACTGCTTGCACTGGAAATGTCGGCACAGAGGCAGATACTGGTGATCTGCGACGACGAGGCGGCCTGTACGCGGCTGGTGTCGGACATAAACGAGCTGTCGAGAAGTGAGACCGCCTGCCTCTTCCCTGCCAAGGATCTCAACTTTGCTTTCATGGAGGGGATCTCCCGGGAGTATGAGCATAAGCGCATCGAGGCGCTTTCAAAGCTCACAGAGGGGAAATGCAGGATAATCGCCGCATCGGCAGAGGCGGTGATGCAGGCCACCGTTCCGCCGGAAAAGCTAAGGGAGTATTCCTTTGCGCTCAAACAGGGGGGCGAGATAAGCCTTGAGGAGCTGACACACCGGCTTATTGCCGCAGGCTATTCCCGCACCGAGCAGGTGGAGGGGCAGGCACAGTTCGCTGTACGCGGGTCGATAGTTGATATCTTTCCCGTATCGGAAAGCAGGCCTGTCAGAATGGAGCTTTGGGGCGACGAGATCGACACCCTTGCATACTTCGACACCGAAAGCCAGAGGCGCACCGATGCCGTGGAAAGCATCACAGTCTTTCCGGCGCTGGAGATCATCTTCCCGGACAGGGAGACACTTGAAGGCAGGCTGGAGGCACTATCCGCCTCTGTCCGCGGAAAGCTGACCGATAAGATCAGACAGCACATTGCCCGTGACCTTGAATGCGTCAGAGGGGGCATAACTCTCACAAATCTGGATAAATACTATACCCTTGCCTATGACAGGCCTTATACCGTCCTTGACCACATGGAAAAGGACTGCGTGTGCATCATCAGCGAATACCAGAACTGTCTTGAACACGCCAGAGCCGTGACGGCACAGTTGAGAGAGGATCTCTCCCTGCTCACCGAGGACGGCATCATGTTCAAGCGCCTTGAGGGATATGCAGTGGGCTTTGAGGAGATCATTCGGTCTGCACTAAAATTTAAGTCCGTTTTTATGGACACTTTCATGCGTCAGCTGGGAGACATCAAGCTGAAAAAGCTGATAAACTCCGACTGCCGTCAGACAGGCGTGTGGGGCGGAAATCTTTCCACGCTGGAGGAGGAGATCAAGGGCTTTACCGGGACGGGCTACTGCTTCATCATACTGGCGGGGTCGGAGAAGACACTGCCGATAATCGCGCAGGATCTCCGGGACGACGGCTTTGATGCCCGGGTCATGTCCGAGGATGCGCCCCTTGTTCCGGGAGTGGTGTGGCTCCGCACCGGAAGCCTCTCCGGCGGCTTTGATCTGCCGGAGGCAAAGTGCGCACTTATCACACAGATGCGCTCGGTAACGCTGTCGAAGAAAAAGCGCAAGCACAAGAAGGGCGAGGAGATAGGCTCGCTCTCCGACCTCTCGAAGGGAGATCTTGTAGTTCATGCGATGTACGGCATAGGACGGTTCGCAGGCATAAGAACACTGGAAAACAGCGGCGTCAAGAAGGACTATATCTCCATTCAGTACGCGGGCACGGATGTGCTGTATGTGCCTGTTACACAGCTGGATCTTGTATCGCGCTACATCGGGCCGAGAGACGACGGGAACGTGAAGCTCCACAAGCTCAATCAAGTGGAGTGGAACCGCACCCGCTCGCGGGTCAAGCAGGCGGTCAAGGACATGGCCGACGAGCTCACCAAGCTTTATGCCGAGCGCCAGCGGGCAAAGGGCTTTGCCTTTTCTCCCGACACCGACTGGCAGAACGACTTTGAACAGCGCTTTGACTATCAAGAGACGGACGATCAGCTAAGAGCGATAAACGAGATCAAGGAGGATATGCAGAAGGATGCCCCTATGGATCGCCTTCTCTGCGGAGATGTGGGCTTCGGCAAGACCGAGGTGGCATTAAGGGCGGCCTTCAAGTGCGTGCTGGACTCAAAGCAGTGCGCGATAATGTGTCCCACCACTGTACTGGCGTGGCAGCACTATCAGACGGCTGTCAAGCGGTTCGAGCATTTCCCGGTGAAGGTGGAGCTGCTTTCACGGTTCAGAACGCCGAAGCAGCAGCAGGAGGTCATCAAGGGGCTGAACAACGGCACCGTGGATATCGTCATCGGCACTCACCGCCTTGTTCAGAAGGACGTAAAGTTCAAGGATCTCGGGCTGGCGATAATCGACGAGGAGCAGCGCTTCGGAGTGGCTCACAAGGAGAAATTCAAGGAGGCCTTCAAGGGGGTGGATATCCTTACGCTGTCGGCAACGCCTATACCGCGGACGCTCAACATGGCGCTTTCCGGGATGCGGGATATGTCTGTTATCGAGGAGCCGCCGCAGGATCGCCAGCCTATACAGACCTATGTCATCGAGCATGACGACGGAGTGGTGGCGCAGGCGATATTCAAGGAGCTGCGCCGCGGCGGACAGGTATATTATCTGAACAACCGCATCGAGACTATCCCGGCGGTGGTG
>ODAI012034429.1_pt1 | contig 10637 bp, 6 predicted proteins | sample 1539321 | NCBI WGS metagenome assembly ODAI01 (sample SAMN02144231, study PRJEB22623) | gut metagenome | biome: sheep rumen | host: Ovis aries | place: New Zealand | reverse complement strand
GGATGATCGCTCTGGATGTGGTGGTCTATCCCTTCTTTTTCACGTTTCTTTACTGGATCTTCCGGCCTTTCACAAGGGAAAGGGGCGGCAACTACGACAACCGGCTGAAGGCCGTTTTCTCCACGTCGGCGCTGCTTCTGTGCATGGGGATGATGCGGATCACCGGCGGCAATCCGGAGAGGAATAGCCTGTCTGTGCTTGCGGAAGGCATCTATCAGGTGCTGTGCGATGTGTTCATCCTGCTCGTACAGTTCGGCGTCATGGAGAGGGCGAGGCTGTCGCAATCGGTGGATACGATGCGGGAACTGGTCCATGAACAGCATGAGCAGTTCCGGCATTCCCAGCAGTCGGTGGAGCTGGTCAATGAGAAGTATCACGATCTGAAGAGTCTTCTGGAGGGCTTTCAGGGAGAGATCGATCCGCAGCAGATCCGGAAGCTGAAAGAGAGGATCGGAGAATATGAGGTCCACCTGGAGACGGGGAACCGCGTACTGGATATCGTCCTTGCGGAAAAGCGGGCCGTCTGCCTGGCGAGAAATATCGAATTCACGTCCTATGTCAACGGGGCGGGGATGGACGGCATAGAGGAGCTGGATCTGTATGCCCTTGTCGGGAATGCGCTGAACAACGCGATCGACGCGGTCTCCGCGCTTCCCGAGGAAGAGAGGTTCATCTCGATGGTCATGTACAGCAGGGATGGCATGATCACACTGCACATGGAGAATCCGTATGCCGGCAGTGTCCTGGTGGAGGATGACCTGCCGGTCAGCAGGAGAGACAGGCAGTATCACGGCTTCGGTGTCAGGAGCATGGAAAGGATCTGTGAGAAGTATGAAGGGACGCTGGTATTCCGGACAGAGGACCAGATATTCACGCTGGACGCCCTGCTCCTTCAACCATAGTGCAACTTTTGATGCAGGAAGAACAGGATTTGCGGTTCCCGTTTCGGGGACCGCTCCTTTTTTTTATGATGTACCTGTCCACAGGACAGAGCAGATCAATCTCAGAAAAGGAGGCATGGGAGTATGAAAAGAATCGTCGCAATGATGCTGACGCTCTTGATGGCACTTGGCCTTGCTGCCTGCAGCAGTCAGTCTTCGGGACAGACCCAGCAGACACAGGCACAGCAGACGGAGCAGGCACCGGCAGAGCAGCAGGAAGAAAAAGAGCCGCCGAAGACCGAGGAGATGTATTTCCCGAACGGGGACAAGCAGATCTATGCAGTGGTCTACACGCCGGCAGAAGAAAAGAGCCAGTATCCCACGGTGGTGATCAGCCACGGTTTTGCGGGATCCTACGCCGATAATGAGAAGCGCGCTGAGCTTCTGGCCCAGAACGGCTACTGCGCAGTGGTCTTCGATTTCTATGGTGGCAACAGAGATTCCAAATCCGGCGGCGAGATGACGGAGATGAGCGTCCTCACGGAAGCGGAGGACCTGAACGCGGTCATGGACGGCGTGCGGGCTCTCGAATATGTGGACAAGGACCAGTTCTTCCTTCTCGGCTGCAGCCAGGGCGGCTTCGTTTCCTCGTATGTAGCTGCTTCCAGACCGGAGGATGTCAAGGCCCTCATCCTGCTCTTCCCGGCTTTTGCCCTGCAGGATGACTGCTGGTCGAGACATGCGTCCATCGACGAGATCCCGGAGACAGAGGATGTCATGAACCAGACCATCGGCGCGATCTACAGCCGGGATGCGATGAGCTTTGACATCTATGACGTCATCGGCGGATACAAAGGGGACGTGCTGATCCAGCACGGCGATAAAGACGACATCGTCGATCCTTCCTACTCCGAGAGAGCAGCCGAGGTCTATGAGCACGCGGAACTGCAGATCCTGCACGGCGCGGGCCACGGTTTCCAGAGCAAACCGCTGAAGGAGTCCAACGCGAAGCTGCTGGAGTTCCTCGCTGCACATACAGAGTGAATACAGGCGGAAGATCGACTGTACATATACAGGCAGTTCTTGCAACAGCAAAACGATATACATTCCAAAAGGAGGAAAACAAATGAAAAAAGGAACCAGAATTCTGACACTTGCACTTGTCTGTATCATGATGATGGCGACGCTGGCCGGCTGCGGCTCTTCCAAAGGATCAGGCATCTCCAAGCTCTTCGCGGGCGGATCCGCAAACCTGATCGAAGAAGTGGGCTGGTACAACAGTGATGTCTACACGCTGAAGATCAATGCGGACAACACCTACGAGCTTACCTATCAGGAGCATCGCTTCGGAACCACCGACCCCGGCATCAAGGGCCTCCGCACGATCATCTACAAGGGAAAATGCAGCTCCGCAGCATCCGCTGACGGCTGGGAGACACACGTTGATTACACGCTGGAGCCCGCTGAGAGCATCTTCTTCGAGCAGCATGAGAAGGGCTACGGCCGTGCGAAGATCGCCGGACATTGCGTGATCGACACCAACAACTGGACACCGGAAATGACCGAGCTTCTCGATCCCGAGAACAATGCGATGACCGCGCAGGATTTCCTCGGCCAGTATGCGGAGACCCTGGTCGTCACCGTGGAAGATCCTTCCCTCGATCCCGAGGATTCCTCTCTGGGATACAGGGTCATCGAGATGCCTGCCCTGAAGCTCATGGCGGAAGAGTGATCATCGATCTCTTCCGGATCTGTAAAGGAGAATAGCAATGGACAAGACGAAGGTGAAAGGAAAAGGGCTGTGGACAGTGCTCTCCGTGCTGTTCACCCTCCTGTTCATCCTCTCTCTGGTCGCCCGCCCGGTCACCAACAACTACGAGGGCATCATCAACATGGTGCTCGGCACGGAGTCATCCAAGGTGATCGGAGATCCCGGTAAGGACTACTTTACCGCGGATTATACATCTGCGGAGCAGGTGGAGGAAGGCAGGAAAGTCGTTGAGAGCATCGTTGCGGGCGGTTCGGTCCTTCTGCTGAACAGAGAGCAGGCGCTTCCGCTTGCGGCGGATGCCCGGATCACGCTGATGAGCATCAACGCCGCCAGGTTCGTGTACGGCGGCACCGGCTCGGGCGGTATGAACACGTCCAACATTGACTCGCTGAAGGATGCGCTGGAGGCAAAAGGCTTCTCCGTGAATCCCACGATGTGGAGCTTCTACACGGAGGGCAAGGGCAGCGAGTACGGACGGACGCAGGCCTCCGGATCCCTCAACAACTATGTTTTCAACAATGAAGAATTCAAAGTGAACGAAGTGCCGCTGAGCGCCTATTCCGATGCGGAGTGGGATTCGGTCGGTGAGTACGGAGATGCAGCCGTCGTCGTGATCAGCCGTGTCTGCGGTGAAGGTGCGGACATGCCCTGGTACGGCGCGGGAGACGGCAAAGGCAATCTGCTGGAGCTCTCGGACGAGGAACAGGCGATGCTCGGCAAGCTGGCAGAGCTGAAGCAGAGCGGAAGCCTGAAAAAGATCATCGTCCTCCTCAATGTGGCCAACGCGGTGGAAGTGGACTTCCTCGATCCGAAGATCTGCGGGACCGATTATCAGATCGACGCCTGCATGTGGATCGGCGAACCGGGCCAGGGCATCCGGGCGATCGGAGACCTCCTGAACGGTACTGTGAATCCTTCCGGCAAGCTGGTGGACACCTATTGTTATGACAACCTGACATCACCGGCCCTGCAGAACGCACATGCCACGAGCTACACGAACGCGGCGGAGAAAGGCCTCGCGTTCAAGTCGACCAACAACGAGTATTATGTGGCTTATCAGGAAGGCATCTATGTCGGCTACCGCTATTATGAGACCCGCTACGAGGATGTAATCCTCGGACAGGGGAACGCCGGTGCGTTCGACTATGATTCCACGGTGGCATTTCCTTTCGGATACGGCCTGTCCTACAGCGATTTCAGCTATGGCGATCTGCAGATGGAGGAGAGCGGAGACGATCTGGTATTTACCGTCGACGTGACCAACGATTCGGGCGTGGAAGGCAGGGAAGTCGTCGAGATCTTCATGCAGTCCCCTTATACGGACTATGATAAGCAGAACGGGATCGAGAAGGCAGCCGTTGAGCTGGTCGGATTCGACAAGCAGACGGTTCCCGCCGGGGAAACAGTGACTTTCCGGGTGACGGTTCCGAAGACCGAGCTGCGCACATACGATGCGGCAGGCGAAGGGACGTACATTCTGGATGCCGGACAGTACTATTTTGCCGCAGGAAACGGCGCACATGCGGCGCTGAACAATATTCTGGCAGCGAAGGGCGCTGACGTCGAAGGCCGTACCGGGCTGACGGCGGCCTATACGGTCGCGGAGCAGGACAATGAAGTTTTCTCCAAGGGTGTGACCGGAAATGAGATCGTGAACCAGCTGGACCATGCGGATCCCAACCGCAGGGAAGGCGAGACCGACAGCATCGTCTACCTGACCCGTTCTGACTGGGAAGGCACCATGCCGAAGGCGGAGATCACAGAGAAAAAGTACAAGGCAGCCCACCAGATGTCCGCGTCGGACGACATGGTCGCGGAGATGAACGCGCAGTACCAGAAGAACACTTCCGGAACCATGCCGACCTTCGGCAAGGAAGGCAAGCTGAACCTGGCGCAGTTCATCGGCGTGCCGCTCGACGGTTCCATCGAATTTGACGGCGGGACCTACACGTGGGATGATCTTCTGGATCAGGTCACATTCAATGAGATGGCCAAGGTCATCGGCCAGGCGTACCACACGACGACACCGATGAGCTCGATCTCCAAGCCCGGGACCAAGGATGAGAACGGGCCGCAGGGTATCACCGCCACGCTCACCGGCGGCGGATCCTCCACCAGCTATACTTCGGAGGACCTTCTGGCGGCAAGCTTTGACGGACAGATCGCCGAGAACATGGGCCGCTCTGTCGGCAATGACTGCCTCCTTGCAAACGGACAGCAGTATTCCGGCATCTACGGACCGGGCGTCAACATCCACAGAACACCTTACTCCGGACGAAACTTCGAGTACTACTCGGAAGATCCTTTTATCTCCGGAAAGACCTGTGCCGCTGAGGTCAGAGGCATCCAGTCCAAGGGCGTGTATGTCTACATGAAGCATTTTGCCCTCAATGATCAGGAGACCGCCCGTGACGGTATTGCGGTCTGGACCAATGAGCAGGCGGCAAGAGAGATCTATCTGCAGGCGTTCGAGTATCCGATCGTTGAATCCGGCGCCTACTCGGTCATGACGTCCTTCAACCGCCTGGGCTGCACCTGGACGGGCGCGGACAAGGGGCTCCTCACCGGCATTATGCGCGGAGAATGGGGCATGCCCGGATTTGCACTGACAGATTTCTCCAACAGCAACAACTACATGGATGTCCTGAACGGTGTTATGGCAGGCAGTGACGCATGGGACTGCAACGACGCCGCCAAGTGGACAGCCAAGCTGATGGAATACAAGGATGATCCGAATGTCGTCTCCGCGATGCGGGAGGCAACGAAACACATCCTGTACACCGTCGCAAATTCCAACGCCATGAACGGCACCTCCGCCAACATGCAGGTGGTGGAAGTGACCCCCTGGTGGAAGACAGCCATCCTGGCACTGGAGATCGTAACAGGCCTGCTTGCAGCACTCAGCATCTATAAGCGTATCAGCATCACCAAGAAGGCCCGCTGACGATATTTTCCATATTTCCCGTAATCATAATTCATAAACAAACACCTCAAACACTTCAATGCCAGGCGCCCCGCGGACACAGAGAACTTCTGCGTCCGCGGGGCGCCTGGCTGTGATCGGACCGCGCAGGGACCGCGCAGGGGACGGTTCTCCAGTAAGTGGTAAATAGTGAGTACCCCGCAAATAAAAGGGGCTGTGAAAAAAGAATAGTCCACAAAAAGAAGGACCGCGGTTCATAAAGAGCCTGCGGTCCTTCTTTTTGTGTTAAAATTTAACTTGCGATGCAAAGAATATCTATAGAGTCCTTGATTATCTTGACAGGATGTTCCCTGAGAAGGCGCCGGAACTGAAGCGGTATAACACGATCTCTTTGTTTGCCTTAATTCTGGAAATACTTCCAAACTACAGTATCAAAGGCAGAGAAAACGACATTGCCAAATGGTTTATTGATTTTGAGTCGAACCGTGCAGAAGATGAACTCAAGGAACCTGAAGAACAGGATCCACGTCTCGTCGTATATCATGAAAGAGTCTCTCATTCCTCGGACTCGGAAGATTCTTTGTTGTACAGACACAGCTTCCTGAAGGAGAGCCTTCTGGCGACCGTACCAAATCTTCCTCAAAAGGATCCGAAAAGGACATTTGATGAGGCACAGCGTCAGGTGATCTACAGGCGTGGGAAAGGCATCTGTGCGAATTGCGGTAAGCACTGCGAGTGGAACAACTGGGAAGCAGATCATATCGTCCCTTGGAGTAAAGGCGGAAAGACAGAAATAGAAAATGGGCAGGTTCTTTGTCCTTCCTGTAACCTGGCTAAGAGTGATCAGTAACCTGACTAAAAAGCGCAAGAAGGCCGAGAGCGTCGTTGACGAATAAGTTCAACGGCGCTCTCTTAATATAGACACCGAAACAAAGGACATTTGTCAAAAATAGTTCCACGCTTGGAACTTGCTGAAATAAGGGACAAGTAGAGTTGTGAAACGAGAATATTTGTGCGTTTAAGGGACAGTTATATTTGTCAAAAACCTTTCCGCGCTTCCTGCTTTCCCAATAAGGGACACGTAGAATTGTAAAAACTCTTCCAACACTTTCGGCTTTTTTGAAAAGCAAACTGTTCGAGCCGCCCTTTTCTCATGTGACAGTGGGAGAGAACGGGACAGATCACAGCACGTGAACTGATAGCGCCGGTAGGAGAGCATAAGAAAAGGAGCCTTGCTCCAGATACCGTGACGGTACCGGAACAAAGCTCCTTTTTTAATGTTTTATTGGAATACATAGCTGACAGAGTATGAGAAACAGGCATTATCAAATTGGATGCTTGTTTGAGGTATGAAACAAAATTAACTTCAATCAAGGATTCAATCAAGAAACATTCGAACAACGCCGAAAATTAAGGCTTTTTGGTCTTGAAACCGTTAGAGCTCAACCAAGAAAACAACTTGATTCAATGAAGAAAGCCGTTTGTACAAGGACTGTCACAATTAGGCTTAATAGGCTAATTGAACAGGACTTGATAGTTGCGACCGGGAAGAAGCATGATCTGAGCCGAACATATGAATTAAAGAAGTAAGTTGCCGCTTGGCACGACCATGTTAAGTAGTGACTAAGTAAAACTGCATACTTACGGTAGTTCCGGATGGAACTTGGCATGAACTTGGCATAGCTTGGCATGAAGTTGTTGGAAGAATTGAGAATAGTAGGTGTTCGTGGTTATGCCGTTCATGCTGAATGGTTCCTTGTTGGAACTGCGTAGTCAACAATTAGTCAACGAATAAGGCTTTAGTCAAGGGATTAGTCAAAGAAAATATGGCTGATTTGTAACAAAGAACCTGAAATTGGCTGAAAAATACAGCCATTCCGTTGACTAAAGCGAGGATTTATTATTATGATTTAGTCCAAGACTAACCATAGTTATGAATGTTAATCCTGACAGAAATTCAGAGAAAGAAAAATAAGAGTACATGTGTGGTCAAATTATAAAAAGAAAAACAGAAAACGATGAATATTGTTGATAAGCTGATAGAATACAGAAATACACGTAACGCTGATATCTTCGGCTCTATTGAATCCGATAATCTCATTGTAATGGTAACGGAGTTGCTATCATGGCTAAAACTTGAAAGAAAACGAGAGCTTTGGATTGAACAAGGCAGGAAGACGAAACTTAAGCCGCTGAAGCTTAATATGAATTATCCTTGGTGCAACGATCTGGTAACGATATTGCAAGCAGACAGCCTTTTGGCAGAAGTGTTTTGCGTTGAAGACAAGTCCGTGACATTTAAGGATAGTGTTTCATCTGAATATATTCATGAAGCGCGTCTCAGGGCATATGATAATTATAATCCGGAAATGATTATAAATTGACTTTTCGATAAAATGGGAGTGATTATCGCTTTGCAATAACCGGCGGAACACGTTTGGTTAGAACGTCTCTACTTCGTCAACAAAATCCTCGGAAAAAGTGTAGACGAGGTGGAATTAGCAGGAAAGCCTTACTAAATATGCTGTGTTACGGACAATATAGATACAACACATAGGACGAAGAGCAGCGAAACGCGGACACCGGGATCATCATAAAAGAGGCAGACAGACTGACGGCGCTTGTGAATGAGATCCTCGAATACACAAGCCTGCAGGAAAATCGCGGAGACAGGGAATTCACGCAGCTTGATCTCTCCGCACTGGTACGGAAAGTTGTGGATCAGTTTGAGCCTTTGATGAACAAGGAAGGATACGTGATCGTACAGAATATAGAAGAAGGATGCACAGTAAAGGGGGATGCAGCTCTCCTGGAACGCGCTGTCTACAATCTTGTTGACAACGCGCTGCGGCATTCGGGAGCAGACAAAAGTATTGAGGTTGCTCTTAGTAAGGAAAGAGACAAGATCCGATTTGAAGTGGCCGATCACGGCGAAGGAATCGACGAAAGCGAGCTGCCCCATATCTGGGAAAAATACTATACGAACAGGCAGAGAGGGAACAAGGGCGTTTCCGGACTAGGCCTTGCCATTGTAAAGCAGATCGCCGAGATTCATGAGGCGGAGACTGGCGTCCGGAGCAAAAAAGGAGAGGGCAGCAGGTTCTATATTTTGATCCCGGGTTGTATATTTACTCCATTTTCCTCAGCTCCGGCAGCACCATCAAAAGCATTGTGACCATACAGGCAGTGCCGCCGATGACATTGGAGATGGGCTCCGCCATAAACACGCCGCCCAGCGCGGAAGTGCCTTCGCCGGGAATCCTGCCTATGTAAATGCGATCCACAATGCTGTAGAGGAGGCTCAGGACCTGCGCGACCAGAATTAAGCTGACAGTAATTCTTGCGGCCCTTGCGGACGTTAAGTGTCAGGCGTGTCCGTTGACATCGTAAATCAACAAGAACCGTCAGACTGCGATCGATTGTATATCAATCGCGGCCTGACGGTTCTTTAATTTGTTCTATTTGCCTGAGACAGATGCGTGCGGGGAAAGATCACTGCACTTTTTCTCCCCGGTTGGAATGACGTATAAGCCGTTCCTTACGCGGTGTACTTTTTCAGTGTCACGCGGATTGCGCCGGGACCTGCGATGAGTTCCTTGAAGTAAGTGACTACCTTGGGAGCCAGTCCTATTTCGTAGAGGTCAACACCGAAGATCGCGTCATTGTGAAGAAGAGGAGCGATGGTCTCTTCCACATCCTGGTTCTCTCCGAGCTTAATATCAGCTACTAACGGCTGTACAGTGTTTGCCAGCGGATCGGGGGAGATCTCGAATGCTTCGCCTTTATCGTTGATACCCATCATGTAGCGGATCCAGCCTGCCTGTACCAGAGGGATGAGCTTAAGGTCAGCGACATCAAGGTCCTCAGCTTTGTCATATGCTTTGATCGTCTCGCCAAAGCGAATCGCAAGCTTCTGAGAGGTATCGGTTGCGATTCGCTGAGGCGTATCGGGCATGAAGGGGTTGGGAATCCTGACATTGAGGACAGTGTCGATGAATTCCTTGGGATCGAGGATTTCGGGATTGATGACAACCGGAAGACCTTCCTTGTAGCCGATCACTTCCACGAGCTTTTTAAGTTCGGGATCCTGCATCTCCTTGGAGATGAGGTCGTAGCCAAGAAGGCATCCGTAGACAGCCAGTGCTGTATGAAGCGGATTGAGGCATGTGCAGACCTTCATCTTCTCAACCTTGTCGACGGTCTCTCTGTCTGTGAAGATCAGTCCGCCCTTCTCCAGAGCAGGCCTGCCGTTCGGGAAGTCGTCCTCGATGACGAGATACTCGGTCTCCTCAGCATTTACGAAAGGAGCCACATAGGACTTCATGCTGGTGATGACGGGTGCCAGCTCGTCGATACCGTCTGCGTCGATGATCTTCTGAACGGACTCATTGGGACGAGGGGTGATCTTGTCGATCATGGACCAGGGGAAGGAAACCTTGTCACTCTTGACATAAGCTTCGAACTCAGGCTCTGCGACACCGTTCTTTACCCAGCCTTCCGCGAAGGCAACGATGGCAGCCGCGAGCTTGTCGCCGTTGTGAGAGCAGTTGTCCATGCTGACCATGGCGATCGGCTTCTCGCCGGCCTTAAAGCGGGCATACAGAAGGGAAGCGACTTTGCCCATGTAGCTCTGGGGCTTCTCGGGACCCTTTTCCATATCGGAGACAACGGCGGGGACCATCTCGCCCCTGCCCGTTACGAGACTGTAGCCCTTCTCTGTGATGGTAAAGCTGGCCATCTGCAGGGAATCTTTGCTGAAGATCTCGCGGAGTCTCGCATAAGCCTCTTCGTTATTGCTGTCCAGTTCCAGGGACTCCATCACGCTGCCGACTACGGTCTTCTCGATCGTGCCGGTGGACTTGAGAGTTACCAAAATAGAGAGGTCATCGTGGGGATGATACATCTTCCGGATGATCTCGTAGTCATAGCCTTCCGCTACGGTCAGGCCGCGGTCCAGAACGCCTTCATTGAGGAGGTTCTGTACTACGTTAGCCTGGAACGCTCTGAAAATATTGCCGCCGCCGAAGTGGATCCAGAAAGGATTCTCTTTGGTCGCTTTTCT
>ODAI014461795.1_pt1 | contig 10638 bp, 9 predicted proteins | sample 1539321 | NCBI WGS metagenome assembly ODAI01 (sample SAMN02144231, study PRJEB22623) | gut metagenome | biome: sheep rumen | host: Ovis aries | place: New Zealand | reverse complement strand
GTGAATTGTTTTGAACGATTCGTTAAGCATCTGTTCAAAAGTTTGTTCTGACATGTTTCTGAACCTCCTCAATAATGTTCTTTGGGGTTGAAGCCCCGGCGGTAATCCCAATCAGCTTGGCCGATTTGGGTATCTCCAGATGAAGATCATCTAAAGTCTGAATAAAATATGTATTTGTGCATTTATTTGCACAAATCTCGTACAGTTTCCTTGAATTGGAACTGTGCGTGCCTCCTATGACGATCATGGCGTCAGCTCTGGATGCAATTTCCTCAGCTTCGGTCTGCCTTTCGTCGGTTGCGTTGCATATTGTATTCACAATATTAATATTGTAACCAACATTTTTAAAGATTTCAATGGTTTCTTGAAATTTGTTTTTGTTAAAGGTAGTCTGGGAGACGACTGTGTAGTTTGCGTTTCTGTCACCGTCGAATTCTACGGCCATTTCAGGGGACTCTATAACGTAAACAGGCCCGGTGGCGTAGCTTACGATTCCCTCGACTTCCGGATGGCTTTTACTGCCTACAACTATGATGCTCTTTCCGTTTTTACTCTCTTCCTCCACTATCCTGTGGATCCTCTTAACAAACGGGCAGGTGGCATCTATTATGGAAAGCCCCGATTCCTCGAGCTTTTTGTGGATCTCTTTGGTCACACCGTGAGAACGTATCACTATCGTTCCCTCGTCAATGCCCATAAGCTCTTCCGGGCTCTCGATCACCCTGACGCCCTTTTTCTCAAGGTCACTTACAACTGTCTCATTGTGAATAATGGGACCATATGTATAAATATTAGTTTTTTCTTTTGCAATCTGCTCATATACAGTTTCAACTGCCTTGGTAACACCAAAGCAAAAACCTGCATGCTCGGCTACGACAACTTCCATATTATCACCCCACAGCTATATGATAGAGCTCAAGTATCCTGTCCTTAACCTCATCGATGGTCAGATCCGACGAATCAAGAAGTATCGCATCATCAGCCTGCTTCAGCGGAGATATCTCCCTGTGCATATCGCGATAGTCCCTGTCTATTATGTCCTTCTCGATGGCATCAAAGTCGCAGCTTACACCCTTTTCTGTGAGCTCTTTATATCTGCGCTCTGCTCTTACCCTGGAGCTGGCTGTAAGATAGATCTTAAGATCCGCCCCGGGAAGTACCACTGTTCCTATATCTCTGCCATCCATAACAACGTCGGTAGTTTGAGCAAGCTTCTGCTGAAGTTCAACCAGCTTTTTTCTGACATCGCCGTTTACGCTGCTGGCTGATGCCATATTTCCGACTGCCTCTGTCCTGATAAGAGAATTGACATTTTCACCGTTTAAGTAAACAACCTGGATTCCGTTCTCATACTTAATAGTGATATCTGCGCTTTGGCATGTGGCGCTTATCTTCTCGGACTCACTTGCATCAATTCCGTTGTTGATCATATAAAGAGCCATTGCTCTGTACATTGCACCTGTATCCACATAGATAAATCCAAGTTCCTTGGCCACCTTCTTGGCTATGGTGCTCTTTCCTGCTCCGGCAGGTCCGTCTATTGCTATACTTCTACTCATTGTTTGATCTCCTGAATTTAATTTACTGCACTGATTCCCGCAAGATGTCCCGTGGACCAGGCAACCTGAAGGTTAAAGCCTCCGGTCACGGTGTCAACATCAAGCACTTCTCCCGCAAAGAAAAGTCCCGAAACCAGCTTGGACTCCATGGTGGAAGGGTCAACCTCTTTTACGCTGACTCCACCTCTTGTAATTATAGCCTCATTAAAGTCCCTTGTCTTCCTTATAGTCATGGGAAGGTTCTTTATGAGCTTACCGAATGAGAGTCTCTCCTCCCTGGTGATACTGTTTACGGGCTTCTCCGGATCAATGCCGGAGAGTTTTATCATAACAGGTATCAGCTTGGACGGGAAAAGACCTCCCAGCGAATTTTTAAACTGTCTGTTGGGCGCATCATCGAAGTCCCTTAAAATACGCTTATCAAGCTGAGCCTCATCAAGGGCGGGCTTAAGGTCCAAAAGAAATCTTCCTTTTTTGTCCTTGTCGTAGTAACAGCTCGATGTCAGGACAAGAGGACCGCTTATACCAAAATGCGTAAAGAGCATCTCTCCGAATCCATCGTATACAGGCTTTACCTTCTTGGCAGGAGCCTTCTCTTTACCCTCATCTTCCAAAAAGAGCTTAAGGCCTACATTTTTAAGGGCAAGACCCTGAAGATCCGTGCACCAGTCCTCCTCAACTTCAAAAGGAACCAGCGAAGGCCTTGTGGGAACCACTGTGTGACCGAGGTCCCTGGCAAATCTGTAGCCGTCTCCGGTAGAACCTGTTGACGGATAGGAAAGACCGCCTGTACATACGATGACGCTGTCAAACTCTTCTCTTGTTATGGGATCATCCTTTTTGCTGTAGGTTATTGCCTTAACAGCGCCTTGCTCAGCTTCTACAGAGAATACCTCTACTTCAAACTTTACGTTGACGCCGGCCTTCTTGACAGCGTTAAAAAGAGTCCTGATGATGTCCGATGAATGGTCTGAAACAGGAAACACCCTGTCACCTCTCTCTACCTTCAAATGGCATCCGTTGTCCTCAAAGAAGTCCATAACGGCTCTGTTGTCATAGCTGTATACAGCGCTGTACAAAAACCTGGGATTTCTTCTGACATTGTCAAAAAAGTCAGTTACATCACAGGCATTTGTCACATTGCATCTGCCTTTACCGGTTATATAGATCTTTTTACCGGGCTTTTCGTTTTTTTCAAAAATAGTGACGCTACCGCCGCTCTCCGCAGCAGCCAGCGCCGCCATCATACCGGCTGCACCACAGCCGATCACTGCTATTTTTTTCATATTATTCCTTATCCTCACGACTTAAAGGAGTGTTTACAAGATGCATTCCCAGGTCGTCAGAAGCAAAGTCTATCTCATCATTGAGATACACCTGATAATTGTTCCAGGTCTCTTCAAGCATCTTAAGGTCCGCCTGAACTTCGTTGGGCCTTCTCATGCAGAGAGCAACAACCAGCGCATTTATAACGCTGAGGGGCGCGACCAGAGAATCAACGATCGAAGCCATCTCGCTCTTGGCCAGAATATTGCAGGATGAATAAAGGTTCATGGGCGAATGAACGGAATCGGTTATGGTGATCACCTTGGCGTTTCTGTCATTGGCAAACTCCATGCACTTAAGTGTTCTCATGGAATATCTCGGGAAGCTGATTCCTATGATGCAGTCTCTGTCCCCGATCCTGATCATCTGCTCAAACATCTCGCTGACGCTGGTGGTCCTGATCAGAACGTTGTTTCCTCTTATCATATTCAGATAGAAGTGAAGAAAATCAGCAAGAGGCTCGCAGCTTCGAAGGCCTACAATATAGACCGTTCTGGCCTTGAGAATAATATCAACCGCTGTCTTAAAAGCAGCAACGTCAATATTATTAATGGTGTGCTGAATATTTGAAATATCAGATGTAAGGATAGCCTGGAGAATCTCACCTTCACTGCTCTTGCCGAATCTCCTGCCTACCTTCTCTACAGATCCAAACTTATCTCCAACCCATGAAGCAAGTGCCTTCTGAAACTCGGGATATCCGTCATATCCAAGGCTCATGGCAAATCGTACCACTGTGGATTCACTCATTCCCACGATCTTGCCGAGTTCAGCCGCTGTCATGAACACCGCCTGTTCGTAATGATCGCAGATATAGCCGGCAATGTTCTTTTTGCCCTTGCTCATTCTGGAGTAGCATTCATTTATTCTGGTAATTACATCAACGTCTGCTTCGAACTTCATAGTCCCTCTGAAAACTTTACATTAGTTACTTCGCAAATGATCTGTATACTGACTCAAGCATATTAACGCTTGTCTCCTCATCCAGATCATAGTCTCCGGTAACTGCCATGCAGCCTGCGCCGTGGATGAATATCCACATCTGCATGAAGAGCTGCTGTGCATTGGTTGCTCCTGCTGCTACGGCTCTGTTTATCTCTTTTACCACGTTCTCATCGGTTCCGTTAACAAGATCGTACATGCTCTTTCCGTCAGGTGTCTGCTCGGAAATGAACAAAAGCTTGAAAAGATGCGGATATTTCTGGGCAAAGCCAATGTATGCAAGGCCGAGATCAACGAAAGGCACTTCATGTGACTTCCTGAACTCAGCGTAGTACTCGGAATAGTAGTCGGCAGTCTTGGCATAAACGTCTTTTCTCAGTTCATCCATAGTCTCATAGACTCTGAAAATAGGCTGAGTTGAACATCCTGCGGCTGCTGCAAGCTTTCTTGAAGTGATCGCTTCAAAACCTTCCTTCTTGGTTATTTTAAACGCTGCATTCACTATTTCTTTTTGCGTAATGGTAGCTTTTCTAGACATAACAACCTCCGTATAAGACCGCTACTTGGGAATTTCAGACATTCTAATTTAGTAGCGTGCGTTATTATTCTACCCCAACGCCAGGGCACTGTAAAGAAGATTTAATAATTATTTTGTGTTAAAATATAAGGATAAAGTATTGCAATTAAGGGGGTTTATTATGGGTAAAAAAGAAAACTATTCTCTGCTTAGCCGTAACCTTTATGGAATGGCTGAATTCTACAGTGGTGGCGCATTTGTCATCATCAACACTTTCTTCACTGCTTTTCTTATAAAAGCACTTGGTATGCCTGCTGCACTTGCAGGAACCATCCCTCTTGTAGGTAAGATCTGGGATGCAATAACCGACCCTATCATGGGAAACATCACTGACAGAACAGTCTCACGTTTTGGTCCCAAGAGATTCTATATACTTGTGGGCGGAATAATATCAGCCCTCACCTTCGTTGTAATGTGGGTTACGATCCCCACAAGATCCATCGGGGCAATGTATGCATTCTACCTGTTTATGTACTGCCTCTTCTCCACAGGTTTTACCATCATTTCGGTTCCTTATAACGGACTTCTTCCGGATATGATTGACGACTATACCATAAGGGCCAAGTTCTCAAATACCCGCATGATATGGTCTACGCTCGGTTCAGCAGTCTGTGGTCTTGTTCCGACTTTCATCATTACCGATAACACTGATCCGTCCAAGTATCTGACCTGTGCGCTTTTGTTCGGATTTCTTTTCTTTGCAACATCCATGGTAACCTTTGCAGGAACCTGGGAACATCCAAAGCCTCCTGTAAAAGCGAGCATTGTAGAGAGCTTTCCTCAGGCCGTAAGCGTATTTAAGAGCAGGTCCTTCAGGCTGTTCATCGGCATATATCTCTTCGGCCAATGTGGTATGGACATCGTTTCCGGAATGGCTCTCATTTACTGCGACGATGTTTTGAACGGTTACAATAACGGATGTTTTATAGCTCTTATGGCTACTCTTTTAGCATCTCAGCTGATTGGAATGCTGATCTGGGGTCCTGTCATGAACAAGACCTCCAAGAGGACCACGATCCTTATCGGAGCACCCATGAGGCTTTTCGCAACACTTGGTCTTTTATTTGTTTCCAAAGAAGGAGCTTCACTTGTTCCCATCCTGATCCTTACGGCATTCATAGGACTTGGTAACGCTGCAACTCTTACCAGCATCTTCTCCATCATGGCCGACATGGCTGATGTGGACGAGCTTATGACCTCAATAAGAAGACCGGGTATCGTCTCCGGAATGGCAACCTTTGCAAGAAAAATATCAGCCGGTATGTCCAATGCTCTCATAGGTTTCCTTTTGTCTGCTGTCGGCTATGACTCAGTCCTTGCCAACAACAAGATAAGACAGAGCCTTGAAACACAGCGTGGTATTGTATATATCTTCGTATTTGTACCTGTTATCCTGATGGCGCTTCTCATTATCGTTGGTTATATCTTCCCTCTCACAGGCAAGGAATTCAGGATCGTCCAGAAAGAGATCGCAAGACGCAAGGGTGATGACAGCTCAGAAATAACAGATGAAGAAAAGCACGTCTGTGAAAAAGTAACCGGCATCACTTACGATAAGCTCTGGAATCCCGCCAACACACTATCTAAAGGTAACGCAAAATGACAGACATAAAGTTTCTTGGAGAAGATGACTTCCTCTCCGCAATGGAAAACGAGAATAAAGCATGGTTTGATGAAGCTGCAAAGCCCGGAACACTCAAAAGCTTTGACGGTGCAAATCTTCGCTACTTTGTATTTACTCCCGATGCCCCGAAAGCAAGCGTTGTCATTGTTCACGGAATGGCTGAATTTATCGGCAAGTACAGAGAGTATCTGTGGTATTTGTACAAGGCCGGCTACAAGCTCTTTTTCATGGAACAGCGAGGCCACGGTTATTCAGAGGGTAAATGCCCCGAGATGGACGTTATCTATATAGACAGTTACTCAACTTATGTAAAAGACCTTCATCAGTTCATGGAGACTGTGGTAAAGCCCGAAAGCAAGAAGCTCCCGATAATGATGATTGCCCACTCCATGGGCGGATGTATAGGTGCCTTGTATCTTGAGAAGCATCCGGGGACTGTTAAGTCTGCAATACTCAGCTCTCCCATGCTGAAAATGAAGGGGGCCGATTATCCTTCCATTGTAGTCAATCTGATCGGCATCTACGCAGCAATAACAGGAAAGAGCAAAAAGCTTGCTCCCAACCAGAAACACTTTAATCCGGATGCAGATATCGCGGTAAGCAGCGCATTATCCGCTCCCAGATTTGAATATCAGCTGTCACAGCGAAAAGAAGATGTCCATTACCAGACCTGTGGAGCCTCTTTCGGTTGGGCAGTAGCCAGCATGAAGGCTTCAAGAAAAGCAGTCAAGAACGCCGGGCTCATAAAGATCCCCGTATCCGTAATGACCGCAGGATGCGACCATCTCATAGATCCGGCGGGATATGAAGCTTTTAAGGAAAAGGTTCCGAATGCAGTCTTCCATGAATACAAAGACTCAAGACATGAGATATTCAACGCAGATGAAGCTACACGTATCCGATATTTTACCGATGTGCTTAATACTTTGGGTAATCAGTTAAATGATGCAGAATAACAACGACAACAGCTTAAGAAGCAATTTCATATCAGGTTCAGGCAGGCGCTTTGTTTCCGAAGTCCCAAACAGTTTCCACTACACTTCCTTTGAGACCAAGAACCTCTTAAAGGCCTACTCTCCGGAGATACGCTCTCCCCTTCTGTACAAGAAGGGCTCTTTTGTTGAGCTCGAGCCACATGCTGTCCTCAATAAAGACAAGCTGGATCTGAGTTTCAACATCATCGCCGGAGATACGGGATACAAATACATATTAAAAGATATCCTGGCGCTCCTTAGCGCTATCCATAACGGAGATACCGTCAGTTATGGAAAGCATCTGGAGTTCACTCATGATATGTCCGCCTTCACTGAAAAATCCAGAAAGATCATCCGTTTTCTTATATCCTATTTCAGAGAAAGACAACTCAAGGATAACCTTCTTCCCTCAGGTTCTTCATCAACTATTTCATATACCTATGCCAAAGGAAGGAGCAAACATATTGAGCTCTTTGGCCATGAGATCGATGAATTCTTTGCGATTCTGGATCAAGTTTACTTCTTAAACTCCGACTTCAGGGCAAGATACAGCGATGAAAGGCTCCTTGAGATCGTGCATGTATTTCCGCCTATCGACCTCAATATAGAGAAGGACAAGAACGGAATAACCTTTGAAGCCAGCAGATTTACCATGTTCGAAGGCCACTCCGGCATATACTTTGAGAGAAGGCGTAAACTCCACGTGGTTGACAGTGAAGTTGCAGAACCTGTACTGCCCTTCCTTAAATTCCTGTCAGCGAGAAGGACAGAGAACGAGCTGTTTGTCTCAAACAAGGATCTGACGCTCTTTTCGATAGGTCTTTTCCCTGTTATAGAAGAATACTTCAATGTAAGCTACGGCGGGTTCTCTCCTGAGCGGTATGCTCCGGATACGCCTCACTTTAGACTCTATGTAGATATGCCACAGGAAAATACAATAACTTGTGAAATAAAAGCCCTGTACAGAGAAAACGAACCGGAAGAGACAGAGATCAATATCTTTGAAAATCCTGAGAAAACAAGTGAAAATATCAGGCGAAATCTCATGCAGGAGAGCCAGATCATAAAGGCTGCAGGTAGATTTTTTGATGCCATAGACGAGAATAAAAACCTGCTGGTGCTCTCTCCCAAGGCGGGCGAGGAGGATAATATCTACACCCTTATTGCTCAGGATCTTGCAGAGCTTGACAGGCTGGGTGACGTTTATCTGTCGGATTCCATAAAAGAGATCCACATAAAGAAAGCCCCAAGGATAAGTATAGGAGTATCCGTTGTCTCAGACCTTCTTGAGCTCACACTGGTCCCCGAAGATCTGAGTCTTGAGGAGCTGGATGAAATCCTTTCAAGATATGACAGAAAGAGGAAATACTATCGTCTTAAAAACGGCGATATCTTAAAGCTTACTGATGAAGAGATGGAGCTTATATACTCCGTAAAGGATGGTCTTGGCCTTACGTCAAAGAGCATCCTTGAGGGACATGCATCCGTTCCCATGTACAGAGCTCTTTTCCTCAATGAACTCTCGGAGAAGTCAGCGGACTATGAATATACCAGGCTCTCAAGAGGCAGCACCTTCAAGGAGCTCATCAGCACCTTTAAGGAACCGGGAAGTGCTGACTACGCAGTTCCCGAAAGCCTTGAAAATGTCCTGCGTGATTATCAGAAAAAAGGCTACAGGTGGCTCAGGACTCTCAAGGACAATTGCTTTGGTGGTATTCTGGCCGATGACATGGGTCTTGGAAAGACACTTCAGGTTCTTGCAATGCTTCTTTCTCTCAAGGAAGAGGCCAAAAAGAGCGGCAAAAAAGTCGGCTGCTCTCTCATTGTCTGCCCCGCTTCCCTGGTCTATAACTGGCAGCACGAGATAAAGAAGTTCACACCGGAACTTAAATGCGATCTGGCAGTCGGAATAAAACCCGACAGAATAAGAGTTACATCTGAATTAGGTGAGGAAGAAACTGATGTATTAATTACCTCCTATGACCTGCTTCGCAGAGATATTGATCTGTACAAGTACCTGTCCTTTAACTGCATGATAATCGACGAAGCTCAGTTTATCAAAAATCAGGCAACACAGGTTGCAAGGGCAGTTAAATCCATAAATGCCTCATTTAAGGCAGCCCTTACAGGAACACCTATCGAAAACAGGCTCAGTGAGCTTTGGAGCATATTCGATTTCTGCATGCCGGGATATCTCTTTACCTATAAGAGCTTTAAAGAAAACCTTGAAATACCCGCTATCACTAAGGGCGATGAAGGTGCGATGCTGCGTCTTAAGAAAATGATAGCTCCCTTTGTGCTGCGCAGGCTTAAAAAAGACGTCCTCACAGACCTTCCGGATAAGCTTGAGGAGAACATCGTGACCCGCATGACTCAGGCACAGCAGGATCTTTATAAAGCGCGTCTTCAGCAGGTCAAGATGATGGTTTCTTCAAAGAGTGATGCAGAGATCAAAAACGACAGGATAATGATCCTCTCGGAACTCACAAGGCTGCGTCAGCTATGCTGTGATCCCGGACTTATATACGATGGCTATGACGGAGGCTCTGCAAAGGCAGAGCTGTGCGTGGAAATGATAAAAAGCGCCGCAGAGAGCGGACACAAGGTACTATTGTTTTCCCAGTTTACTTCAATGCTGGAGCGACTTGTTGCACTGTTTAAAAAAGAAGGCATATCCCACTATCTTCTTACAGGCTCAACCAAAAAGGAAGACCGCATAAAGCTTGTGGATGCATTTCAGGAAGATGATACTTCTGTATTCTGCATCTCTTTAAAGGCAGGAGGAACAGGACTTAACCTGACAGCTGCCGATATTGTGATCCACTTTGACCACTGGTGGAATGTGGCTGTGGAAAATCAGGCCACTGACAGAGCCCACAGGATTGGTCAGAAGAACGTAGTTACCGTCTACAGGCTCATCATGAAAGATACCATTGAAGAGAGGATCATCGAACTTCAGAACAAGAAAAAAGAGCTGGCTGACCAGCTCCTTAATACAGGTTCGCTTAATGCTCCAAGCCTTACAAAGGAAGAGCTTTTAGAGCTTCTAGGGTGATGTCTATCACCTCTTCCATTGTATGATCTTTTTCCTCGATGGTAATATCCGCATACTTCTCATACAAAGTGCTTCGCTCATTGTAGAGGGATATAAGGGACTGACCCTTTCTCATGACCACTCCCCTCTGCTTTGCATTGTGAAGCCTTTTTGTGAGGGTGTCCATATCTACCTTAAAGTAGACCACTTTTCCGATATTCTTGTAGTGGTCCATAGCTTCTTTTCCGTAAACCACGCTTCCTCCGGTGGCAATTACAGTCTTCTCAGCTTCAATACCGGCATTTATCCTGTTTTCAATCTCAATGAATCCGTCAATTCCCTCTTCTTCAATGATCTGCGAGAGCTTTCTGCCCTCTTTTTCCTGGATCACGATATCCGCATCCAGAAATCTGTAGCCAAGGATCTTGGCAAGGATTACTCCCATGGTACTCTTGCCTGATGTTGGCATACCGATTAAAACTACATTATCCTTTTTCATAATCCTCCTTAATGAAGTCATGCTCTCTCAGCATATAATTCCGCCGCCAAGAACAATCTCCCCATCGTACAAAACTGCACTCTGTCCCGGTGTTATGGCGCGT
>ODAI012424692.1_pt1 | contig 10638 bp, 10 predicted proteins | sample 1539321 | NCBI WGS metagenome assembly ODAI01 (sample SAMN02144231, study PRJEB22623) | gut metagenome | biome: sheep rumen | host: Ovis aries | place: New Zealand | reverse complement strand
CTGAAGATCTCAGCAAGGCCTTCGCCGGCACTTACCGCAACAAATCCGAATTCCTTGGGTTCTCCCTTGGGCTCTGCAGCTTCTTTTTTCCGGGCGGGTACTGACTCTGCTTTAGTATCCGCATTTATCTTTGAAGGCTCAAATCTGCAGGTTACCTTGACTTCGGTCATGATACCGAACTTAAGCGCTTTCTGAAGAACAAGTCCGGGATCGTCCGTATTGATATCTATGAATACACTATTTCCGTCTATTTTATAGGAAACAAGTTTTCCTATGGATGAAAGATAACTCTTTACATCGCTTTCAACTTTACTGTTAACCGTTTTGAAAAGATTAACCTTTATCTCGGTATGATAGATATCCTTCTGGTTTTCCTCAGCTTTGCCGGGTCTTGAATCATCAACCTTTGCAATGGGATCATCGGATATCGTAAGATCAATGTCTTTTCCGTTAAAAAGATCACAGGCTCCTTCGATTACCTTCATAAGGCCCGCACCGCCTGAATCCACAACACCTGCCTGCTTAAGAACAGGAAGAAGTTCGGGAGTCTGGTCAAGTACATCCTTGCCGTGACTGAAGACCTCAGGAAGGATCTTTTCAAAATCATCCGCACCGTTTGCAATAAGTTCTGCTGCTTTTTCACCCATTCCTCTGGCTACAGTAAGAATTGTGCCTTCGGTGGGCTTCATGACAGCTTTATAAGCGGTTTCAACGGCCCTTGTACACGCTTCGCCAAAAAGGGGTACCGTTATCTTCTCCTCATCTCTTACAGCCTTTGTAAAGCCTCTTAAAAGCTGTGAAAGAATAACGCCCGAATTGCCTCTTGCACCTCTGAGGGATCCGCCTGATATTGCCTTGCAAAGAGATTTCATGTCAGGAGCATCACCAAGATCCCTGACTTCCTTGGCTGCAGACATGATGGTCATAGTCATATTGGTACCGGTATCTCCATCGGGAACGGGAAATACATTTAATTCGTTGATCTCTTCTTTGTTTCTGTCAAGGTAAACAGCACCCGCAAGAAACATTTTTGCGAAGAGCTTAACATCTATTTCTGTTACTGCCACAGTTCAAACCTCCAAAATCGTCGCATGCGACATATTATTAAGCTCAGTCAATCACTCTGACGCCTTCAACAAAGATATTGATCTTCTCGACATCAAGTCCGGTAAACTCTTCTACCTTATATCTTACATTTTCAATAAGATTGTCGGAAACTGTCATGATGCTTACGCCGTAAGCTACTATTACATGAAAGTCCAGAATAAGCTTGTGATCGGATGAAAGCTTGACACTTATTCCTCGCGACAGATTTTCGGTACGAAGTATCTTGGCAATACCGTCACGCATGCTGATACCTGCCATCCCGACTATGCCGATACATTCGATCGCAACGCTTCCGGCATACTGGGCAATGACTTCATTATCAACAACGATATTTCCCATATGTGTATTCATGGAAGAACTCTTCATAAAATACTCCTCCTTCTTTATACAAACTAAATCTGATTATATCATAAATAGATCATTCTTTGTCCATAATAAAAATATTTCTTGCATTTAATGTTTCTCTTTGATAATATACATATGTTGCGTTTTGAAACTGACATAATATGATATATAACGCCGGGAGGTGAGAATATGGCAAAGTGTGATGTTTGTGGAAAGGGAATCCATTTCGGAAATAATGTGAGTCACTCTCACAGAAGATCAAATGCGATCTGGAAGTCAAACGTTCTTTCCGTAAAGTGCAAGGTTGATGGACAGAGCAAGAGAATGCATGTCTGCTCAAGATGCCTTCGCAGCGGTGCCGTTGAGCGTGCCTGAGATTTAAAAACCAAAACCCTCGCTTTAAGCGGGGGTTTTTTATGCTTTTCTTCTCTGATATTCTTTATTGATCGCACGGCTTAATCTCTCATCGCCACACATATTATCCGGATGATATATCTTCACAAGATCCTTATATCTTTTCTTCAGTGTTCCCTGACTGGTGACACCCGCAAAAAGCACACAGGCTATGGAGTCAAAATCATTCTCAGAAAGCCCTGACAGATCCGGGGATTGTAAATCTCCCATTCCGATCCTGCGGCTTGCCTCGAATTCCTGCTTTTCTCTTTCAAGCTTTCTTCTGTCATCCTCAAGAGATCTGAATCCGTCCTTGAGTATCTCCATCTTTTTTTCAAAAAACAGATTTTCCTGCTTAAGACGCTGTCTTTCCTGGGATGTACGTCTGTTAAGCTCGTTCAGCTCATCCCTGAGATTGACTCTGTCTTTCATAAAGTCTTCCTGAAGACGTTTCAGCTCTTTTTTCTCGGAATCAAGACGCTGCTTTTCGGCATTGATACGCAGATTCTCCTGAAAAAGAAAGATCTTGAGTTTTTTTAACTCATCCTCATCTTCTATTTCGATTATGTCATCCCAGTCGATCATTAATATCTCCTAAGGAACAATTCTTATACAAGAGGTTAAAGGAAAAGATCACTCTTTTGGGAAAGCGGCTTCTTTGATCTCATCGTCATCCGGTCCGCCTTTTTTATCCTTGGAAAGACGATGCACAACTTCTGGAACCATATCAAGGATCTTTGTGATGGAATCCTGATTCTTTACTGACAAAAGCCTGGTGTTTCCGTCCTTGATGACTATAACGGCATTGGGAGTAACCTTTCCGCCCATACCGCCTGCAGAGGAACATTTATTATAGTTCCTGCTTTCTTTGCCGGTGCCTGCAGCCATACCGAAGGAAACATCAACAAGGGGTATTATGGTGGTATCCCCTACCTTGACAGGATTACCCACAACGGTCTTTGATGAAAGAATGGTATCCATTCCCGATATAAAGGATTCCACAACATCCTTTTTTTCGTTCTTTTCAATATCTGCCATACTAAACACTCCTGATCATGCGGCATCTTCCCTGCCTGCAGTTTCTGCTTCTGATTTCTTCTTCCTGTGCCTTCTGACGGATCTGTAGATCTTAATGGATCCCGGATGCAAGGCGACACATAAAACGTTATAAACTATGCACCAAAGATTAAAATGCCCCTTTGCGTATACCTCACCTTCAAAAACCGCTTTGTCAAAATCAGGGGTCACATGGGAACTTCTGTCAAATCTGTTTCGGAATATACAGTAAAGCCCGTAGACTTTTCCCATAAGATCCGGTGAATCAAATCCATATATAACCCCTGCATGGACCTTCCTGGGAAGAACCTTTTTAAGTATCCTGAAAAGCCTCTTTTTAAGATTGCGGTATGCATAGGCGGCTTCGTTAGAATTCAGCACATTATGATAATATCTGTATTCTGAACGAACCTTATCTATTTTATCACAGATTTCCCTTACTTTGTATTTTAACTTGGTGAATTTTTCTGCTGCATTCCCATCCGGATCATTATTTCCGGAATTTTCTTCTGAATCTTTTAAGGAAGCATGGTCATCATTTTCATTTAAGAAATCTCCGCTATCTGCCATTTCATCTTCGGTGTCTGTTATATGATCCTGATCTGCACCGGAAAAATCTTCGTCTAAAATTCCATCAACATCCTCATCATCAAAGTCTAATAATGTTCCGGACTCTTCTTCATTTTTATCCGAAGGATATTTGAATTCAAAAAGCGTAAACCACAGGACCTTCACACTGACCGACACATCTTTTTCGTAATGGGCGTATGCTCTTAAGACCCTGAAAAAATAAGTAAGCTTAAAGTCAGCCTTTAAAGGACTGTCTTTTCTGTTTTCAGCGCTTATCTTATATCTTACAGGCAAAAGAAGGACAAGAAGTGCAAGAAACAAAGCTGTCCCTAACAGGGAAAGAAGCACTATTCCTATGATCTTTAAGATTTTCAGAATTACAGCGACCATATATAATCTTTAAGCATAAGATCACCGCGATTTTTCATGCAGTCATCTATGATCTTCATGACAAGTTCAAAAGCCTGCTCTTCATCCGAAGCAAGTCCCGCTACAACAGGTTTTTTCCCGTCCCAGACCCTGTATCTGAGCTGCCCGGGGGTTACAATATCAAAATTTTCATCTTCTTTATCGGAAATCAGAATGATCTTACAGGATCCTTTTCCTTTTTCTATCTTATCTTTAAGGCGCTTAAGATCCTTAACGGACAGATCCTCCGACAGATACAGCCTTGGCCTGTATGTAAGCTCAACCTTATCCCTGAATAGTTTTGAAAAGATTTCCTTTATCATGAGATAGATTATATCATATCAAAATTTTATTTATCCTAAATTGACATGAAAAACAATAACAATTAAAATTAAACTATATTTATTTTCTTGAGGGAGAAATTAATATGAAGACCATATCCAGAATGGAACTTGCCGATGGAATGGAATTAGCCGAACCGATCGAAGCAAACGGTAAAGTTATATATAATGCCGGCACTAAAGTAACCCAGGCGGTTATTGATAAGCTGTCACATTACGAAATATATGCCGTCACCATAATGGAAGATGTGGACTATGCCAGGACTCACAACGAACGCATCCAGTTCGATAAGGATTTCCAGGCATTTAAGATCAAATATAATGACTGCCTTACACGTTATAAAGGTGTAATGCTCTCATATCTCGGAACAAAGTTCTCAATCCCCAACCAGAATCTCATAGATATTTTCAATGACTGTTATTCTGCCGTTTCAAGCGAAAAACAGTTACTTGATTTCATTTATAATATGGTTCCCAATGAGGATGAGCTTACATATACCCAGTCCTTTAATTCTGCTCTTCTCTGCGGTGCTTTCGCCAACTGGCTCACTCTTCCCGAAGATAAAAAGAGAACCCTTATACTCTGCGGATTCTACTATGATATCGGAAAATGGAAGATTCCCAATGAGATCCTCTGGAAACCCGGCAAATTAAATGATATGGAATTTGCTCTTGTTAAGCAGCATACTCTTATGGGGTTCCAGATTGTAAAAAGTGACACCGCATTAAATGATGATATTAAAAAATGCATTCTCATGCATCATGAAAAAATGGACGGGTCCGGATATCCATGTAATCTGAAGGGTGACAAGATAAATATTTACGCAAGATACCTTGCAATAGTCGATACCTATATCGCAATGGCATCACCCAGAACATTCAGGCCGGCATTTACTCCTCTCCAGATCATCGGAAACTTTGAACAGAATATCGAAAAATATGACAAGACGATAATAATGCCCCTGATAGAAAGGATATCAGAGGCGCAGATAGGTTCAATGGTCCAGCTTAATGACGGTACCGACTGGGAAGTAATGCTGATACATAAAAATCCCTATTCAAGACCCACTCTTAAAAATGTAGGAAACATGATACTCAATCTTGCCGAAAGGCCTGAACTTGAGATCGTTAAGATGGTCTGATGATTTAATCAACACCGAAATATGAATCGAATATTTTTTTAGCAAGGGGAACCGCGTATTCAACACCGGTTCCCGCTTTTTCTATTATAATTGTAACGCAGATCTCAGGGTCTTCTACAGGTGCAAAAGCCGTAAACCACGCATGGGATTCGTTGATATCTTCAGCAAATTCGGCAGTTCCGGTTTTTCCTGCACAGGTATATTTGTCGTTGAATAAAGCTTTTGCGGTTCCGCCTTCGACAACTCCCGTCATAAGCTCAGTAAGAAAATCCGATTCTTCTTTTGTGATAACAGCTCCGGCACTTACAGGATCATAGCTTACAACAACATTTCCTTTATGATCCACGATCTTTTCCACCATATACGGCTTCATCATAACTCCGTCATTTGCAATAGCCTGGGTGATCATATTGAGATGAAGCGGAGTCATAACAGTCTTACCCTGTCCTATTGATGTCTGCATGATATCATAATCGGTGGAACCCGTTCCGATATAAGCAGATGATGTTCCCGACAAAAGATCCGTGGGGAGTTTTTTGTTGAAATACAGATCGTTTAAAGTGGATCCCCATTTTTCCGTATCAAGTGAAAGTCCGATATTTACAAAGGATGAATTACAGGATCTTGCAAAGGAACTCTTAAGATCAACATCAGAGTGAACTGTCTGGTAAATACAGCTTACCCTGTAATCGTTATGAATGATGCTACCGTTACATACATAGGAATACCTTCTCCAGCTGTCCGGATGTTCCCTGTAATATTCAAGAGCTGTGATGATCTTAAAAGTAGACCCGGGAGGGTAAAGGCCCTGTGTTGCCCTGTTTAAAAGCTGGGAATTTGAAGATGTTGAAGTAATGGTCTCCCAGTCTTCCCTTATAGAACCGGGATTAAAATCAGGATGTGATATCATGACAAGGATCTTTCCTGTTTTAGCTTCTGTAACAATAACCGCTCCGTTATATGAACCCAGATAATCGTCACAGATCTTCTGAAGATCAACATCCAGTGTGCTTATAACATCATATCCGGGATCTTTTTTATTATCTATTCCGTTATCTATCCTTTCAATAAGGCTTGCTCCTGTATGCATCAGATAATAATTTGCATCATCTTCTATTCCCATCCTGCCGTTTGTTGAATAGCCGACGGCATGGGCAAAGGTTGAACCGTAGGGATAAAACCTTATCTCGTTACCTGCTTCATCCATTTTTGTCTCAGCCAAAACTTCACCGTCAGCGGAATAGATGGTTCCTCTTGTCACGTTCTGATATTGAAGCTCCTGACGGTTATTATATGAATTATCGAAAAGCGCAATGGTATTTGTGTTTCCGATAACGCACAGATATATGATCATCACAAAAAAGAGCAGAACAAATACCACTAAGGAGATATCGATAAGAAATCTCGACTTTGTTCTCTCGGATGCATTTTTTAATTTTTTAATCTGCTTTTTCATTTAATCTGTCACTTACTGCCGCATTCATCCTGAGTTCAAAATTTCTGGATTTTATTACGATGCCCTGAACTATATAAAACATTATATATGTGGTCATGACCGAACTTCCGCCGTAGCTTATAAGAGGAAGGGTCAGTCCTGTAAGAGGTATGAATTTGATGCTTCCACCCACTGTAAGGAAAACCTGAAAGATATACATTATCCCGATACCGTAGACAACAGTCTGATAAAATTTATCTGCGATCCTTGAAGCAAAATTCATCATTCTGCAGAAACAGCACAGACATATAAGAAGCAGGCACACGGCAAAAATAATACCGAACTCCTCGCATACTGCGGAAAATATAAGATCCTGATATACAAAAGGAATATCCCAGGGTCTTCCCTGCATGAGTCCCGTTCCGAAAAATCCGCCTGATGATATTGCAAATATGGACTGGGTGATCTGATATCCCTTGTCATCAATATAAGTCCAGGGATCCATAAACGCAGTCACCCTTACTTTAATATGATCAAAGAGCTGATACGAAACAATGCTCGATATGACAAGTCCCAATATCCCCGCTGCAAGATACCAGTAATTATGCGTGCTCATGACAACTATGAAGACATAGGTAACAAAAAATATCAAAGCAGAGCCAAGGTCTTTCGAAAGAACAAGAATAATGACATGCGCTCCTGCAATAAGTGCGGATATTGCGATCCATTTAAATGAATTATTTTTATACAAAAGAGCTGCTATAAAAAACAGATACAGTATCTTAACAAATTCTGACGGCTGGAAAGTCACTCCTCTTATGGCAAAAACAATATAAGCTCCGTTTGTTTTGCTTCCTGTAAGAAGTACTATCAAAAGAGCAAAAAGCCCTGTAAATGCATATACCCACAAAAGCTGTCTTAAATGCCTGAACCTGTCTATGACAAAAGGAATGGCAAGACAGATCGCAAATGAAATGAGGGTGATTATATATTGTCTGAAAGCCTTTGCAAAAGAAAGTCTGGAAACAATAGTAAGACCGATACCCGACAAAAGGCACATATTATTTAATAAGATCCTGTCAGAAGTGTCATAAATTATGGACACTAAAGTGATCATAAAAAAGAGAAATAAAGTTATGAAAGCAAAAAGGTAAATGTATTCCTGCTTTTCTGATACAAAAGTAAGATGAAGAAAAGCAATAAATAAAATGAGTATCATAAGCACGCTCTGAAAAGAGGTGCAGAAATTCAATACCTTTTTTTTGCGGGGCGTAACACAGATTATGGCAAGAACAGTATATATCATCATTAAAAAGGTGATGATATATCTTGATAATTCAATTATGTAATATTTAAAAGCAATGTTCACTTAAAGCTCCGTCTAAATAACAGGCCTGCTCTGCCAGCCCATCGTATGCTCAAAGGAAGGATAATGTCCGTCTCCAAAATAATACCTGATGACTTCAAGACTTTTTTCTGGATCTTCAACAGAAAGCTCTACTCTGTACCGCCTGTCCGTATCATCTTTCTTTAACATCAATGGAACGGAATTATAAATGATATTCAAACAATCGCCGCAAACGCATCTGACAGGAAATGATATTTTCTTTCTGTCTGTAAGGGTTTCAAATCCTCCTGCTTTAGTACAGGATTTAAATGTTTTCCTTACACAATTGGCAGTGATCATAAGCGGAGCATGTCCGTAGATCACTTTTTCAAAGTAAATATCACTGCCTGATCTTAAACTCTTCTCTTCGCTTAAGGACATTTCAAGAGGAAGAGTTACACAATCACATATTCTATCATAAAACATAGCCGAATGCTTATTAAAAGCATAAAGAGAAAAATCGGATATAAGAAGGATCTTAGAACGAATTTCACCTGATGATAAAACAGAAAGATCCTGAAGGTTTCTTACAAGAACGCCGGATAATCTGTTTTGATCAAGCAGGTTTAAAATATGTTCCGGTACACCTTTTCCCTGTCTGATAAATGACAATGCGGCATACAGATCCACATCATTTTCAAGAGGTTTTAATATCTCCAGCACATCTATATCTAGTATATCTTCACTTATATATACTCTTTTTAATTTTTTTGATCCTTCATTTTTATAAAAATCTGCAAGTGTACTTGCCTGTTTTTTAGTGCTTATAAGCAGGGAATTCTGCGCATCTGCGGGATTTGTAACATTTTTGTAATAATATTTCCTGCAGCTTTTTTCTTTTTTGAAGGAAAAACTGTCGTTATTTATTGTGGCAGGTTCTTTGATCTTGTTTTTTAGATCTTCAAGTACATGACGCCTTAATTCATTGATGCCCTTTAATGAATAAAATATATCTTCGGATACATTTACATTTATAAAATCATCACTGGTTTCAAATACTGTATTTCCCAGTTTTTTCAGGGATTTTAAGATATCTTCTCTTTTTACGGAAGCTTTGATCGCCTTTTCTACAATATCTCCGTATGCAACCCCCATAATCTTTTCATCATTTTCGTTTTTGACATAAGAAGCATTAAAGGGCTGAGAAATGCTTTTTGCATAAGCTTTGATCACGGCACGTTGTCCATATATAAAATCCGCATCAAATCTTACTTTTATACGGGGAAGTGAATTATCCGAAGAAAAAGTCTCTTCTTTTTTTGGAGATGTATCTTTATCAGATGCCTGATTATATCCGTGTATGGAAAAGGTGATCATATTTTTGGAATTATGCTGCTTATAATACCCTTCCGAAAAATCACCTCTGACATAAAGGGACGAAAGCAATTCAAGATCTTTTTTATCTACAATATATTCACCGCCGGACAAAATAAGATCAAGATACTTTCTGTAAATACTTATAACGCCGCTTACATATGCAGGAGGTTTCATCCTGCCTTCAACTTTAAGGGATACAGCGCCCGCATCTATTATTTCCGGAAGGATGTTAAGTGTACACATATCCTTAAGACTAAGGGGATATCTGTCTTTTTCCGCAGACCCGTTTAATGAATAAGGAAGCCTGCAGGGCTGAGCACATCTGCCTCTGTTACCGCTCCTTGAACCTAAAACCGATGAAAAAAGACATGCTCCGGAATATGAATAGCACATAGAACCGTGAATAAAACATTCTATATCAGCGCCTGTCTTTTCATAAATATCTTTTATCTGCTTTAATGAAAGCTCCCTTGCAGGTACTACTCTTGAAAAACCGTGATCAAGAAGAAAATTTACTGCATCAGGGCCCGTAACGGACATTTGAGTACTTGCATGAAGAGGTATATGGGGTGCATTTTTTGCGATATAATCCGCAACACCCATATCCTGAACAATAAGACCATCCGAAGCATCAAATATGCCCTTTTCAAGCATTGTCGACAGTTCATCAAATTCACTGTCTTTTACGAGAGTATTTACTGTCAGATAAATCTTTTTTCCGTATACATGAGCATAATCTGAACATTCAAAAATATCTTCATCAGAAAAATTATCCGCATAAGCCCTGGCACCGAATTTATCAGCTGCCATGTAAACGGCATCAGCTCCGGCATTCAATGCAGCATAAAAAGACTCCTTGCTGCCTGCAGGCGCAAGGAGCTCTGTTTTTCTGTAAGTTGTCAGATCACGTTCTAACATATGTAAGCGATCATCATTTATCGTTTTTATCATCTTTGACAAGGTGCGGCATTGTATGAGGCCTGAATCCGGTACCTGATGAAGGATCATCCTTTTTTTCGGATTCGGAGGATGATACCTTGGGAGGTTCGGGAACCTTAAATGAATCTGAAGGTTTAGGAGCTTCAGGTGCTTTTACGGGTTCTGATACCCCGGCATCAGCTGATGCTTTGGGAGGTT
>ODAI014494011.1_pt1 | contig 10639 bp, 8 predicted proteins | sample 1539321 | NCBI WGS metagenome assembly ODAI01 (sample SAMN02144231, study PRJEB22623) | gut metagenome | biome: sheep rumen | host: Ovis aries | place: New Zealand | reverse complement strand
TCGCTTCCCTATGTCATCACGCCGATCGAGCCGCTTTTCGAGGCTTTTCTTTCAGCGCTGCAGCCGGAGTTCGCCGGCCGCTCCTGGGATGTAACGGAGGAGAACCTTCAGGCTCGCGTTCGCGGCATGCTGCTCATGGCCTATTCGAACAAGTTCGGCCGCCTCGTGCTCACAACGGGCAACAAGTCCGAATGCGCGGTCGGGTATTCTACGCTCTACGGCGATACGGCCGGAGCGTTTGCTCCGATCAGCGATGTCCTCAAAACCGATGTCTGGGCGCTATGCAGGTGGCGCAATGCGCAGCTGGGCGGTCCGGTTATCCCCGAGCACATCATCACGAGGGCTCCGAGTGCGGAACTGAGGGAAGGGCAGACCGATCAGCAGAGCCTGCCTCCCTATGAAACTCTGGACGCGATCATCCGCGGCTATGTGGAGAAGCGGCTCCCGGTTCGTGAAATTGCGACGGGCGGCATTGATGAAGAACTCGTGCGCAAGGTCATCCGGATGATTCACCGGGCGGAGTACAAGCGCAGGCAGTGTCCCCCGGGACCCCGGGTGTCCGCCGTTTCCTTCTCTTCGGACTGGAACTATCCGCTCGGGCTAAAGGTCTAAAATGCCCATCACTTTGCTGCATCTTTTTTTGGAGCCTGAGATGAAACTCGTTACTGCAATCATCAAGCCTTTCAAACTCGACGAAGTGCGCGAGGCGCTTGCCGACATCGGCGTCAATGGCCTTACGGTGACGGAGGTGAAGGGGTTCGGGCGCCAGAAGGGGCACACGGAGCTTTATCGCGGTGCGGAATACGTGGTGGATTTCCTGCCCAAGGTCAAGATTGAGACCGCCATTTCCGATGACATTCTCGAGCAGACGATTGAAGCCATTCAAAAGAGCGCGCGCACGGGCAAGATCGGAGATGGCAAGATCTTCGTTTCCGACATCGAGCAGGTGATCCGCATCCGGACCGGGGAGACCGGCGAATCGGCCGTGTAGGCGAGAGCGGAAAAAAGCGGCATGCCGCCTTGCAGCAGCATGCCGGAATGAACTGAAGGCGGGAAAAGCCAGGCGGGAGATCCTCTTGTCTGGCTTTTTCGCGCCCGGCTACTTGTTCAGAACACGCATTGCGGGAGCCTTGACGCCCTTGGCGGCGAGCGCTGCGCAGATGTTCTGGAAGAGGTCGAAGTAGACATCCCAGTAATCGGCGCTCTTCACCCAGGCGCGGGCCGTGACGGTGAGCTGCTTCTCATCGCCGCCCGTCAGACGGGCAAAGGGAGCCGGATCGGTCAGAACCTTTGCGTTGGCCTTCAGGGCTTCAAGGATGAGCGCACTGATCTCGTCCGTGTTTTCGGTCTTGGCAACGCCAAAATCGATGTCGACGCGGCGCAGCTCCTCACGGGAGAAGTTCGTCAGCGTCGAGTTCATGACCTGTGCGTTCGGGATCGTGATGCGCTTGTTGTCGACCGTGACAAGGGTGGTCGAGAACAGAGAGATTTCCTTCACGGTACCTTCAACGCCGTTGGTGGAGACATACTCACCGGCCTTGATGGGGCGCATGATCATGAGGAGCACGCCGCCAGCAACATTGGAAAGCGCGCCCTGAAGAGCCAGGCCGATGGCTAGGCCGCAGGATGCGAGCACGGTCACGATGGATGCCATCGGAACGCCGAGGATCTGAATGGCGATCACGCCGACAAGAACCCAGAGGATGATCCGCAGGGCGGACAGCATGTAATTGCGGACGGTGTCCTCAAGAGCCGAGATCTTCGGAATGCGCCCAATGGCGCAGGTGATGAACTGGATGCCGTAGTAGCCTGCGATCAGCAGGACGGCCGCAAGGACGAACTTCTGGCAATAAAGCACGATGAGATCGCCAAAGCTCGGCGTCAGAAAAGTCGTGAGATCCATGACAAACAGCTTCCTTTAACAAGTTGTCCTAAAGAAAAAGCCTCGGGACAGTCGTCCTGAGGCTTTCGATGTTAACTCAGTTCAGGACTGAATTACATGGCACGGGTACCGATCACTTCGATAGCTGCGCGGCGGTTCGGGGCCAGGCAGTCAACCAGAGCGCGGAAGGACTTGATTTCGCCCTTGGCGGAGGGGTTCGGGCAGTTGACAACGGGGTCAGCAGCACCGCGGCCTTCAGCCTGGATGCGGTCGGCGGCAACGCCCTTCATGGCGAGGTAGTCCTTAACGGCCTTGGCGCGAGCCTCGGAGAGCTTCTGGTTGTACTCGTCCTTGCCGAGACGGTCGGTGTAGCCGGTGGCGAGGATCACTTCAACGTCCATGCCAGCCATGCGGGAGACGAGCTCGTCAAGCATCGCCTGGCCTTCGGCCTTGAGCGTGGCGCGGTCGAAGTCGAACAGGGTGTCAGCAGCCAGGGAAACCTTGCCAGCCTTGATAACCGGAGCGGGGATACCCTTGGAAGCGCAGGCACCGGCAGACAGAACGTCCTTGTCGCACTTGCAGCCGTCGCCATCCAGGCCCTGAGCCTCAGCCAGAGCGGGCGTCCAGAAGTTGGTGCGCCAGCAAAGGCCGAACGGATCCATCACAACCTGGTTGGAGGAGCTAACGACGTAGGGGTTGACGGGAGCAGCGAAGGAAGCGCCGGAGGTCGCAATCAACGCCGCGGCGATCAGGCCGCCAAGCTTCACAGAAGTCTTCATGTTTAGATTCCTTTTTTCTGAAAATAAGGCACTGTTGTTTCAGCGTCCTGAATCCCGAGCTCTCGCCCGGGGCCCAAAAACCTAACTCTGCAAAACGCAGTGCAACGCCATGCAGACACACTTTTAACTAGAACAATTCTGCCTGATTCGAAAGCAAATGGCGAAAAAAAGCGAAAATTTATTGACCTTATAGCAGTCGAGGTGTCACTTAGTGATGCAGAAAAGGGTATCCGGCCCAGAAAAAAAGCGTTGCCCGGAAGGCAAAGTCAGGTCCTGAAAGGTTAAAATTAATCGTTTGATTCATTGTCCGGGAACGCCTTTCCGTAAGGCTTGGAAAGGAGCCGGCTAGACGGTTTTTAAGATATGGCAGAAGACGAAAACAACACGACACAGGAAACAGCGCAGGCGACCGGAATCGATGCGGTTTCATCAGCCGGCGTGCCGGCCGAGCCTCAGGCGCAGACGGCGGGCTCTGCAGCTTATGTGCCCACGCGCTGGGGGCGGATCAAGGACGAGGACATCGTCCAGGAGATGCGCAATTCGTTCCGCGATTACGCCATGAGCGTGATTGTGGATCGTGCGCTGCCCGATGTGCGGGACGGCTTCAAGCCGGTTCACCGCCGAGTCTTGTTTTCGATGCACGAGCTGCACAACACGTTCAACAATCCCACCAAGAAGTGCGCCCGCATCGTGGGTGACGTGATCGGCAAGTACCACCCGCACGGCGACCAGGCCGTATACCAGACGCTCGTGAGACTGGCGCAGGACTTCTCCATGCGCTATCCGCTGGTGTTCGGGCAGGGCAATTTCGGCTCCATCGACGGAGACGGCGCGGCGGCAATGCGTTACACGGAGTGCCGTCTGGCGCAGATTGCCGACATGATGCTCGAGGGGCTTGACGAAGAGACGGTCGACTTCCAGCCCAACTTTGACAATTCCGAACAGGAGCCCGTGGTGCTGCCGGCCCGGCTGCCCAATCTGCTGCTGAACGGTTCGGCAGGCATTGCCGTAGGCATGGCCACCAGCATTCCTCCGCACAACCTTTCCGAAGTGGTCGAGGCGTGCCGGCATCTGCTTGCGCATCCCGAGGCAGGCATCGACGAGCTGATCGAGCGGATGCCCGCTCCCGATTTTCCGACCGGCGGCGTCATCTACGGCGTGAAGGGCGTGCACGAGGGCTATCGCACCGGCCGCGGCCGGGTGATCATCCGCTCCCATACGCATTTTGAGGAGCTCTCCGGCGGCCGGCAGGCGATCATCGTTGACGATGTTCCCTACCAGGTCAACAAGAAGGTGCTCGTTGAGAACATCTATGCGCTGGTGCGCGACAAGAAGCTTGAGGGAATCCACGATATCCGCGACGAGTCGAGCAAGGACGTGCGCATCGTGATCGAACTCAAGGCGGGAGCATTTGGCGAGGTGATCCTCAACAATTTGTTCAAGCTCACCCAGATGCAGAGCTCCTTCGGCATCAACATGGTGGTGATCGAGAACCGCCAGCCCAAGCTCATGAACCTGCGCCAGATGATCGAGGCGTTCCTGCGCCACCGCAGGGAAGTGGTGAACCGCCGCACGATCTTCCGGCTCGGCAAGCAGCGCATGCGCGGCCACATTCTCGAAGGACAGGCGGTTGCGCTCTCGAACATCGATGAGTTCATCGCCGTGATCAAGGCCGCGCCCACTCCGCAGATTGCCAAGCTGCAGCTGATGGCAAGGGGCTGGGAGTCCGCCCTTGTCAAGGGACTGCTTGCGGGCGCCGACCCGGCGCAGTACCGGCCGGCCGAGGTCGATTCGTCCTGCGGCCTGCGCGCCGACGGCCTGTACTATCTGTCGGACATTCAGACCGAGAAGATTCTTCAGATGGCGCTGCAAAAACTCACCGGACTCGAGCAGGACAAGATCAACGGCGACTACCGTGACGCCCATGCCCAGGTGACCGATCTGCTCGACATCCTTGCCAAGCCCGAGCGCGTGCGCAGGATCATGGACGAGGAGCTGCTCGAGCTCAAGACCAAGTACGGCGACGCTCGTCGCAGTGAAATCGATCTGTCGAGCGATCCGAACTTCAACCCGCTCGATTTCGTGCCGAGCGAAACGGCTGTTGTCACTCTTTCCCGCGAGGGCTATGTCAAGCGCCAGGCTCTGTCCGAATATCAGCAGCAGCGCCGCGGCGGCACCGGCAAGCGCGCCACCCAGATGAAGGAAGGCGACGTGATTGAGCAGCTCTTTGTCGCCAACACGCACGACAAGATCCTTTGCTTCAGCAACCTCGGCCGCGTCTACCGCCTCGAGGTCTACCTCATTCCCGAGGGCTCGCGCAATTCCAAGGGCAAGGCCATTGTGAATCTGCTCGAGCTTCAGGAAGGCGAAAAGATTTCCGTCATTTTGCCGGTGCGGGAATTCGACGAGAACAAGTTCGTGTTCATGGCGACCGAACAGGCAACGGTCAAGAAGACGAGCCTTGCCGAGTTCGTCAATGTGAACCGCAAGGGCAAGTACGCCATCACGCTCGAAGAGGGCGACAGCCTGATCGGGGTGGCGCTCACCGACGGCAGCCATGACGTCATGCTCTTCTCCAATCAGGGCAAGGCCGTGCGCTTTGCCGAGACCGACGTCCGCTCCATGGGCAGAACGGCTCGCGGCGTGGGCGGCATGAAGCTCGAAGAGGGCGGAAAGCTGATATCGATGCTTGTTGCCGAGGACGATTCGCAGCTCGTTCTGACCGCATGCGAGAACGGCTACGGCAAGTGCACGCCTGTGACCGAATACACCCGCCACGGGCGCAATACCAAGGGCATGATCGCGATTGCCACGAGCGAGAGAAACGGGGATGTCGTCGCGGCCACGCTGGTTCGTCCCGGGGACAGCCTGATGCTGCTGACCGCACACGGTCATCTGGTGCGCACTCCGGTCGATAGCGTGAGAGTCGTGAGCCGTGCCGCCCAGGGCGTCACGCTCATTGATGTGCGCGACGACAAGCTGGTGCGCATCACCCGGGTAACCGAGGACGACGCCGACGGCGAAACCCCGCCGGATGAAGCCGGTGCCGCTGAGGCGCCCGAGGAGAATCGGCCGCCGCAGGATGAGCGGACCGAGGATGCCGCAGGGCAGGCCGAACCCGGCAGTGAGGGTTCTGATCGTTAAGAAGTGACAGATGGCGGTTTCGGGTGGTCAGCCTGAAGCCGCCTGTTTTTCGGAGAGTTAGAAGTGCCACGCGTATATAACTTTGCAGCCGGTCCCGGAACGCTTCCTCTGCCCGTCCTGGAAGAGGTGGCAGCCAATTTCGTCGACTATCACGGCGAAGGCATGAGCCTGATCGAAATGAGTCATCGTGGAGCGATTTTCACGGATATCATTGAAGAAACCAGATTGCTTGTGCGTGAATTGCTGGATGTCCCCGAGACACATGACATCCTGTTTCTGCAGGGGGGCGGACATCTGCAATTTGCCATGGTTCCGCTCAATCTGCTTGGGGCGGCCGCAGAGGCAAGCTACATCGTGAACGGCACGTGGTCGCGGAAGGCGGCTCAGGAAGCGGCCAAGTTCTGCCACGTCAACGCCATTAATGTCAACGCTTCTCTTGGCGTGCCGGATGCTTCCGACATCATCGTCGCCAATGACGCAGCCTATCTCTACTACTGCCAGAACGAAACAGTGAACGGTCTGGAGTTCAATTTCATTCCTGCCGCTCCCGACTGCGTTCCGCTCGTTGCCGACATCAGCTCGAATTTCATGTCCCGGACGGTGGACTGGTCCCGGCACTCGCTGGTTTTTGCGGGGGCCCAGAAGAATTTCGGTCCGGCAGGGCTCACGATCGTGATCGTTCGCAAGGATTTGCTTGGACTGACGACAGAGAGCTGCCCCACCATGCTGGACTATTCCGTGCACGCCAAGGCGGGATCCATGTACAACACGCCGCCCACATTTGCCATCTGGGTTGCCAACCTCGTCTGCAAGTGGATTCAGGCCGAGGGCGGCGTTGCGCAGATGGACCAGCGGGCCCGCGTCCGCGCGGATCTCATCTACAACCAGATCGACAATTCCGGCGGCTTTTACATCAACAGCATTCCGAAGAAGGCAAGAAGCCGGATGAATGTTGTCTTCACGCTTGAGGAAAGCGCCCTCACGGATCTTTTCGTCGCAGAGGCCGCCAAGGCCGGTCTGAAGAACCTGAAGGGGCACAGAAGCGTCGGAGGTCTGCGCGCCTCCCTTTACAACGCCATGCCGGAACAGGGGGCCAGAGCGCTTGCCGAGTTCATGCAGAGTTTCATGAAGCGCCACGGGTAGTGCGGGAAGGTGGACAGAAGTGAGTGAAGCAGTGCAGTCAAAGGAGACGGCGATTGCCGCCGTCCGCTCGCAGATTGACCGGGTGGATGTGGAGCTGGTGCGGCTCCTGGCCAGACGCGCCGATCTGGCTCATCAGATCGGCGTGATCAAGGGAGGCGATGCGGTTTACCGGCCGGAGCGCGAGCAGCAGGTGCTCGAGAGGGTTGTCAAGGAAAGCGGCGAGGGCTCTTCCAGGCTTTCGGCCGGAGCCGTGCGTGCGGTTTTCCGCGAGATCATGTCAAGCTGCCGGGCCGTCGAGTCCCGTCCCAGGGTTGCGTATCTCGGACCGGCTGGGACGTTCACCGAGATGGCGGCGATCGCCCAGTTCGGACACGAAATCGAAGGCATCGCCTGCTCGAGCATCGATGAGGTGTTCCGCAAGGCCGAAACGGGCGCAGCGGATTTTGCCGTGGTGCCGGTTGAAAATACGACGCAGGGGACGATCACCAGAACGCTCGACCTGCTGTTTGTCACTTCGCTCACGGTTGTCGGGGAAGTGAATGTCGACATCTGCCACAACCTCATGAACCAAAGCGGCAGGCTCGAGGATGTCCGGCAGATTCAGGCGCATCCCCAGGCGCTCGGCCAGTGCCGGATGTGGCTCTCGTCCCACGCGGGCGGAATTCCGCAGCAGCCGGCCGCCTCCAATGCGGCGGCGGCGGTCGAGGCAAGCCGCGATCCGTCGGTGGCTGCAATCTGCGCCAGCCGGGCGGCCGAACTCTACGGCCTGAAGATCATCGAGGCGGGCGTGCAAGATGATCCGCGCAACAGGACGCGGTTCTTCATTCTGGGCAAGGCCTCCCCGGCGGCGGTATCTGCCGTGCCCTTTAAGACTTCGATCGTCTTTTCCGTTCCCAATACCTCGGGGAGCCTTTTCAAGGCAATCGAGCCATTCAGCCAGCACGGCGTCCAGATGGTCCGGCTCGAATCCCGCCCCGCCAAGAACGGCGCCTGGGAGTACAACTTTTATGTGGATGTCGAGGGGCATCCCGGCCAGTCCGCCATTGACAGGGCCATTGAGGAGGTTCGCTCGCGAACCAGTGTTTTCAAGATCCTCGGCATGTACCCCGAGGCGCGCAAATAGCAAAGGATTGCAGACATGTCGCAGGGATTTCAGGCTAAGGCCTATCTGGAGAAAATCGATCCTTATGTCGCGGGCAAGCCCATAGAGGAAACCGCCAGAGAGTACGGGCTTCGCGTGCAGGACATCGTCAAGCTCGCGTCCAACGAAAATCCTCTGGGGATGCCCGAGTCGGCCAAGAAGGCGGTCAATGAAGCCATGGACGGCATTGCGCGGTATCCCGACGGAAACGCCTGGGCCGTGAGAAAGGCCATCGCCGAAGCGTTCGCGGTTCCGCCCGAGTGGGTCATCATCGGCAACGGATCGGACGAAATCCTCGGACTGAGCGCGCGTGTCGTTCTGGAGCCGGGCGCCAGGTGCGTCTATTCGCAGTATTCGTTCTCCGTTTATGAACTGTGCGCCCAGGAAAACGGCGCCGAGTGCGTCGAGGTGCCGGCAAGAAATTTTGCCGTGGATCTTGAGGCGATGGCGGACGCCGTGGATGAGAGCACTCGCCTCGTGTTCATCACGAACCCGAATAATCCCACGGGACTGGCGCTGAGCGCGCAGGCGCTCGAAAAGTTCATCCAGGGCGTTCCCCGGAACTGTCTTGTCGTTCTTGATGAGGCTTATGTCCACTATCTGCCCCGGGAGGAACGTCCCGATTCGGTCGCCTGGGTGAGAAAGTACCCGAACGTGCTCATGACGCGGACTTTTTCCAAGGCCTACGGGCTTGCGGGGTTGCGAGCGGGATTTGCCATTGCAAGACCCGAGCTGATCGAAATGATCAACAGGATCCGGCCGCCCTTCAACATGAATGCGCTCGCGCAGGCAGCCGTGTGCGGATGCATTGGTGACGAGGAGTTCCTCGAGCGCGTTTACCGGATGAACCGGCAGGGGGTCGAGCAGCTTGAGCGATTCTTTGCAAGCCGCTCGCTCACCTACGTGCCGACAAAGGCCAATTTCATTCTTGTGCACATCGGACCGAAGGCCGCAGAACTGAACACTGCGCTTCTCAAGCAGGGTGTGATTGTGCGTCCGCTTCGCAGCTACGGGCTGCCCGAGTGGCTTCGCATATCCGTCGGCACCAGCGGACAGAACGATCGCTTCATCGAGGCGTTCGGCAAGGCCGCTGCCGACCTCGGTCTGAATCCTTAGAAAGGAGGCGGAGAGCAAATGCGCTTAACGTTGATCGGAACCGGGCTCATCGGAGGCTCGGCGGCCTGGGCCATGAAAAATGCCGGTGTATTTGACGCGGTGACGGCGTGCGACCTCTCGCTCATCAATGCCCAGTGTGCAGTAAACAGGGGGATTGCCGACCGGGCAACGACCTCCATAGCCGAGGCGATGCAGGAGGCCGATGCCGTCATGGTGGCGGTTCCGGTTCTTGCAATTCCCAAGGTCTTTGCCGCGATAGCGCCTTATCTGCGTCCGGGAACTCCCGTCACCGATGTCGGCTCAACGCGCACGCTGGTGATCACCGGGGCAAGGCAGGCGCTTGGCGAACATTTTGCCGATTATGCGCCCGTGCACCCGATTGCCGGAGGAGAGATGCCGGGAATCGAGTATGCCGACGCTGAGCTTTTCGAGGGCAAGAAAGCGATTTCGACGCCTGCTCCCGGCATGGGCGAGAAGGCGCGCGATTTCTGGGAGGACGCCTGGTTCAGGTGCGGCAGTCTCATCGAGCGGATGAGCCCCGAGGAGCATGATGAGATTTTTGCTGCTGTGAGCCACTTGCCGCACGTGCTTGCCTACGGGCTGGTGGATGCGATGGCAAAGACTGCGAACGCGAGCAAGAAGTTCAGCCTTGTGGGCGCCGGATTCAAGGACTTTACGCGCATTGCCGCATCGAGTCCCGCGATGTGGCGTGACATCTGCCTCGCAAACCGGGATGCGATCTTGAAGAGCCTCGCGCTTTTCGAGGGAGAAATTCACGATCTCCACAAGATGATTGCGCGCGGAGATGCCGATGCCATTTTGGAGGTGTTCGAGCGGGCCAGTCAGGCACGCCGCACAGTCGGCATGCGCGCTCCGAGCGTACGCAAGGAGTAGGGCGGTGAAGAATCCCTCATCCGGATCGGAGGACTCGCTCACGGTTGCCCCGATCGCCTCGGCAAGGGGCGCGGTGCGGCTTCCGGGATCCAAGTCCATTTCCAACCGGGCGCTTCTGGTTGCCGCGATGGCCGACGGCGCAACGCTCCTGAAGGGGCTGCTCAAGGCCGATGACACGGACAGAATGCTCGAGAGCCTGGTGAAGCTTGGCGTGCGCATCGAGCAAAAGACTGCGGACGAAGTTCTGGTGCATGGCTGCGGCTTTCGCATTCCGGCACGGCAGGCCGACCTCTTTGTCGGCAACGCCGGAACCGCAGCCAGAACGCTGACGGCATTGCTCGCCTTTGCGGGAGGCTCATACCGGCTGGACGGAATCGCCCGGATGCGGGAGCGGCCGATCGGGGACCTGCTGGCGGCGCTGCGCAGCCTGGGCGCCCGGATCACGTGCGAGATGAGTGAGGGTTTTTTGCCCTTGCGCTTTGAGCCGGGGAGCGCCGCGTCGGACACGGTGAGCGTCCGGGGCAGCGTGTCGAGCCAGTA
>ODAI011004876.1_pt1 | contig 10639 bp, 6 predicted proteins | sample 1539321 | NCBI WGS metagenome assembly ODAI01 (sample SAMN02144231, study PRJEB22623) | gut metagenome | biome: sheep rumen | host: Ovis aries | place: New Zealand | reverse complement strand
CAAAACCCCAATAAACATTGCGGTTCGACCACTTCCATCGAAACGGTGAGCGAAAAGGAAGACCTCAAGGAGCGCACGCTTTTCCGATTGAGGACACGCGACGGAATCGACTCGTCGCGATTCCCGGAATGGCGGCCGACTCTCGACCGCTTCGTCGCCGAGGGGCTTCTTACAAAGATTGGCGAATCCGTCTACCGTCTCACCGAGCGCGGCACCGAAGTCTGCGACTCGATCCTCGAAGAGCTCGTATAGAGTCAGCATTGTGGCGTTTTTCACGCAGACATTATGACACATGCCGCACCGCCGCGCCATCACCCTATCGGGCGGTCACGGGAGCTTCACGACTGCGCCGTTCTCCGTGGATGAATCGCCTCCGACAAAAACCGTAAACTCGCCCAGCTCCACGACGCGCTTCAGGTCTGCGTCGTAGATGGCGAAGGCGTCCTGCGGGAGCGCGAACACGACGCGGCGCGTCTCTCCCGGATCGAGTGTCACGGACGTGAATTCCCTCAGTTCGCGCTCGCGCGGCAGAACGCTCGCCTTCTCGTCGCGCAGATAGAGCTGGACGACCTCCCTTCCGCGGCGCGTCCCGGTGTTCGTCACTTCGCACGAGATCCTCCACATGCCGCCCTCGTTTCCCAGATCGACGGGCTTTCCGTAGGAAAACGTCGTGTAGGAGAGTCCGTAGCCGAACGGATAGAGCGGCTTCGCGGGGATGTCCGCGTAGGCGCAGGAGATGAAGGTGCGCTTCTCACGGTACGAGAGCGGAATCTGTCCGACGTCGAGCGGAATGTGCTGCGCGAGCTTTCCGGACGGATTCGTCTCGCCGCAGAGAATCTCCGCCAACGCCTCCGCGCCCATCGCACCCGGATACCACGCCATGACCACTGCGTCCGAAAGCCACGCGACCTCGTCCAGAATCACAGGACGCCCCGCGAACACGACGGAGACGACCTTCTTTCCGCCGCGCTTCAGGGTGCGCAGGTTCTCGAGCTCCGCCTCGGGAAGCGTGATGCGCGCCCTGCCGCGCCGCTCGCCCGTGTAGGACGTAGGCTCTCCGAGCGCAAGGACGACAACGTCTTCTCCCGGCAGCGTCGCCTCGGCGCGCGCGATGCGGCGCATGTCGATCGGACGCGCGTCGAGCCTTACGCCCCAGCGCTTCGCCATCGCGCCCCTGAGCGTTTCGACGGACGCGTCGAGTCCGTCCGCAAACACAGTCGCCTCGTCGCCGCCGCTGAAGATGTCCTTCCCCATCCCGCCGCGCATGATGTCCTCGTCGTCGAACCACGTGCCCGTCAGCCCCACTACGCGGTTCGTGGAAAGCGGCAGAATCCCGCCTTCGTTCTTCAGAAGGACGATCGACTCGCGCGTCAGCTCAAGGACGTCACGCCTGTTGCGCTCCGAGTAGAGTTCGCATTTCGCCTTCGACTCGTCGCAGTAGCGGAACGGATCGTCGAACAGTCCTGTGACGTACTTCATCGCGAGCGAACGGACGACGGCTTTGTCTACATCCACTTCGGATGCCTTTCCTTCGCGCACGAGGCGCGGCAGTTCGAGGAACGCGCGGCTTATCATGTCCATGTCGACGCCTGCGGCGAGTCCGCGAAGCGCGGCGTCCGAAAGGTCTTCCGCCGCGCCTTCGTCTACAGAGAACTGCAGGGTCGTCCAGTCGGTGATGACCTGTCCGCGGAAGCCGAGTTCGCCGCGCAAGAGATCGGTGAGGAGATAGCGGCTGAAGTTGCACGGCACGCCGTCGAACGCGGTGTAGGCGTTCATAACCGCAAGCGCGCCTGCGTCGATCGCGGCCCTGTGCGGCGGGAGGTGCGTCTCGAGAAGCTCGCGGCGGGAGAAGTCCTGATGGCGGTAGTCCTTTCCGCCCTGGAGCGACGAATAGCCGATGAAGTGCTTGACGCACGCGATGACGTGGCGTCCGTCAGAAAGGTCGTCCGCGGAGCGTCCCTGGTCGCCGCGCACGCGCGCCGCGGCCATGCGCCCGGAAAGATACGGATCCTCGCCGAGCGTAGCGCCTATGCGGCCCCAGCGCGGATCGTCCGACACCTCCACCTGCGGCGAATATGTGAGGTTGATACCGATCGCCGCCGATTCGCGCGCGGCAACCGCTTCGGCCTTCTCGACGGCCGCATCATCCCAGCTGCATGCCATCGCGAGCTGCAGGGGAAGCGTCGTAACCCATCCGTGCGTGATGTCCTCGTGTATGATGAGCGGGATCCCGAGTCGCGAATGCGCGAGCTTGTATTCCTGGAGCCGCCGCGTCTCCGACGCGCTTTGGACGCGCATCAGCGCACCGATCTCGTTCCTGTTCACGAGATTCGTATACGCGCCCCAGCGTTCCGCGCCGAATTCGCGGTAGTCGTACACCATCAGCTCGCCCGCCTTCTCCTCGAGCGTCATCTTCGCGCAGAGTGCGCGGGCCTTCGCCTCGGCCTCGTCAAGGTTCATGGCGGACACCGAAAGCGCCGCCGCGGCAGTTGCAATTGCTGTTATGCGCTTCATATACTTGTTTGATGCGGAAATCGCCCAATGTCTTGGGAAATTCTCAAAAGAACACGAAGATTCCGAGCGTGTAGTACGTGAGGTCGTTGCGGTAGCCCTTTGCCGCGCGGTAGCGTCCCTGGGCGCGCGCTTCGTCCATGACCATGTCAAAGCGGTGTATTCCCGCCGAGACGAGGCACCAGTCGCAGATTTCGTAGTTGAGCACAAGCCCGGCGCGCAGATCGGCGGGACCGGCGCGGTAATCAGGCTTGCGCCAGGTGATGCGGTGTCCGTAGCGGTTCGCGTTCCACTCCTTGTTGCCGCCTTCCGCGCAGAACTCGCCTGTCAGGGAAAATCCGCGTCCGAGGTCGAAGGTCCGCGTGACGCCCGACTTGAAGTAGACGCCGCGATACGGAACGGTTCGGTAGTGGACGGCGGCGTAGAAGTTCAGCCACGGCGTAACGAGCGTCTCGCGCGTGTACCACTCGCGCGCCGTTGCGTCGTCCACGCCCTTGTAGGGAGGCTTCAGCGCACGGGAGAGAATCCAGAGATGCCCGAGGCGCGTCCTGAGCTTCCACCCTTCCGCGAGGTCGAAGTCGTAGCCGTAGGTGACAAGAACGTCATCTTCAATGTCGAATCTGCCACAGACTTTGTCTCGCACATCCGAAAGCGAATGCGTCGCGGCGTAGTAGAAGTTGAGCTGTCCGAGATCGCGCGAAACGGCATCGACTTCGACCTCTTGAAAGAGAATCGGACGCGCGAACGGGATCTTCCCGCGCGAGACGTTCGCGGAATACCAGTACGTATCCGCGAACCCGTGTATTTCAACGGGTTCCGGCTCATTCACGAGCATCAATGCCGCCAGCATCCACATCGCGCACCAAACAGCTTCTACTTGAGCGCGAACTGGCAGGTTTCGCCGGCGGACATCTTCAGCGGCAGAATTCCGTCGCGGGTCTTCTCCTCCCGGCCGGTCTTCAGGTTCACGACCCTGCACGAAAACGGAAGCCGGAAATCGCAGACCGCATCTTCAAGCGCATGCAGATTTACGAACGCGCCGTTCATGTCAACCTGCGCGATGTCCGCGGCGAGCGGTACGTACGCCCCCGCCTCGCGCGCGAACTTGTTGAACGCCGCGGGCGAAACGCCGCCGGCCTCGGTGAAGACGATGTGACGCACAAGACCGTCGCGGCGTTCGGCCGTCGCCGGTTTCCCGTCCTTCGCGTAGCGCGCGTGCACCTTTACGCCCGGCGCCTCCGCAACCGAGTTGCGCGGCCAGTCTGCAAGCTGCGGCGGCGGAAACTCGAGGCTCGCCGCGTTGCGGAGCATGTCGTGGTACTGAAGTCCGTTCGCCTCGCACGCGAAGCCCGGCTCGGCGACAACCGTGTGGTCGGCCTTTTCGCCGCAGACGAGCGTCATTCCCGTCGCCTCGGCAAGCCCGCCCAGCTCGCCGCACCGCGGAAGATAGAGGAACGTGCGCTTCGCGGACGAAAGACGGCGTATCAGATCCGCACGCGGCGCGTCGACGCGGCGCATCAGGTTGAAGGCAACCATCCTGTAGGGTTCGAGCAGGGCCGGATTCCCGAGAACGTCCTCGAGAAGATAGCTGTCGAACGGCACGCCGGAACGCGCAAGCAGGAACAGCTGGTCGGCATAGCTGAAGTCCGCGGGACGCGGCAGGAACTTCATGCCGTCCGCCCAGCCGAGGAGCCCCGCCTCGTCCACGACAAGCGCGACGCCGGGTTTCCAGTCCGTCCTCCAGGCACGCCGCTCCGCGGCATCCGCCTTGAGCGCGGTTGCGATGTCGTCGACGATTTCCGGCGCGGAGAACCAGCCGTTCGCCATGTCGTAGAACCACCAGCCCATGCCCTGCGCGACCATGACGCCGGCATCCTTGCGGAAAATGCTCTGCCACATGCCGAAGTCCGAGGCCTGTCCGAGGCCGATCGCCGACGACGGACCGGACCACGGCTCGACCATCGCATACGTGCGGAAGTCCAGTTCCTCGAAGAAGAACTTTCCGTGCAGACGGAAGGACGCCGCGGGAAGCCGGTTCGCGCCGGTTATGCCGGGGCGACGCCGTTCGTAGTTCGGCTGCGCGACGAGGATGTCCATCGCGTCCGAGCGCAGGAACTCGCCGATGTTCCACGACGTCGCGGCATTCGCGCGGTGCGGAGACTGGCACCACATGATCGAGACGACGTCCTTGCCCATGAGACGCCTGAACTCACGCGCAAACTCCTCCTGCGCCCTGAGCCCCGTCTGCTTGCAGAAGAACTCGTAGTTCGTCGAAACGTGCCCCCCTTCGCGGCAGAAGTCCGCGTACTCCGCCTTCGCCGGCGCGGAATAGTCGGGATAGCACACGGAGAACTGTCCGTCCTGATAGCCGAACGTGTGAATTCCGACAATGCGCTTGTCGAGTCCCTGCGCCTTGAGTTCCGCCACAAGCGACTTCAGGCAGCGCTTGACGCCGTCGCGCCAGGCGCGCGAGGAATACGACGGCCAGGGCCAGAGCTTCGCGCCCGCCGTCGGGATGACGTACGAGGCGACGCAGCTGCCGCTGTTGCCGAGCACGACCTTCCCGTCCTTGTGGCGCCAGGCCTCGTCCGGATGCTCGCTCTCGGCGAATTCCGGATAGGCGTTGCAGCCGATCGCAAGGACGAACGGGACGTCCGGCACGAGGCGCATGGAGTCCTTGATTTCGCGCACGGCACCCTTAGCGTCGAATCCGTCCTTCGTCCAGTATCCGCGGCATCCCGGCACCCGGCCGAGGCGGATGTCCTTCACCATCAGCGGAATGTGCGCGTTGGTGACGGTGTGTCCGGCAAACAGCTCCGGCGGCGGAATCTGCTCGACAGAGCAGTGGCGTCCCTTGTAGATGACGGGCTGCACGGCGCGTCCGTCGACCCGGAGTTCGGGTCCGCACTTCCCCTTCACGACCTTCGCCGTATGCTGCACGTCCGCCGCGAGCCCGCGGTCGTACGCGGCTTCGTCCATGCGGTCCCGTTCGCGCGGCACGCCCCAGGTATTGTACTTCCTGCCCCAGGCCTGCTTCTCCGCCTTGAGCGAGGAGACGGACCAGTTCGACCAGACGCTGACCGACGGATTGCCCGCGACGACGATCGCCGGCGTCAGCACGCCGTCATGGGCAACCTCGCTTGCGTACTTGCGGTACGTCTGGCCGCGAGGCGAATTCGGGAGCCCCAGCGATTCTGGAATGCCTCCGCCCGCGTAGTCCTTCTCGAAAAGTTCGGAGATGCCGTATCCGGGCTTCCTGCCGTGCGCGCGCAGAAAGCCGTGGCAGTAGTCGCCGTTCGAGCCCGAGACCGCCACGTCCGCCGAAAGGCGCACGGACTGGTCGGGTTCCGCCGTCGCGAATTCGGGACCCTCGACGATCAGATAGCCCTTTTCGTTAGTCTTGACGATTCGGACGACGCCGTTTTTGACCTCGACGCTTCCTTCGGCCCCGCCGGCCCTGATTACCGAAAACGCGGCATCCGCGCAACCCGCGGCGCGCCAGATCACACCTTCCGTCGGAAACTCCTTGCGATTCGGATCCTTGTTCTCCCAGCCCGCCGTGAGCGGACGCGGATCGAACAGTCGGCACGGCGCGGGAGCGCCGGCACGATGGACCTCCCGCCCGTCCGCCCAGACGGAGAATCCCGCGCCCTTGCCATAGCGGCGGCCGGTGCGGTCCCAGTAGAGCGAAATGCTACGTCCTCGCACATGCACGTTCTCGAGGCACGTGAAATCCCAGGTGTCGGGAATGAGCGGACGTATCTCGAGCGCCCCGTCAAGCTGCGGACGAAGGCCGCAGAGCCCCGAGATCACAAGGTCCGCAAACGTCGAGTGGTTGTAGTCCTCTCCGCGCTCGTCCGTCTTCCCCTGCGCGTGCAGTATCGCGCGGGAGAGCCACACTCCCGTGAACGGATCGAGATTCTCGTCAATCCACGGAATCGCCTTTCCGTCTTCGGTCCTGCGCACCTGCTGCGCGGCATACTGGTGAAGGAGCTTCACGTACGTCTCGCGTCCGACGTCGCCGGACGACCCCTCGGCGATCGCGTTGGCGAGCCCCGTGAGGACGATCGACGTCGCGAACGGCCAGCTCGGTCCGTTCCACTGGCAGGGATGTCCGTCGTACGCGATTCTGAATCCCGGCGCGCGCCGCTCGGCGAAGCAGAGTCCGAACGGCGCGGCGAAACCCTCTTCGCTTTCCACCTGCGCCCAGGCGTCGCCGAAGCCCGCGAGCGGCATGCCGAAGTACCACGGCGCATAGCCGTGCAGCTCGCGCACCGTGCTGCGGGTGCCGTTCGTGCGCACGGTCGTGAAGAACGAAAGCTCCGGATCCCAGAGCTTTTCCCGGATTCCCCTCCCAAGGGCTTCCGCCTTGCGCAAAAAGCGCTCGGCGATGTCGGCGCGCTTCGCGAGGCGCGCTATTTCGGCGATGGCCTTCGCCTCGCCGTACATCGCGCTGTTGAAGAGCGGACGGTATCCGTCGCGTCCGAGCGAGTATTCGCTTCCCTCGCGATCGTCGACGGACGTGAACATGCCCTTCCCGTCTCCGCCCATCGGGAAGACGCTGCTGCCGTCGAGAGTCTTGAAAAGGACGGGGTCGTTTTCCCATGAATCGTAGTTTGCGGCAATTGCATCCAGAAGGCCCGTTGCGAGCGTCGTCTCGCCTGTAACCTTGACGACATCAAGAATCGACGATCCCAGCCACGAGCTGTATTTTCTGCGATGGACGGCGTTTGTCGAAAACCAGAATCGCGCATAGTCCGCCGCGACGGACGCGTCGTGCATCCACCGCGCCTCGCGCAGGTGGTGTCCAGCGGCACAGACTATGGTGTTGTACTTCCCCGCCCATCCGACCTTCGGCAGAAACTCCGTGACGACCCAGCCCTCGGGCGTCTTCACGCAGTGGCGGCCGAAGGCGCACCACCGAAACTCGTACGTGCGGTTGATGTCGGCGTCCGGGCATTCGAACGAGGGTACAGCTCCCGCCGGAGCCGCGGCGAGCGCCGCGGCAAACAGTGTTGCCGAGATCATTTTGGTTCCTTTGGAAGAGTTACTCGTTCACCGTAAAGGCGAGGCGGAAGCCGTAGGCCATCCAGTTCCCCTGGTGTCCGTTGCGGCCGGCGGATGTGCAACCCGTGTTGTTCAACGAGAAACATCCGCCGCGGATTACGTTGCGGTTGTAGGTGTTGTTCTCCTCCGTCTTGGGAGTGTCCGACTGGACGGTATCGACGCACGGATCCGTGACAGAGGCTCCGTTCGAATACCCTGGAACGTTGGACGAAGCTGTCCAATAGTCCACACAGGCCTCGTAGACGTTGCCGATCATGTCGTAGAGCCCGTACGCATTGGGGAGTTTCTCGCCGACGGGATGCGTCGTGGAGCCGGAGTTGCCGCTATGCCACGCGATGGCGTTCAGATTCTCGCTGGTCAGGCTCTTTCCGGTATATAGCTCGCTCGTCGTCCCGGCGCGGCAGGCGCACTCCCACTGAGCTTCGGTCGGATAGTCCACCTTCTCAACGGCGCCGAGCAAATTGGCGGAGATCGAATTCGTGACTACCGAGCGGAACACGGAATACAATGCGCTCTCGACCGGACGGCTGTCCCCCTTCGCCCCGCTTCCGTCCCAGACTCCGCGCGTGAGCTTCTTGTACTGCATCTGTGTGACGGGAAACACTCCGACAAAATAGTCCTTCGTAAGCATGACGTCGTGGACCTGCGCCGCATTGCCGCCGTCTCCGAACGCGCCGCCGGTCTGCCCCATGGAGAAAGTGCCCTTCGGTATCTTGCGCATGACGAGCTTCGTCGTCGTCGCGCCGGGGTAGTTCGTCACCCCCGTCCAGACGAGGACGTCCTGAAGGTCCGTGGAAAAGCCGGCGCCCACGGCCGAGTAGGAAGTCTCGAAGTCGCCGTAGAGTCCGTTCTTGATGTCGGCGCGCGTAACGTCCCTGCACGGGAACGTGCCCGTTTCGGCCGTGAGGTCGAAGATCTTGTAGATCACCTCCGACGCGTTCTGGTCCGAATCGCTCAGCGTGAGCTTCACCTTGAAGTTCGCGAGCGCGACCTTCTCCGTCCCGAACGCCTTGACGGGATCGATGAAGAACTCGCCGACGCCCGACTCGCAGATGCCGTAGCGGGATCCGCGCATTGACGACTCAAGGCGCGTCGCGTCGAGCTCCACGCTGCCGTTGTACGCCGTCACGCCGATGTTTACGGGATGCTCCGCGTCGACCCCGGAAATATTGTATTCGACCTTGATGTCCGTCGACCAGGGCCACTGCTGGCGGACAATCACCTGTTCGATCGCGGCGGCGTGCGAAGCATTGGCCGCGAAAAGGGAAAGTGCGAAAAATGCGAATCTGTTCATTGTCTTGTTCCTTTCTGAAATTTATTACCGCATAATTATCATCATGCCCGCGCCGCCGCCGAGGATGGATGCGGCGTAGGTCACTTCGTTCGCGATCAGCGACAGCGAGTAGAGTTCGCCCGGCTTTATGCGCAGCGCATACCAGCCCTGCGCGCCGTCGAGCCCCGTCGGCGTCTCCACGCCGTTCACGGAAAGCGACGTTGTTCCGTACGGAATCGGCAGGACGGCCTTCTTCGATGCCTTGCCCCAGAGGTTTCCGCTCGCCGGCGCGAGGCAGCGAGTCGTGCCTTCCGCGTCGGGTGAAAGCCCCTTGATGAGCCCGAGCTTTGCCGTACGCACCGTGTTCGCGTCGTCGTCGAACTGAAGCGCGAGGTCGTACACGTTCTCCGTATCATCGCTTTCGGCAGGCGGAAGCTCGAACGTGAACTCGCCTTCGGCGACGTTGTCGTACGTTCTGTTGTAGGCCACGCCGCTGACGTACAGCCGCGCACTTGTGGCGCCGGCCGGAAAATCGACCGGCACGGTCATCGTGTTGTTCGTGGCCGTGTGCCAGAAGGAGCTTGTTTCTGGCCTCAGGAAAACAAACGTCGGTTCGCTTTCCAGTTCCGTCGCGCCGACCGCCAGCGTCGTCAGCGCGGCGCCGACTATGCCGGCTGTCTTTCGTCCTATCATGTTCACCCCGCTTTCCTTTGTAATCGCCTCCGTCTCCTCGTCCACCCGGATTTCGGCTACGGCAGGCTCTTCGGGCACAGACAGCGACTCGACGGCGAACCATGCCGCGAGACCGGTGAAAGCCGCAGCCGCCGCGATTGAGGCCGCGATCTTGAGCGAACGCGGGAAGCGGCGAAGCGAAGGCTCCACGGCCCGCGCGCGGGCATTCCGTATCGCTGCTATGCAACGCGCCTTGAATCCGTCCGGCGGCTTCGGCCACCCGTCCGGATCGCCGAGCGCCGCTTCGAGGCGATAGGCCTCGGCGGAATCGTCGCTAAGCTGGAATTGTCGTTCTGTCACTGCCTTGCACCTTCTGAAGATTTGATGCCTGGCGCCTCGAAAACCTTGGAAAGATAATTTCGAATCCTCAAGCGGGCCTCGTGAAGACGATAGTAAACCGTGCCTTCGGGGGACTGAATCGTCTTTGCCATCTCCGGCACGGAGAATCCGTTGAAATAATGCATCACGACGACGAGCCGCAGGTCCTCCGGAAGCCTCAGGACTGCCCTGCGCAGCGCGGCGGCCTCGTCCTGCCTTGAAAGCGTCTCGCCTGGATCTGGCTTCTCGTCGGGCACATCAAGCCTCTCCTCGTCGAAAACGAGCGAGTTCGCGGCCTTCCGCCGGACGTCCATCCGGCGGTAGTTGACCATGATCGCGCACATCCATGTGAAAAAAGCGGAATCGCCCTTGTAGCTTCCGACGCGCTCAATTACGCGCACGAGCGTACGCTGGACGAGGTCTTCAGCTGCATGCGCGTCGAGGCAGAGCCGGAATGCGGTGGCATAGAGGCGCGCGCCGTAGTCCTCGACGAGAACCCGCGCCCCCTCCTCTGCGTCTTTCGCAATTAACTCCCAAACTAACATCTCTGAATGTTTTGATGCCGCATCAGCCTCAATCCTTTGGCAAGAACTTCAGAATTCTGAAGCATCCAGAATTGTTTCGCAGACGCGAGTTCAATGTCCGTCTCATCGAATCCATTCACTTGAATACGAGCGTCGACGTCGAACAGCAGCTTCCCGTCGCCATTCGTCGAAGCTTTTCGCTAATTTCAATGCT
>ODAI014174489.1_pt1 | contig 10640 bp, 6 predicted proteins | sample 1539321 | NCBI WGS metagenome assembly ODAI01 (sample SAMN02144231, study PRJEB22623) | gut metagenome | biome: sheep rumen | host: Ovis aries | place: New Zealand | reverse complement strand
GGCCGAACGGCATGCCCGACTCCTGCGCGTAGCCAATGGCGTGCGGTGTGCCCGAATCGGGGATGCCCGCCACGTAGTCGACTTCGGGCATGTCGCCGCGCTCGCGCTCGTTGCGCGCCATGATGGCGCCGTTGCGGTAACGCATGACCTCGACGTTCATGCCTTCGTAGTTGGAATTCGGATAACCGTAGTACACCCACAGGAACGCGCAGATCTTCATTTGGTCGCCAGCGGGCTGCAGCGTCTCGATGCCGTCGGCCGTTATGCGCACGATCTCGCCCGGGCCCAGCTCGTAGGCGTCGACGTAGCCCAGCTTGTGGTACGCGAACGACTCGAACGACACGCAGTAGCCATCGGCATCCTTGCCGATGAGCACCGGCAAGCGGCCCATCTTGTCGCGCGCGGCAATAATGGCGCCCGTGTCGTCCATGACGAGCAGCGTGAGGGAACCGTCGATGATGTCTTGCGCGAACTTGATGCCCGAGACGAAGTCGTTTTCGTGGTTGATGAGCGCTGCCACGAGCTCGGTCGTGTTCACGGCGCCCGACGACATGGCGGTGAACTGGCGCGTGCCCTGCGCGAGATAGCGGTCCACCAGCTCGTCGGTGTTGTTGATGCAACCCACGGTGGTCAGCGCGAACACGCCCAGGTGGCTGCGCATGAGCAGCGGTTGGGGGTGCGTGTCGGAAATGCAGCCTATGCCCGAGTTGCCGCAGAAATCGGACAGGTCATCTTCGAAGCGAGTGCGGAACGGGGTGTTCTCGATCGAGTGGATCTCGCGCTGGAACCCCACTTCGCCGCTCGGTCGCGGCCCGTAGTAGATAAGGCCTGCGCTCTTGGTTCCCAGGTGCGAATGGTAATCCACTCCGAAAAACACGTCGTACACCACGTCGCGTTTAGATGCCGCGCCGAAAAAACCGCCCATATCGAAACTGCCCTTCCTTTTGAATGATGACAAGGGCAGTATACGCTATGGAGCATTACAAGCATGTTAATGAGTTGCCTAGAACGCTTTGAACAGGGAAATCACACCTCGAAATCGCAAAAACCGCCATGATGCCGCGTATTTGCTGAATTACCAAAAAGTCACTGACAATTAAATAACGGCTAGCAAATAGGGCTCTTCAAGAAGGAAAATGAAGGGGCGAGTGAAAGGGGCGCCCCATGAATTTCAGCGAGCGCTTGAATTACTACATTGCCGAGGTCGGCTGCAGCGCCAAACAGCTTGCCGATGCCTCGACGCTCTCCGCCGCGGCAATAAGCCGTTACCGTTCGGGCGAGCGTGCGCCCGATCCCGACGGGAGCAACCTCCGTTTGCTTTCCGAGGGCATCGCGTTGCTCTCGAGCGGCCGTCTCACCGCAGATGGCGTGCAGGAAGACCTGGCGGTGTGCATAAGCGGCATCGCCGTGGACTACGACACGTTCCTGGGTAACTTGAAGGCGCTCGCCTCGGCGCTGTCGATTGGCAACAACGAGCTTGCGCGCGCCTTGAGCTTCGACCCGTCCTATATCTCGCGCATCATGGCGGGCCGGGCGCCCCCCCCCCGGGGCTGTCGATTGGCAACACCGAGCTGGCGCGCGCCTTGGGCTTCGCCCCGTCCTATATCTCGCGCATCAGGGCGGGCCGGCGCCGTCCCGCCGATATGCAGGCGTTCGTGCAAGGTGTTGCAGGCTATGTAGCCGGCAGGCAGCAGACCAGCGAGAGCGCGCGCGTGCTCTCGGAACTCGTTTGCGACGACTGGCAGAACATGGAAACCGATGAGCAGCGCGCCCGGGCCGTGGCTGCATGGTTGCGCACGAATTTCGAGCCGGTTACCGACCCGCTGAGCGGTTTCCTGTTGAAACTCGACGCGTTCGACTTGAACGATTTCATACGAAGCATCCATTTCGACGAGATGACGGTGCCCACGGTACCCCTGCAGCTTCCCACGACGCGCACGGTCACGGGGCTGCGCAACATGATGCAAGCCGAAATCGACTACCTGCGCGCCACGGTGCTGTCGCGCTCGTCGGCCGACGTCATCATGTTCAGCGATATGCCCATGCGCGACATGGCCGCCGATCCCGAATTCCCCAAGCAGTGGATGTTCGGCATGGCCATGCTGCTGAAGAAGGGCCTGCATTTGCACATCGTGCACGATACGGCACGCCCGTTGCACGAGATGCTGCTGGGGCTCGAAAGCTACATACCCATGTACATGACCGGCCAGATATCCCCGTACTATTTCCCCGTTCCTCAGAGCTCAGCGTTCTGCACGCTGCTGAAGGTGTCGGGCACGGTGGCGCTTGCGGGCGAGGCCGTGGCGGGGCATCAGGCCGAAGGGCGCTACACGCTCACGAAGAGCCGCGACGAGGTGCGTTACTACCGCAAGCGCGCCGAACGCATGCTGGAGCAGGCGCGGCCGCTCATGCGCATCATAACGGCCGAGCGTCGCGGCGAGCTCGCCGCGTTCGAGGCGCGCGAGGCCGAAATGGCGCACGAGGGAGGAACCTGGCGCGTTATCGCGGGCACGCTGCCGCTCGTCGCGATTCCCCCCGAAGTGCTCGAGCGGGTTCTGGAGCGCGCCGGGGTGTCCGCCGCTATTGGCGAGGCAGTGAGCAAGCGCGCCGATGAGCGCACGCGGTTGGTCGCCCGCATGGCAGGTCAGGGTTCGGTGACCATCGAGGTTCCCGACCTGACCGAGGAGGAGTTCGCCGAGCACCCGTTGCCGCTTTCCCTGGCGGACCTCTTCAGCGATGTTCAGGTTCGCTACACCTACGACGATTATCGCGCTCACCTGCAGTCGCTGCAGCAGTTTTGCGCCAGGTTCGAGCGCTGCACGCTCGTACCCGACCGCCGCGCGCCGTTTCGCAACATACAGATTCGCGTGTGCTCGGGCAGCCATGCGGTCATATCGAAAAGCAACGACCCGGCGATACACTTCATCATCGAACACCCCAGTTTGGTGAAGGCGCTCGAAGCGTTCGTCCCCCCGATGAGGGAAGGGTAAAGCCACCCGTTTCGACGGTAACGCGTGTGCGGGAACATGCTGCGTGCGGGTGTGCACTGCGTGGCTTGTGGCGGCGGCTTGCGCTATCATGGTCTGAATTGCACGCGAACCGCAGCAGGAAGGCGCCATGGCGCAAAATCGGCTCATACTCGAACGCTTCGAACCGCTGGGGAAGGCGGGTTCGGGCGGGTTCGCCACGGTGTATATCGCCTGGGATCCGCGCATTCAGCGTAAGGTGGCCATAAAGGTGATTCCGCTGTCGGAAACCGACGCCATGCGCGTGCAGCTGCCGGGTGGCGTGGGGTCGACGGCCGACCGCTGGCACGGCGTTCAACCGTGGAACGAGTACCTGGCCGAGGACCTTGCCGCTGCCGGTGGTTACGAGGCCCCGGCTCATGCGGCGGGGGAAGCGGGCCCCGACGACATCGATCAAGATGACGCAGCTGGCGCCCCGTTGCAGGGCGAGCCCGTGACGGCCCTTGCGCACCTGCCCGGCCTCGACGAGGCGCGCACGGCCGCGAAGCTGCAAGACCCGCGTATCGTGGGCGTGTTCGACTTCGAGGTGCGCGATCAAACCGCCTACCTGATCATGGAGTACGTCGAGGGCATCACGCTCACGCGGCTGCTCGACGAATACGAGGATTACCTGACGCTCGACGTGGTGGCTGCCGTGTTCGATGCCGTATCGGGCGCCCTCACCGCGGCGCACAAGGCGGGGGTGCTGCACCTCGACATAAAACCCGACAACATACTTATAAATGCTCGGGGCCAGGTGAAGGTGACCGACTTCGGCCTGGCAACGCTTGCCGATGCGGCGGGTACGGGGCTCGCGGGAGGCGGCACCATAGGCTACATGCCGCTCGAGCAGATGCGCCGCGAGCCGCTCGACGTGCGCACCGACGAATGGTCGATCGCGGCCGTGACCTACGAGATGCTCTCGGGTGACAACCCGTTTTACGCGGAAAGCCTCGACGAAGCGCAAAAGGCCATCGAGGAAGCCGAGGTCGTGTTGCCGTCGCTTTGCTGGGAGAGCATCGACGACCAAATCGACGACGTCATCTTCTACGCGCTCGACCCCGAGCGCGACAACCGCTACGCCACCGTGGCCGATTTTGCGGAAGAGGTCGACAAGTTCCTGGGCGATGCCGCGCGGGGCGAACGCCAGCTTGCGGCCATCGTATCCGACGCGCTCGGCGTGGATGCCGATAACGCAAACGACGGTGACGAGGGCTTCGACGATTACGGTGATTTCGACGACGAGTACGGCGCCGGTTTCGACGGTGGCCGCAGGAGCACCGCGCGCTACAGCGGCGGCCTGCAGGAAAGCGCGCGCAATTGGCTGGCGGAGCGCCGGGAGCGCCGCACGCTGCGCCGCGAGGACGGTTACGGTTACGACGACGGCGCGGGCTTCGGAGGCGGCGCCGGCGGGAACGGCCGTAATGCCGGCCGCAAATCGAGCGGGGCGGGGGAGACGCTGCGGGTCGTGTGCCGCGTGGTCGTGGCTGCAGCCGCGGCGCTCGCAACCGGCATAGCGCTCTCGCGCCTCACGCCCCTGGGGTCGATCGTGGGCATGGGCCGCCTGCCGTTCGTGTCGCTCGCGAGCGCGCTCGTGATGGCGCTCGTCACCGCGTTCTTCCCGCATGTCGGCGTGCTCGTGGCAGGGTTGCTTTCGGGCTTCTACCTGGCTTTTACCGGCCACACGATCATCGGGGCCGCCGTCGCGTTCGCCGCCGTCGTATGGTGTTACGCCTATTACCGCCTGGTCGTGCGGTCCGACCATCCCGTGTGGGCCGCTATCGTCGCCGCCGTGCTGGTGGCGGTGCTCGCCGCATTGGTCCTGTACCTGCGCTAACGGCCGCAGCGTTCGGCGCCCGGCTTCCCGCCGCGTCTGCGTTCGGCGCGGCTCGTTTTCCGCGTGTCGATTCGGCTTGTATTTTCAGATTCGCCGTTGCTTTTCCATTACACTAGCACGCGTGCATTTTTACGAAGCGAGGAGCGTTGAGTAATGAACTTGAGCGATGCCATAGGCCATGCGAGCACCATCTTCATGCCCGAATTCCTGTTCGGCGCCGACGAGGCCATGCTGAAGGGGGAGCAGGCGGCCAACGAAGAGGCAATACACCTGCTCGTCGAGGAGTATTTCGCTAATCCCAATCCCTCGTTCGACTTCGATTTGGTACGCGATTTGGCCGAGCGCAACCGTCAGATCTGCGACATGATGGAGCCCGAAACGGTGCAGGCCGACCGCAGCCGCAACTTGGCGAACCACCTGTCCGACGACGACATACTGCGCGGCGTGGCGGCGTTGCAGCATCGCAGCGCGGCAAGCGTCGCCAAAGAGGTCGAGGGCATGAACGCCACGAAGGGCGTGCTCTACGGCAGCAAACCCGCGAAGGGCACGTTCGTCGGCATCGACATCGAGACCACCTCGACGAGCCCCGACCGCGGCTACATCGTGAACGTGGGCTGGGAGGTCATGCAGCTTGCCGACGGCGCCGAGCCGACCGATGCGAACTCGGTGTTCTGCGGCTTGCCCGACCAATACGCCGAAACCGGCGTGCCGCTCGAGGAGATTCATCACATCACGTGGGGCGACGTAGAGGGCAAGCTGCCCTTCTACGAGGATGCTGCCTTGCAGAAACAGCTGCTGAAAGCGCTGAAAGCGCATCCGTTCATGGCGCACAACGCCGCGTTCGAGGACTCGTGGTTCCTGCTGCACCTGAAGGGTTACGCCGAGTTGCGCAAGGCGGGCAAGATCGTCCCCATCGACACGCGCGACATCTGCCGTGCGCTCGATCCCGAGGTGCGCTTCATGTCGTGGGAAGCCAAGCCCGCGAGCCTGGAAGCTTGGGCGCAGCGCCGTGGCGTGCTCGCCGCCGACGAGGCCGAGCGTCATTTGGGCCTCGACGACACCAACCTCATGTTCCGCACGCTCATCGCCGAGCTGAAGGAACGCAACCTGCTGAAGTAAAGGCCGGCACGCGTTTGGTACCGGCTCGACCGTGAAACCGAAAGAGAGTATCGCGAAACCGTATGGCCCGACATGTTCGAACTGACACACGTGGCGCTAACGCCCATGAGGGCAACACCGCCCAACGCGGTGTCGCAGCCCCGCGCGGCGATGCCGCCCGCCGCGGCGGCACGACCCGGCAAGGCAGCGCGCAACAGCGCCGCCCGGGTAGCGTGAACGCACAACCGAAGAAGGATTCCGCGGCTGCAGGGGCGACGCACGCCGGCGCTCCCCGGCAAGGGCTGCACTACGTAGCCGCGCTCGACGGCATGAGGGCGTTCGCCGTCCTAGCCGTTATCGCCTACCACATGAAGATGAGCTGGATGCCGGGCGGCCTGCTCGGCGTGACCATGTTCTTCGTGCTGTCCGGGTACCTTATCACCGGTCTGCTGCTGCGTGAATACGAGCAGAGCGGCACCATTAGCCTGAAGGGATTCTGGCTGCGCCGCGTGCGCCGCATCATCCCCGCCGTGGTGTTCTCGGTGCTCGGCATAGCGTTCCTGTGCCTCATATTCGACCACGCGCTGCTCACGAAGATGCGTCCCGACGTGCTTCCCACCCTGCTCTTCGTGAACAACTGGTGGCAGATCTTCCACAACATCTCGTATTTCGCGGCTTTGGGCGAACCCTCGCCGCTCACGCATTACTGGTCGCTCGCCATCGAGGAGCAGTTCTACGTCGTGTGGCCCGTCGCGTTGCTCATCTGCCTGAAGGCGGGCGCCAAGGAAGGCACGCTTTGCAAGGGCACCATTGCGCTCGCGGTGCTGTCGGCGCTCGAGATGTTCGTGCTGTTCGACCCCTCGATCGATCCCTCGCGCGTGTACTACGGCACCGACACCCGCGCGTTCTCGCTGCTCATCGGTTCGGCGCTCGCGTTCTTGTGGCCTTACCAGCGGCTCTCCGAAAACGCGGGGCTCAACCTGTCGGCGGGCGGTCGCGTGGCGTTCAACCTGGTCGGCGTGGGTGCGGTCGGCGGTTTGCTGGTCATGACGGTGGTCACGAACGGGTTCTCGCCGTTCATCTACCGCGGCGGGCTTCTGCTGTGTTCGCTGCTCACGGCGGCGGCGATTGCGGTCATGGTGCATCCCGCCAGCTGGATCGGCAAGGTGTTCCAGCTGAAGCCGCTCGTCTTCATCGGCAAGATCAGCTACTCGATGTATTTGTGGCATTACCCGCTCATCCTCATGATGACGCCGAACAACCTGGTGGGCGACGCGCCCATTTGGCTGCGTCTCGTGCAGCTCGTCGTGATCTTCGCGGTGTCGGCGTTCTCGTACTACGTCGTGGAGAACCCCATCCGCAAGGGCGCCATCGGCAATTTCTTCCGCGAGATGACCACGCGGGGCTTCTCGTTCGGTTCGTGGCTGGTCGCCCATGTGGTGCCGGTTGTCGGCGGCGTCGCGTTCGTCGCGGTGGCGATCGGCGGCTTGGTGTGGGGTCCCACCGCGAGCTCCGTGAACAACGTGGCCGTTATGGGCTCGGCGCCCGAGGAGAGCTCTTCGGCGAGCGAGGAGGCGAAAGACGACGACACGCCCCAGCTGAAGAGCGCGCTCGACGCCGTTGCGCCCTATGACATACTGCTCATCGGCGACTCCGTGCCCGCGAGCATGGACGGCTACGGCGTGTTCTACGAGGTGTTCCCCTATGGCCACATCGACGCCATGGTGAGCAGGCCCTTCAGCGAGGGCGAAGTGCTCTACCAGCAATACCGCGACGTGGGGGCCGTCGGCGACGTGCTCGTCATAGCCTTGGGCACGAACGGCTACCTGCAAGACGGCGACATCGACAGCCTCATGAATGTCATCGGCAACGAGCAGCGGGTGTGGTTCATCAACACGCGCAGCCAAACCGACTTCTTCGAGCAGAACAACGAGACCATCCGGCGCGCCACCGAGCGCTACGACAATGCCGAGCTCATCGACTGGTACGCGCAAAGCGCCGCCTTGGGCGAGGGCGTGTTCGATGGCGACGGCACGCACCTGACCATCGACGGGTGCCGCGATTACGCGCAGATGATCAAAGACGCCGTGGGCTCGTACCTGCCCGAGCACAAGGAAGGCGAGCCGACGCGCGACAAGGCCATCGAGGAGCTCACCCAGAAGGTCGAGCGCCTTTCCCAGGACGTGCAGCGCGTGACGCTTTCCGTATGGGGCTTGCAGTCAGATGCTCCCGCCCCCGAAGCCGAACTCGGCGCAACCGATGCCCCCGCCGAAGGCGAAGCTGCCGAACCAGAAGCATAACCCACCCGCAGCAGCCCAGAGGGGATACTCCTCTTTGGGCTGCTGCGGGCTATTTGCTTGAGGCTGGCGACGAGTAGGGTTTCCCGTTGTCTTTCCGAGTGACGGGCGGGGGTTACGAGACCTCGGCCAAGATGGCTGCGGCGGCGGTGTCGGCCAGGCCGATCTTCATGCCGTTCACGAACAGCACGTCCTGAATGTCGTTCTCGATCACGTAGTCGCACAGGTTCTTGTCGGTGTAGCGGAAGTCGATGACGTGCACCGTTTGGTAGTTATCCACGAGCGTGGGCACGAATGCGCAACCGTACGAGTCCTTCACCACGAGGCACGACGAGCCGTCGTCGAGCTCGGGATTCTCGATGATCTCGAGCGGTCGGTCTCCGGCGGCGAATGCCATGTATTTGTACGAGGGCTCCCACGTGGCGGCTTCCTCCTCGATAACGTGGCTCGCCACTTCCTGGCCATCTTCGGTCCAGTACGTCAGGTCGTTCGTCGAAGCGGGTATGTAGGCGTCCACCGTATCGGAGGGGTAGTAGCCCATCGACTGGATGGTCTCGGTGTACGTGCCCTGCAGTTCGCCCAGGTTCACCTGGCGCCAGTCGGAAAGCTGTTTGGGTTCGATGCCCTTCGCCTTGCAGAATTCCACGTAAGCGTAATAGGCGCCCAGTTGCGTCCAGTGGTGGTCGGTGTGGAAGAACAGGTACTCGTCGCGGTGCTCTTTCATGGTGTCGATGAGGTGCACCGACACCACGCGCTCGTCGAAGCGCGAGTCGAGGTAGGCGATCGTCTGCTCTTGGTCGGAGCCGCCCACTTTCGCGGCCTCCTCGTCGCTGAGCGTGACGCAGTTGGCAGGCGCGAGCAGCGAGTACACGGTGGCGACGCCGTCGAGCTTCTCCGCCGCGGCGTTCATGGCGGCGACGTAGGTGTCGGCGGCGTACTGCGAGAAGTAGTACACGGCGTAACCGGCGCCGTTCGTCACGTACACGCCCTCCATGATGTTCGCCTGCACGTCTTCGGCGATGGCTTTCTCGGTGGGCGCTTCGGCAAGCTCGCGCACCTTTTCGGGTTCGGGCTCGGCTTCGGTCGATTCGGTGTCGACGGGAATCTCGTCGGCTTGCACGTTGCCGCCGACCATGCCCGAGCCGGTGTTCACGCCGAACAGCTTGTCGATGCCGTGGTCGGCGGCCACCATGGGCTCGCGCAGCGGGTAGGTGTCGGCATACCAGAGCGACAGGTCGGTGAAGAACGACCCGTCGAGGAAGCTCTCCACGCTGAATTCGGGGAACGTCGTAAGGTTGCGCATCTCGACCGCCGAGGTCGTGGGGCGCGCGAAGAAGAGCAGGCCGATAACGCCGCCGAGCAGCATGAGCGCTGCGAACGCCGCTACGCCGTACATGCGCCAACGGGCGATGAAGGAGCGCGCATGCGACTGGGGGCGGCGGGGGGCTTCGGATGCGCGTGCGTTTTGGCCGGAAGGCCGGGTGCCGCGTCGGCTCCGTTGCGCCGGGGCTTGCCCGCGCTGCCGCGAGGTGCGCTCGGCCCCTTGCCACGTCGTCGCACGTCCCATGTTCTGGCGCCTGCCCGTGGTGCCGCGCGAGGCGGGCTCGTCATAGGCACGCCCTTCGGGCGAGCGGGGGTCGTCTGCCATGCGCGGCGAGGCGCCCAGCTCTTCCATCTGCTGCTTGCGCCTGGCGGCTTCCATCATCTCGCGTGGTGTCGGCATGCTCGTTTCCCCCTTTCGCCCTAGAACTGGAAGTAAATGAACGGGTTATAGCTTGCGCCGGCAAGCGCGATGACCGCCAGCAAGAACAAGAGAGCCGGCGTGATGGCCTCGGTCACGCTGTACACGACGAGCGCGGTGCGGTTGCGCTTGGCCGCGTTGAACAGCGCGCGGTGAATCACCTTGCCCAGTTCGGTGCAGGCGATGATGCAGAACACGAGCAGGAACACGTTCTGCATGAAGAGCGTTTGCACCTCGAGGCTTATGAACCCGTTGCCGGCCAGGCCGAAGACGCCCGCCAGAACGCAGCCCATTTCGGCGAAGTTCTCGAAGTGGAACAGCACCCAGCCCAGGTACACCACGACGAGCGCGTACACGTGCCCGAGCGGTTTGGGCATGCGCCCGCGGATAACGAACTTCTCGAGCAGCAGGAACACGGCGAAATACAGGCCCCACAGTATGTAATTCCAGCTCGCGCCGTGCCACATGCCCGTGAGGAACCACACGATGAAGATGTTGCGCACGTACTGCACGGTGGAGCACCGGCTGCCGCCGAGCGGAATGTACACGTAATCGCGGAAGAAGCTCGACAGCGAGATGTGCCAGCGCCGCCAGAAATCCTGCACCGACGTGGCCTGGTAGGGGTAGTTGAAGTTCTCGAGGTAGTGGAAGCCCACCATGCG
>ODAI010817886.1_pt1 | contig 10640 bp, 8 predicted proteins | sample 1539321 | NCBI WGS metagenome assembly ODAI01 (sample SAMN02144231, study PRJEB22623) | gut metagenome | biome: sheep rumen | host: Ovis aries | place: New Zealand | reverse complement strand
CCAGTGCATGATATGTTCGGGTGCTGCTTTCTTCCAGAGCGCGAAATCGTAGCTGTGGCGTTTCTCGGCTTGTCCGTCCAGTTCTCGTGTCTCGGTGACGATATCGTTGAGGTTGCGTCCGGACAGTTTGCCGTAGTGGTAGTCCTGACTGTATTTCTCCACATCGAAATAGACGGAGCCGTTGACCACATAGGCGTATCCGTTGTCGAGGATGCGTTGTATGAACGCAATCTGCTCGATGATATGTCCGGAGGCGTGTGGCTCGATAGATGGCGGTAGGACGCCCAGTTCCTCCATGTCGTGGTGGTAGCGGTTGACGTAGTACTGGACAACCTCCATGGGTTCGAGTTGCTCGAGCCGTGCTTTTTTTGCAATCTTGTCTTCGCCTTCGTCGGCATCGTGCTCGAGGTGCCCTACATCAGTGATATTACGCACATAGCGCACCTTGTAGCCCAGATGGGTCAGGTAGCGGAAGAGTACGTCGAAGGTGATAGCAGGACGGGCGTGTCCCAGATGGGCGTCGCCATAAACGGTAGGACCGCACACGTACAACCCCACGTGCGGGGCGTTGATGGGTTGAAACGGCTGTTTCGTGCGGGTGAGAGTATTGTAAAGATATAACATATTGACGATTGGACGATTTACGATTGGACAATTGAGGGAGCGTTATTTCGATATTTCGATATTTCGAGATGACGATATTTCGATATTTCGAGGGGTTATTTGAGTTGGAAGGGGAAAGAGCCGACGAGGTTGCCGTCAATGAAGAAATCGGCATTGTACGTGCCTTTCTGCAGGATTTCCTCCACGGGCCAATAAAGCACTTCGTTGGTCTGTTCGCCGCTGTATTCGAAATCTTTTTTCAGTGAATAGGGGAGCGAGCCGTTCTCGAAGGGGAAAGTGCCGTCATCCTTGGTCATGACTTCACCATCGGGTTTGCGGATTTGCAGATAGACGGTTTTGATACCGGGTTCGGTGGTGATGTTCTTGAGGATGGCGAAGTCGAACTGCAACTTCTGTATGTGTGAGAAGATGCTTGTTTTGCGGTCTCGTTTGTTGAGGGTGGTGCAGCGGAAATCCGCCACTTCCATCATGGAGGCGCGCGAGACGACTTCGGTCAGTTTGGTTTTTTCCTCGGTGAGGGACTGGTTTTGTTCCTGTACGGCGGCGTATTGTTCGCGCACTTCGCGGTTCTCCTGAACCAGTTGCTTGTTCTGGCGGTCAAGTGAGTCGATCTGATGAATATAGCCAACCATAATCTCGCGCACAGTAGCAAGTTCTTTCTTGAGTGCGTTGATTTTCTTGGCATCAGTCGCCTTGGTGATACGGAGTTCTTCGCGCAAGTCCTGTACACGCTGTTTTTCCTGTGCGAGCAGGTCGGCGAGGGAGTCGTTCTTGATGGTTATCTGGTAGCCGTCGTACTGCAGGGCGAGGTCTTCATACTCTTCCTCCAGTTGTTCTTTCTCGAACTCCATTGTTTCCGCCATGGCGTTGATGTTCTCGCGCTGCTGATGGTTTTGCAGCAACAAAAGTACGAGAACGACTGCCAGTACGGCAATGACGGCTGCGAGTATGTAGGTTGTTTTTTTGTTCATATCAGAGTACTTCTATTAGTTTTTCCAAATGCATGCCATGCGAGCCTTTGAGCAGGATGATACGCCCTTGCAGAGGGTGGATAGCCAGTGCGAGACGCAGTTGGTCGGCATTGGTGTATTTGGCGAATTGGCATTGGGTGTTTGGTAGTTGGCAGTTGGTTTTGCCGAACTCGTCCCCCACCAGGTACACGTCGCTGAAGTTTTTAGACGCGACGAGGTCCACTATATGTTGGTGTTCCTCGGCGGAGTATTCACCCAATTCGAGCATGTCGCCGAGTATGAGCGTGTCTCCGTGGAAAGCTTCTATCGCTGCCGTCATGGAGGTGACGTTGGCGTTGTAGGCATCCACCACCAAGGTGTTTTTTGCCGTTTTGAGCAGTTGTGAGCGGTTGTTGTCGGGCACGTAGGCACGGATGGCGGCTTCGCCCTGTTCGCGCGGAATGCCGAAATACTCGCCTATGCAGAGGGCCGCCTGTATGTTCTCGGAATTATAGTCCCCCACGAGGTGTGTGCCGCTGAGCATGGTTCCGGTGTGGTAACCAATGGTTTTCAGGTCTCCCGCCATCTCCGCGAGGTGCGGGTTGTCCAGGTTGCGGAAACAGAAACCGTTGTGTGCAGAGAGGAAATCGTAGAGTTCTTTCTTGGTGGCCTTTACTCCTTCGAAAGAGCCGAAACCGAGCAGATGCGCTTTGCCTACGTTGGTGATAAGTCCGCAATCAGGCTCGCAGATATTCACCAGTTCGGTGATGTCGCCGGGGTGGGAGGCTCCCATCTCGATGAGTGCGAGGTTATGTTGGCGCGTCATTTTCAGCACGGTGAGGGGTACACCGATACTGTTGTTGAGGTTGCCTTGCGTGTAGAGCAGGTTGTACTTGGTTTTCAGTACCGCCGCCGTCAGTTCCTTAGTGGTTGTTTTGCCGTTGGTACCGGTAATACCGATGACGCGGATCCCAAGTTCGCGCCTCCAGTCGCGTGCTAGTTCTTGCAAGGCGCGCAAGGTGTTTGGTACGAGCAGGGCTTTTCCTTCGGGCAGGGAGTGGAAGATGTCCTCGCTGTCCACCACGACCATAGCGGCTCCTTTTTGCAGGGCATCAGCCGCGAACAGGTTGCCATCGAAACTATCCCCGTGGAGTGCGAAAAAGATGCACCCCTCGGGTAAGTTGCGTGTGTCTGTGCTGACCGAGAGGGACGATTTATTTTTTGTTAGGTAACTCCAGTCCATATCCTTTTTTCTTGTCTTCTATTTTGAGTGCTACACTCAGGAAGAACGCCAATACGCCGAAAGAGGCGAAGACAATCATGGGCACGAGGTAACCGTTGGTGGCCACGCGCAGTTTGCCTATGAGTAGCGGTACCAGACAGAGACCTACGTTCTGCACCCAGAAAATCAGGCAGTAAGCCGAGCCGAGCACTTTCTCGTCAATAATCTTCGGAACGGATGGCCACATGGAGGCGGGCACAAGCGAGAAACTGACACCGAGCACCAAGACCGTGGCGAGCGCCAGTCCCTTGCTGGGGAAAGCGGGAAGAACGAAAGCGAAGACGCTGTGGCAGGCAATCATGATGAGTGCGCCAATCATCATCATCGAGGCGCCCTTGCCTTTGTAGTCGATAAATGCCCCCAAGAAAGGTGTGAGTACCATGGCGAGGATAGGGAACCACTTGAACAGACCTGCCGCCTCGGCATTGCTGATGTGGAGCGTTTCCTCCAGGAAATTGGTGGCGAAGCGCTGGAAGGGGAAGATAGCCGAGTAGTAGAGTACGCATAGTAATGCGATAATCCAGAACATCTTGGATGAGAAAATCTGTCCGAGGTCGGAGACGTGGAACTCATCTTCGGGGTCGTGCGTAGCGGTAATCTCGCCAATAGCGATGAGTTGGTCGTCGAAACGTTTATCCATGACGGTGAAGACGAGGAAGTTCAGCAGTCCGATGACGAGCAGGAGCGCGGAGAAAAGGAGCGGAGCCGTTACGGAGTTGGTGCCATCAATAGCAAACCGCTGGCTGAGCATAGGTGAGAGCCACATAGCGGCGAAGACACCAAGTCGGGCAATTGCCATCTCAAGGCCCATGGCGAGTGCCATCTCCTTGCCTTTGAACCATTTGGCGAGAATCTTGGAGACGGTAGTACCCGCCATCTCGCATCCGCAGCCGAAGATCATGAAACCGAACATCGCCATTTTGGCAGAGGCGGGCATGGAGACCCACCATGTATTAAGCCATGCAGCGAGGGATGTGGTTTGGAACCAGGAGGATATACCAATAAACTTGATGGCTGCGCCAATAACCATGAGGCTGGCGGATAGTGTGCCCGTAAAACGGACTCCCATCTTGTCGAGGATAATACCGGCAAGGATAAGGAAACCGAACACGTTCAGCAGGTATTCTCCTGCGGCGTAGGTGCCGAAAACGCCCTGGTTCCAGCCTAAAGTATCATTGAGGAGCGAGGCGAGCGGCGACAGAATATCGACGAACATGTAGGCGAAGAACATCATCGACGCCACAAGAATAAGAACCGCCCAGCGTGCAACTGCGCTGTCACGAAGAGTCAAAGCATTTGCCATGTCATTTAGTCATTTGAACATTTACCATTTGGCCATTTATTTGGTCATTTGACCATTTACCATTTGGTCATTTATTTGAGCATTTGGTAGTTGGTTATTAGTAGTCTTTTTTCTGTTCGACCACTTGTTTTTATTTTTCAGCCACTGCGCCTTGCGTTTTTCGTATTCGGCGTAGTGACTTTCCAGATATCCGTCCGCCATTGGTTACTTGATGCCAAGTTTCGCCTTTACGTCGGGCATGACATCCGTAGCCGTGGGGTCCACATAGACCATGGCGGCGGTGTCGAAGATATAGGTGAAACCTTTCTCTTGTCCTACGGCCTGAATAGCCTTGAGCATTTTCTCCTGAATGGGAGCGACGTATTCCTGACGCTTTTGCTGGATGTCCTGTTGCGCTGTTTGATAGGTTGTTTGCAGACGCTGTTGCATGGTGTAGAGTTCTTCCTCCTGGATTTGCTTCATAGCGTCTGTCATAGTGGGGGCTTTCTGCTCGTATTCCTGTGCCTTTTTCTGGTACTCTTCCTGCATATTGACGAGGAGTTGCTCGTACTGCTTGTTGAGGCTGTCGAGACGTGCAGTCACTTGTGTCAGTTCCGGCATCACTTGGAACAACTCTTGTGTGTTGATGTGTCCGTACTTTTGCGCACTTGCCATCATCGGCAAAACGAGTGCGAGAGCAAATAAAATTTTCTTCATATGTTTAATAGTTTTTTTCGGTTTTTCTGTTATGTTGCAATCTATTTGGCGCCAAGCCGTTGGAGAACTTGGTCGGAGATGTCCATTTTGGAAGAGAGATAGATGAGTGAGGGGTCTGCGGAGCGGTCCTTGACGATATCATACCGTTTCTCCTGCGCAATCTCCTGAATGGCTGCATAGATCTCATCCTGAATAGGTTTGAGCAGTGCTTCTCGTTTCTTGAACAGCTCGCCGTCTTTGCCGAAATAGCGGTGCTTGGCGTCGAGAGCCTCTTTCTCTTTGGCAAGGATTTCGGCTTCGCGTTTCTGCTTCATGTCCTCGGATAGGAAGATTTGTTCCGTTTGGTAGTTGGATTGCAGGACTCGTGCTTCCTCGTTGAGCGCATCCACTTCACGCTGCCAGCGCCGGCTAATCATCGTGAGTTGTTCGTTGGCTGTTTCGTACTGTGGCAGGTTCTTGAGGATGTACTGCATATCCACGAAGGCGACTTTCTGCGCCTGCGCAACGGGCATGGACAGTAGTCCGCCCAATGCAATCAGTGCTATGTATAGTAGTCGTTTCATAATAGTTGTCATTTATGTTGGTTTGTTGATGATGTATAGGAGTTGGTTCGCAGCCTGTTCGAAAAATGTATATATGTTTTTACAATTCTTGTCCGAGGACGAAGTGGAACTGCGACTTGCCGTATTGGTCGGAGCCGTTGATTTTGTCGAAGCCCCAGCCCCAGTCAATACCCATCAGGCCGAACATAGGCAAGTAGATACGTACACCGAGTCCAAGCGAGCGTTTGAGGTCGAAGGGGTTGAAACTCTTGATGTTGGCGAAACAGTTACCCGCCTCGGCGAAACCGAGCACCCAGATAGTGGCGTTCTGTTCGAGCGAGATAGGATAGCGTAGTTCCAGAGTGTATTTGTTGTACACATAACCGAGGTTGCGTCCGACGGTGGGGTCGAAGGGGGTGAGAGAGCCCGATGAGTAACCACGCATGGCGATGTAGTCCGTGGAATAACTGGAGTAACTGGTCATACCGTCACCACCCATGTAGAAAGTCTCAAAAGGCGACTTGGCGTAGATGTTGTAGTGTCCCAGATAGCCGAACTCAGCGCGGGTCATGAGCACCAGTTTGCTATCCTTGGTCAGTGGCGTGAACACTTTGCCGGAGAACTTCCATTTATGGTATTCCAGCATTTTGTAGCGGTCCTGAGTGGTCATGGTGGCGTAGTCGCGTTTGTTCATCAGCGACCATGGCGGCGTAATCTTGAGTGACAGGCTGAACTGCGACCCTCGGCGGGTGTAGATGGGGTTGTCAATGGAGTTACGCGATATATTGAGCGTGATGGCGAAATTATGCGACAGACCGTTGTTGATGATCAGATAGGGCCAGTTGTTCATCATGTAGAGTTGGTAGGAGGCTTCTCCGTAGAACGTGAAGTAGTCGTCCGGCCAATGGAGACGCTTGCCGTAACCTATGCTGACGCCAAAAGTGCGAAGATAGGTGTCGGGGTCCGCCTCCTGTTCCTGCAACTGTTGGTAGTAGTCGTTGTAGCCGCTTCCGTAGTAGTTGGAGTAGTTGGCGTTGTAGGTGGAATAGAGCGAGTTGTATGCCTGAATATATCGCTGTGAGTAGCCGGTCTGCGAAGCGAAATAGACGCTTGCGCTGAGTGAGTTAGGCCGCTTTCCGCCAAGCCATGGCTCCAGAAAGGAGATGCTTGCCGAGGTGTAATACACACCATTCGTGCGCGCGTTAATAGAGAAGGTCTGTCCTTCACCTTGCGGCACAATGCGGTAGGATTTGCGGTTGAAGAGATTTTGTATGGCGAAGTTGCTGAACTTGAGTCCGAGAGAGCCGACCAGACCGGTAGCACCCCAGCCGAGAGAGAACTCAATCTGGTCGCTGGACTTGGTTTCCAATTGGTAGGTCACATCCACCGTTCCGTCTTCGGGGTTAGGTGAGATGTCGGGCACGAGTTTCTCCTGGTCGAAGTGTCCCATCTGTGCCAACTCACGCAGCGAGCGCATGATGTCGGACTGGGAGTATAGTTGTCCGGGCTTGGTGTATAGTTCGCGGCGCACGACATGCTCATAGACGCGGGTGTTGCCCACAATATTGACCTCGTTGATAGTGGCGGGTCGTCCCTCATAGACGCGCATCTCGAAGTCGATGGAGTCGTTCTCAATCTTCACCTCGACGGGATCCACATTGAAGAAGAGATATCCGCGGTCGGTGTAGAGTTTGGATACGGCATCGTCGTCTTCGGTAAGGCGCTTGTTGAGTTCCTTGAGGTTGTAGGTGTCGCCCTTCTTGAATCCGAGTACTTCGTTGAGGTACTCATACGGATAGACGGTGTTGCCGACCCAATAGATGTTGCGGATAAAGTATTTGTTACCCTCGCTGATGGTCATATAGACGTCCACTTTGTTGGGGTCCTCGGGGTTGGGCACCACCGAGTCGGCTACGATGTAGGCATCGCGGTAACCTATCTCGTTGTATTTCTCGATGACGGCTTTTTTGTCTTTCTCGAACTCCTCGGCGACGAATTTCTTGGTACGGAAGAAATTGACGATATTGTTATCGTTGGTTTTCTTCATCGTACGGTTGATTTTGAGGTCAGTGAGCGCTTCGTTACCGGTGATGTATATTTCGCCGACTTTGGTTTTCTCTTTTCTATCAACATTGATAGCGACCTTGACGTAGCCTTTGTGGTCAGGGTCGTTTTTCTGGATGACCTGTACATCGGTGTTCATGTACCCTTTTTCGGCGTAGAATTTCTTGACGACCGTCTTGGCGCGGTCCGCGAGGTTGGGAGTCATCTGAGCTCCACGGCTGATGCCGACCTTGACTTCGAGGTCTTCTTTCTCGGATCGCCGAATACCATTGTATTCCACAGAGGAGACACGTGGGCGCTGCTTGAGGGCGATGTTAAGCCACACCTTATCGCCTTCAAACTTGGTTGCCTCTATTTTGACATCGGAGAAAAGTCCTTGCTTCCAGAATCGTCGGATGGACTTGGTGATGGCGTCTCCGGGTATTTCAATCCGGTCTCCTTTTGCCAATCCGGAGAAACCGATGAGAACGAAATCTTCGTAGGAATCCGCTCCACTGACGGTGATGTCGGCTATCTGATAGGTTTTGCGTTGCAGGGTATATTCCATGCGCGGAGTGGAAACGGCGGCAGTGTCCTGCACGGCAACGCTATCCACACGCAAAGAATCCACCTGCGCAAGCGCAGGCAGAGTGGTAAGCAACGCAAGAATATGTAGTAGTAGTTTCTTCAAACTTGTTGTTTCTGTTTGCCGGTACGATTTGTGTGAGCAAATAGCGTGCCAGACTTATCGTATTTGTTCACTTGTTTTGCCAAAACGTCGTTCGCGGTGCTGATAATCGACGATGGCTTTCCAAAATTCCTCATCGGTGAACTCCGGCCATCGGCAAGGCGTGAAGTAGAGTTCGGAGTAGGCAATCTGCCAGAGCAGGTAGTTGCTGATTCGCAGTTCTCCGCTGGTACGAATGAGGAGGTCGGGGTCGGGAATACCCTGAATGCCGGTGCTCAGATGTCGGCTGACAAACTGTTCGTCAATCTCTTCGGGCTTTACCTTGCCCTCGATGGCGAGTTGTGTCACCTCGCGCATGGCTTTGGTTATTTCCCAGCGGGAAGAGTAGGAGAGGGCGAAGATCAGTTTGAGTCCCGTGTTGTTCTTGGTCTGCTCGATGCAACCCATAAAAGCGCGTTTGACATTCTGTGGAAGCATGTCGGTGTCGCCAATGGTGAGCAGACGAACATTTTTCTCCATAAGGGTAACCGTTTCTTTTTCAATCAGGTCAACGAGGATATCCATCAGGGCGTTGACTTCTTCTGCGGGGCGGTTCCAGTTCTCAATGGAGAAAGCGTACATCGTGAGGTACTTGACGCCGGTGTTGGCAGCGGTGGTGGTGATGTCGTGCAACACCTCCACGCCTTTCTGGTGACCATACATGCGTGCCAATCCGCGCTCTTTTGCCCAGCGTCCGTTGCCGTCCATGATGATGGCCACGTGTTCAGGAACTTTGGTCTTATCTATCAAATCGAAATTACTCATGCTATTTTTTCGTTATGTTGGTGTGTTGAAGGATGATGTCTGTTATTTCCAACTGCAGTGCTTGCAGTCGCCTTTCTGTTGGGCAAACTCGAACACTATGCCCAACGTGAGTTGTCCGGTGATGTCGTTGTTCATGAAGTTGGAGCCGTTCATATCGTAGGTGTTGCCCAGTTCCTCGCGGTTCTCTACATCGTCCCAGAAGTAGATGTTGTGCTGCCAAGCCACGAGCATCTGCCATCTGGGTGCAAAGCGCCATTTCATACCTATACCCAGCGGGATATAGAGGGCGAAATTGCTGTATGGGTCGTCCATTTCGTCATAGAGCGCCATGCCGAATCCGAGGAAGATGTAGGGCGTGATGGGCTTGATACGTGTGTCGTTGGTTTTCTCGCCATATCGGAAGAAATTGAACTCCCCCACCGCGTCTATGTTTATCATATTGTTGGTCCACAGGATGGGCTCAGAGACCGGTGTAGCGCCGTCCACCTTGAGTGCAATGCGCTGATATTGTCCCTTCAGTTGCACCGCCCAGCGGTTGTTGAACTTGTACCGGAACTGTCCGCCATACACTTCACGCGGGTGCATGAAGGGATGCTTCTGCCCATCGCCGATGTAATAGCCCATACCGCCCTGCACGCCGATGTCGCACAGGTAGGGCTGCTGCTCCGCATGTGCCGGGGCAACAAAAAAGAGTATCAGCACAACGAAACTGATGAGGAGGTGTATATGTCTGTTTTTATTCATTTTTGCCGTTTGTTTGCGTATGCATGCATGTGCGCACATTATGCACAATACAAAATTGAGTGCAAAGTTACTACTTTTTTCTGGAATGTGCAAGTTTTTTTTGAGAAAAATGAGTTTATGGAGTATTTTTTGCTCAAATATACAGGTACTTTATACTGAAAACGTGAAATAGTCAGTGCTTGCAGGGGGGCTGCAAGACGAAGAGTCAAAGTGTAATGTTTAAAGACAGGCTATATAACGATTCATTTATCGCTACCTGATGAAGAGCCCTCCATACGAAGTGCATTACTTCTATATGATGATTGTTATTTCTTGATGAGGAATCGGAAGGCGTCTGCCACTTTTTGTGCACGGATGACTTCAATACCGGTGAATTTCTGCCCGATTTTCTGACTGCCGGGCACGATAATCTTCTTGAACCCCAGTTTCTCCGCTTCGCGAATGCGCTGTTCCAGCCGGCTTACGGGACGGATCTCCCCCGCCAGACCCACCTCTCCGGTGAGACAAATGTCGCTGTCAAGTGCAATATCGGTGTTGGAGGACAGAACGGCTGCCATCACCGCCAAGTCAATGGCAGGGTCATTGACCCGCAGTCCGCCTGCAATGTTCAGGAAAACATCTTTCTGTAACAACTTGAATCCCACACGTTTTTCCAGTACGGCAAGCAGCATATTGAGTCGCCGGAGATCGAAGCCTGTGGAGGAGCGCTGTGGCGTACCGTAGGCTGCGCTGCTGACCAGTGCCTGCACCTCAATGAGGAAAGGTCGGAGTCCCTCTACCGCCGCCGCAATAGCAATGCCGGAGAGTCCTTCGTGGTTGTTGGAAAGCAGCAGTTCGGAGGGATTGGTGACCTCGCGCAATCCGTCATGCTGCATCTCGTAAATGCCCAGTTCGGAGGTGCTGCCAAAGCGGTTTTTCTGAGCGCGAAGAATGCGGTACATATGGTGCTGGTCGCCCTCAAACT
>ODAI012491413.1_pt1 | contig 10641 bp, 8 predicted proteins | sample 1539321 | NCBI WGS metagenome assembly ODAI01 (sample SAMN02144231, study PRJEB22623) | gut metagenome | biome: sheep rumen | host: Ovis aries | place: New Zealand | reverse complement strand
TTCTTCATCTGTCCAAGGCTTTGAAAAATCTTGCATTGGTACAAATTGATATACCATCTTTGGGCCATTTTGTGTTTTCTTTTTAATACTAACTAAATATCTAAAGAACTGTGTTTTTATGTATTTTATAATATTATTGCACTCTTCTTCGGACAATTCATGATCATATCCTATAACAAGATATGTCTGCGAACAAACACTACCACTTTCACCATAAAAAGGTTTCCCTAAAACATGTTTATCATTTCCTGATCCCCCTGCCGCAGGAATATAGACTTTATTTTTTAAAATTGCTTGTGTATTTTTAGGTATATCATCTATATTTATATATGCTTGGTAACATTTTCCCGATTTATTATAATAATATTTAATACTATGTATCTCATCTTTATTATCTACATATCCTGTCCAGCTAGATGTCAATTTTTGTTTGTTTGTAAAAAAGTCTTTTGGTCCAACTAAATTAGAAAAGCTATTTATGTTCCAATATTGCTTATGATCATATTCATATATTTTCTTAATAACTTCATTTGCCATGGAATCTCGTATAACAATTCCTATATTATCATGATTCAAAAATTCATATCTAAAACTATTTCCATCATTTTTTAAATCATGTAAATAATATTTACACTTTCCTGAATATTTATTTGACATTAAGTAATAGCAAATTCCACCCTTTATTTCTACATTTGGAAAACATTCTGCTGCAGACAAATAATCATGCATAACCATAAATTTATTGCATGCAAGCTTTTCATCGACCCACGAATCAGAAATACCCTCAACCGATTTATTCATCCATCTTGATGGCATAATCATACTTACATAATCTGGATCTATTCCTAATGCAGAATCTAAAAAGTTATCATAAATGGCTTTTGCTTTAGAACTATTTCCTCCTTTGTTTCCTAATATTTCTTGATATGGAGGATTACCAACTATTGCATTAAATTTCATTATATCACCTTCTTTATTCCAAAAGCTACTTTTCTTTATTCTTGCTACTAAATTTTCTCTTTTGTTTTCCGCTTGATTTATTAAATCATCAAATGCGTGAGCATTTATTTTTCCTTCTTTATAACCCAACAGCGTTCTTTTTGTAATTAACTTTGCCATAGGCGTTTTACAAATTATAAAAATATTATTTATAACAGTATCATACCATAACTTGTTTTTCATATCCATTGTTAATTCATCTTTTGTATATTTTTTACATTTTCTTCTATATGTACTATAAGCAACATATAATGGATAAAGCCCTGTTTTAGAATTTATTTCTAAAATTTTTGTATTCTCATTATCAAAAATCCTCTTTGTAATATCATCTTGTTCAACATATCTTGGCTCTTCTAAAACTTTTTCATGCCTTACATCAAAGAAATCATATCCCCCTATACAATCACTCATATGCATATTAACAACTCTCCATGGAGTTAACACAGTTTCTTTGTCTGGGTTCTTAAAAAATGAGAACAATTCTGTTATCTTCTTGATTCTTTCTGTTGGTTCTAAATCATCCGCACTTTTTACTGTATTTCTAATTCTTTTTCCAGCAGCAATAAAAACATCCTTATCATAATATTTAAGAAATTTACTAAACAGTTCTTTAGTAACATCTGGTGGCATAAACTCTTTCCATGATATTTCATCAACATTTTCTACTAATTTTTCTATAGTAATGTCTTCATCTATTTTAAAGTTAGCTCCATAAATCAATAACGGAATACGAATTGAAACACCTCTTAGTATGCTAATAGCATCATTTTTTTGCTTTCTTTTTTCTTGCAATTGTTTTTGAAATTCGATTTCTTCTGGAGTTCTTTCTCTTTGTGGTTTCTTTTTTATTCTTTCTAACTCTTCATATTCTTCATCAGTAAATCCTTGACTATTTATATCAATTTCATTTGTTTTTGCCTGAGCCTTTGTAGTTCCAATAATACCCTTTAAATTTAAAAATTCTTTTAATTCTAAATCATCTAATTTCAACAATTCATCGTTATATAGGTTTGCATCATCAAATCCATTTCTTACTGCTCTATCCGCATAAGCTCTTTTTAATTGTTGTAATAAATGGTCTGTACTATATTGTTTCATCTGAGTTCCTTCAACAGAAATAACAGGGCAATAATTTAAAAATTCACCCATTATTTTTCTATCTGTATCATTTCCTTTTCCTGCTTTATGAGAAACTTTAACAGCATCTGCTACCATTTTTAATGTTCTATCTGGTGCAAAATCAAATACATAACAAGCTTCTTTATTCTTTCCATTAATATTTGCTGGAGATTGAACCCTAAATATTGTTTGTAAATATTGAGCTGCAGATGTTGAAAATGATCCTGCTAACATTAAAACAGCTGTCCACTCAGGGATTGTTACACCTGTAGTTAATTTTCCACAAGATATTGTAATCGTGTAATCATCATTTTTTGATGCTTCTTTGATTGCATTTCTAACTTTTCTTAAAGCCTCTTCTGATTCTTCTTCCTCATCTCCTGCTCCCGCAACATTTACAATTTTAAATTTATTTGTTCCAAATATCGGATGTTCTTTCATTAATTTACTTAATGCTTTTGCTTCATTCACCCCTGGAACCATCCATAAAGAATGCTTAAATAATTCTCTATTTTCATCAGTTGAATATGGGTACATTGCATTTTCATCTTTTTTAGTAATTAAGTCAAGAAAACTTTTTACATCATCTAAATGATAAAAATCTCCAACATTTACATTAGATGGCATTTCTTTTCTATCTTGTTCTTTATTACCTTTCCAAACTCTAAAAAACTCTCTAAAATTGAAAGCTTTATCTTCCAATTCAACATACTCTTTTGAATTTATTATTTTACCAAGGTCATAAGTATAGATTTTTAATTCAGGCAATCCTTCATATGGATTTGAATCTCCAAAATTTAATTCATCCCATTCTTTCTTTGCCTTTTGTTCCATTACATAATCCCATGTGTAAATATTTTTATCATATTCATTTAATATATTAAATGGCGTACCTGAAAGTGCTAAAAATTTTGTATCATAACCATTGTTTTGTTTAACAATTTGTTTAATGACATTATCTCCTAATACTGTAGTTGTACCTTCATGTGCTTCATCTACAACCACTAAATCCCAATTTGTATCAAATATTTCTTCATTTTTATCAAATTTTCCACCAACTCTTTTTGATCCTCTTAAATCTTGCATTGAAAAAAAGCATACAAATTTATTATTATTTTTTAGCAATTCATTTAAATCTTCTCCATATTCATTTGAACAATATTTATAATCATTTCTATCATAGAATATTTTATTGAAATCCTCATACCATCCATTATCAACAACTGGCCTATGTGTGATAATAATTGTTTTATTAAACTCCATTTCTTTTACAACTTCTAATGCAGTTAATGTTTTTCCAAATCTCATTTTTGCATTCCATAACATACTTGATCCATCTCTAAATTGCTTTATTGTTTCTTTTATTGCCTTATCTTGTTCAGGTCTGAAAATAATGGGATTTCTGTCCTCTGTTATTTGATTCGCATCTAAAGATTTTCTGTTATTTTTTACTGCACTAATAGCATTCTTAGCTGTTTCAAGATCAACTTTATACCATTCTTTTCCTGTTGTGTTATTAATTTTCTTTTTCTCTATTCCAGATTTATTTAATACATTATGAACATCATGGTCTGAAAAAGCTTTTACTATTTTTTCTCCATCTTTAATAAACTCTTTTACAGCTACTTCTGTATGCAATAATTCATATTTAATTCCAGCTGTATTAGTATAACTATTTATTCTTTCTTTTGCAGCTTGATTCAATTCTGTACAATTATTGGCTAATTCATCATATTGCTTATCTGTATGAATTGTAGCTTCACCTATTTTTAATACCCCTTTATGAGCTTCATCATTTATTCTAAAAACATATATTAATTTGTATTCAAATGTATTTATAAATTCCATATTATCCCCCAATTAATGATACATATTTTACTTTTTTATTTTTCTTCCAATCCATTATTTTGCATTGCTTTCCATTATGTTTTAAAGGATTTCCACTTTCGCAACCTGCACATTTTATTCCTTGTACAACTTTTCCAAAAAAACTTATTTGTTCTATTGTTTTGTTCTTACAAGAATTTGGAACAACAAATTTAAGTCCATCCATTTGCCAAATATTCCACGATATAATTTCAGCAAACATAATTAATGTTGGCTTATCAACTTCTTCTTTAAATTTTTCCTTATAATAGTCAATTAATGTAAATAATAGATTCTCTCTTGCAATTAATACATTATCCCCTTGCCAATCGTAACCATATACATTTTTAAAAGCTATTTCAGCCCACTTCAACCATTCTTCTTTTGTTTCGGTATTTTCATCTATAATCCTTAATTTACGATCTAATAAACCAATTCTATCTTTTATTTTTATAACTTTTCCTGTAACAGTATCATATCTGCTTACTATATAAGGTGCTTCTCCACAAGATATCTCCAATCTTGTATCTTGTACATAATCCTGCCATTTCTTATTTTCAGGAAATATAACTTTTTCTTTATTTGACTTCCAGTCATTATCTATTTCGGTATTAAATACATCTTTTCTTCCAAACCACGCTTCATCTATTAAATTGTTTTGCACATTGCATACCCATGATGGTGTAAAAACTTCTGCCTTATCTCTAGCTCTTAATTGTTGTTCTTTTTTATTCTTTTCAATTCTTGGTTTAATTGTATTTCCATTTTTTCCAGTAATTAATTCTATTTCTATTGAATCATCTTCTCCATATCTAAATCCTTTTGATTTATAATTATCAGTTGCCCATATTATGTTTTTGTTTGTTGTTCTATCTTTTAATAAAATTGAAAGAATTATAGGATCAATATTTAGAATATTGTTTTCTTTAATGTCAGCTTTTTCATTTTTTATATCCACTTTTTTCCTCCAATCTTTTCATCATTATATTTATAATTATCTGTGTTATTTTATATCATAAAATGACTTTTTTCTCAATAGATTCACCGGTATTTTTGAGATTTCTTCCACAATCGTTTTTAAGGCTTTTTCTGTTATATTTATACTTTTTATTATATAGATTTTTAATTCTCTTATTTCTTAAATATGGCTTTAATTTGTGCAAATAAAAAAGCTAATAGTTTATCTACCAGCAGTTTGTTGTTTTCGTCTTATCATTTCTTTAATTTGAAGTACGGCTTTATAATCAGTTATTTTTATACTATCATCATCAATATTAATTAATTCTATAAGATTTAACATTTTTAATCCTTCTATTATTTCGCAGATTCTCATTTCTTGTAATGTTTCTTTATTATCTCTGTAAAAATCATTTAGGAATTTCTCTGTTCGATAATTTATATTGTTTCCACGCTTAATTGCATATCTGCATAGTCCATCATATAGTTTTATATACTTATTTCCTTTGGGTTGTTTCAACATCTTGTAAATCTTTTCTCTTCTGATTTTCCTTTCTTCAAATTTTCTATTAATTATCTTTTTTGATTCTATAAAATACAATTTGTTTCCTCCTCTTTCATTTAATATTCTTTCTATTTTATTTTTTTGATTTGTTTTAATCATATTCTTATTCCTCTCTTTCTAAGATTATTTTAATTTTTCCAAAAAAATCACGTAAAAATTTTATTTTGTGTAAATGTAGGTGGGCTGTGGGTGGTGAAAATTAATTATTTTTGATGCCTATACCTAGGGGGACTACCTAATAATCCTTCTCCACTTAAGTCCTATATTGTATATATTTTTACTCTTTAAAATTCCATGTTATCAGAATTTGCGTAAAAAGAATCCAAATCATAGTCATCATATTTTGATTTTTTAGATTCTATCCGATTCAAATATGATTCAAATTTATCTCCAAATAAAGTCTTTGGCCTTAAATATTTACTATACTCAGTTCCATCCCATTCTTTATACTTTTTCATTGTTATCGATAAAAAGTATAAAGAATGGGATGGAACTCACAAAGAATAAAAAATATAAAATTTAAGTTGTTCTTGGCTATAATGGTCAGAAAAGAATTAGATATCTTGAAACTTTCCATGGTAAGAAAAGTGAAGCTAAAGCAAGAGAATTTGAACTTGGAAAACTATTAAAAAATGGTACTATCTTTCAGAAAAAGAATTATACTTTTAAGGATCTAGCACAAGAATATTATGATTATAAAATTGATATTGTAGAAAAGAAAACATTCATTAATTATGATTACAGATCAAAACATGCAATGGATAAGATTGGGTATGTAAAACTTCAAAATTTAAATGTAAAGATACTTGAAAATTTTTATCAATATTTAAGACATACATATATCTCTCTTAAAACAAAAAGAAATCTTAGCTCAACTACAATTAGAAGTTATTATGATATTATCAATAATATGCTAGAATATGCAGTAAAAGTAGGCTACATAGTGAAAATCCTAATGCAAAAATAGACAAGCCTAAAAAAGCAAAAACAGATATACCTTACTATACTCCAAAAGAAGTAGAAAAATTGGTTTCTGTGCTTCAATTAGAGCCCATTAAATATCAATCAATTATATTATTAGCATTAGATTTAGGATGTAGACGTGGAGAACTTACAGGGCTTACCTGGGCTGATGTTGATTTTGAAACTGGAAGAGTTCAGATAAATAAAACTACACAATATGCTTATGGTGAAATCTTTGAAAAAGGAACTAAAACTGCAAATAGTGAAAGAATTAATTATATTTCTAAAACCACACTTGAGTTACTTAAGAAATGGCAAAAAGAACAATTAAAACAAAAGATACTTTTGGGATCTAAGTGGCAAGGAAGTAAAAGAATTTTTACAACTGATTATGGTTCTGACATTCATCCAGATACACCTTCAAAAATATTAGGTAAAATAATTAATAAATACGGATTGAAGAGAATTACTTTTCATAGCTTAAGACATACTAATGTTACTCTTATGATTGCTAAGGGTATTCAAACTCAAATTATTAGTAGAAAAGTTGGGCATTCAAGTGTACAAACTACAGACAGAGTTTATTCTCACTTCTTTGAAGATGAATTTAAAACTGTTCCTAATGTTATGGAAGAATTCCTTACTGTAAAAGCAAACTAAAATAGACGAGATTTTATATTTGATCCCGCCTATTATTTTTTATTCATGATATTAATAGTTTATAATATACCTTCTGCTTTTAAAATAATCTTTAATAGTATTGATTCAGTTACTTCTTCTATTTTTCCAGAATGATATTGTTCCATAATATACTTTAAAACATCATAATATATATTTTCTTTTTCCTGACATGCTGTCATTATGTTCATTTTAGCTAATCTTGATAAATTTGTGTGATTCAAGGCCATTATGAGAGCCTTTTCCATATCAGTTAATTCTTTTGTGCTTTCACCATTATCAGAATAACGAGGTTCACTTTCTTTATCAAACAGCCAATCATAATGTTTAACATGTTTTTTCCATTCACCTATAGTTATCACTTTTGTTTCTTTACCATCATTTGTCATTAATAGACAATGATCTGGATAAAAAGCTAATTCTAATCCGTTTTCTAGATAAAATTTAATATACCAAATATTATCCTCGCATTTAATTCTTTTATCCATATAATAATTATCAGAATGGTCTTCATCATATTCTTTGATTTTATATTTGATTATTTTTTGATTTAAGATATCTTTAAAAACAGCTTTCACATCAAGATTATATTTATATTTTTCCTTTAGCTGATTTTGTGAAACATATGCTTTACTATATCTTTTCAAATAAAACTCTAATGTAGAATCATCATCAAATACAATAACTAGCGGACTATTAATCCATACTAAATTTGTTCTTTCTATATTGTCAGGAATCATATCTTCTGTTATTTTTTTCATTCGAGTCCAATCTGGATTATTTGATAATTCATCACTATTGTTATAACAAACAAGCATTGAGTCTTTATAAAGTGTTGTATCATCAGTTAAAAATACGGATTTGATTTTTTTGTCTATAATATTATATGAATCAATGATTTCTCTTAAATCTTTTGTAGTATATACTAATTTATGTTTCCAGTGTTTAAAAGAAAAACATTCATCATATTCTCGACATATTTCATTAAGTCTTTTTACAATATTCCTTCTCTGTGACTTACTAACATCAATAAAGCCCCATTCTACGTTAATTTTCATATTGGAAACTTCATCATAAGAATAGTTCTTATCTATTATTTTCATTCCAATAGCTTCTTCTATTATTTTTATTTCTTCTTTAGAAAATTCTTCTACTATTTTTTTCATATATTACCTCTAATCTTTACTTTCAACTTCTATCCTATCAACTATTTCTTTTCCAACTATATTGAATTTATAACATTTTCCATCCATCGTTTCACCTTTGTAAATATATTTACCTTCATCTGACTCCTTATAAAGAGACTTCCAATTTTTTTCTTCACCTATTATTTCATTATTTGAATTAATTATTGTTGCATTCCTGCTATATTCAGGATCATCACTTATTATAAATAAATTATAATCTAAATAATCTATATCCTTATATTGAGGAGCGATTATCTCTCTATTTAATTTTAAATCATACACTCCTACCAATCCTTCACTATCATATCTTGTTCCATTTGTATATACTATCAACTGTTTCTCATTTTCATACCAATATACATCATTATATTTAAATGGAATGATTATTTCACCTTTGTTATTCATTACTGCAACTTCTTGGATCTCATAAGGTTTATATTGATGTCTATATACTGCAAATAAATTCTCTATATTTTCGTTATAATAATCATTGTTAATACAATGTATCTCGTCATAAATACATGGAATTATTTCTTTTTCTTTAAAATCAATCAATCCCCATTTTTCCTCTTTTGTCCAGTATCTACCTTTTCCTTCCTCATTAATTTGAGCTTCATCCCATTCGTTATCCTTTATCCAGCCTGTTCCTTTACAAGCTAAAAATGTTCCGTTGTTAAATTGCATTAATGGAAAGAGATATTTGGGTTCAATCACTTCATTCCAATTTTTATCTATTACTCCCCAGCATCCCTGACTACCATGTAAATCATGATGAAATGCTAATGGAATATTCTCAGGATTTATTGTACTAACTAATTTATATTCTCCAAAAAAATCTTTTATAATTGGATATTTATTTACTTTTTCACTATATTCTTTTAATGACATCTTATTATATTTACTATATTCGTTATCATCTTTTATCTCTGGATCATAAATCCATCCACAATCATTGCATTTTGTATGAATACCATCATCTTCTCCAGTTATATATTTACATCCACATAATTGACATCCTTCTAATTTCATTACTTTTATCAACCCTTTTCTTTTTTTCATATTATATCACTTTGTTTTTAAAAAATAAACTGCCTAACACTACAAAAATAAAGTGCAAAATTTACACTTTAAAATCACGCAATTGCACTTTAAATTTTCACTAATTTTTCAATTCCAAAAACTTTCGCCACTTTTTCGCCACTTTTTTAGGGCAATAAAAAAATCAAGGAACTTTGAATTCCTTGATAAATCTGGTTGCGGGGGTAAGACTCGAACTTACGACCTTCGGGTTATGAGCCCGACGAGCTGCCAACTGCTCCACCCCGCGATGTTTGGTACATCTATTATTATACAGCTTAATAATATGTTTGTCAAGGCATTTTCATAAAAAGTTGTAAATAATGATTTTTAAGGTCTTTAATATAGTATATGCTAAGGAAAAATTATTATTACAATTTTGGAAAAATATATAAATACCAATTGACAAAATTTCAATTTTATGATATATAAAAGACAAATAAATAGGCAGTAAAGGCTATTAGAAAGTGAGAATTAACATCACTGTCTAATGGCCTTTGTTGACTTTTCTAATATTATCAAAGTGTTTATTAAGTAACTAAACAGTTGCTTCAATAATATAGAAATATTAAGAAAAGGAGTGGTGTAGTATGGGAAAAACGTTAGTAACTTATTTTTCAGCAACAGGGGCTACTAAAAGAACAGCGGAGAAAATTGCAGGGGTATTACATGCAGATATTTTCGAAATTGAACCTGCAGTAAAATACACAAATGATGACTTAAAATGGCCAAGCAGAGATAATAGATCATGCATGGAAATGAAAAATAAAAAATTTAGACCACTTGTATCAAATAAGTTGGAGAACAGTGAAGATTATGACAAAATTGTTTTAGGCTTTCCAGTTTGGTACTACACAGCTCCAACAATTGTGAACAGCTTTATTGAGGAGAATAATTTGGATGGAAAAAAAGCTTATGTTTTTGTAACAAGCGGAGCAACTAGCGTTGATAAGAGTTTTAAAGATTTGAAAAATGCCTATCCAAAAGTTGAGTTTGTAAGCGGTAAAAGATTTAATGGTAGTTTTTATAATAAAGAGGTTTTAGATTGGGTGAAATAAGAAATATATAAAAGGCATTGCAACTTATGGTTGTGATGCTTTTTTTGCGAATTTTCCACAATTATGTCATAAATTGTGGAAAACGCCGAAGAAATATGATATAGTAAATAAAATTGAAAAGAGGTAATGAAAATGAAAAAGATTTTATTAGCAACATCAAATAAAGATAAAT